>SL_5KL_010_SEDDRAFT_10000432_pt1 | contig 26545 bp, 25 predicted proteins | sample SodLakKL_010_SED_FD_9118 | JGI IMG/M metagenome (IMG submission 9118) | reverse complement strand
TGGGGCGAGATATCCTGGAGAAAGCGGGACGGCGGGTTTGCCGTGCTGCCCCCGAACAACGCCCGGCGGCAACAGCGCAGCAGGTAGAGTCGCTTCCTGGCTCTGGTTATTCCCACATAGCAGAGCCGGCGTTCCTCTTCCATCTCGCCGGGGTCGTCGAAGGACCTCCTGTGCGGGAGGATGCCCTCTTCCAGGCCGACGATGAAAACGGCCGGGAATTCGAGTCCTTTCGCCTGGTGCAGGGTGATCAGGGTTACGGCGTCCGCCCTTTCATCGAGCTCGTCTATGTCCGCTACCAGGCTCACCTTCTCCAGGAAGGCGGTCAGGGCCTGTTCGGGGTCCAGTTCGTCATATTCGCCGGCAACGTTCTTCAGCTCCATCACGTTCTCCCACCTATCCTCACCGTCCTCCTGGCTCAATATGTAGTCTCTGTATCCGCTCTGCTCCAGCACCTCGTCCAGCAGATGGGGAAGACTGAGCTCGTGACTCCGGTCAATGAGCCGGGTCATCAAAGCTTCAAATCCGGCCAGGGCCTGCCTGGTGCGCGCGGGAAAGGCCTGCCTGTCGTCGCCGGCCCCGACGTCGCGGACTGCCTCTTGCAGCGCATCGAACAGCGAGGCATCGCGGGCTCTGGCCCGGGACTGAAGCTGGCTCACAGTGCGCTGTCCGATGCCCCTCGCAGGAACGTTTATGATCCGGGCCAGGCCGACGTCGTCCCGCCGGTTGTGAATGAGCCTGAGGTAAGCAATGACGTCCTTGACCTCTTTCCGCTGGTAGAAGCGGGTGCCGCCGACCAGTCTATAGGGCACGCCATACCGCATAAAGGACTCTTCCAGCGCCCGTGACTGGGCATTGACCCGGTACATGACGGCGCAATCCCTGAGCGAAAATCCCTCCTCACCGGCCAGTTTCTCCACCTCGTTGACCACGCATTGGGCTTCCTCCTCGGCGTTATAGGTCTCGATAACCGTGACCGAGGCTCCGTCCTCGTTCTCGGTCCACAGTTCCCTGGGTTTGCGCTGCCTGTTGACAGAGATGACCTCCGCCGCCACCTCCAGAATCGTCTTGGTGGAGCGATAGTTCTGCTCCAGGAGCACTACTTTGGCTTCCGGATAGTCCTTCTCAAAGCTCAGGATGTTACGCAGATCGGCAAATCTCCAGGAGTATATGGACTGGTCGGGGTCGCCCACCACGCAGAGATTCCGGTATTTCCCGGCCAGTTGCTTCATCAGCATATACTGGACGATATTGGTGTCCTGGAACTCGTCGACCAGGATGTGAACATACCTCGACTGGTACCGGCCGAGAACCTGAGGATGATCGCGAAACAGCTGCACAGTCTTCATCAGCAGGTCGTCGAAATCCACCGCCTGCCCCCGGTCGAGCAACTCCTGATAGCGCTGAAAGACTCTGAGCACGATCTCCTCGAAATAGCTGCCGACCCACTCGGCGTAGCCTTCGGGGCCGAGAAGGCGGCTCTTGGCCGAGCCGATGGCCGAGCGTATGGCCCGGGGGGCATATTGCTTGGGATCGAGGTCCAGTTCGGCCATGGCCTGTTTGATCAGGCTTAGCTGGTCCTCTTCGTCGTAGATAGCGAAGCTTGAGTCAAGCCCTATGGCCTTACCCTCGCCACGGAGAATCCGGGCGCAGATGGCATGAAAGGTGCCCAGGGTCAGCGCTTCTGCTCCCTGACCCAGGAGCTCTCCCAACCTGCCCCTCATCTCTCGCGCGGCCTTGTTGGTGAAGGTGACCGCCATGATGTGATGCGGCTGCACGCCGCAGACCCTGACCAGATAAGCGACCCTATGCGTGATCACTCTGGTCTTGCCGCTGCCCGGTCCGGCCAGGATAAGCACCGGCCCGGCAATAGCTTCCACGGCTTCTCTCTGGGCGGGGTTTAGGGCGGTCAAGATATCCATGCAGACCCAGCAATTATAGCATTGGGAGGGGAGAGCCCCCAAAGAGCGACAGATATGGCTTGAGCACAAATTCACCCCACCACCCGGTCCCTTGACCGGCCGGCGCCTATCAACTATGATGATAGGTGAACTGCCCGCAATTGTCGTGCATCGCTGTGATACGGTCATAGCGAGAGCAGGATCAGACATGTCCGAGCCGACGGAAATCACATTCGATATTGTCGTCTCCGGATGTGCCGCTAGCTGCTGGCATTGCTACGTCTGTGGCGCACCGACCACATTCATGCCGACGCAGAATTTCGAGAAAGTCTGTCGTTTCGTCGATGAGTTCAAGCGCATTGCGCAGGCCAAGGAGATAACAGTCTATCCCTATCTCGATCTGGAACCGATGCTGCACCCGGAGATCAGTGAACTGCTGTCCCTTGTCCGGGTCGCCGAGTGGTTCTCTCTCCCATCATGCATACCTACAACGGGAATGCCGATTGCCGCCAGAGAGGATTGGGAGAGAGTGCTTGAATCCTATTGGGGGGCCGGCGTGAGACAACTGGAATTCACACTTCATGGCCCGGAGGAGATACACAATCGAGCGGTATCACGAAAGAACGCCTTCCAAAGCCATCGCGAGGCGGTGCGCAGAGCGAAGAGGTGCGGCTTCGAGACCAAGCTTAACCTGATGGTCTCGAAACCCCTGCTAGGCCGGTTTCGACAGACCATGGAGGCAGTGGACAGGAACGAATATGATTACCGGCGAGCGGCCATACCCCACTATGCGCCGAATGAGAGGCTTCGCAGATTTGAAAGACACCGTCCTCAGCTAAGGGACGTCACACCATACCAGGAGCTTCTTCAACAGTTCTGCAATGATGAAGCTCGCGATGGCGAGTTCTGGAGAGACATTGCGGATTTCACCGAGCAATCAGCTTACCGGGAACTGCTATCGAACGAAGATACATATATGACGTACCGGCAGGTTATCGAAACCCTCCCTACGTGGTATTTCGTGGCAGTCGGCCCCGACCTCGACATCTGGTATGGAAACGGCCTCCACCGGACCGCGAAACTGGGGCACATCGGAAGGTCGTCTCCCTCCGAAATACTGGACAAGGTTCTAAAGGAACACCCGAACGTCGCCTTCGGGGGATATTTCCCCATAGACCGACTCCCATCCCCTATTGAGGTAGCAAGACTGGTAGCTAAGCCCATCGGAGACAGAATCTACCAGGACTACGATAACTGTGAGATCCATGTAATGTGGTTAGACCAGTACCTGATGAAGCACCCGCCCGATCCACGATTCCCCACGAAAAAAGGCAGGCCTTAACACTGCCGGGCGCGAGCATCGGCGGCGGCGCTCACGAAGGGAGAAGGTCTCTTTCCATCGTCCACCTCCGGTAGGGGTTGACGACACCGACACAATGGACGACAATGGTGGTTGTAGAAGCCCGGGTCACTGCCGGGCGAGAAACAACGACGCATGCATTCAGGAGGTGAGACGAATTGAGTGTCACGAAAACAGACTCGACACATATCCGGCACATGACGCCCGATGATATAGATGCAGTTCTTTCCCTCATTAACAAGACCACGGATGAGACGTCCCGGGTCACCCGCAAGGACCTTTCGGCGTATCACCCCGGCGAGCGGTTTGACCTGAGCTTCGTTGCTGAGGCTGGACAGCGCATCGTGGGCTTTGTCATGGCCAATCTGCAGTACGTATACATCCCGTTCGTGGCAGTCTGTCTCATTCACGCTGTTGCCGTCGACCCCGAATTCCGGCGGCGCGGGATCGGCTCCGCCTTGATCAGTGAGCTATCGATCCTGTGCCATCTTCAGGATATAAACACCATACGCGCACTTCTGCGCAAGGACGATGCCCGGCTGCAGCGCTTCCTCGAGCACCTGGGGTTTCGACCCAGCAGCACGGTCAACTGGGACAAGACTTTCGAAGCCTGGCCGGTCGACGGCTGACTTCGGTTCCCCTACCATGGCTATGCCGGGGACGGCGCCATCCATGCTACCCGGCAACCCGATGACTCCCCGGCGAGCGGCGGCAGTTTGAGCCAGCTACAGCATGCTGCTATACTTGTTCCTGAAATGGTTGATTGGAAGGACTGCCTGAACAACCTGGGGATATCGCTTGCCGGGGGACGTTTGCTGGAGCAGGCGTTCGTGCACCCGTCATACCTCAACGAGAACCCGGGCTTTGACGGGCCCGACAACGAGCGGCTGGAGTTCCTGGGCGACGCCGTCCTTAACTTCATCGTGGCTGAGAAGCTCTATGAAGAGTTCCCCCGTCTTCCCGAGGGGGTCCTGACTGAGATTCGTGCTTCCCTCGTTCGACGCGCTACGCTGGCGGAGTTAGCCTCTCATCTCGGGATTGGTGACTGCCTCCTGTTGGGGCAGGGAGAGGAGGGCAACGGGGGCAGGTCTAAGCCGAGCAACCTGGCGAACGCACTGGAGGCCTTGATCGCCGCCTTATATCTGGAGCAAGGGCTGGCCGAAGCGAGGAGGTTCATCCTCAGAGAGCTGGGGCCGCTGTTAGATGAGATAAAGGCAGGACGGACAATCCCGAACTACAAGGCCTTGTTGCAGGAACTCGTGCAGAAAGATAAGCAGCAGACACCGGTCTACCGCCTGGTGGAAGCCACCGGCCCCGATCACGACCGGCAGTTCACCGCTGAGATCCTGGTGGGAGGAGAGGCACTGGCTAAAGGAACGGGGAAGAGCAAGAAAGCTGCTGAGAGCCAGGCGGCGAGAGAGGCCTGGGAGAAATTGAGGTGCAACCATGGGCAGACGCGATTATAGACACAGAGAGCCGAAGAAACCCAAGAAGGGGGGTCAGAAGAGTAAACCGGTTTCGGAACTCGTGCAGCGCACAGAGACAGAGGTGGTTAAGAGGAAGAGGAAGCCCGCCGAGGAATCCGAGGATTAGACAGGTTGGCAGCCTACTTGGGGCTCTGGGGTAGAGGCGAGCTGAAGAAACGGGTAGAAGCGGCTGCATCTGCGCTCCCGCGCTGTTCAGTCTGCCCTCACCGCTGTGGTGTCGACCGCCTGGCCGGCGAAGCGGGCAAATGCCGGACGGCAGGTCAAGCTATTGTGTCCAGCTACGGGCCTCACTTCGGAGAGGAGGCTCCGCTGGTGGGCAGACGTGGCTCCGGCACGATATTCTTCGCCAACTGCAACCTCAGATGTGCGTTCTGCCAGAACTACTCCATCAGCCAGCTCGGCGAGGGCGAAAGGGTAAGCAAAGAACAACTGGCCCACATCATGCTCTCCCTTCAGGCGCGGTCATGCCCCAACGTAAACCTGGTGTCCCCCACCCACGTCGTACCTCAGATCCTCGAGGCCCTGGAGCTCGCAGTCGAGTCAGGCCTGCGTCTTCCCCTGGTCTATAACAGCGGGGGCTATGACTCAGTGGAAACACTCAGGCTGCTGGATGGCGTTGTGGACATCTATATGCCCGACATGAAATACAGCGATGAAGAGACCGCCAGGAAGCTGTCGGGCATCGAGAATTACCCCGCGATAAACAGGGCGGCGATCAAGGCAATGCACCGGCAGGTGGGCGACCTCGACATCGACGAAGAGGGGGTGGCACGGCGCGGACTCCTGGTCCGCCACCTGGTGCTGCCCAACGGGCTGGCAGGGACAAGGGAGGTGGTGAAGTTCCTGGCCAACGAGATCTCCCCCCATACCTATATCAACATCATGGCCCAGTACTACCCCTGCCACAACGCATTTCAAGTCCCCGGCCTGGCCCGGCCCGTATCGCCGGAGGAATACCGCGACGCATTGTTGCTGGCCCGCGGAGCAGGGTTGAGCCGCTTCGACAGGGATCTGTCCGCAGGGGTTCTCGGCCCGCGATTCCACCGGGGCTGAGGACGAGGAGACGAAGGGGAGCCCGAAGCGGCGAGAGTAGCACACAATGGCAGAGACATCTCAGACCGACGGGGCGATGGACGGCGCGCGGCTGTCAGCCACCGTGTACGGTCGCGTGCAGGGCGTCTTCTTCCGCTCCTTCGTGCGCAGTGCTGCCCGCCAGCTGGGCCTGAAGGGCTACGTCCGCAACCTGCCGGGAGGCGATGCCGTGGAGGTGCAGGCCGAAGGGGACACGGCCCTGCTGAACGCACTGCTGGACCAACTGAAGACCGGCCCGCCGGGAGCCAGAGTTACCGACGTTGAGGCAGAATGGTCCGGCTACTCAGGCCGGTTCACCGATTTCAACATAAGGCACTAACGAGACGCGTGCAGTAGCACCCATCGACCGCCCACCGGAAGTCCTCAGCAATACCGTCTGCAGATCTCCCGCGGCTCAACCGGCCTCCGGGCGTTGGAGTGCGAGCCATCGGAACCCGGTCCAATCAGGCGCCCATCTGGTCCTCAAGCTGGGCCCTGCCCTCGCTGATGAGGCTGAGATGCTCGGGGGCAACGCCGGCTACTTGAGAAGCCTCAGAGTCGATCTCCTGAGGCTCGCCGATGAGCATCCTTCCGTAATCCTCCGTCTTTCCCTGTGTGGGATCATCGTCACCGGTGCAGAAGAGCTTCTGGCGGGCTTCGATAATGCCGAGGTCAAAAGGAAGGGTGAAGTAGAGATCGGCCAGGACTTTCTCGATGCCGAGTTCGTAGAGAGCGCCCCAGCCACCCGAATCGCCCCTCTGATACTTGCTCACCGGCAACAGGCCGAGCAGGTTCGCTACGCTGAAGCTCGCCGAGTTGCCGCAGACCTTGAACGGCGTCACAGTGATCAAGAAGTCGCTGCGCAACACCACATTGGGCACCCAGAAGCTCTCCACAGCATAGAACTCCGTCAGTGGATTCTCAACCTCTATGAATATGGAGTCTCTGACATCGAGCATAAGAACATGGCGAAACTCATATCCCAGGGCTTTGTATGTCGGGTAGATCGACTCACCGCTGGCGGTGCCATCGGCGATGAGGATATCGGCGTTACTGATCTCCCTGATTCCTGTGATGATGTTATGCAGTAGCTTGGGACTTGTGGTTGCGGGGTACGGCAAGGGATAACCCGCACAGGGCTTGATCAGCACACGCCTGGCCCAGGAAAGCCCCGGCGGAGGACTAAACACGAAATCGGCATCTTTGACGATCATCGGGCTATTTGTCGGCACCCATCTCCGGTAACTACAGAGCCGGCTCCAGCAGTATGAACTCAGTGGCAGCAGGCAGGCTCTCCCGCTCAAACTCCACCTCGCTACCCCCTACCCTGCGCACCGGCTCCTTCTCCTTAAGGAAGTCTTCGGCGTCCGCTATAGGAAAGACACAGCGCGACGTCCTGAAGTGCATGGGAATGACCACCCTGGGCTTCAACTGATCACAAATCCGGCTCGCTTCCGACGCGTCAATCGTGTAGAAGCCCCCAACGGGAACAAGCAGTATGTCCACGGCGCCGATCTCACTCACCTGCGCAGCAGTGAGCACATGTCCCAGATCACCCAGATGACACAGTACGATGCCGTCCATGGTGAAGCAGAAGACCGTGTTGGAGCCTCTCTCCTTGCCCTCGGAGGCATCGTGATCAGTGGCGATACCTCTAAACTGAACGCCCCGGACACGGCTGGCGCCGCTGCCTTTGACCACCTCGGGCTTCCCCTGCACTGTGGAAACATTGCCGTGATCCCCATGCTCGTGGCTAACCGACACGATATCGGCTGTCTCCGTGACCGGAGCGTAGTTGATGCCCCCACCCACCGCATAGGGATCGGTGATCACCCTCACACCGTCAGCGGACGTAATCAAGAAGCAAGCATGTCCCAACCACTTGATCTTCATATCGTCACCTGCCTTTGCGCTTCGTTCAAAGCGAGTTCGACCAGAGTCCTGACGCCGAACCCGGTAGCCCCCTTTACGAGATATCCGCTTTCCTTGGGCGAAGACTCAGGGCCAGCCACATCAACGTGAACCCAGGGCGTATCGCCAGCAAACTCAGCCAGGAACAGGGCCGCGGTGATGGCCCCACCCTGTCGGTTGCCGACGTTCTTCATATCGGCAATGTCGCTCTTTATCTGCTCCTTGTACTCCTCGGGCATGGGCATCTGCCACATCCTCTCTCCCGTTCGTCTGGCCGCGTCAAGGACCTTGTCGGCCAGGGCCTGATTGTTGCTAAACAGGCTGGCATAAAGGTTGCCCAGCGCTATGCGGGAAGCTCCGGTCAGGGTGGCCAGATCCACGAGCGGAGACAGACCCATCTGCCGAGCGTAACTCAGCGCGTCGGCCAGAATGAGCCTTCCTTCAGCATCCGTAGTCACCACTTCCACGGTCTTGCCATTCATAGCCTTGAGTACGTCCCCCGGCCTGAATGCCGTGGCGCTCGGCAGGTTCTCAGCGACCGGAACGACAGCGGTGACATTGATCGACGGTCTCAGTTCCGCAATGGCGCCGAGCGCCGCCAAAGCGGCAGCGGCACCGGCCATGTCCTGTTTCATGTCCCCCATTCCCTCCGAGGGCTTAATGGATAACCCTCCCGAGTCAAACGTTATCCCCTTGCCCAGATAGCCGAGAGCTTGTTGCGATCCTTCATCTCCCTTGTAGCTGAGAACGATCAGCCTGGGGCGCTCGATGCTTCCTCTCGCCACGCCGAGCAGCGCTTCCATACCCATCGCCTCCATGTCCTCCACCTCCAGGACCTTGAATTCCAGGGCGTGCCTCCTGGCCATTTCCCTGGCCGCTTCCGCCATCTGCCCCGGAGTCATGTAGTTAGCCGGCTCATTGACCATATCCCGGGCCGCGTTGGCGGCCTCCGCCACAACCCTGCCCCTGTGGACGGCCGACTCCAGGGCTGCGGCTTCATCCTCTTTCGGCACCACTATCAGCATTTCTCCGACATCCTCATACTCGGGCTTCTTATATCTGGCAAAGGTATAGAGGCCGAGTACGGCGCCCCCGGTTATCGCTTCAGCGGAGCGCCCGGCGTCAATGCCGCCAGCGCCGGCGCCATGAAGCACCGTGGCTATCTTATGGCAGTTCAGTCTACGCAATGCCCGGCAGAATTCTCCTGCTGCCCCGCGGACCCTGTCGGCAGTGAAGTCCTCGGATCTGCCCAGTCCGACTACAGCCACTATTCCTGCCGGGAGCTTGCCAAACGTATGAACGATGCTGACTTCGGCAAACTTACCCTTTATCTCTCCCCGCCTGATGAGAGCAGCAATGGCCCCGTCCAGGGCCGTGTCCACAGCGGCAGTAGCGCCGCCGGCCTGTTCCACTCCCTCAAAGAGGTTCACGACAACGGCGTCAGCATCGACCCGCGCTATGTCTCCGGCTATGACCTTGATCTCCATCACCCGCCTCCTGGAATTATGTAAAACTCAGGCCACTAATTCTACTTCATCCGGGCCCGAATTTGGAAGAGGTCGGCCGGGAAAACCTTGATTATCTGTCTGCCGCGCGTACGACCTTCTCGACCGCTTCACCGATATCCTGCGAGGTATCAACGACGAAATGGTTGCGAGAAATCTTCTCCTTCTTCGGCCTCATCCTGCTGTACACTTCCCAGTCCGCCTCGGAGTCATGCTCGGGCATGGCTCCCTTTTCGCGGGCAACAAGTCGCTGCCGCACCACTGCGGCGGGAGCCTCAACGGAGACCAGAATGAGCCTGGCCCCTGTCCTTTCGGCCGCCCTGTAGAGGTATTCTCGATGATGCTCCGCTAAACTGGTGGCATCGAAGATGACCGGTATCCCTTTGCCCAACAGTTCTTCGATGAGGGCATGACAGGCCGAAAAGAGCCGCCTGTTTTCGCTCTCGTTATGCTGGGGCGAGGGAAACAGCGTTCTCCGCAGTGTGTCGCTCGCCAGGACGGGGTAAGACAGTTTTTCGGCCAGCGTGCGGGAGAAGAAGGACTTGCCCGTCCCCGGCAAGCCGCTAACCACAATCAACGGAGGCTCTACCTGTGGGGCGGGCAGTACATCCAGGCTCTGCCTCAGTTTCCCGACATCTTCACGGAGGCTGCCGGTCATGACACGGCCATTATTGCCACGGGCCAACCTGTGTGTCAACCAGACGGTTGATCGAGTGCCCTGCGCCGGCCGAGTTCGGACCAGGGCGGGCAGGCCGAATCCAGCGTAACGTTCATCTTTTTACCACAGGGGAGATTATCTCCTCGTCTTTCCTCAGTTCGATGATGCGGTCGCGGATCATGGCCGCCTTCTCAAACTCCAGGTTCCTGGCGGCTGTCTTCATCTCCCGGTCCAGCTGCTTGATGAGCCGGCTGATCTCTTCGCTGGACACGGGAGTGGCCTCATAGGGAGTCCTTCTCTCGGCCACCGCCTGGACCCGCTCGGTTATATCCTTGATCGCCTTCGTGATCCCCTGCGGAGTTATGCCATGCTCCCTATTGTAGGCTTCCTGGATCCCTCGGCGGCGGCCGATTTCCTGGATGGCGCCGTGCATAGACCTGGTAACTGTGTCGGCATACATGATGACATGGGCATTTATGTGCCTGGCAGCACGACCCATCGTCTGAATCAGCGCCTCGGTCGACCTGAGGTATCCTTCTTTGTCCGCGTCCAGGATGGCGACCAGACTAACCTCAGGCAGGTCCAGGCCCTCGCGAAGGAGGTTTATGCCCACCACCACATCGTAGACTCCAAGGCGCAGATCGCGGAGGATCTCCACCCTCTCCAGAGTATCTACCTCCGAGTGCAGGTAGTGCGTCTTAATCTCCATTTCCTTCAAGTAGTCGCTCAGTTCCTCCGCCATGCGCTTGGTCAAAGTAGTGACCAGGCACCGCTCACCCCTGGCAACCCTGCTCTTTATCTGGTGAATGAGGTCATCGATCTGTCCCTTAACCGGCTTAACCTCCACAGTGGGCTCCAGCAGACCGGTGGGACGCACCAGTTGCTCCACTACCTGCTGGCTGTGTTCGTACTCATAAGGCTTGGGCGTGGCCGAGACATAGATGACCCGGCTGAAGCGCTTGTTGAACTCCTCGAAGTTCAGAGGGCGGTTGTCGAGGGCTGACGGAAGGCGAAAACCGTAGTCAACCAGCGTCTGTTTTCGAGCCATATCGCCGTGGTACATGCCCCTGATCTGGGGCAGCGTCATGTGCGACTCATCGATGAACAGGACGAAGTCAGAAGGGAAGTAATCGAGCAACGTCCAGGGACTGCTTCCCGGCGCCCGCCGCTGAAGGTGCCGTGAGTAATTCTCTACACCGGCGCAGTATCCCATCTCCTGGAGCATTTCCATATCGTAATGGGTCCGCGCCTCAAGTCGTTGCGCCTCCACGAGTTTGCCCCGGCTCCTTAGCTCCTCCAGTCTCGCTTCTAGCTCAGCTTTGATGTCCTCGATTGCCATCGTCAGCTTGTAGCGGGAGGTCACGAAGTGCCTGGCGGGATAAATATCGACCTCATCCCGATGAGCCAGCACCTCGCCGGTCAGGGGGTCTATTTCCACAATGCGCTCAATCTCGTCACCCCAGAGCTCGATTCGAATAGCCGTCTCTTCATAGGCCGGCTGAATCTCCAGAGTGTCACCTCGAATGCGAAATCTGCCTCTGGTGAAATCAAAATCATTCCTCTCATACTGCATATCCACCAGGCGACGCGCCAGCCCATCCCTCCTGTAGTGCTTGCCCCTCTCAATGGTAAGGGCAAAGCTATGGTATTCTTCAGGCTCGCCCAGGCTATAGATGCAGGAGACCGAAGCAACAATGACCACGTCGGGACGTGTGAAGAGGGCCCTGGTTGCTGAGTGCCGCAGCTTTTCGATCTCCTCATTTATATCCGTCTCTTTCTCGATATAAAGATCCGTACTGGGGATATAGGCTTCCGGCTGATAATAGTCATAGTAGCTCACAAAATACTCGACAGCATTGTCGGGAAGGAACTCCTTGAACTCGGTTGCCAGCTGAGCGGCCAGCGTCTTGTTGTGACAGATGACGAGAGTCGGCTTCTGCAACCTCTCGATTACATTGGCAATACTGAACGTCTTCCCGCTGCCGGTAACACCGAGCAGTGTCTGTTCACGGTGACCTTTGTTCACGCCCTCGACCAGCTTAGTGACCGCCTGCGGCTGGTCGCCGGTAAGCTGGAAATCGGAAACTACCTTAAACTGGGACATATGATGCCTTCACCACAGCAATGAGCCATACGTCTTAATATACAGGAAACGGCGAATTCTTCCCAATCGGTGAAGTGGCGCCCGCAGCGCAGNTGACGTTCTCCGGTAAGGCTTGTTTGAGATGTGAAGCCATGCTAGAATCTCTGCGGGCTCAATCTAGATCGTGACCCAGAAAGGGGTTGATGGCATGAAGTCCTACGACGAACTCTCGAAGGAACAGGCTGACAGAGAAGATACCCTGTTAGCCAAACTAATGGCTGAGGTCGGAATCGAGGATCTGGCTGATTTTGAGATGGAGATAAGCGAACGGCACAGCATGACCCTGTTCAAGATCACGACGGAGATAGAAGACACCCAGCATGCCTTGAATCAGGTTGAGCAACTGGCTCAGAGACTCAGGAAGCACCTGGAGCGCTTAAAGAAGCTGCAGCAGGTCCTCTCGAAGTGAGGTCAGACTCCTCAAGAATACGGCGCAATGCACTCGGAATTGGAAACACCGGTTAGAGTACGTTTTGCGCCCAGTCCAACAGGCCATCCGCATCTAGGTAATATCAGGGCCGCTCTGTTCAACTGGCTCTTTGCCCGCCATCACGGCGGCAAGTTCGTCCTCCGGATCGAAGACACTGACGTTGCGCGGAAGGTGGAAGGCGCAGTGGATACTATAGTAGGCAGCCTGCGGTGGCTCGGCCTGGACTGGGATGAAGGCCCCTACTTCCAATCGCAGCGGTCTGCCACGTATCGTGATATCGCGCATCGACTGCTTCAGGAAGGACATACATACTCGTGCTACTGCTCTGCCGAGCGACTGGAGGCCATGCGCCAAGAGCAGGCAAAACGCAAACAGCCCCCGAGGTACGACCGGCGTTGTCGAAATCTGTCGCAGCAAGAGAGGGCACAGCTAGAAGCATCGGGCATTACGCCCGTCGTGAGATTCAAGACACCCCATGAAGGAGAGACCACCGTCCACGACTTGATACACGGTGCGGTGGCCTTCAAGCATGCTACCCTGGACGATTTCGTCCTGCTCAAGTCCGATGGCTATCCGACGTATCATCTGGCTAACGTCATCGATGACCATCTGATGGCCATCTCTCACGTACTCCGCGGCGTTGAATGGCTTTCCAGCACTCCCCGCCATGTTCTGCTTTACGGCGCTCTCGACTGGCAGCCACCGCTGTTTGCCCACCTGCCCATGATCCTGGGGCCGGACCGCGCCAAGCTCTCCAAGCGGCACGGCGCGGCCACGATAATCGATTACCAGGAGCAGGGATACCTCCCCGAGGCAATGGTCAATTTCCTGGCGCTTCTGGGCTGGTCTCTTGATGATCATACCGAGTTGCTAACCCGGGAAGAGTTGATAGAGCATTTCTCGATCGACAGGGTAGGGAAGACCGGGGCTATCTTCGACAAAGATAAGCTGGAATGGATGAACGGCGTCTACATGCGCAGGCTTAGCCTGGACGAGTTTGTCGGGCGGGCGCTGCCCTCCCTGGACAGAGGCCTGCCGGAATCGGTACAACGCCCGTTGGATGAGGGCTATGTGCATCAGGTCATGTCGCTTATCCAGGAACGCGCCAGGACGCTGGCCGAGGTGCCTGAGTTGGCCGACTTCTTCTTCCTCGATGACGTGCAATATGATACAGACCTGCTCCTGGGTAAGGACCTCGACACTCAGTCGGCCATCAATGCTATTACGACTACCCTGCACTCGCTGCAAGGGGTAGCGCACTGGGATGCCTCCCTGCTCGAGGCAGTGCTGCGCCCGCTGGCCAAAGAGCTGGGCTTGAGCACAAGGGCGTTCTTCGGCCTGTTAAGGGTAGCTGTTACAGGACGTACCGCTGCGCCTCCGCTGTTCCAGACCATGGAGGTACTGGGACAGGAGAAATGCCTGAGACGACTGAGCGCGGCGCTTCAGTTGCTGTCCGGTTCGTCTTAGCCCGGCTGGCTCCCGCCTCTCGCTGACAGTACCTTGAACGCTGTCACAACTTCCAATCCACGCCAAGTTCAGGTAAACTTTAGCAAGTATGACACAGAAGTATCGCCCTCAGGAGATCGAGAGGAAATGGCAGGAGCAGTGGGCGGCTGACCACCTTTATGACGTAACCGACTATAGCGCCCGACCCAAGTTCTATGACCTGACGATGTTCCCCTATACCTCAGGGGACCTCCACATCGGTCATTGGTATGCCATGGCGCCTTCGGACGCGCATGCCAGATTCAAGAGGATGCAGGGCTATAACGTGCTTCACCCCATGGGCTTCGATGCCTTCGGGCTACCGGCAGAAAACGCTGCCATCAAGCATGGCGTTCACCCTCATGATTGGACTATGAGGAACATCGAGAACATGCGCCGGCAACTAAAGAGCATAGGGGCAATGTACGACTGGAACCGCGAGGTTATCACCTGTCTGCCCGGGTACTACAAATGGACACAATGGTTGTTCCTCCAGCTCTACCGCGCCGGTCTCGCGTATCGAGGCGGGGCAGCGGTCAACTGGTGCCCCAGGTGCCAGACGGTACTGGCCAACGAGCAAGTCGTAGGTGAAGGCTCCTGTGACAGGTGCAGCACCCAGGTGACCAGGAAGGCACTGGAGCAATGGTTCTTCCGGATTACGAGGTACGCTGAGGAACTCCTCGATTATGGCGATCTGGACTGGCCGGAACGCATAAAGGCGATGCAGAGAAACTGGATCGGCAAGAGCGAGGGCGTCGAGCTGTCTTTCGCAATAGAGCAGGAGGGAGTGGACGAGAAGGAGATGAGGGTATTTACCACTCGTCCCGACACGGTCTTCGGGGTGACTTTCTTCCTCCTGGCTCCAGAGCACCCCTTAGTCCCTCAGTTGACCGCTCCAGATCGAAGAGCCGAGGTAGAGGAGTACATTGCCTGGTGCCGCCAGCAGACCGAGTACGAACGGTTAGCGCTGGCCAGGAAGAAAACAGGAGTCTTCCTGGGGAGCCATGTCAGGAATCCGCTAAGCGGAGAGCGTGTCCCTATCTGGATTGCCGACTACGTACTGCCCACGTACGGCACTGGAGCGGTTATGGCCGTTCCTGCACACGATGAACGGGACTTCGAGTTTGCCAACACGTTCGAGCTACCTGTACGAACGGTTATCGCTCCTCCGGACTGGTCTGGCGAGGAGTTAGCGGAGGCGTATACCGGGCCGGGCACAATGGTGAACTCCGGCCAGTTCAATGGCCTATACAGCGACGATGGCTACGAGGCGATCGCTGCGTACCTTGAGGGGGAAGGGCTGGGCGAGCGCAAGGTCGTATATCGTCTTCGCGATTGGCTCATCTCCCGCCAGAGGTACTGGGGAGCGCCCATACCTGTGGTTCATTGTCAGAAGTGCGGCATAGTTCCGGTCCCCGAAGAGGATCTGCCTGTCCTGCTGCCTCCCGAAGCCGAGTTTAAGCCGACCGGCGAATCTCCTCTGAAGTACTCGCCTGATTTCGTCGATACGGCCTGCCCCGGGTGCGGCGGTCTGGCACAGAGGGAAACCGATACCATGGACTCATTTGTCTGCTCGTCCTGGTATTTCTTGAGGTACACCAGTCCCCAGACCACAGACGTCCCCTTCGAAGACGCCAGGGTGAAACACTGGTTGCCTGTGGATGTGTACACCGGGGGCGCTGAGCACGCAGTTATGCATCTGTTTTACGCCCGTTTCTTCACCAAAGCGTTGAGGGACATAGGCCTGATAGACTTTGGTGAGCCCTTCACCCGCCTGTTCAACCAGGGGACCATCGTTTACGGTGGAGGCAAGATGAGCAAATCGAGGGGCAATGTGATCGCCCCCGACGAGTATGTGGCCGAGCTAGGAGCCGACACTGTGCGCGCGTACCTCATGTTTGTCGGCCCATGGGAGTTGGGGGGAGAATGGAACGACAGCGGCATTATAGGCATCAGTCGCTGGCTAAACCGGATATGGGCTCTGGTAACCGCAGAATACGTTAGCGATACTATCAGCGCCGGGGAAGAGAAGGAACTCGTCCATATGACCCATAGGAGCATTGAGAAGGTGACCGGCGACCTGGAGAGGTTCCGCTTCAACACCATGCTGGCCAGGCTGATGGAGTTCACCAACCATCTGTCCAGAGTCAAAGAGAGCCGGGCGGTCTCAGACTCGGTGTGGCGTGACGCTATTAGGAATCTTCTTCTGCTCCTCGCTCCCAGCGCTCCTCATCTTGCCGAGGAACTATGGGCCAAAACGGGGCATCCCTACAGCATTCATGCCCAGACATGGCCCGAGTATGACGAGGACCTTGCCCGGGAGGAAGAGATCACCCTGGCCATTCAGATCGATGGCAAACTGCGCGATAAAGTGGTTGTGCCCGCTTCCATAGGCGAAGAGGAGGCCAAGGAGCTAGCGCTGAGCCGGGAACGGGTCAGGGCTTATATCGACGGTAAAGAGCTGAGCAACGTCATATATGTGCCCAGGCGAGTGGTGAACATTGTGCTGCGGTCTTGAACGAACCGCGAACACGAAAGGAGTTCAACATGAAAATAGGGTTCATCGGCGGTGGAGCCATGGGAGAGGCGATAATCAGGTGTCTCCTGGCCAAGAAGGTGGCCGCACCCCAGGATATGGTTGTTAGCGACATCAGTCCTGCGCGTCGCGAGTTCTTGAAGAGCGAGCACGGAGTTACCACTCTTACCGATAACGTGATGGCTGCCCGGAATGCCGACATGGTCGTCCTGGCGGTTAAGCCTCAGACCCTGCCTCAGATAATGGGAGAGCTACGCGGCCTGGGCCCGAGTCAAATCGTCCTGTCCATAATGGCCGGGATAACCCTGTCCACCCTGAGCAACGGCCTGGGGCATGCCTGCATAGTACGGTCGATGCCCAATATGCCGGTGCAGATCGGCCAGGGTATGACTGTGTGGACCTCCACCCCCGAGGCCGGAGAGGAACAAAAGGAGATGGCCCGGACTGTCCTGGGCTCGCTGGGCAAGGAGCTATATGTTGCGGAGGAGAAGTATCTGGATATGGCCACAGCTCTTAGCGCCGGCGGGCCGGCTTTTCTGTTCCTCTTTGCTGAGGCACTCGTCGATGCCGGTGTGCATATCGGCATGCCGCGGCCCATGGCGCAGGAACTGGCGGTCCAGACTATTCTCGGCTCGGCCCACACCATTGACAGGACCGGCAAACACCCCGCCGAGCTGAAGAACACGGTGACTTCACCGGGAGGGACAACTACCGAAGGCCTGTTCCAGCTGGAAAAGGGAGCGTTCCGGGCCCTGGTGTTCGAGGCGGTGGCGGCCGCCCACAAGAAGGCCCAGAGCTTCTAAGAGATGCAACAGGTGAACTCGGGTGTCGAATACCGCGCCTGCCCCTGCTGCGGGGAGGATGATTTCGATGTGCTCTTTGAGTCCAATATGAGTGGTTCTGATTTCCCCAAAGCAGTAGAGACAGTATATATGCTGCCCGGCCGGGCCTGGGGAAGGCATGTCAGATGCCAGAGTTGCCAGTTCATATATGTCAACCCTATCGAGCAGGCAGTCCGGATCAACGAGGCTTATTCCCAAAGAGAGAGCACCGACGCGCCGGTTATCCGGGAGACGCGTTTGAGGGCCGCCCAGGAACAGGTGAGATTAATCAGCCGGCGCGAGCACGGCTCATACCTCCTCGACATAGGTTGTGGTGAAGGGTTCTTTCTCTTCAACGCTTCCAGGGCGGGCTATGATGCAAAAGGGGTTGAACTATCGCGGGACGCTGCCGACTACGCGAGAACAGAGTTCAACCTGGACGTGCAGGCAAAGCCCTTCGAAGAACTGCGGTTTCCTGAGAACTGTTTTGACGTCATCACCATGTGGCAGGTCCTGGAGCACGTGCCATACCCGCGGGCCATTCTGGAGGAGGCACACAGGATACTCAAGCCCCGGGGCTTGCTGGCGCTGTCCACCCCGAACATCGACGGCCTACCGGCCAGAATCCTGGGAAGGCGGTGGTGGAACATAAGGATGCTGCACATAAACCAGTTCAGTACAAAAACACTCGGGGCGCTCCTCGACAACACCGGGTTCAGGCATACCGCCGCAGTCTCCTACAAAGAGTCCATAAGCCTGCTTATGCTGTTGGTACCTGTACTCAAATACCTCGGGCTGTATGGCCCCCTGAGGAGCCTGGTTCATCCCGGGTCCATCCTGGGTAGAGGCATGAACAGGATGACGATACCATACCCCTCAAGACTCGACAACTGCATCATGGTTGGTTTCAAATAAGGGGGTAACGAATGGCACAACGTTCGCTGCTAGGGAAGGTAAGGCTCGCTGCAAGGGGAGCGCGCAGCTATTTGGGCAATCGCCCCTTCATCGTGTCTTACGAGGTCACGCTGTCCTGCACCTGCAACTGCCATCACTGTGACCTTGGGGGAGTCCTCAAAGATGAGAAGCAGGTGGGCCCCGAGGAGTATGCAGAGATAACTCGACGTCTGAAGCCGCTCGTAGCTCAGATTTCGGGCGGAGAGCCGCTTCTGCGCACTGATCTGCCAGCCATAGTCAGGGCTATCAAGCAGGGTGGGGGGGTGCCGCACGCGATAGTGGTCACCAATGGCGTACTGTTGGATGAGAAAAACTACCTGGAGTTGCGCGAAGCCGGAGTGGACCAGTTCTCCATATCTCTCGACTTTCCCGATGAGCGACATGATGAGTTTCGACGACGGCCGGGCCTATACAGGCGTCTGGAGCAGAAGCTTCCGCAACTGGCGAGCTTCGGTTTCAAGGATATTGTCCTGAACACGGCCATTACCAAAGCCAACATGAGTGAGATACTGCCCCTGGCTGAGAAGGCCGCCGAGTGGAACGTGGCCATTTCGTACAGTGCATATACTCCGCTACGCACAAACGATGCAGGCTACTCCATCAGCACTGAACGGAACCTGGACAGCCTGCGGGGGGCGATAAGGGAACTCCTGATACGGAAAAAGGAGGGTGCCAATATAGGCAACCCTGATGTCGCGCTGAGAGGCATCGTCAGCTTCTTTGAGCAGGGATACATGCCCAACTGCAAAGCAGGTGGGAGATTTCTTATCGTAATGCCCGACGGGAGCCTGGTGCCCTGCTCGCTGCACCGCACCAAGTTTGCCAGTCGACAGGATATGAAAAGAGATTTCTCCCGAACCAATCGATGCGGCGGGTGCTATGTGGCCATCAGGTCCTACAGCGAACTGCCCCTTCTGTGGCACCTGAAGAGCAGCGGTATGTATCTCCGGCAAACAGCCTTCCGGCGAGAGACTGTCGTACCGGCCAGGCCATAGCTCAGGTGGCGGCTGGTGTCTCACCGGGGTACAGCTTCTGCCATTTGGCCAGCAACTGGTCCCGCGTTTCCTTGTGATCCGGGTCCGGAATGCAGCAATCCACGGGACAGACCTCGACACACTTCGGGGTCTCGAACCAGCCTATGCATTCAGTGCATCTGTCGGGATCAATGACGTAGATCTCTTCTCCCTCAGTTATGGCCTCGTTCTTGCACTCCGGCTCGCAGGCACCACAACTGATGCACTCCTCGGTGATCTTGTATGCCATCTTTCTAATGCCTCCTTGATTATATTGAACACTATTTTTTTCACGCTTCGCCTCTGCCGACGGCGAATCCGACGGGCGTGGTGAACTTCTCCTTTAGAGCTACCGCCACGTGCTCGGGCACCATGCCTTCAAGGCAGCCTCCTAGCTGAGCCACCTCTTTGATCAGGCTGGAACTGAGAAATTGGTATTGAGAGCTAGTCATCAAGCAAAGCAGTTCGACCTCCGGCGCCAGTTTTCTATTCATCAGCGCCATCTCAAACTCCCGCTCGAAGTCGGAGTTCGCTCTCAAACCACGGATCATGACCTTTCCCCCGACCTGGCGTATGAACTCCACCGTCAACCCCTTGAAAGCCCTGACCTCGACATTAGACACGTTGGCTATTGCTTTCTCCACCAGCCGTACCCTTTCATCCAGGGAAAAGAGCGGTCTTTTGCCGGGGTTCTCGTAGATACCGACGACCAGCCTCTCGACCAGGGGTGTTGTCCGTAAGATAATGTCCATATGTCCGCAGGTAAGAGGATCAAAGGTGCCGGGATAGACTGCCACAGTCATAGTAGTTTCTCCTTTCGGTATATAAAGATAAACGTGTCACCGTGACGGCGTTGCTGAACCAGTTGCAGGCCATCATACTGGGGAGCCAGAGGAAAGCGGTTGGCATGGCACAGGACGGCGGTAGACCCCTCGGCCAGTAAGCCGGATGTGGCTAAGTCTGCCAACAGGCTGCTTATGGAGGGGTCGGCGAAAGGCGGATCCAGGAGCACAACGTCGTAGGCGCCGTTCAGAAAGGTGATTGCCTTGCTCACCCTGCAGCAGTAGACATGGGCCCGGTGCAGCGCCCCGATCCGCTCCAGGTTTGTTCTGATGATATCGCAACAGGCTTTCCTCTGCTCGACGAAATCGACCCATTCCGCACCCCGGCTCAGAGCCTCAATGCCCAGCGCCCCGGTGCCCGCATACAGATCCAGCACCCTATCCCACTCCGTGCTCGTGTTCTGCAGAAGGGAGAATATGGCCTGCTTTACAACGCCGGTTGTCGGCCTAATGGAGCGCTTGGGCAGGGTCTTCAGCCGAGTCCCTTTTGCCGTGCCTCCGGTGATCCACATTTATTTGGCCGTAAGTATAATCCCGCGCTATTATATAGCCATTCTGCGGCTGAATTCAAGCGAGAAAGCTTGTTGACTGAACGGGCGGGATACTCTATACTGTAGCAGCCAACTTGGAGCCGAGATCGAGATGAGTACTGGATTTGAGAGGTTTTCGGAAGGAGCCCGCAGGGTATTGACCCGGGCTCAAGGAGAGGCACAGCGCCTGGGCCACAGCTACATCGACACCGAACACATACTACTGGGAATAGCCGGGGAGGAGTCGGGGGTTGCAGCTAAGGTTCTAACCAACCTGGGTCTGTCGATGAGCAAGATACAGGCGGCTGTGGAGTTTGTCATTGGAAAGGGAGAACGCCGAGCCAGCACGGGAGACGTCGATCTTGCCCGCCGAGCGAAGAGGGCGATCGAGTTTGCTGTGGACGAGGCGCGTCGCCTCAGTTCTAGCTATATAGGTGTCGAGCACCTTTTGCTGGGATTACTGCGTGAGAACGAAGGGGTGGCTTTTAGCGTACTGGAGAGCCTTGGTGTTACCCTGGAACGGACACGCGAAGAGGTCAACCGGGTTGTCAAGCAGGAATCCATGCGGTCGCGTGCTGCAGGGCGGGTCGCCAGCCGTACGCCCACGCTGGATCAACTCGGCACCGATCTAACTGCCCTGGCCCGGGCGGACAAACTGGATCCGATCATCGGTCGTGACAAGGAGATTGAACGGGTAGTCCAAATACTGAGTCGCCGCAACAAGAACAACCCCGCGCTTATCGGCGAACCGGGGGTGGGCAAGACGGCCATTATCGAGGGGTTGGCCCAGCGCATAATAGCCGGTGAGGTTCCCGAGGTACTGCAGGGCAAGCGGATAGTGGCCCTGGACATCGGTGCGCTGGTGGCAGGGACGAAATACCGCGGCGAGTTCGAGGAGAGGCTAAAACGAGTCATTGAGGAAGAGAAGACCGCCGGCAACTGCATCCTGTTCATCGACGAGATGCAGACGATTGTCGGAGCCGGCGCAGCTGAAGGGGCCGTCGACGCATCCAACATCCTGAAGCCTTCATTGTCGCGTGGCGAGATACAGTGCATCGGCGCCACGACTCTCGATGACTACCGCAAGCATGTAGAGAAGGACCCGGCCCTGGAACGGCGTTTTCAGCCTGTGCTGGTCGCCGAACCCACTACTGAAGAGACCCTGGACATTTTACACGGCATAAGACACAGGTACGAAGAGTTCCACCAGCTGGACATTAGCGACGAAGCTCTAGAGTCAGCTGCGCCGCTGGCCACCAGATACATAGCAGACCGCTTCTTGCCTGACAAAGCCATCGACCTGCTGGACGAAGCCAGTTCACGTGTGCGCATCAAACGGGGCAGTGCCCCGATCGGCCTGGCCGAGGCCAGGCGGGCCCTGGAAAGCTTACGAAAGGAAAAGGAGTCCGCTGTGGCCGCTCAGCAATACGAGTATTCGGGCGAGTTGCGTGAGCGCGAGCTCCAGCTAATGGAGAAGCTGGAAACTATGGAGAAGGAGTGGGAGGCGAAGCAGAAGGAGGGCCGACCTGTAGTCACCTCAGAGGATATTGCCGAGGTAGTGAGCATGTGGACCGGCATACCTGTGGTTCAGTTGACCACCGATGAGACCAGCCGCCTCCTACAGATGGAGGAGGCTTTGCATCGCCGCATCATAGGCCAGGATGAGGCCATTGACACTATAGCCAAGGCTGTCAGGAGAGCCCGTGCCGGCCTGAAAGACCCGAGGCGGCCTATAGGTGCCTTTATCTTCCTGGGCCCCACCGGAGTGGGTAAGACCGAACTAGTCAGGGCCCTGGCGGAGTTCATGTTCGGTAGCGAAGATTCCCTGGTCCGGCTTGACATGTCGGAGTTCATGGAGCGCCACACTGTGGCCCGGCTGGTCGGTGCCCCGCCGGGATACATTGGCTACGAAGAAGGCGGCCAGCTAACCGAGGCAGTCAGACGAAAGTCCTACTGCGCCATTCTTCTCGACGAGATCGAAAAAGCACACTACGATGTGTTTAACATCCTGCTGCAGATCTTCGACGATGGACATCTGACGGACGCGAAGGGCCGGAGAGTCGACTTTCGTAACAGCATCATAGTTATGACCAGCAACGTCGGCGCCGAGCTCATCAAGCGTGATATGAGCATCGGCTTCGCGACTCATCTGGACACCGAGGGTAAGCAACAGGTAGAGTACGACAAGATGAAGGAGAAGGTGCTGGGGGAGATGAAGAGGCTTTTCCGCCCCGAGTTCCTCAACCGCATCGATGCCACGGTGGTCTTCCACGCTCTGGACAAAGAGCATATTCGCCAGATTGTCGACCTTATGCTCGACCAGGTGGTTGCTTCTCTGAAGGAGAAGAACGTCACCCTGGAAGTCACTGATGAAGCTAAGGAATTCATAGGCAACAAGGGTTATGACCCCGTGTTTGGGGCCCGCCCCCTGCGTCGCACGATCCAGACCCTGGTTGAAGACCAGCTGTCCGAGGCCCTGCTACGTGGAGAATTTCTGGCCGGAGACACGGTACTGGTGGATTGTGTCGATGAGAAAATCGTCATAAAACCCCTGGTGAGGGAGGCGGCATAGGTACGGCGCAAGAGATAGTCACGGCGCCGCTCCCCGGCAAGATCATNCGCATCGATGTGACTGCGGGTAATCGGGTCGAGGAAAGCGGCGTCATCTGCATCATCGAAGCCATGAAGATGGAAAACCCCATATTGTCTCCGGTGACGGGCTCGGTGGTTGAGGTGGCGGTGTCAGCGGGGCAAGCGGTCAAGACCGGAGAGAAGATAGCGGTTATCGAATACTGAGCGGCTTGGCCGGCAGATGTGAAACCGAACAACCACGGCAAATCCAGACTCAAAAGCGTCTTCGTCTGCCAGCAATGCTCCAGGGAAAGCCCCAAGTGGTTGGGACGATGTCCCGACTGCCAGTCATGGAATAGCTTCGTAGAGACCAGCCCTACCCCGTCCCGCGTCACAACACGTCTGCACACTGACGTGGCTGATCTGCAGGATCTCTCTCGTGTGGCGAAGGCCGACTCTCCCCGCTTTGACCTCGGCTTTGCTGAGGTGAACCGGGTTCTGGGAGGCGGTCTGGTGCCCGGTTCGCTAGTGCTTGTCGGCGGCGAGCCCGGGATAGGCAAGTCCACCCTTATGCTCCAGCTTTCCGCGATGATGGCTCAGCGCAGCACCGTGGCCTACATCTCCGGCGAGGAGTCGGTCAACCAGGTCAAGCTTCGAAGCGAACGCCTCGGCATAGGAGGCGAAGGGATCTACTTCCTCACGGAACCCGACCTGGAGGCGGCCGTTGCATGCCTGGAAGGACTCTCTCCCGGACTGGCGGTTATCGACTCCATACAGAGCATGTACCTGGACGAGGTGGCCGGAACTCCCGGCAGCATTTCGCAGGTGCGGGAGTGCACATGGAGGCTGGAGAGGTGGGCGAAACAGAGAAACGTGCCTCTCCTAATCACCGGACACGTCACCAAGGAAGGGGCCATAGCCGGCCCGGGAACACTGGAGCATATCGTCGATGTCGTGCTTTACTTCGAAGGCGAGCCTTTTAGCAGCTATCGCCTGCTGCGTGGCGTGAAGAACCGTTTCGGCTCCACAAACGAAGTGGGCATATTCGAGATGGGCGATGGCGGACTGATGGAAGTAGCCAATCCTTCGCGGGTCTTCCTGAATGCCTACAAAGAAGGCACAGTCGGTTCGGTAGTAGTGCCCACCCTGGAGGGAACACGACCCTTGCTGGTCGAGATCCAGGCACTCACTACCCCCAACAACTTCGCACCGCCCCGGCGCATCGCAAACGGCGTTGACTTCAACCGGCTGCTGATGATAATCGCCGTCCTCACCAAGCGCGCGGGATTGAAGCTCTTTAACCAGGACATCATAGTTAACGTCACCGGCGGCCTGAGAGCCAACGAACCGGCGCTCGACCTGGGAATAGCGGCTGCTATTGCTTCCAGTCTCCAGGAGAGCACACCGGTTTCGGGGCTGGTGGCCCTCGGAGAAGTGGGGCTGAACGGGGAACTCAGAGGGATATCGCAGATAGAAAGAAGGATCGCGGAGGCCGCCAGGCTGGGCTTCACGTGCTGCCTCATGCCGGCACTAGCCTCTGTCACCGCCGGCGATCTGAGACAGTCACTCCAACCGGCGGGCATCCGCCTGCTCGAGGCCGGCTCGGTGGCCGAAGCTCTAAGACTAGGGCTCACCAGAAGAACCAATACCAAGGACACTGCCCATGAAAACGCAGTATGAGAATGACAGGAGACGGCATGGTGTCTTCCTCTCTCATTCGCGACCTCCTGTCCCGGACCTGAGATCGTGGATCGCGGTTGCCGTCCCGTGGCGGAAAGCGGGAAGCTGATGAACAAGGCGAGTACCTTAAGCGCGGTTATCGCGGCTGCGGGCAGCAGCCAGCGCATGGACGGCGTGAACAAGCTCTTCGTGTCCCTGGGGAGCAAACCTCTCCTGGCCTGGTCTGTAGATACCTGTGAGGCCTGTAGCCTTGTCCGGCAGATAGTCCTGGTGATGAACGATCAAGACTGGACCAGCGCACAGCGGTTGAAAGAAGAGAGAAGCTGGTCCAAAGTGACCGTATGCCGGGGGGGAGCCCGAAGGCAGGACTCAGTACGGGAAGGACTGAGGCACATAAAACACTCTGCCCTGGTTATGATTCACGATGGAGCACGACCTTTCCTGGCTCCGAACCTGATNGCAGACGGCCTTCAGGCAGCGAGCCAGACCGGGGCAGCCCTGGCAGCAGTGCCGGTCAAGGACACGATTAAAGCGGTTGACCACGAGGGCCTGGTGGGAGAAACGCTACCGCGAGATAAGATATGGGCTGCGCAGACCCCCCAGGTCTTCCGCCTTGATCTGATAACCAGGGCCTACGAGAACCTCCAGGAGGATGTCACCGATGATGCCACTGCTGTAGAGCGCCTCGGCCACAAAGTGCGGCTCTATATGGGCGACTATAGGAATATCAAGGTGACCACCCCTGAAGACCTGTTCATGGCCCGGATCATCGCCGAAGGAATGGGACATGGCTGAACGCGAAGGCGGGTTGTTAGGGTCAGTCAAGTACGATATGATGCAGCGACGGACCTCGACCGGAAGCGCATGCAAAAGGAACTGAGAGTCGGCATCGGCTACGACAGCCATCCCCTCGTTTCGGGACGCGCCCTGGTGCTGGGCGGGGTCCATATTCCTCATGGTAAGGGATTATCAGGCTGGAGCGACGCCGATGTGGCAACGCATGCGATAATAGACGCCCTGTGCGGCGCTGCCGATTTGGGAGACATCGGCCGGCTGTTCCCCGCCGGGGACGCCGAGTACCGGAGCATCTCCAGCCTGCTCCTGCTGAGCAAGACCGGCGAACTGCTCAGAGCCGGAGGATTCGTGGTGGTCAACGTTGATGCCACCATCATAGCGCAAGAACCCAGGGTGGCGCCCTTCGTCGATGAGATGAGGAAGCTCATAGCCCGGGCTCTGGAGATCGAGCCCAGCCGTGTAACGATCAAGTCAACCACTACTAACGGTTTGGGTTCAGTGGGCAGAGAAGAGGGGATTGCCGCGCAGGCCGTTGCTTTGATCTCACAAACCTGACCTTCTCGTGGGCCAGCAGGTGTTTCTCGCTCTGGCTGCGGAGTTTCCTGAAGTCCGATCCTTCCAGGATGGCCCTGAGAAGCTCAATCGTCTCCTCCAGTTCTTTGTCCTGCCGCCCGCCTTCCATATATCGGTCGACCGACTTCCAGAACTCGTCCCTGGCCGTGCTCTCTATGCAGCGGTCGAGACTCGGGAAGAGCTCGACAGGCTTCATGACCTCATTTGTATCACCAGGCAGTGGGCGCGGTCAAAACTTGACAAACCCGACATGGTATATTATCATTATTATTGACATATGTT
>SL_5KL_010_SEDDRAFT_10000431_pt1 | contig 26623 bp, 23 predicted proteins | sample SodLakKL_010_SED_FD_9118 | JGI IMG/M metagenome (IMG submission 9118) | reverse complement strand
GCGGTTTCAGGGGAAACTTGCTTCCTGTTTCAGCCTCTTCTTCTGTGTAGAGCAGTTTCAAAATTTCCATCAAGGTTTCGTTAATAACCACTCCTACCGGAAACCGGCCCAACCTGTCAGCCAGGGCCCGGTATGCTTCTTCTTTGCCGCCTGCAAGATGTCCCAATGCCATGCCTCCTTTTTTATTTAGCCGGTTACAAATTACCGGGATACGACTGCTCGGGCAAAAAAACTAAGCAGCAGCAATTCTTCTCTGCTCAATCTATCAGTTATATTTTCATTTCAGGCAAGCAAATAAACAGCCCGGCAGCAATTGAGCAGACCCGCTAATATTAATTATTCTGTTTGCTATTATAATTCGCCGCAAATACAGCACTTCCTCCAGCAGGTTTAGCCGTGACTTTAAAGTCCAAAAAAAGCTGACCCGGCCAGGTAGGAGTTTATTTGTTAAGCGTCGAATATAATATTGAAGAAAGCAAACTTATGTTTAAGGCGGATGCCACCCGATGACCAGTTTAAAAGAACTGCTGCAGCAGTGGAAAGACGACCCCGCTTTTTTGTGCAACGTTACTCGCTGGGAAGTAGTCCCGCCCTCACAGGGCAGTTATGCCGATTTCCCGGAACAGCTCGACTCCCGGTTAAAGGATGCACTGACTGAACGGGGCATTGAAAAATTGTACAGCCACCAGGCCAGGGCCGTAAGCGCCGCAATGGATAAAAAAAACGTGGTGGTAGTAACCCCCACCGCATCCGGTAAAACGCTCTGCTATAACCTGCCCGTAGTCAGCGCTTTAATTAAAGATCCCTCCAGCCGCGCCCTCTACCTGTTCCCGACCAAGGCTCTCTCCCAGGACCAGGTGGCCGAACTACGGGACCTGACCGGGAGCCTTGACACCAACCTGAACTGCTATACCTATGATGGGGATACTGAACCGGGCCTGCGCCAGGGCATCCGGCGCAGCGGGCATATCGTAGTCACCAACCCGGATATGCTCCATTCAGCCATCCTTCCTCATCACACCAAGTGGGTGCAGCTGTTTCAAAACCTTAAGTATATTGTCATTGACGAAATGCACCAGTACCGGGGAGTTTTTGGCAGCCATGTCGCCAACGTGATGCGCCGCTTAAAGCGAATCTGTGCTTTTTACGGATCCGATCCAAAATTTATTATGTGTTCAGCCACCATTGCCAACCCCGGAGAGCTGGCCGACCTGCTGACTGAAGAACCGGTGGAAGTAATCACTGAAAACGGCGCGCCCCGGGCTGAAAAGCATTTCATTTTCTATAATCCCCCGATAGTCAATCCCGAGCTGGGCCTGCGGCGGAGTACCCTCCTGGAAGCGCAAAACCTGGCCGGAAAATTGATAAAAAACGATATCCAGACCATTATCTTTACCCGCAGCCGCCTGGGGGTGGAAGTGCTTTTAACCTACCTGCAGCAGGGTTTAAAACTAAAACCCGGCCAGGACAGCACCATCAAGGGTTACCGGGGCGGTTACCTGCCTAAAGAAAGACGGACCATTGAAGAAGGGCTCCGCCGGGGGACTATCAAGGGAGTAATCAGCACCAATGCCCTGGAACTGGGTATAGATATCGGGGCCCTTGATGCCTGCTTGATGACCGGCTACCCGGGCAGCATCGCCAGCACATGGCAGCAGGCCGGCCGCTCAGGAAGGCGCAGCGGCACTTCCCTGGCCGTCTTGATCGCCAACAGCGAACCCCTGAACCAATATATTGCAGCCAACCCCGATTATTTCTTCGGCCGCACCCCCGAGCGGGCCCTGGCTGATCCCGACAACCTGATAATCCTGACCAACCACATCCGCTGCGCCGCTTTCGAACTGCCTTTTGAAGAGAACGAAAATCTCGGCAGGGCCAGTATTGGCGAAATCCTGCAGTTCCTGGCAGAGGAAAACGTCCTTTACCTGAGCGACAGCCGCTACCACTGGATGGAAGACGCTTATCCGGCGGAAGAGATCAGCCTGCGCAGCGCCACCCGGGAAAACGTGGTCATTATCGATATTACCGACCCCAAACCCCGGGTTATCGGTGAGGTTGACCGCTTCAGCGCCCCAATGCTGGTCCATGAAGAGGCAATTTACATGCACGGAGGGATCCAGTACCAGGTAGAACAACTCGATTTTGAAGAGAAAAAAGCGTACGTGCGCCGGGTTGATGTCAATTATTTTACCGATGCTAATTTATCCGTTGATTTAAAAACCCTGGAAGTATTTGAAGAAGAGGCTGCTTCCGTGCACAGGGCCTGGGGTGACGTCAGGATTAATGCCCTGGTCTCGATGTTTAAAAAAATCCGTTTCAATACCCACGAAAACCTGGGCGCCGGTCCGGTTGACCTCCCGGAAACCGAAATGCACACAACCGCATTCTGGGTCGTTTTTCCCCCGGCCTCCCTGGGCAATATGCCCCTTTCTGCCGTCCAGTCCGGCCTGATCGGGCTGGCCAACCTGGTTCCCCAGGTGGCGGCATTTTTCCTGATGGGCGACCCGCGCGACCTGCGGGCTGTGAGCCAGGTCAAGGCCCCGTTTACCGAACTGCCAACCCTCTATCTGTATGATAATTTTCCGGGAGGGGTGGGCTACTCTGCTGAAATTTACCGCAGCTACGAAGATATCTTTATGTCAGCCCGTAAGGTAATCACCGACTGCGGTTGTGTTGAAGGCTGCCCCTCCTGTATCGGGCCCGCCTACCAGGGCAGCGAACCCGGCAAGCAGCAGGCCCTCCAGCTTATCGAGGTGATCTTGAAGTGAAGCGGAACCTTGGTTCACGCCTTTCCGCCCTGCGGGGAACGGGGGAAATAAAAACGGGCCGCCAGGTGGCGGAAGAACTGGAAAAAGAAACCCGTAAAGATCTTTTCCCCGGGGAAGGAAGGGTGGAAGAAACCGCTTACGGGCCCTGCTATTTCCGTGAGCAGCAATTCCCCCTCGAGTACAGGCACGGTGACAGCACCCTGGCCGGCTTCTTATCCTGCGCGGGCCCGGAGCTGGTCCTGCCTGCCCGGGACGAAAGCCTGTGCAGCTTTAAACCGGAGAAGTCAATCTTTATAGATATTGAAACCACCGGTTTGTCCGGGGGAACAGGAACCTGGGCCTTCCTGATCGGCCTGGGGTGGGCAGAAGAAAGCAAATTTGTACTGCGCCAGTATTTTCTGCGCCGGCCGGCGGAAGAAAGGGCCATTTTAAGCCACTTTCACTCTTCCATTTCAAGCTACCAGGCAATTATTACTTTTAACGGTAAGCAGTTCGATCTGCCGTTGATCAGGACCCGCCAGATGCTGGCCGGTTTAGAACCTGCTGAACCGCATCAGCACCTGGACCTGCTGCCGTGCGCCAGAACCTTATGGAAAAAAAGGCTGGCCTCCCGTTCATTGCGTTCGATTGAAGAAACACTGCTGCATATAAAACGCACCGATGATATTCCGGGAGCCGAAATCCCGGAAGTATATTTTAATTACCTCAGGCGCGGCGATACAGCCCTGCTTAAAAAGGTGTTTCATCATAATACCCTGGATATTCTCTCCATGGCCACCCTGCTGGAAAGGGTTTACTGTACCACCACCGGCCGGCTGGCCAAGCACCCGGCAGAATCCCTGGCCCTGGGTTCTATCTGCCTGGAAACGGGGCGCAGCGCTGAAGGAATTGAGCATCTCCGCGAAGCTTGCGGACACTACCCGGATCCATTGGCCGAAGAAGCAGCTTTAAAATTATCCTTTCATTTCAAGCGGCAGGGCCGGTGGGAAGAAGCAGTTAAAATATGGGAAGAGATACTGGCAAACAATCCCTTCAGTATCTCCGCCCTGGTTGAACTGGCCAAGTTCTACGAGCACAAAGAAATGCGTTTCCAGACTGCCCTGGATTTAACCGAAAGAGCGCTCATCCAGGCCCGGACAAACCGGGGCACCTTACCGGGGATCTACAGTGAAATCAGCATCCAGGCCCTCCTGCATAGAAAAGCCAGGCTGAACAGGCGCCTCAGCTCCTGAACTGGACTAATAACAGGATCTACAGATAAAGAGGCTGAAACTGCATTTTATGCTCGCTTCAATTTTCTTAAGCAAGCCGGGCAAAATCAGGCGAGTTAAGCTGAGCAGGCAAAATATCTTTACAGGTTCAGGTCGGCCTGGCTTCGCCATGCCGGTTAACGTTGCAGAACAAAAAGCAGTTCTTCAGCCTCCCTGCTGTCTGCTGTAAAATCAATAGGCCTGTAACTGTCTCCGCTCCAGGCATAGCCATCGATAATTTCAACCCCGTGCCGCTCCACCCAGTCCAGGAAATCTCGCAGTGTAAAAAGGTGTATATTCGGGGTTTCAAACCACTGGAAGGGCAGGGATGCAGTCACGGGCATCCTGCCTGTTTCCAGCAGCCTGTTTACCACTCCCCGGTAGTTGAAGTTCGGAAAAGTAACAATGCAGCATTTCCCTATACGCAGCATCTCCTCCATGACCACCATGGGCCGGAACAGTACCTGCAGTGTTTTTTCGAGGATCACATAATCGAAAGCACCATTTTTGAACTCAGGCAACCCCCGGTCCATATCTTTTTGATACACAGCCACCCCGCTGCAGATAGCTTCAGCAGCCTTTTCAGGATCCGCTTCCACGGCCTGCCCGCACACATTTTTTTCATTAACCAGGCGGGCCAGCAGCTCGCCACTACCGCATCCCAGGTCCAGCACTGAGGATCCGGGTTCTACCAGTTTGTAAATAAGGCGGTGATCCCAGCGATTATGGCGTTCCATCACACTTTATGCCGCAGGAGAAGGTTCAATCGTCCCCATGGCGCCGCTTATCATTCAACAAGAGTAAAAGGTTGAGTTACCAAACATCAGGTATAACAACAAGCCCTGAAAAAGAACCTGCTGACTGTATAGTCAAAATCAGGCCGTTTCGTCCAAATCGGATAATTCCCGCCGGTCTGAAGTACTGCCCAGAACCATCGGCAAAATTAAGCTCAGGACTACCAGGCCTACAGCGAGGTAAGCGGCCGGGATCACGGTATCAAGGAGTAAATTGAGAATGAAACCGGCAGAAAAAGCCGTTACAACCATAATCACAGCTGATTTAGCCATATCGACAACACCCAGTTCCTTGACCAGGACCGTAAAAGTAGCGGCACAGGGAAAGTACGCAGCCAGAACCACGGCCCCAATTACCAGCTGGCGCGCAGTCAGTCCCAGGGGAATCATCATCGCTACAGCAACATCTTTTCGCAGAAATCCAATCAACAGGGTTGAAACAGCATCCCCGGGCAGACCAAGCAATCCCTGCACTGCCGGGGCAAAGAGAACCCCCAGGAAGTGTATTATCCCCAGTGTATAAAGGATATTCACAACCAGGATCCCGCCAAGTATATAAGGGGTGGCATGGACCAGGAAGCCCCTGATCCGCATCCCCAGTTTCTTTACCTGGGCTTTAAAGCTGGGAATACGGTAAGGCGGTATTTCTATCACCATGGAAGGTGTATACCCGGGCATGACCCGGTCTATGATCAAACCCAGAACCACCCAGATAAAAAAGAGGGAAGCAAAAACCACCGCTAAATAATCTAAACCGTGCCTACCCACCAGCCCCACGATCAGGGCAAGCTGGGCCATGCAGGGGATAGCTACCGACATCAAGGTGCAGGCAATAAACCTTTCCCTGCGGCTTTCCAGGTTGCGGGCAGCCAGCGCCGCCGGCACGTTGCAGCCAAACCCGAGCACCATCGGAATAATAGAATACCCGTGCAAACCAAGCCTGTGCATGCTGCGGTCAACCATAACAGCAAGGCGGGGCAGGTAGCCGGAATCCTCCAAAAAGCCAAGCACCATGTAAAAAACAGCCAAAAAAGGCAGGACCACACCCAGTTCAACAAATACCCCGGTTGTCAAAACCCCGAGCGACTCTTCAAAGTCAACGGCCCCGTCAACCAGCTGGCCTATCAATATATCATGTAAAAACCCCCGCCCACCGAGAGCTTCGCTTAAATATAAAATAAGGGTTTCATAAAACCCCTCGAAGACATAATCCTCCATAAACTCATGTAGGAATTCGCCCAATCCGATAACCAGCTGAAAAGCCAGGAAAAGGACCACAGCAGCTAAGGGCAGCCCTGTCGCCGGCCTCAGGCTGGCATCCTGCAGGGTTTCCAGCCAGCTGTGATGCCGGTGCACTACCGCCTGGACTTTACCCACCAGGTCACCGATAAAGGCCCAGCGGTCGGAGGTATTCAAGGACGCTTTTTTCCTGTTGATCGCCCTCGGCAGAGAGTTCACCAGCTCTTTCAATCCTTCACCGCTTACGGCAACAGTCGGTATAACCGGCACTCCCAGCAGTTCTTCCAGCTTTTCAATATCTATTTTCACACCCTTGTGCCCTGCTTCATCAATCATGTTCAGGGCAACAATCAACGGAACCTCTCTTTCCAGCAGCTCCGTGGTTAAGAACAGGTTGCGCTCCAGGTTAGTGGCATCAACGATATTAATCACGATATCGGCTCGATCAACCAGGGTGGAAGCGACTTCTTCCACTTTTGAGGTCGGCTCCAGGCTGTAGGTGCCTGGAGCATCAAGGACCTCAAAGGACTCATTTTCTGTAGTCAGTGAGCCTTTAGTAAACTCCACAGTTGTTCCGGCATAGTTGGAAATCATCACTTTAGAGCCTGTTAGCTGGGAAAAAACCACACTTTTTCCGACATTTGGATTACCGGCCAGGACTATTTTACGCAAGTTCTTCTACCTCCACCATGATACGAACCGCTTTTCCATAGCCTATAGCAACCTGGTAATTATCCACGCTTATAGTTACCGGCCCCCGGTTGAACACCGAACTGATCTTTTTAATCTGCTTTCCTTCTCTTAGTCCGAGCTGGTTCAGCTTCTGGTTTAGGTTGAATCCGCCCTGGATTTTCTTAACAATCCCGGTTTGGCCGGGTTTCATATCAACCAGCGATACCTCCATAAATCGTCACCCCTGTCCATAATTAACTATTCTTCATCCTGCCAGGCCAGTTCTTTTTTTAAGCCTGCATCTAGATCCTGTTTCAGCATATAATCAAGCAGTTTTTCGAACGTCTCCCTGCTTAAGTCGTGTTCAATCAAACAGGCATCTTCTTCAGCAGCCCTGGGAGAAACCCCCAGTATTTGGGTTAAAAAACCATAGATTATCTTGTGCCGGTGCCTTATTTTTAAGGCATACCGGCGCCCTTCCTCTGTAAGCTCCACCGGGCCGTACCGGTCCTGCTTGATCAGACCTTTTTCCTTCAGGACTGAGAGGGCCTGGATAACACTCGGCTTGGCAATATCCAGGCGATCGGCAATATCGGTCACCCGGGCTACTTTTTTCTCCTGAAGCAGGTTTAAGATAACTTCCAGGTAATCCTGCAGTGAAGAGGTGACCGGCAATGATTGGACCAAAATGACCACCGCCTTAGTCATATAGTAACTTTATTAACTCAATCCAGTAACTACAGCGAAAGATTAAGAGTTTAAAGGTTCCATGGGAACAGTGCGAGCGTCTCGAAACGCAACGAAGGCCGAAAGGGAGAGCACGGAACTGTACCCGCGGCATAGCGAACTCTAATTCACAACATAAGTTTCGCTGTAGTGCTAGGCCTATCTAACAATTACAATATAACATTTGCCTGCCGGAACGTCAACTAGAATCCGGTTATACACAACAGGTCAGAATTAGTGTATATTAAAGGGCAGACTTGATGCAATCCCGGCCGGAGGTGGCAATTTGTTAGGTAACAGCTCAAGAGGAAGTATTCTTATGCTTATCCCGGTCTACCTGGTAGTTTTTGGAGCTTTTTTTGACACCCATGCCCAGATGCCGGTGCTGGCACCTTACGCCTCGGCCATGGGAGCTACGCCATTCTTGCTGGGCCTGGTAATCGGTTTCTATTCGCTGTTTAATATCTTTGGAAACTTTACCGGGGGGATCCTGATAGATAAAAAAGGCTGGCGCCTGCCCCTGTTTCTAGGCCTTACCGGAGCAGCACTCAGCCTTTTGCTTTATGCCCTGGCCGGGAACGCCTATCACCTGATTATCATACGGGCCGGACATGGTTTTATGGGCGGGCTGCTGGTGCCGGCCGCCCTTGCTTCTTTAACTGCCGGCACCAGGGTAAGCTCTTTTTACAACCGCAGGCTGGCCTTTTTCGGGGCAATTATCGGCCTGGCTGCAGTGACCGGTCCTCTTTTTGCCGGGATCACTGCCGGCAGGATGGGCTTTCAGTTCGTTTATTATTTGCTGGCCCTGTTTATGGCTTTCGCCCTGCTTTTCGGCCTGCTGCTGTTAAAAAAACAGGATCTTCAAATACACAGTGCAGTCTCCCCACCCATCTCCTTGAAATGGATTATAACCAGGCCCGGGTTACAGGGAGCATTAATCTTCGCCCTTGGGACCATGGGCACTACGGGAACCCTGGCCTCATTTTTGCCTGAACGGGCTCAACTGCTCGGCCTCGATCATGCCAGGACCGGCATCCTGTTTGCCACCTTTGCCGTTACGGCAATAATTATCCAGCTGTTGTGGCCGGGCTACATAAAACCCCGCCTTGAAAAAAACTTCTCCGGCTGCGCTATAGGGCTGTCTCTATTATGTTCATCTTTAATCCTGGCCGCACTGGCCCCCACCGCGGCATGGCTCTATACAGCTATGGTTATATATGGCACCGGTTTCGGGTTTTCTTTCCAGGGAATGCTGGGCATGGTCATGACTTACTCCGATCCGGCCTGGAGAGGGCGGGCTATCGGTATTTTTTTCGCCGCTTACTCCCTCGGAGTGGCCATTATGCCTCCGCTCAGTGGATTGATCTGGCAGCACCTGCCCGCTGTTTTCCCCTTCTACACTTCGGCGGCTGCCGCCCTGCTCAGCCTCATAGCGGGAAATTCTGCATGTTCTGATCAGCCTCTCCACAGGCAGGTGCGCAGTGGCTAGGGTTCAAAAAGCGTTAGATATTCCCCGTACCCTCGCTCTTCAAGCTCATCTTTCGGAATAAAATCCAGGGCTGCTGAATTGATACAGTAGCGTTTTCCAGTAGGCTTCGGTCCGTCTTCAAATAGATGTCCCAAATGGGAGTCAGCCTTTCTGCTCCTGACCTCAATTCGATGCATCCCGTAGCTGTGATCGTCTTTTTCCACGATACTATCTTCGTTAAGCGGCCTGGTAAAACTGGGCCATCCCGTCCCGGAATCATACTTATCTGTTGAACTAAACAAGGGTTCTCCGGAAACTATATCAACATAGAGGCCCGCTTCCTTGTTGTCCCAGTATTCATTGTCAAAAGGGGGTTCCGTTCCATCTTCCTGGGTAACCCTGTACTGTAAATCCGTCAGGCGTTCTCTTAATTCGTCCATGTCTTTTACCTCCCCGGCTTCTGTACAATTTTGAGCTGTTTCAAGGCTTTCCGGCTCAGCCTCCACCCGGTCCGGCTCGCACCCGGCAGTTAAAACAAGCAAAACAGCCAGAAAAAATAAACCTGTAGTTTTATTCAACCCTGACATCCTTCCAGAATGCAAAATAGCCGGTGATATGTCGCGCTTTTTCTTTCGGATCCGGGTAAGACCAGGCTGAGTTTTCACTCTTTGCCCCATTAACTTCGATATGATAATAGTGGGCCAACCCTTTCCAGGGACACCTGGTCCTGTAATCACTTTCAATCAGGTATTCCTGCTTTACATCTTCAGGTGGGAAATAATGGTTTCCTTCCACCACCACTGTTTTTTCACTTTCTGCTAAAACCGTGTCTTTCCAGGTCGCTTTCATCTTAATGTTTTAACCTCCTCACTTTCGTAATTGCAAAAATCCAGGCGAGCATGCGCAGGTTGAATGATTATGCTGCTTTTCATATTTTATAGTTAACCATTTTTTACAAGCAGCTCCCGGCTACAAGGAGCCGCAGGTAGTAAACTCTTGCCCCGTAACAGTACCATTATACCACATATCAGTAATAGGACTTATTATTATATTTGGCTGTACGTCTTCTGTGTCCGGTTGACCCACCACAACATGGCCAGGCAAAATATAATTATGGGAAGCGTAAACAAATGCACGGCAGTAAAAAATCCGGCGCCCCAGGTTTCACTGATAAAACCCCAGGCTGCCAGGGGGTTGTCCCGAAAAGTTTCTTCAATTAAGCCACGCAGCAGGGTATAACCCAGGACAAAGTTCCAAAACAGGTACCCCGGCTTTATACCAGGGCGCCTGGCCAGGTAGTTGTGGAATACTAGCAGGGCGATGCCGATCAAAGAACCATATACCTGGGCCGGATGCCTTTCAAAAAAGAACATAGCTGCTTCCCGGCCAAGGATTTCCTGGTTGAAGATATTAGCTACCCGAACCAGGGTAATGCCAACAGCAATACCCGGAACAGCCAGATCGGCCAGGGCCCACCAGTTTAGTTTTTTCACCCGGCAGTAAAGCCAGCTGCTAAGAATCCCTCCCAACAGCCCTCCATGGAAAGCAAGCCCACCCTGATCTATACGGATAATCAGGTGCGGGTTCTCCATGAAGTAAGACCAGTTGGTGACAACAAAAACAGCCCTTGCCCCGATGATTAAAAATACAATAATTAGCATGAACAGGGCAAATAGAATATCCTCACTGAACCCCAGCTTGATGCCATGTTTCCGCAGGTAATAGAAGCCGGTTAAAATGGAAATCGCAAACATCAAACCATACCAGCGAACAGCTACCGGTCCAATTTCGAATATAACCGGGCTGACCTCCTCTACATACATACCGCCCCTCCTCTATCTTCATTGTTCACTATTACTATAATCTAAAATATGCCGCATCTAACCAGCCTATTTTACGATGGATCCGGTAAACCTGAAATAAAACCCGGGCGAAGATCAAGTGAAATCTTGCAATTGCCGATAATCTTAAAGCAGGCCGATGGCCAACAAAAATGTGATAATGTATCCAACCACCAGGGCTATGCAGAAAACCGTGCCTACATATAATACGAGAAAGCGGCGTTTAAACACTGAACTCATAAAAATTATGCCGTTAATGCTCGTGCCGGAACCGGATATAATAAAAGCTATGCCGGCTGCTACCGCTCCCGTAGCACCGATCAGTGGGGCAGCCAGGGCAATCATGGCACAATCGCCGCTGTAAACCGGGATCCCGATTAAAGCCCCGATTAAAACATCAAAGGGAGCCCTTTCAGCCAGGGCCTGCTTAATTAATTCCTGCGGGGCCAGGTTTTGCAGCAGGGCAGAAATTGCTATTACCACGGCGACATAAGGGGCTATTCTCCTCAAAAGACCGGTGGTATGGTTCCAGGCCAACCCGGCTATTGTAAGCAGGTCTTTCTTTTCTGCTCCCTCTGGCAGCCCTGCCGCATCGGAACAGCAACTGCTGCCTTCTTCAGCCCCACAACTACCGGACCCCGATGCCACAGCCAGCGAACCCTCCACCTTTTTTTCTTCCCCAACTGCTATACCACTCTTGAACATCCCCCAGCGCCTGCCGGCAGGCTCCAACAAAAACCCGGCAGCAAGGGCTGCTGAAGAAGTGATAATAAGGTAAAACAGGGCCAGCGGCAGTCCAAAAACACCAACCAGAATCATAAAAGCAGGCATGCTTACTACCGGGCTTACCAGGAAAAACGTTAATACAGCTCCCGCCGGGACCCCGGCTCTGATCAAACCCAGCATCACAGGGAAAGCGCCACATTCGCAGAAAGGAAGCACAGCCCCCAGGCCGGCAGCCCTTAACCGCCCCGTCCAGGAACTGCGTCCGGCCAGGTAATTTCTCAGTTTTTCATCGCCAAGCCAGAGCCGTGCCGCTTCAGCCATAAATACGGCAGCAACCAGCAGGGGAATAATCCGCAAAGCCAGCATGCCGGCATTTGCTGCAGTTTCGAGGATCAATGCACCTTTTAAAAGTTCATCTGCTACAGGCATAAATATCTTATCGTTGGCCTCCTCGCCACCTTTATTCTCTCATATGCTCCAGGGCTATATGGACCAGGCTGGCTACATGTTGATCAGCAAGGTTATAGAAAACCATTTTGCCCCTTTTAGTGAATTTTACCAGCCTGAGACTCCTTAAGTAACGCAGGTGGTACGAAACAGCAGCTATGGGCATATCAAGGGTCAGGGCCAGATCGCAAACGCATAATTCTTCATGCCATAGGGCATATATAATCTTAAACCTGGTCTGATCTCCAAGCGCTTTAAAAATATCAACAACCACCTCGAGACCCTCAAGCTTGTTTTTAACTTCATTCACCTTAACCGGATCACTGCAAAAAATCTCACACCGATCGAGGTCTTTCGCCTTTGCCGCCATAAGTACCACCCTTTCAAATACATTCAAACAATTATACAACTATTATAACGTACTTCCACAAAAAAAACACCCAGCCGGCTGCCCTGATCTCAGCTGCTTCACCCTCAATACTTCTGAGCCCTTAAGAGGCAGCAGGGCTGATAAGACCGTGGACAATTAAACCTTTGGCATTATCTGCTGGCTACCATCCGGCAACCTTCCACAACAGGGTTATCGCCCTTACAGTGCACCTCGGATGCAGCTGCCTGTCGAAAAAAAAGCGGCCTGCCCAAAGGGAAGGTCGCTATTACTTGCGAAAGTGAATACCTGTCCGTCCCCATGACGCCGCTTATCATTCTCCAGGGGCAGGGGGCCGGGTTAGTACTATACAGTTTAGTCAATCACCTAATTTTCATCCTCATTATTATCATTCTCATCTTCCTCGATGTCCTCGGGAACATTGTCCTGGTAAGTATTATCATCAGGATCACTTATATCAATACTGGCTTCGCCAAAACCAATATAAGCCCCGCCGGTTTCCGCTTCATTGGCTATAAAAGTATTTTTTTTCAAGTCCAACTGTGATTCATCGTAGGCGACCAGGCCGCCGCCAAACTCAACTGAAATATTTCCGGTAAACTCGTTATCAATGATCGTTGCAGTCGAATTGGCAACCAGGATTATACCGCCGCCTGAACCTCCCTGGGCTTTATTATCGGAAAGGACATTTCGCTCCAGGGTTATATTCGATTGCTGGACAAAAAACCCGCCCCCTGAAGCCATGGCGGCATTATTAGAAATACTATTGTCTTCTAATACCGGAGAAGAGTTTTCTCCCACAACAGCACCGCCGCCCATCCTGCCGGCGGTATTATTATCAATGACATTGTTCACTACCAGGGGTGAGGACTCGCTCAAAATGGCAATTCCACCCCCATCATGTTGGACAATATTGTCCACGATATTGTTACCATCAACCGTTGGCGAAGATTCCTTGATAAAAATGCCTCCACCACCGAGCAGCACAACATTATCGGAAATGATATTGTCCAGGATATTAGGCTCAGAACCCTCCAGGACAGCAATCCCACCGCCATTTTCTTCAGTATAGTTTTCCATGATCGTATTGTTGATTATATCCGGTGACGAAGCTTCCGCCAGGGCNATCCCTCCACCGTTATTGCGGGCTGAATTGTTAGATATATCGTTGTTCTCAATGGTCGGGTTTGCATCAAACAGGGAAACTCCACCCCCGTACCAAATCGCCCGGTTACTGTTCAAAGTATTGCCACTGATCAGCGGGTTCGCATAGAATAGCGCAATGGCACCGCCGCTGGTAGAGCGGTTATCGTAAATATTGTTTCCACTGATACCGGGATTCGACTCAAAATCAATGAACATCCCCCCGCCGTAGTTCCTGGCATTGTTTTCACGCAGGATGTTATCCTCTATCAGGGGATCGGATTTCCAGGTATATATACCGGCCCCGTTAAAAGAGCTGTTATATTCTATCGTATTGGCAGTAATCCTGGGGCTTGAATTATCCAGGACAGCAATGCCGGCACCGGCAGATTTATCATGTTCAATTTCATTGCCTTCAATAATATTAAGGGTTATGGTAGGCGAACTGTTTCCGCTAATGTAAATCCCACCGCCAAAATATGAATCTTCAACATACTCTTCACCGTCATATTGATGGGTCAAGGTATCCCTGGTGCCGGTTCCGCCGGCAATGGTAAACCCTTTTAGAACAGCATTCTCCCCCTCTCCATTTTGGAAAGTAACCACTGAGCCCCTCCTGCGCCCATCGATCACCGTTTCAGCGACAACCTCCGGGTCTTCAGGATCGGTGCTTCGCACAGTGATATCCTTTCCGAGAAAATCCAGCTGCTCGTAATATAAACCCGGCTGCACGACAATTTCATCGCCATCTTCAGCAGCTTCGATAGCTGCCTGGATATTCCGGTAGTCCCCGGGAACAGATATATAAGGATTGTGCAAAAACACTACCGCCAGGATAACGATCGCCGCTAATGCCACGACTCCTATCCCAGCCCCGATCATTTTCACCCGGGAAGAATTGCCTTTCTGTTGTTGCTCTATATTTTCGGTTTCTTTATGTCCATTTTGATCCATTAGTTAAAGATTCTCCTTTCAATTATTGCTGAACAATACCGGTGTTATTCCTCTTCAAATATGTCATTTGGACTATTATTCGTATAGACATTATCATCTGGATCTTCAAGATCCAGTTCTGAATCATTGGAAACCCAGATCGCCCCTCCACCTTCTTCACCTTCTGCTGTGTTGCTTTCAAAAGTATTCCTGAGCAGGACAGGCATAGAGTTGTAAACAGCAAGCCCTCCGCCCAGCCGTTCTGCAAGATTGTCTATAAGGATGTTGTCTTCAATAGTCGGAGTAGAACCTTCCATGTAGAGTCCGGCCCCGGCAAAAGAAGCCAGGTTATCGGCAATCTCGTTGCCAATAATTATTAAAGCGGTGCTCATAGAGTTTACCAGGAACAACCCACCTCCATTGGCCGCCCGGTTGCCGGATATGGTATTGTTCTCTACAACAGGTTCCGAGTCTTCAATGTATAATCCGCCGCCTCGCTCACCAGAATTGTCGATAATCGTATTTCCTTCCAGGGACGGGGTAGATTTGCCGGCAATAGCCACTCCCCCGCCGAGCTGGTCGGCCGAGTTTTCAGATATGGTGTTATTGATTATTGTGGGAGAGGCATTGGAATAAATGACAATTCCACTGCCGTATTCTGCACTGTTGCGTTGAATAATATTTCCTTCGATAAGAGGGGATGACTCTTCAACATGCAAACCACCACCCCAAAACCCGGAATTGCCGGTAATCGTGTTTTCCAGGATAGTAGGTGAAGAATCAAAAATTGCAATACCCGCCCCCACTTCAGCAGAATTGTCTTCAATAATATTTTTAGTAATCAGGGGAGAGCTGCCACCGGAAATCAGCAGACCTCCTCCCCGGGTAATGGTAAAACCGCTTAATACAGCCTCTTCAGTTTCACCGCTTCTGAAAGATACCACTGCACCGGCATTCCCTCCGTCAATGATGGTCGAATCGACCACCGCAGGGTCATCAGGATCTGTGCTGCGCAGGGTAATATTTTTGCCCCTAAAATCTATATTCTCCCTGTAGACACCTACATCAACGACAATTTCATCTCCATCTTCGGCAGCATCAATAGCTTCCTGGATGGTTGGATATTTATCCGGCACTGTTACATCTCCGCTGCCCAGGGCAAATATTGCCGATATGGCCACCCCGATCACGGCAACAGCAGCTATACCAATAATTACAAACTTAAAGGTGCTGCCTGCCGGTCCGGGTTTTTCCCGTTTTGTAGAACTGTCCTTTTCCTGGGGTTTTATTTCTTTTTCAGGACTATTATCTTCCGTTTGCTCCTGGCTTTTCGTAGATTGATCCCCACAATAAGGGCAAAATCCGTATTCAGTTTGATCATAATCCATGCCGCAACTCTTACAATCTATCATACAATACCCCTCTCAATTACAGTTAAACTGGCCCGATTCCGGCTATCTAGAACAAAANCAGGTTAATTTATCAAGCCATAGATAAGCTGTTTCACAGCCGGAAACCCTTGTGAAACAGCCAGTTAGCATTAAATCACCCCATAATTTCAGCATCAAAGGTTATTCTATAACGGTTTCTTATTTCCTGCTTGAAAACAGCAGGGATCTTTTAATTATTTGTTAAAGAGTTTAAAGGTATAGTTATATTCCCTTTCTCGGCCCACCGGCCATCATTATCTTCCAGTAAGTAGATATAATGCACTTCTTCAGGTGTTTTCTCTGCCGGATAGGCAAAAACTATAACCCCTTCAGAACCTGGTGGGAGATCGTTAGAACCGGAGTAAGCTTCGGAAGGCCCGGCATACTTAAACTGCGTGATGATCCTTTCGTGGGCATCTCCTTCCCTGGTTAGCAGCACCGGCTGCTCACCGTTAAAACCGTGAGGAATTTTCACAAACCCTTCCTCGATATTTTTTATAACCATAAATAGCGCCAGGTAATATACATCATCTTCTTGCAGCCTGATCCGGGAGCTTTCAAAGAAAACATCGCTCGCAGTACCTTTCCCGTTATCAACCAGTTCATCCCGTGTTTCATCTTCCTGTGAAAAGAAAGCACTCACAGCTTCTGGAATACGGTCATCATGCCGAAAGTCTTGAATGTCAACTGTTACTTTTCCGTCTTCAGAAATATATTCACCCAGTTCTATATCGATTGGCCCTGTATCTTCACGCTCGCCGGTTTTATCTTCTGTTATAACCGGTTCATGTTCTTCAGCCCCGAATTTACGGTCCGCAGCAGCGCCTGAATCTCTCGTCTCTTCCTCAACACACCCATAAACCCAGATGAGCAGGATCGCCAGCACCGGCAAACATATATATCTCATAAAATTTCCTTCCCTGAAGCTCACCGCTTAGCCCGGAATAACCGCTTCATTTCCATCTCCAGGCACTTTTACCGGTTCAGCACCTTATTGATCGCGCCTTATATTAACACGTTCTATCCCGTACAGACAAGAACAAAACAGTCTTTTACCTAAAGTTTATAAAACCCCCTCTAAATTTATTAAATCAGGTTATCTACCTGCCTGTTAAAAATATCCCTGGGAAGCGAGGGGCATCCCTTCCCCCACTTCCAGGCGCTTAGAAATTTATACTTGTTTTAAGCACATTGAAAAGCTTTTGAAGGTTTTTAGAAGGAAGAGATTGAAATTAGTACCGGCCGGGCAGGTCCCTCCTGGTATTTAAAAACAACTTTTGATCCCTCTTCAATACTTTCAATGCCTACTCCTTCACCAAGGCTAAAGGCCTGCTCATATTCTATTTCAACCGAATGGCTGTCAATCTGGCCGACAAACCGTCCCGGCATAACCGCACCTTCCGGGGGACTCTCTACCTCTTCAATATAATCCAGGACCGGGCGATCAGTGCCCTCGGTGTAAGTAAAAGCTATCTTCGCACCATCAGCAATATCATCTACACTAACTCCCTCAGCCAGGGCAAAAGCACGGCTCCTGGACAATTCTAAGGATTGGCTGTCAATCTGGCCAATAAAAACTCCCTCACCTTCGATTATTTCATTTTTGTCTGCTTCTTCATGATCCGGTTCCTCAATAATTTCAGCTGACAATAAAACAGGCCTGTGCTCACCTTCCCTGTAGGTAAAAGCGATTATGGAACCATCTATCAAACCTTCAACCTCTGCTTCCCNCTCAATTGCTAAAACCATNAACTCCCCATCAACTTCTATTTCCACTGAACGGCTGTCAATCCGCCCCACATATATACCTTCATCCTGAAAAACTTCTTCCACCGGCTCTTCAATTACCTCAATTGCCTTAAGTAAAGGGCGCCCTTCCTGCTCCAGGTACGTAACAGACACCCTGGCACCGCCCTTAATATCAGAAACATCCATCCCTTCAGCAAGGCCAAAAGCTTTTGTATTGCCTTCCACATCAATCTCTACAGACTGGCTGTCGATCTGGCCCACATATTTACCTTCAGCCTGGATAGAAATCTCCTGTTCATCCTCCATGCCGGTTTCAATGTCATCAGCTTCAGGCCGGCACCCTGCAGCCGTAAAACCGGCCAACAGGATAGTAATTAATAACACTAAAAATATAACCCCTGTTTTTTTATCCACAGCCATTACACCCCTTTATATATTCTACCTGAATGACCGCCGGGTACGGAAACAGGTTCCCTGAACCGGAGCCTTCGAAACAGGTTTTTTTTGCAAAGACATGCCGCTTTCGTTAAAATAAATATAAAGCATAATCTAAATTTTTGCCATACCTGTTTTTCTGCTAAAGGGGGCTTCAATATAAAATGGAGGAAAATATAAAGGTAGGAGTTAGCTCCTGCCTCCTCGGCAACCGGGTCAGGTACGACGGCGGCCACAAACGTGACCGTTATATAACCGATGTCCTGGCCAATTATTTTCTATTTATACCTGTATGCCCGGAAGTTGAATGCGGCCTGCCCGTACCCCGTGAAACAATGCACCTGGAAGGAGATCCCGAAAACCCCCGCCTGGTCACCACCAGGAACAAGGTCGACCACACTGCCAGGATGCAGGAATTCTGTACAAAAAAAGCACAAGAATTGGAAAACGAAAAACTCAGCGCTTTTATTTTCAAAAAAGATTCTCCCAGTTCCGGCCTGCACCGGGTCAAGGTTTTTGGAAACTCAGGTCAGGCCCAGAAAAAGGGACGGGGACTATTTGCTGCTGCTGTGGTAGATAAATATCCGCTTTTACCCGTGGAGGAAGAAGGGCGCCTCCATGATGCCAGCCTGCGCGAAAATTTTATCGAACGAGTCTACTGCTACCACCGCTGGCAGTCCTTTTTAGAAAACGAACCGGACTATAAAAAGTTGATCCAGTTTCATACCCGCCATAAACTCCAGTTGATGGCCCACAGCCCGAAACATCTGTCGAAAATGGGCAAGCTGGTTGCAGCCGGAAAAACCTTGCCCCGCAAGCAAATGCTGGAACAATACCAGGATTTGCTCATGGAGGCGCTAACCTTAAAAGCAACCGTCAAAAAAAATGTAAACGTACTTCATCACATCATGGGCCATTTTAAAACTTACCTCAGCGGCGATGAAAAGGCGGAACTCCTGGAAATAATAGACAGCTATGCCCGCTCATATGTCCCCCTGGTAGTGCCGCTGACTTTAATCGGCCATTACGTGCGTAAATACCAGGTTTCATATCTGCAGGATCAGGCTTACCTGGAACCGCATCCGGCTGAATTGATGCTTCGCAACCATGTTTAAAGCAGCATGGGACTGTAACCCTGCAGGGTAAATGCGCGCGTCTGGCGTGGTAGTAAAATAATTGGTTTTATGATATTATTCTGATTAGTAATGTTCAATATTATTTAGGGAGCATCTTAATGGGAAGTGAAGCAAGAATTCAACAGGAATATTTGTTGTCAGTGAACGACTTTAAAAAAATGATCCTCGGGGCCAGTTACTTTTTTGAAAAAGAAAAAGATAAAATCGACGCCCTGAACGTATTTCCAGTCCCGGACGGTGATACGGGAACAAATATGAGTATGACCCTTGGGGCCGCAGTCAAGGGTTCCATTTCATATAAAGGGAATTCCATAGGGGAGCTATCAGAAATTGTCGCTTCTCACGCCTTGATGGGAGCCCGCGGCAATTCAGGAGTAATCCTTTCCCAGATTTTACGGGGCATAGCCCATGGACTGCAGAAAAAAGACAGTATCTCTCCGGGTGAATTCAGCAAAGCCTTTCAGTATGCTGTGGTCTACGCATATAAAGCGGTATCCACCCCCGTAGAAGGGACGATCCTGACTGTGGCCCGGGAGATGGCCCGGGGGATCAGGAATGCCGTCCGCCAGGGAGAGAATGTCCATAAGAGCATGGAAGAAGCGTTAAAGAGCGGTAAAGCGGCCCTGGAAAAAACTACTGACATGCTTCCCGCACTTAAGGAAGCAGGAGTTGTCGATGCCGGAGGACTCGGACTGCTGGTCTTTCTCGAAGGGTGCCTCTATGCCATGAAACAATCTCTGAGCGATCTCCTGTATAAAAGTGAAAAAAGCCCCGCAGGAGAAAGCGCAGCTACCGACAGCATTTCTAACGGGCAAACCATGGCTCATTTTACCCCGGCCACAATCGATCTCACCTATCCTTATTGCACTGAAGTAATTGTCAGGTCTGAATCCGGTAATTTTACAGGCCTTGAAGATGAGCTTTCCGCATATGGAGACTCCCTGGTTGTAGCCGCAGATAAAAATGTGGCCAAGATCCACATCCATACGGCATCGCCAGGCCTGATCCTGCAGACAGCCCTTAATTACGGGTCTCTGCATAACATCAAGATTGAAAATATGGAAGACCAAATAGAAGAACAGCAAGGCGAAGCCCCCACCGCAACTTCAGCAGTGGAAACCCCGCTTATTCTACCCAAGGCCGGGCGTAAAGAACAAGGTGAAACAGGAGTAATTTCGGTATCTTTTGGAGAAGGTTTCCGGGAAATTTTTCTCAGCCTGGGGGCAGACGAGATCGTCTTTGGCGGCCAGACCATGAATCCCAAGGTGGAAGATCTTTTGAGCGCCGTCCAGAACCTGCCCCATGAAGCGGCGATTATACTGCCGAATAATAAAAATATTATCATGGTTGCCGAACAGGTCAAAACTTTGGCAGATAAGCCCGTGGAAGTAATCGAGACCAAATCTTTACCCGAAGGCCTGGCTGCCCTGCTTTCTTACAACCTCCACCAGCCGATCGATGAAAACGTAAGGACTATGAAAGAAGGTATGGACGGGGTAAAAACAGGACTGGTTACCTACGCGACCAGGGACACTACCGTCGGGAAAGTGGAAATTAAAGCCGGTCAATACCTGGGGCTGTGTGAGGATGATATTATTTCTGCCGGAGAAGGGCTAAACCAGGTTGCCCTGGAACTGGCGGATGAAATCATTAGCGGGGATAATGACATTGCAACCATCTTTTACGGGCATGATATCGCCCGCTCGGAAGCATCTCTGCTGGCCAACGCAGTGGCGGAAAAAAACCCGGATCTTGAAGTTGAATTGCAATATGGCGGCCAGCCCATTTATTATTACATTTTTTCTGTAGAATAATCCCTGCCTGCGTACAGGCAATCCGGGCAGTGACCGTAAACTTCCAGGGTATGCTCTTCAATCTTAAAGCGGGTAATATCTTCTATCTCTTCAGATATCATTTTAAAATTACAGCTGCCGAACTCCGCTATTTCCCCGCATTCCTTGCAGACCAGGTGGTGGTGATGATCATCGGGCCAGTTTAGTTCATAGCGAACCTGGTTGTTTTTTAAAACCAGGGCCCGCATAAGCCCGGCTTTTATCAGCAGGTCAACAGTCCGGTAAACGGTGGCTATACCGATGCCGGGGCATTCGGAATGAATGCCCTCATATATTTCCTGCACGTCGGGATGCCCTTTTTCCCTGATCATGTAATCAAGAATAGCCAGTCGTGGGCCCGTCAACTTATAACCTTTTTGGCGAAGCATAGTTTTTGCTTTCTCAAGAAACGAGGATCTCATCAGTTAACCTCCATGTAACTATTTAGCCTGCTTAAGAAAACTGAAGCAAGCATACAGTCCCGGCAGGGAAATGCAGGGTCAATTTAGTTTTTCCAGGTAATATTTCACGGCAACAGCCAGGGCAAACATAGCCGCTAAAATCAGGACAATGGCTGCACCCGGCGGAACCGGGTAATAATAAGATACGAAAAGCCCTCCAAAGCTCCCGGCCAGGCCAATTACCAGTGAATACGCAAGCATACTCCGGTAGTTACTGCTGAGCCGGTAGGCCGCGGCGCCGGGAATAACCAGTAAAGCCGCTACCAGGACCACACCGACAAGCTGAATGGAAACCATTACTGTTAAGCCTACAGCCGCCAGAAGGCCCATATATAGGGGGCCAACCGGAAGCCCTCCGGCAACGGCCATTTCTTCATCAAAGCATATCGCCAGCAGTTCTTTAAAGAAAATGATCACGAAAATCATGATCACTGCCAGGGCTAAAACCATAAGCTGCAAATCCCTAAAAGAAACGGCAAGAATGTTCCCAAAAAGCAGGGAGAAAAGCTCAGGATAATAACCTTTAAAAGTGCTAATTAAAGCTATGCCCAGGGCCATACCGGACGCATAAAAAATTCCGATAACCGTGTCTTCGCTGATCTTGCCCACACGGCTGATGTGACCGGTGCTCATTGCGGTCCCCACGGCGAAAACGCTTCCGGTCAGAACAGGATCGAGTCCTGTGGCCAGGCCAATAGCAATCCCTCCCAGGGCGGTATGGGATATCCCTGCACCCAGGAAAGAAAGCTTTTTCAAGACAACGAAAAACGATATGGTCGGGCAGAGAATACCTACAAGGAGGGCTGCAAGCAGGGCCCTTTGCATAAAACCGTAAGATAGAATTTCGCTCAATGCCAGCACCTCTCAACACCGCCGCCGGTAGTCAAAAAATCAAACTGGCAGCGGTAGGCTTCATCAAGATGGGGACTGCGCAGAACTTCTGCCGGATGCCCGTGGATATGCATGGTCCGGTTTATGCAAAGTAACTTATCTGCCGCCGGGGCAATAGAAACGAGGTCGTGTGAAACCAGGATAATAGTCAGGCCATCTTTTTCTTTAAGCTCACTCAGTAATTCGACAAAACTCTGCTGGGCCGGAAAATCGAGGCCGGTATTAGGTTCATCCAACAGTAGCAGACCCGGCCTCCTGGCCAGGGCCCTTGCCAGCAGAATACGCTGCTGTTCTCCACCGGACAAACTCTGAAAGGCTCGGGAATAAAAGCCCTCCATCCCCACCGCCCGCAAGGACTCATCAACCTGTTTACTTTTTTCCGGGACCCGACGGAAAAGTGTTTTGGGGGAGAGTAGCCCTGTGGCCACCACATCAGCGGCAGAGAGGGGAAAGCGCCGTTCAAAAGACTGGCGCTGGGGCATAAAGCCAATCCTGGACCTGACTTCTTTTAATTGTTTTCCTCTTTTCCCAAAAACAGTCAAATTGCCCTTTTGAAAGGGCACCAGTCCAAGCACCGCCCGCAGCAGGGTTGTTTTACCTGCGCCATTTGGCCCGATCACGCCCGTTAATTCACCGGTTACAGCAGAAAAAGTTATGTCCTCAAGGACCGTTTTCCCACCCAGGTTAACCGTCAATTGATCTGTTTTAATTACTTCCTGCATGGCTTTTCCTTCCCATAATTTGAAGCCTCATTATTCCATGGCTTCCTGGAACACAGACAGATTATACCGCATCAAATCCAGGTATGATTCCCGCCCTGGAACACCTTCCCCTCCCAGGGGATCAATCACCAGCACCTCCGTCCCGCTTTCTTCGGCTATTCTTTCGGCCAATTCGGGCGAAAACTGGGGCTCTGTAAAAATAGCGCCAATTTCTTCTTCCCCGATCAGTTCCACCAGCTCGGCGATCCAGCCGGCCGAAGGCTCCTGGCCTGGGAAACTGGCAATAACAGCAACTTCCTCCAGGCTGTAGCGCTGGGCAAAATACTGCCAGGCAGAATGAAAAGCAATAAAGCTGTGCCTGGAAAAGTCGGCCCTGGCTGCCTCAATCTCTTCGTGCAGGACGGTCAATTCATGGTGGTAATCCTCGTGCCTGCGGGCAAAATAATCGTCCTCTTCGGGGGCCAGTTTCACCAGTTTATCATGGATAGAAGGAGAAATTGCATCCCGTACAATTAACGGATCCAGCCAGAAGTGAGGATCTTCGGGACCGTGATCGTGATCACAATTGCCGTGTCCGTGATGGTCATGATCATCATGGTTTTCGTCGAAACAGTTGTGATGATCATGATTATCCCCCTCCCGGCCGTTATTTTCAATCTCGAGATAACAGGCCGCCTCAACTACCTCCACCTGCTCAGACAGATCGATAACAGCCAGTTCCGGGCCGGCCGCCTCAGTCATGTTGACGGCCCAGTTGTCCAGGTCTGCACCCACGTTTATGAACAGGTCCGCCCGCTCCACCAGCCGGGCCTGCTCGACTGTCGGTTCATAAGTATGGGGGCTGGACCCGGCAGGTAGAAGGTAGGATACTTCGACCTTATCGCCGCCGACCTGGCCGGCAATATCAGCGAGGGGATATATAGTAGTTACTATTTTGAGCGCCGGCTCTCCCTCTTCAACAGCGATTTCTTCAGGAGCACAACCTGCTCCCAACAAGGGGATCAAAACAACAACTAAAACGATCAGAGTACAAAATATAACAGGTTTATTAATCATGCGCTTACCCTCCTCACCGGTTAGATCAGTTCAGCTCTCCACCCCTACCGGTTTTATTGAAAATAGAAATCAATACTGGTTCAAATTCTTACCCTCTAACTAATCCTTACTATTCCTACTTGATAACAATTATCAATTATTCATATCAGGATTATAACATATTTTCCCGGTCCGGCAAGCGGTGTTTAATTATTTATGTAGCGCTTACTTTTAAGTTTGATTGGTTTACNTATCAATGTGAGCACTTATTCATGGTGTTTACTTATTCAAACTGCTGAGATATGATTTGATAAGATAAAGACAGTACTTGCTCAACCACCACCAGCACTGCAGCGAACTCATGTCATTAACCAGGGCCCGCTAAGCCAAGAGAGCAGTTCCATCGTCTTCTCTTCGGCCTGACTGCCCTTCGGGATGCTCGTACTGTCCCCTTGGCACCGCTTAATTCTTAATCTTATGCTGTAGATCTTAAGCCGGTTCTTGAAGCGCCGGATTTAGTCTAAAATAGGCTAAGCAGTCACAAAAAAGTATATATATATCAGCTAACGGAGGTATTCCTGATGCACCCAAAACCGGATAAAAAACCCTCAAAACCCTACTTTTCTTCAGGCCCCTGCGCCAAGCGGCCCGGATATAACCTTGAAGCGATCCGCGATGCCCCCCTGGGCCGGTCACACCGCAGCAGCAGTGGAAAAGCTAAATTAAAAGAGGCAATCGACAAGACAAAACAAATCCTGGGCCTGCCGGAAGATTACCTCGTGGGAATCGTCCCTGCCTCGGATACGGGAGCATTTGAAATGGCCATGTGGAACCTGCTCGGTGAAAGACCGGTAGAAGTGGTGCATTTCGAGTCATTCGGTAAAACCTGGGCGGATGATATCAGGTGGCAGTTAAGGTTGGAGAAAACCCGCTACCATGCCGCCGACTATGGACACCTGCCGGACCTGACCGGCATTAATTTTAAGCATGATCTTGTTTTTACCTGGAACGGCACCACCAGCGGAGTTAGGATTCCTGGAGGTGGCTTTATCCCTGATAACCGCAAAGGCCTGACCCTGTGCGATGCCACCTCCGCCGTGTTTGCCTTGGACTTGCCGTGGCAAAAACTCGATGCAGCCACTTTTTCCTGGCAAAAAGTGCCCGGCGGTGAAGCAGCTCACGGCATGCTGATCCTCTCACCTCGCGCCATGGAACGCATTGAAAACTACAGCCCGCCCTGGCCCCTGCCAAAAATTTTCCGGCTAAAAAAAGACGGCAAGTTAACTAAAGATCTTTTCGAAGGATCGACCATCAACACACCGTCCATGCTTTGCGTCGAAGACTATCTCGATGCCCTCAAATGGGCGGAAGAAATAGGAGGGCTGCCTGAATTAATCAGGCGCAGCAATGAAAACCTGGCCGTTATTGAAAGATTCGTTGATAACCATGACTGGATCCATTTCCTGGCTGCCGATCCTGCAACCCGCTCTAATACCAGCGTCTGTTTAAAAATCGATCTAAACCCCGGGCAGGTTAAAGAAATGGTCAAAATGCTGGAATCAGAAGGAGCAGCCTATGATATCGCCTCTTACCGGGACGCCCCACCCGGCCTGCGCTTCTGGTGCGGCGCCACGGTAAACAAAGAAGACCTGGAAACGGCCATGCCCTGGTTGGAGTGGGCGTACCACCAGGTCAAAGAGTGATAAAATGACAGGGGGACGTAAAATGACAGGGGGACGTTTCACCTGTCACCCCAAATGACAGGGGGACGTTTCACCTGTCACCCCTGTCTATCCATCAATTTTTTTAACCAGCAGTTCATTAACCAGCTGGGGGTTGGCTTTACCCCGGGTTTCCTTCATCACCTGGCCAACCAGGTGCCCGAGGGCTTTTGACTTGCCGCCGCGGTAACTTTCCACCGTATCGGGGTTCTCGCTGATTACCCGGTCTACCAGTAACTCCAGTTCTGACTGGTCTGAAATCTGCAGCAGACCTTCATCTTCAACAACCTGGCGCGGTTTCTTCCCGCTTTCAAAAGCCTTCTCCAGGACCTCCTTGGCAATTTTGCCGCTAATCTCCTGATTGTCGATCATTTTCAGCAGCTCTGCCATATTATCCGGGGTAAAAGAAGCCTGGTCCGCTTCCAACCCGGCATTGTTAAGGTGGGCTGAAAATTCACCCATTACCCAGTTACTGACTTCTTTGGGCTTTTTATAAAGCTGCAGGCATGACTCGAAGTAATCAGCCAGGCAGCGGGAAGCCGTAAGGACACCGGCATCGTACTCGGGAAGAGCGTAATCTTCCACAAGCCGCCCGGCCCTTTCACCTGCCATTTCCGGCAGGTTTTGCCGGGCTTTTTTGATTTCTTCCTCTGATAATTCGATCGGGGCCAGCTCCGGATCGGCAAAACAGCGGTAATCATCAGCTTCAAGCTTTCCTCTCATAACGATAGTTTCCTGCCTGTCTTCATCCCAGCGTAAAGTCTGGGTAGTTACTGTTTCTCCGCTGTCAAGGATCCCTGCCTGCCTTTTAATCTC
>SL_5KL_010_SEDDRAFT_10000430_pt1 | contig 26662 bp, 22 predicted proteins | sample SodLakKL_010_SED_FD_9118 | JGI IMG/M metagenome (IMG submission 9118) | reverse complement strand
ATAACTTCCACCCAGTTCTGCCAGCTGGAGAAAGGGGGAAAAGTCCGCCTGGCTCAGACTGAGATTACCGAAGGGATAATAGGGAAAGAGCTGTGCCATCAGATACTCGATGCTGAGCCAGCTGGCGATCAGCAAAATCAAAGAATCGCCCCTCTCTCCACTAAAAAGTTTATAGATTAACGCCCAGAGCCCCCGGCTCAGACCGGCAGTGGCCAGTAAAAGCAAGGTCAGCACTATAACCAGGGGATAGGGAAGCCCGCTAAAATCTCTCAGGGGATAAAAGAGCCAGTAACTTGCTCCGGCATAAAGAATAAACCCCAGCAGCCAGCCCCAGAGGAAGCTCCTTTTCAGCGATTTTTCATCCTGCAGCACAAACAAAGTTGGAATTAATGCCAGCCAGGCCAGAAAAAAAAGTCCGGGATAGCTGATCGCTAGAATTAGCAGAATTGCACTTAAAAAAATTAAGAGAAATTTCAAGTCCCGACAGCCTCCTTATCAGGCAGTTTTGCCAAGCTCATCAATTGACAGCTTAAACAACTTCAAACCAAAAATTCGTCCCAGCAATCAGCCCAGTTCTCTTCAATTTACTCTCCCCTGATCCAGCCTCTCATTCCGACCCCTATGCCGCCCCTGATCCAGCCTCTCATTCCGACCCCGAATTCTGCCTTTAATTTGCCGCAAACCACTCCTCAGCTCTGAGAAAACTTATTCAGAAAAATCCGCCAGCAAATAGCTGACAAAAAATATCCTGCAAAAAGCACCTAATCAATCAACTTCTCCAGCTCCTCCCGGTCCGGTATAATAATTTCCCGGCCCTCCATCTCAATATAATTATCCTGCTTCAACTGGCTTAAATTTCTGCTGACCGTTTCTCTGGTTATCCCCAGAAAATTTGCCAGCTGCTGCTGATTTAGCTCCTGAACTCTAACAGTTTTACCCTCACCACTCAGCTGCAGCAGAGCCTGAATAATCTTACTGCGGGAGTCCTGCAGAGACAGGCTTTTAATCCTGCTCTGTGAATAGTATAGTTTCTGAGCCATAGTCTCCAGCATCCCCAGACCAATCTCAGGATGCTCAAGGAAAAAATCCCGAAAAATCTGCCTGGTTAATACATCGAATTCACAATCTTCCAGACAAATTGCCGAAACCGGATATCTATCTATTCCAAAAAGAACTACTTCACCAAAAACCTCGCCCTCACCCAGAAATTTAATGATCTGCTCCCGGCCTTCACTGGAAGTTCTCAGTATCTTAACCCGGCCAGCACGGACAAAATACATCTGCTGGCCCTCTTCCTCCTCAAAAAAAATAGTCTGACCGCTCTGATATCTCTTCCGGATCAATTCTCCGGCAACCTGGGCCAGCTGTTCCCGGGAGAGATCCTCAAAAACTGTAAAACTCTTTAAAAAATCAAGATCCTCTCTCTCTTCAGCCATATCATCACCCCGCTGCAGTTTTCTGCCTTAATCCGGTTATTTAACCAGCAGTTTCAGTTTAGCCGCTTCTTTATTATAACATATCTGGAATAAAACTTCTCCCCCTTAGTTCTTCAAGATTCACCCAGTTTTTTAAGACAGCAAAAAGCCCTGCCGGCTGCAGCAAAATGCAACGACAGGGCCAGTATACCCAGCACCACAGTACCCGGGTTTGTGCTATCAGAACTGAAGGCTGATCAATCACCTGCAGCCTGGAAAAGCCTTACTAAAAACAGCCTGCTTATTCCTTCTCAGCTCTCCGCTGTCTGATAATATCTTCAGCTTCCTGCTGGGGCACCTTATCATAGTGGGAAAACTCCATGGAGAACTGCCCGTAGCCGCCGGTGATCGATTTAAGATCAGTAGCATAGGAAAAAAGCTCGGCCTGCGGCACTTCGGCATTGATAACCTGCTTGCCGTCACTGGGATCCATACCCAGGATTCTACCACGCCGGGAGTTGAGGTCACCCATGATATCGCCCATGAAATCCTCAGGAACCACAACTTTGATCTTCATAATCGGCTCCAGCAGCACCGGCTTGGCCTGCTCCATACCCTTTTTAAAGGCCTTAGAAGCCGCAATCTTAAAGGCCATCTCCGAAGAGTCCACATCATGATAGGAGCCATCATAAAGAACAGCTTTCATGTCAACCACCCGGTAACCGGCCAGCACTCCTTCCTCCATGGCCTCCTTGACACCTTTCTCCACGGCAGGAATATACTGACTGGGCACAGCTCCACCAAAGATCTCCTCTTCAAATTCAAAACCCTTACCCCGCTGCAGGGGCTCAAATTTCATCAAAACATGGCCGTACTGCCCCCGGCCGCCGGACTGCTTCTTATATTTTTCCTCAACATCGACCTTGCTCTGGATCGTCTCTTTATATTCCACACTGGGTTCACTGGTATCAAAACTGACATCAAATTTCCGCTGACAGATCTTTTTTATCACATCGAGATGGACGGTACCCATTCCGTGAACCAGAAGCTCCTTGGTCTCCCGGTTAAAGTCGACCTTAAAGGTTAAATCCTCCTGGCTGTAGCGCTGGATGGCATTCGACATCTTCTCATCATCCTGACCCTCCTTGCTGGTAACCTTCTGAATCAGCATCGGCTCGGGCAGTTTGAGTTTACTCAATTCCACAACATTATCAGGCTCGGTGATAGTATCGGAGGTTTCCAGCTCACCGATCTTGGCAACGGCACCAATATCACCGGCCACCAGTTCCTCGACTTCCTTCTGTTCAGAACCATTTATCTTATAAAGCTTGCTGGCTTTAAGTTTTTCATCCAGCCGGGGAACATAGAGCTCATCGCCCTTCCTGAGCCGACCGTTATACATCCGAAAGATTGACAGCTTACCGATATAGGGGTCAACCATGGTCTTGCCGACCTGGGCCAGAACATCGCTATCTGCTGAGAAATTAAGCTCAACCTCTTCTCCGTTAATATCCCTGAGAGGAGGACGGTTGCTGGGATCGGGAATAAGTTTAACCAGATAATCCAGAGTTCTTTTTACCCCGAAATTCCGGCTGGCAACCCCGGCAAAAATTGGAACGGTCAGATTATCACCCACCGATTTAAAGAGAGCAGTGGTAATCTCCTCATCGCTGATCTCTTCATCTTCCAGGTATTTCATCATCAATTCATCATCAGACTCAACTACCGATTCAATCAGCTCAAAGTGATACTCATCGGCCAGGTCCTGAAACTCCCCGGGTATCTCCTTTTCTTCTCCATTTTCGGTAATCAGCTTACCGGCCAGCAGATCAATAATCCCCTGAAAATCCTCGCCGGTTCCGGCCGGAATCGTAAGCGGCAGCAGATTCTCCTCGCTGAATTCCTGCAGCTCATCATGAACAGCGGTAAAATCCACTTCATCTTTATCGACTTTATTAACGAAAATAAACTTGCTCAGTCCGTTTTCCCGGGCCTTCTCCCAGACATAATGGGTATTAACTTCAACACCACTGCCGGCATCTATCAGCAGGAGGGCACCCTCTACCATGCTCAGAGCACTGGCCGCCTCTCCCCGGAAATCAGCATAGCCAGGAGTGTCAACCAAATTTATCTGTTTATTATTCCAGGGAAATGAAAAGTAGGAATTGGTTATGGAAAACTTTTTATCCTTCTCCTCGGGAGTAAAGTCCGAAGCAGTATTACCCCGTTCAACCGTACCCGCTTCACCTTTAACACCGGCCTTAACCAGTGCCATTTCCGTAAAGGTTGTTTTTCCAGCCCCTCCATGAGATATCAGGGCAAAATTACGAATATCCTTCGTTTCATATTTAGCCAAGATTAACACCAACCCTTCCCGTTAAAATTTTTTCTGTATTACTATTCGATAAACTTTTCTCTAATTCCTGCAATCGCCTGTCAATAAATTCTCACAGCGGTAAAATAATTTTTTCTACTAAACTGAAAGAATATAAATTAAAAATAATTCCGGAAAACAGACAAAAAATTATTTCACAAACCTATCCTCATTTGAAAATCAGAGATAAATAAAAAATATACCCGATAAAATCATCACTCAAAATTAGCTCGAGGCTAGATACTGCTTGAGATTGAGATAATCCTCCGGCAGCTCGGCTTCAAATTCGATAAATTCTTCGCTGCCGGGATGAAGAAATCCCAGCTGCCAGGCATGCAGCATCGGTCTTTTTACCTCAAAGAGACCTTTTCCCCCGCTTTTCAATCTTGGCTGACCGCCATACTTCCTGTCCCCCAGAATGGAATGCCCCAGAAATTCCATATGGACCCTGATCTGATGGGTCCGACCGGTTAAAAGCTCCACCTGCAGTTCTGAAAAACCCGGGTATTTCTCCAGCACCTGATAGCGCGAAACTGCCGGCTTGCTGTTATCAGGGAGGACGGTCATCTTTTTCCGGTTTACCGGATCTCGACCGATGGGGGCTTCAATTCTAGCCCTGTCATGCTCGGGATGCCCCCCGACAATGGTCCTGTAGAACTTTTTAACCGAACGTTCTTTAAACTGCCGGCTTAACTTGCGATGGGAGCTGTCATTTTTGGCTACCACCATTATCCCGGTAGTATTTTTATCAAGACGATGAACAATCCCCGGCCTCAGCTCGCCCCCGATTCCAGAAAGGTTATCCAGCTGGGCCAGCAATCCCTCAACCAGGGTTGGGCCTTCATGAGTGCCCGCCGGATGCACCACCAGTCCGGCAGGTTTATTGATTACTGCCAGATCCCGGTCCTGATAAATAATTTTTATTCCCAGTTCCACCGGCTCCAACCCGCTATCATCTGGAGGTGGAATCTCCAGAATTATGAGATCAGCCGGCTTTACCTCCCGGGATGTTTTAACAATCTCTTCCCCGTTGATGCTTACCCTGCCCTCAGCAATCAGCCGCTGCAGCTGACTGCGGGAAAAGGAAGGCAGCCTCTCAGCCAGAAATTTATCCAGCCTGTCAGCTTTCTTATCAGCTTCAATTTTGATAATTTCCCCGGCTTTTTTCATAGCAACTCTCCCAAATCATTGATACAGATCTCACCACCTGTCTCAAGCCAAAAAACAGCAGCTATCAGCTGGAATCCTTTCGGGCGATAGCTCTGAACTCCTCACGGAGAACGAGAATAATCAAACCGGCTGCCCCTGCCACAATAAAGACATCGGCCAGATTAAAAACAGGCCAGATGCCTATATCCAGAAAATCAATCACATATCCATATAATATTCTGTCCAAAAGATTGCTGACCGCTCCTGCCAGCAGAACAGCAAAGCAGAGATTAATCAGCATCTCAGAGGGAAAAAAGCGCAGTTTTAATATCAGCAGCAGAACAATGACAAAGGCCTGCAATAAGATTAAAATCCAGCCTCTCCCTGCCAGCAGCCCAAAGGCAATCCCGGTATTTCTGACGTAGGTAAACTGCAGCACACCTTCGAGAATAATTTCGCTCTCACCCAGGACAAAATTATTATTTATATAATATTTGCTCAATCGGTCGAGCAGCAGCAGTGCCAAAAAAAATATATAAATCATCCAATCATCCTAACATCAGCTTTTCATAGAATTACAAATATCATTCATCCTGCTCTTCTTCATCTTTTTCGCTGGCAATATCCTCCAGCAGGTCCTGATAAATCGATTTTATTTCTTCTGCTTTTTCGGGAGGAGCGGTTACAAATCCCCAGCCGTGCAGCATCTGATAGAGACCATCAAAGGCCTGATCGTGAAGGGAATGAATTTCATGGGGTATATCCAGTTCCTCTAACTCCCTGCTCAAAAGACCTGCTTCAAATTCATTTTCCAGGTCCAGTATCTTTACATATTGTTTTTTCTTTGCCACTTATATCAGCTCCCTCCCGACAGCATAATTATTCCCCGGCAGTAACATTTCAGCAGCATCAGCACTTCAGCAGCTTTTATTAAGCCTGCAGTTCCTTAAGCAAGTAGCTTTTCCCGGTTTTGCCGGCAATTAATCCAGCAATTAGCGGCATTTAATCCGGTAATTATTACGCAGATACCCTCTTTATTCCTTGATTTTGGTATCATCAAGATCGGGATTATGCTTCTGAGCGCTGCGCTGACCTTCCTCTTCTCTCTGCCGTTTTTCCTCTCTATCCTCTCTATCCTCTCTTTCAGCTTTCTCCTCCTGCGTCTCCCGCCTATCCGCCCGCTGCGCCTCTCTCTCTTCACCGCGGCGATCTGGAACATTATCATATTCCTGAAAATCCAGTTGTTCTGCTCGATTATTTCCGCCCCGGGAGGCAGGCTCTCCGCTTTCCTGATATCTTCTGTCACCATAATCTTCATCACTCTCCTGCTCCTCCAGCATCCCCTCCGGAGTCTGTTCAATCATTTCACTTTCAGCCTGATCCAGTTTCTCCACTCCCTCTTCCACAATTCTCAGATAGTTATTCAGCAGAGAACGAAACCTGATCTTGAAAAGTTCCTTCTGTTCCCGCAGATTTTCAATTTTGGATTTTTCTCCCTGAATCTCCTGACGGGCTTCCCGTTTAATGCTGTCCGCCTCATTCCGGGCCTGCCTCATAATATTATCAGCCTCTTTTTCGGCCTGTCTTCTTATTCTATCAGCCTCCTGCCGGGCTCTGGCTGTCTGCTCCTCCACCGTTCGCTGAACCCGGTTTAAGGTTTCTTCCAGCTGATCCTGAATGCTCTCATAGTTTTCAAGCTTTTCTTCCAGTCTCTTCTTCTCTTCCTCTAAGGAACTGTAATCCTTCAGCAGCCTTTCATAGGCCAGCCCCACTTCATCGAGAAATTCATCGACCTGGGTTGAATTATATCCAAAGGTCGATTTATTAAACTCTTTGTTATAAATATCCAGGGGTGAAAACTTCATATAAATCCCTCCTGCTAAAATAAATTGTATTAATCTTTAAAACTATAATAATCACCCGGCTCACCACTAAAAAATATCCCGGCCAGTTTTTTCAGGTAACCCTTTCTATAGTTAGTTTGATTCTGCCGCTGTTGGAGATGCCCCGATCTTCAGCCACAATCAGCCTTCCCCGGCCTCTGATTGAAATCACATCACCGATCTCTACTTCGGCAGCCGGATCACTTACCGGCTTCCAGTTCAGCTTAACCTGCCCGCCGGAAATCAGGGAGCTGCTCTTAGTTCTCGAATCTCCAAATCCGGCACTGATAACGGCATCCAGCCTGAGAGAGGCAACTGTCGCCAGTATTTCTTTAACACTTCGAGGTCGAAAGATAAGATCCTCACAGGAAATTTCTTTGAGCTCTACCGGCACCTCATTAACCCTGGTAAGGTTAAGTTTAACCTCCGGTAAAATCTCAGGAACGAGAACAGCCTGGGCATAGTTTTCATGAACCAGAATATCACCGATATAATCCCTTTTAATTCCCAGCCCCAGCAGTGCCCCAAGAAAATCCCGGTGGCTGACACTGATAAACTCAAAATTGCCGCTGATTTTAAGACAGCTGAGAGGAACCTCCTGATGATCGGGGAAAAGATAATCAGGAAAAATTAAAATTCTCTGCCGTTCAGCCTGCTCATAACCTCCAGAAATAAGGTAATTAATCCCGGCCAGCTGCTTGAGAATATCAGCCGCTATTTTTTTCTGATGAGGATCAATAAATTCTGTAGCCCGGGAAGAATCTCTGGTCCTGACTATTTCGGCAAGATCCAGCAGCCGACTGCCAAACTCCCGATCCTCTTCCCTGGTTAAAAAGGAAAGCATATTATTATCTGCCGCCATTTAGATTCCTCCGGCCTGAAGATTTACCAGTCTTTCCTGGTTAAATTTAATTAACCTGTGCTAAATTACAAAAATAGAACTGATCAGATTTAAGACCAGGCTCTGCAGAATTCTCAGCAGGAAAAAAGCAATGAGCGGGGAAAAGTCAATTCCCATTCCTGAACTGGGCAGCACCTGTCGGATTGGCCCTAAAATCGGCTCGGTAACCCCGTAAACAAACTGAATAAACCCTCGAAAGGCTGAATTATAGGGGATTCCTCGGCCAACCCAGGATAAGATAATCCGGATGATTAAAAGCAGATACATTATTTGAAAGAAAACGTCGACAGCGCGATATATCAGCAAAGATTTTACCTCCATCACCGGTTATTCCAGCAGTTATCCAGTCCTGTTATGCCAGCAGTTATCCGGTTCTCTTTTTCTGCAGCTATTACTATCAGTAAAGCAGATTTTTATCATCTGATAAATGCATTACTCCATAAATTCATTCTTGATGGCATCTTCAATTGCTCTGGCATCCACATCCATTCCCTCAGGAGTAAAAATGAAGACCCCGGTTCCCAGTTTCTGGGTATTGCCGCTTAAGGCGTAGACAGAGCCGCTTAAAAAATCAATAAATCTCCTGGCCAGACTTTTTTCTTTATTTTCCAGATTTAAAATAACAGCCCGGGAATTCTTGAGGTCATCAACAATTTCCTTAACTCCATCAAAGGAAGAGGGGCTATGTACCACCAGCTTTACATCCTTTGTTCTGCTCAATTTTATCACCTTATTCTTCTTTTTGGAGGTTTTTTCTTCAGTTTCATTCCGGTTAATATTCCCGCCCGGTTCGTTAAATTCCTCCTCATCCTCGGCAAATCCGAAAAAATCAAGCATCTTTCTCCAGTAACCTTCGCTCATTTTAATTTCACCTGCCTTTTTAATAATCTCTGGGGCCGAAAAGGGCCCGACCTACCCTTAATATTGTGGCACCCTCTTCAATCGCTATGGTATAATCATTGGTCATTCCCATTGAGAGCTCCGGGAGATGATAACCCTGATTTTGCAGCTTAATCTGCAAATTTTTCATTTCCTGAAAATAGGGGCGGCATCTTTCCGGATCAGAAAAATGAGGCAGAATTGTCATCAAACCTAAAATCTCCAGATTTTCAAATTTTTTAGCCTTCTCCAGAAAGGGCTCCAGTTCTGACTTCATAAAACCAAATTTATCTTCATCCTCAGCAATATTAATCTGGACTAAAACCTTCATCCGGCGATCATTTTTCCCGGCCCGTTTGTTAATCTCCCGGGCCAGCCTGATACTGTCAAGAGAATGAATCAGGGTAACATTATCCAGCCGGGCCAGATATTTAACCTTGTTGCGCTGCAGATGCCCGACAAAATGCCAGTTCAACTCTCCAGGTCGCTCCTCCTCCTTATCGAGGAGTTCCTGAACTCTGCTCTCTCCCTCTGCGGCAACCCTGAAATCCCCTTCAGCCTTAAGCTCTTTTAAAAAAATAATCTCCTCCAGGGGATGAGTCTTCCCAACAGCCACAAGTTTAAGATCTCCGGGATCCCGCTTTGCCCTTTTAGCTGCTGCAAATATTTTCTCTGCGGTCTGCTGAAACCTCTGTTTTATATCCTCTTTCCTCTTCCGTTCCAGAGCTAATTTTCCTGCATTTTCATCCCGATCTATCGCCAACTTATCAACCCTCCCTGCCATAATCAACTGCTTCTGGATTGGCAATAATCTGCTGTCCGATCTCCAGCCCCTCTACCACCAGCTCTTCAGCATTTCCACCTCTTACCTCAATCCTGGTAAACCTGTAGTCCCCCTGGCGGTCCTGAAGCAGGACACCCCGTCCTTCCGGTGTCAAAAAAACTGCCTCCCGGGGTATTACCAGTCCCCGATAGATATTCTTGATCAGATTTTTTTCCACCAGCCTCTGATTCAACCACTGCTGTTTAAATCTATCTACCCGAATTACCAGCAAAGACTTATCCCTCTTTTCTCCGCCTTCAGCTAGATTATCAGCTCTGCTGTTGATGGCAGTAACCCGGGCCGGCATTAGATTTTCAGTCTGATCCCGTCTGATAAAAACCTGTTCTCCTGGAGAAAATCTTTCAGCCTCAACCTCCGGCAGGGGAAAGGCCATAAAAATATGGTCATTATCAACTATCCGAAAAAGAAAGGAGTCCTCTTCCAGGCTGCGGCCATCAACCACAGGAGAATATTCAGGATTAATATTCTGATAATCCTCAAAACTTAGATTTGCAATATTATCCGGCTGCATTATCTCCTCATACCCATCACGGGCAAAGCTGATGACTCCTGAAAACTCGGTATAGACTGTAATCCTGTCCTCAGCTGCCTCCAGCCGGGCAACCTCTTCTCCATAGCTGACTCTTTCTCCCTCCGGCTGAATAAGTTCTACTCTGCCCGGGGCAGGGCTGGTAAATACCCTCTCATCCCGGATCAGCAGAGCCTTAGATTCCAGCTGATCGACCACTTCCCCAAACCTGACAACCTCCAGCCGGGGGCGGTTACCGGCTATCTGGTTCAGCACCAGGAAAAGAATCACCCCAAAAACCAGCAGCATCAGCAGAACCTTCCAGAAAAAACGACTCTTATTTTTACCCGACCTGTCAGGTTGCCCTGAACTGGAAGGGTTAGCAGCATTATCAGCCATTATATATCACCCGGTAAAACCATTATCTCAAGCCTCTTTTTCCTGATTTGCTCTCCTTCCAGAAAAGCAGAGCTTTCATGCGCTTAGCCTGATCGCCCTCCCTCCTGTAGGAATAGAACAGGCTTTTATCTTTAAAGGTATCCCGGGGGGAGAGATAGATATTCTCCTCTCTGACTCCGGCCTGCAGGAGATCCTGACGATTGGCTTCTTTTAAATCCAGATAGAATTTTCCCGTTTCCATGACCTTTTCTTCTCCGCAGTTCCGGAAGCTGTTCTTAAAAAACTCTTCCAGGTTCACCCAGTAATCGGAAAAAAAGTTATATACCTCGCTGCCAACCTGATAACTTTCTCCTCCAATAGCCGGGCCGATCACCACCTGACAGTCTTCGACTTCAACCTGATATCTCAGCTTGAGTTCCTGCAAAACGGCAGAAGAGATTCTCTGACCTGTGCCCCGCCAGCCAGCATGGGCCAGAGCCAGAATTTTCTTCCGGGGCTCACAGAAATAAACCGGAACGCAGTCGGCAAAGACAGCCTGAAGAACCGCAGTCTCCTCCCAGGCTTTCCCCTCATCGGGGAAACCTTTTAAGCTGTTACTCCCGGCAGCAGAGATAAGGGCATCACCGGAGAAAAGTCCCTGCTGCTGATAGCTGTTTCTGTCCTGCAGAACAAAAATATTTCTGCTGTGGACCTGTTTGAGCTGCACCACCCTATCTACGTCAAGATTTAAGCTGCTGTATAGCCGGAGACTATCTGCCGGCCTATTGCTCATTTTCAGGGTAAATATGGCACTGCAGCCCAGTTTCTCCCAGGGCTCATATTTCAGATAGGCTGTCTCTTCCTGCTCCACCAGTTTAAACATCCCCGGCCTCCTGCTCCTCTGAAAGCAGTTTATCCAGCTCCTGTTTAAAACTCTCCACATCCTTAAACTCCCGGTAAACCGAGGCAAATCTCACATAGGCCACCTGATCAATTTCTTTCAGTTTTTTCATCACCAGGTTGCCGATCTGCTGGCTGGAAACCTCCTGCTCCATCTGGTTTAATAATTCTAATTTTATTTCCTGGACCAGATTTTCCAGCTCTTCATGAGAAACCGGCCTCTTCTCACAGGCCTTGTAAAGACCGGAGAGGATTTTCTCTTCCGAGAAAAGCTCCCTGTCTCCATCGCTCTTCCTCACAAAGAGCGGTGTTTTTTCATATTTTTCATAGGTGGTAAATCTTTTCTGGCAGGAGGTGCATTCCCGCCGCCTTCTGATGGTTCGATTATTGTCAGTGGTCCGGGAATCAATCACCCGGCTGTTCTCCTGAGAACAAAAGGGACAGCGCATTAATTTCACCTCTACTTTGCCTGAAAACCTCAAATTAAAGTATACCATAAAACCCGGCATATTTAAATAGCTTCCAGCAATATAACAAGAACTCGATGCTTTCCTGTCAGCATCGAGTCCTTCTCTGTCTGCTGCTCCCGGATAGAGGATATTACCGGCTAATAAATTTAGCCATTTATTACCATTTCCCGGTAAGGTCTCAGATATTGCTGTTAATTTTTAGATTTCCTCTTAATTTTATCCTTCCGGGACTGTCCCGGGTGTGAAACTCTCAAACAGATAAGTTTAAGAGAAGATTAAAATCGATTTTTTTATGTCTTTACTTGCTGCTGGCAAATTAATCTTCATTTGTTCTCAGAAAGGCCGGAATATCAAGTTCATCGCCGGTTGTATCCAGCTGAATCTCTTCGGTAAAGGCTTCCTGTTCTTCGCTTACCAGCCTGCCATCCTGAGATCCAAAACCGGTAGCTATAACTGTAACTTTAACCTCATCATTAAGCTCCTCATCGATCACTGCTCCCAGAATGATATTAGCATCAACATCGGAGACATCCTTGACAATTTTTGCTGCTTCGTAGGCTTCATGAATACCCAGATCGTTACCGCCGGTTATATTGATCAAAACTCCTCTGGCTCCATCAACCGAGGCCTCCAGCAGCGGAGAATCAATCGCCAGCTTGGCAGCCTCCTGAGCCCGCTCTTCACCGGAAGCTCTACCAATCCCCATCAGGGCAGAACCGGCATCCTTCATAATGGTTTTAACATCACCAAAATCCAGATTGATGATACCGGTTATGGTAATAAGATCAGAGATACCCTGAACTCCCTGACGCAGTACGCCATCAGCAATTTTAAAGGCTTCCATCAAACTGGTATTTTTCTCGGCCACCTCCAGCAGTCTGTCATTGGGAATGATAATCAGCGTATCAACCTCATCTTCCAGATCTTTAATACCCTCTTCAGCATTGGCCATCCGCTTGGTGCCCTCTACGGTAAAGGGCTTGGTAACTACTCCCACTGTCAGCGCACCCTGCTCCTTGGCAGCCTCTGCCACAATTGGTGCAGCACCGGTCCCGGTGCCACCACCCATCCCGGCAGTGATAAAGACCATATCAGCACCGGAGACAGCATCAGCAATCTCCTGTTTGCTCTCCTCGGCGGCCTCCCGTCCAATTTCAGGATCAGAGCCGGCACCAAGACCCTTGGTCAGCTTTTCACCGATCCGGATGGTAATTCCAGCATTGGAAGCCATCAGAACCTGAGCATCGGTGTTAATTGCAATAAATTCAACACCCTCCAGTCCATCAGCAATCATTCTGTTGACGGCATTATTACCACCGCCGCCAACACCAACCACTTTTATGTTAGCAAATTGTTCAACTTCTGTTCCAATATCAAACACTTGCCAAAACCCCCTCTCAATACTCATTGAAATTTTAATATTTTAATTCACTTTTAATCCTGATTACTAAAATTTAAGGCCTCTTGTTTTAATCCACTTTTGATCCTGATTACTAAAAATTCTAAGCCCTCTTATTTTAATTAACTTTTAATCCTGATTACTGAAAAATCTCGGCTCTCTCCGGAACTTCAATCCTGCCTTCCGCTTTATCTCAATACCTTATTCTGCACCTATCTCAATCTGATTGACAAATTGTCCTCTGCCGGCAGCCTTGAGGGTTTAGCTGATTAAAATCCTTAGAAAAAATCATCAAATAAACTTTTCAGTCGGGAGAAAAAGCTGTTGACGACCTCCTTATTCTTTCGGGATTTCCTGCCTGAACTCCTGCCGGACTTTTGATTTTTCAAGGCATACATCAGCAGACCAACGCCGGTGGAAAATACTGGTTTGGGAATCCTGCCATCTTTTTTTATGTATACCGGATTATCTATGATATCAGAAAACCCATCGACATATCCCGGCTCTCCTCTCCGGACTGGCAGTCCCATGATGTCTGAAGCCAGCTGACAGCTGCCCTCAAGCAGGGAAGCCCCTCCGGTAATGACCATCCCGGCAGGTGTCATATCCCGGCTGCCCGTCTTCTTAAGCTCTTTGCGCACCAGCTTGAATATTTCTGCCATCCGGGGTTCAATAACCTGGCAGAGATAGCGGCGGTTCACCCGTCGGGTCTCCTGTCCGCTGGGTTTCAGCACCTCAATCTCTTCTTCCTGCTCGATTAAATCACAGCTGGCTGCGCCGTATAAAATTTTCAGCTTCTCCGCTTCTGAAACCGGGGTTCTTAATCCCACAGCAATATCATTGCTGACATGGTTGCCGCCTACCGGCAGAACCGATGTATAGCAGATATTGCCTTCATGAAATACTATTAAATCTGTGGTTCCACCTCCAATATCTATTAAAGCAACTCCCAGCTCCCGCTCATCCGAGGAAAGCACAGCATGGCTGGATGCCAGTTGATCAAGCACAATTTCATTAACATCCAGGCCGGAACGCCTGACACTTTTGACCAGGTTGCTTACCGATGTTGAGGAGCCCTTGACAATATGGGTCTCTACCTCGAGCCTGACTCCTGACATCCCCTGAGGATGCCTGATTCCTCTGGTTCCATCAATAATAAATTCCCGGGGCAGGACATGAATCATCTCTTCCTCCTGAGAAATAGGAATTATCCGGGCTGCCTCCATCACCCTATCGATATCAGACTGCTTAACCTCCTTCTCCGGGCCAGAAATTGCCACCACTCCGTGACTGTTTTCTGAAGAAATATGTGAACCGGCAATTCCGACAAAGGCTGAGCCAACTTCAATTCCTGCCATTCTTTCAGCCTTATCAACGGCCTGGGAAATTGATTCTGCTGCCATGTCAATATCGACAACAATACCCTTGCGTAGACCATTCGATGGTGTCAGACCAACTCCAATAATCTCAATCTCCCTGTCCTGGTCGATTTCAGCTATAATAGCACATATTTTCTTTGTCCCTACATCAAGAGCGGTAACAATCTGCTGAGTGCCCAATAATGCTCCCTCCTCATCTCCCAAAATTCTGCCTTACCTGCTTTTTCTGTTTTTCCACTGCATTCTGTTTCATCTGCTTTTTTCTGCTTTTCCTCACTGCAATCTGTCTCATCTGGCACTTTCTGCTTTTTTCACTGCATTCTGCCTTATCTGCTGCTTTCTGTTTTATTCAATGCTTTTTACTTATCCACTGTTTTCTGCCCTATCAACTTTTTGTTAACCACTGAATTATGTTAATCACTGCATTCAACTAACCTCTGCATTATGCTGACCGGCACAAAACCTATAGTTAAATTTAAAATTCAATTTTTCTCATAGGTCTATTCGAGTTCTGATATCTTTTTTAAATTCAGACACTTTTTAAATTCAGACACTTTCTTCATTAATTCAGAATACCTTCTTTTTAAACAATTCAACATTAAGGATATTAATCCTTTTTTTAATATCATTTTGTTGTCATAAATTATTTTATCCGATAAAATTAAGGATATCGGGGAGATTAATGCTTTTAAATCCTCCCTGACCCGCTAATTCAGCAATTTCTTTAATATTATCTGTTATTTGATACTCCCCTGTTCTTAAACTTATGGTTCGGGCTGCAGTTTCTCAATCATTATTACCGGTTTTTTTAATCACCGGGCGCTCGGGCGCACTGAGATCAAGATAATCCATATTCTCCGGCTCAACCAGGTCCTGTTTCAGGGCCGAATATAAAATGTTAAACTTACGGTCTATGTCAGTGAAGCCTCCCATAACTACCTCAGCCCCTTCTTCCAGCTTTAATCTTATCTGGGGGCCAGCAAAATCAATTGAAACTATTTTTTCTTTCTGCTCCTCAGGCAGCCGGTCCATAGCAGCCAGAAAGTCTTCCACCTCTTCTGCCAGCAAAACCTCTTTGCCCCTGAAATTATAGGAAAGGTTTTCCAGAACAGGGACCTGATAACGATTTTCTTCCAGATCTTCACCGATTATATAATTGTAGGTATTAAAAATAACATATTTTTCGTTATTGATAATAGCTGCCAGAGGTTGATTAAAAATAACTTCAAACTCCAGCCTATCAGGGAATACCCGCTGATAATTGATCTCCTCTACATAGGGATCTTCTCTAATCTCAGCGGTAATAAGCTCGGTATCTGCTGTAAAAATATTCTGCCCTCGAAGTGTCTGAAGATCGAGGCCCTCCTCTTCATATCCTGTAATAACAACATCTTCCACGGTAAAAAGTGGTGAAGAAAACAGGACACCTGCCACCAGGGATAATATTATCAGTATTACAGCAAATTTAAACATTTTCATCTCCCCCCCTGGGTCAGAGCTTCTCTGGTTTTAAATATTATCCTGCTGCAGCTTATTGAGAAAATCTTCGCCTATCTGATAAACATCACCGGCTCCTGCTGTCAGCACCAGATCTCCTGGTCTGGCGATTTCAATCAGTCGGGCTATTGCCTCTCCGGAGCTGAGAGCCAGGTGAAACTTCTCCTGCCTATCCCCGGCAGCTTCACCAGCTTTAAGACCGTCTTCTTCACCTTCCTTTTCTTGGCTGGAACCTCTTAGCTCAGCTTTATTCCCCTGAAATATTCCGGGAAAGACGGTCTCTTTTTGAAGTTCAGACCCTGCAGCATTCTTTTCCTCTCCACCTTCGCTCTCATCACTATCCGGCTGAGCTGTCCTGGCAATTCTCTCTTTAATATCAGCCAGCAGATTTCTGGAGTTAACACCGGGGATCGGCCTCTGATGCGCCGGGTAGATGGCTGTCAAAAGCAGCGGTCCGGGAGCCCGGGACAGCACCTGGACAAAATCCTGCCAGAGTTTATCAGTCCGGGTATAGCGGTGAGGCTGAAAAACTGTAATAATCCTCTGGTAATCCAGTTCAGCCGCTGTAGCAAAAAGTGATTCAATCTCAGTGGGATGATGAGCATAATCATCAATAACTGTTATTCCCCGGACCTCTCCCTTTATTTCAAAGCGCCGTTTAACACCGGAAAAATTTCTCAAACCTGGTCCAGCTTCTTTCCAGGCAATCCCGGCCTGATTGGCAGCGGCCGCCGCCGCCAGAGCATTTAAAATATTGTGTTCTCCGGGAACGGTCAGCTGAAAATATCCCTGACTCNCTCCCTGGAAAATCAGTTCAAATTTGCTGTTATATCCCTCTCTCGCAATATTCCTGGCCTGGAGATCGCCTCTCTCAAAGCCGTAGGTAATTAAATTAAGATCTGGATAATTTTCACAAAGATCTGGAATCAGCCTCTCCCGGATCAGTTCATCCTCCAGGCAGAGCACGGCCGAACAATTTCTTCTGGCTGCTTTCCTGCTGCTCTCTCCTGAGTTTTCTCCCGGGCTCTCTTTTGAACTCCATCCTGATCTGGCCAGAAACTCTCCCATTGTTTGCAGAAGTTCCTCTTTACTCTGATAAAAATCCATATGCTCCAGTTCAATATTGGTGATGACAGCTATCTCTGGAGAAAAATGGAGCAGAGATCCATCACTTTCATCTGCCTCGGTTAAAAAGAACTCTCCCTGACCGGTTCGATAGTTTCCCTTAATTAAATCGAGATCACCGCCAACCATCACATCAGGATCCTGCCCTGCTCCCAGAAATATGGAGGCCAGCATCCCGGTAGTGGTGGTTTTGCCGTGAGTCCCGGAAACCGCCACCAGCCTTTTCTCCCGCGTTAAGAGTGCCAGCATTTCAGCCCGCTGCCAGGTTCTAATCCCCCGCCGTCGGGCAGCCAGAAGTTCGGGATTATCAGGCGGAATTGCGCTGGAATAGACCACCAGTTCAGCCTCTCCCAGATTCTCAGCCCGATGATCGAGAGCCACCTCTACACCCTGCTTCCTCAGCTGTTTAATCTTATCATTCAGGCTGAGATCCGAACCGGAGACTTTAATTCCCCGCTCCAGCAAAAACATAGTAATGGCACTCATAGAAATTCCACCGATCCCTATCAGATGTATCTGGTCTATTTTATTTAGCCTTTGCTCTAATCTCTCAGGGCTTTCCTGCTGACAAGCCTGTTTAAACTTCTCTTTTTCTGTCCCGGAACCCTGATATTTATTAGATCCAGTTATATTATTCATATTAACTGCTCCTGTTGATCAAGTTTTTTGCTGCGTATCTCTGCAACCATTCTCTGAAAATTTATTCTCTGCAGGAAGACAGACAGAACTGCCAGAGGATCCAGCAAGTAAAGCAAATTTTAGCTGCTAATTTTGGCTGCTTTTATAAAACATATTTCGATCATTTTGCTTTAAGTCCGGGAAATAACTCTGTGCTGTCTCTGAAATTTTGATCTTTCTTGCTTCCCAGAGTATAACAAAGTGAAATAAAAACCCGTAGCATTATAAAAATCTTAAAACTTAATAAAAAAATCAAGCAAAGATCCAGTATCTCCTACATAATAAAAAACTTTAGCAAAGATTCAGTATCTCCTCCATGATATTATCAATTGCTTCTGGACGGCCCAGTTTAAGAGAAGCCCGGGACATAGCCTGTAATTTTTCTTCATCGGCCTTAAGGGTTATAATCTCAGTCAGTAAATCTTCAGCTTCCAGGCTGCTCTCCTGCAGAAGCACAGCTGCACCTGCCTTACTCAGATACCGGGCATTTATCAGCTGATGATCATCCGCAGCATGAGGATAGGGCAGCAGAATAGCCGGCAGACCTATAGCGGTAAGCTCTGCAATGGTGGAAGCCCCGGCTCTACCTATCATAAGATCTGCCCTGACCAGAACCTTCTCGATTTCAGCAAGATAATCGATTACCAGCACTTTCTTTCTGGCCTCAGGCGAAAGCCTTTCCTCCAGCAGCTTTTCCACCTGCTGATAATTAGCTTTCCCTGCCAGATGAATAACTTTAACCTCCCCGGCTGAATCACTGCTGATGACCTCTCCCTGCTCATTTTCTGTAAAATTACTTTTATCAATCTCCCCATCCTCTGCAGCATTTTCCAGCAGATCGGGGTAGATATCCAGCATTACATTATTAATAAATTTTGAACCCTGACTCCCTCCCATCACCAGCAGAAGGAAATCTCCGGCAGCAAAAAAACCCTCAGGAAAAATGGCAAAATCTTTCCAGGGCTCTGCCCCGGCTAAAGACTCTGAAGCAGCTGCCAGAATTGACTGCCGCACCGGATTTCCGGTAACCCTGATTTTACTCCGGGAAGCGGAAGGAAAATATTCAGCACTATCGGAAAAGCTCACCGCCACCCTGTCAACCAGACGGGCCAGCCATCTGTTGGCTAAACCGGGATAGGAATTCTGCTCGTGTATCAAAGTGGGATAACCTTTGAGAGCAGCTGCCAGCAGCACCGGACCGGCAGTAAAACCCCCGGTACCTACGACCACCTCAGGATCATAATCTTTAATAATATGCCAGGCTCTCAGGAAAGCACTGAAGTTTGAGATAGCAGAACTAAAAAGTTCCAGAGAGAAATTCCGGGGCAAGGGCTTAACCGGCAGTCCCTGAAAATTAATTCCTTCTTTTGCAGCCAGAGCTTCCTCCTGGCTATCGCGGCCTCCCAGATACAGCACCTCTCCCTGGCGTCTCTGCCATTCCTTGATAATCGCCTGAGCCGGCGAGATATGTCCGCCTGTCCCTCCACCGGAAATAATCATCTTCATCTTTCAGAACTCTCCTCCTCAATAAATATTCAATCCAGCCAGAAGTTCTAATCCGGCAGAGAGCAAATCCCAGCCCCACCCAAACCAGACATACAAAATATACCAGATAGATGGCACTAATAAGGTACAGGCACCTTACAAACCTATAATTTCAATATATATACAGCAGAAAAACCCAGCAGACAACCTGCAGAAACCAATTAAAAACTCAGCTCAGGCCAGGCAAAATCCTACTCCGCCTGCCGGGAAATATTAAGCAGAATACCGATAGAAGTCAGCGAAATTATCAGCGAACTCCCCCCATAACTGATAAAGGGCAGGGTAATTCCAGTCACCGGAATCAGCGAAGTCACAGCCCCGATATTGATTAAAGCCTGAATAATTATCATGGCTGTCACCCCGGCAGCCAGCAGCGAACCAAAAATATCAGGGGCAGTCAGAGTAATTACCGTACCCCGGTAAGCGATTACCGCAAAGAGGAACAAAACTAAAAGTGCCCCGATCAGACCAAACTCCTCCCCAATTATGGCAAAGATAAAATCCGTACCGGGTTCCGGCAGATAGAGAAACTTCTGCCGGCTGTTACCTGGCCCAACTCCGGTAAGCCCACCTGAGCCAAAGGCAAAAAGAGACTGAATGATATGATAACCGGTGCCCCGGGGATCGGTCCAGGGATCAAAGAAAGTCTGAACTCTCAGCAGGCGATAATGGGCGCTGTTTATGTAATAGAATAAGAAGGCCGCTCCCGGTAATGTCAGAAGAAAGAGATGACGGAGCAGCACCCCTCCCAGTATCAACAGGAAAATGGCCACCCCAAAAATGTTAAGGGCGGTACCGAGATCTGGCTGGCTCACTATCAGAAAAAAGAATCCCAGTACAACCAGCAAAGCCGGCATAAGACCCTCTTTAAAAGAAGTAATTTTCTCTCCTTTGCGCTTGATAAATCCGGCCAGATAAATAACAATAGCCAGTTTGGCAAATTCTGAGGGTTGAAAGTTGAAAAAATAAAAGGTCAGCCAGCGCCGGGAACCCCCAACCTTTCTGCCGACATCAGGCAGCAAAACTAAAACCAGCAGAACAATTGCCAGCACCAGTATTTTCTTGGAATGCCTGAAGAAAAGATGGTAATCAATCCGGGAAAAAAGCAGCAGAGAAACAAGTCCTATTCCGGCATAGATCAGCTGCCGGCGAAAGAAAAAGAGAGGATCGCCGTAAACACTGTAGGCCCGGATTGAACTGGCACTCATAATCATCATCAGCCCAAAACCCAGCAGAATCAGACAGGCGGTCAGCAGGATAAAATCGGGATTATTCTGCTGCTTTTCTGAGTCCATAAGACATCACCACCCTTTCCCTCAAACGTAATTATTAACCAGCTGCTGTTTCTCACTCCGATAAATTATCTCACCAGCAGTTCACAAGCCAGCAGATACAAAATCAGCAGATTAATTCCAGCATTTCTCATGAAAATTTACTCTGTCCCTGATCCTAGCAGCAATAATTTTATTCCTAAAACTTCTCCCAAACTTTTTAAACTGATTAAAGCTGAAAACCATCAGTTTTTAGGATTTTTAAAATCTTAACTATTTTCTTCTTCTGCTATACTTCTGGTTACCCCCGCTTACTCCTGCTTCTATCCTGCTATATTTCTATTTCCCCTTTGTCTTGCTCCTGCTATGTTTCAACTTTCTTTCTGTTTTACTTATGCTTTACTCCTGCAATATTATAGCATTATTTCTGCTTTAACCCTGTTAGGCCCTTCAGGGAAAAACAGGATCTACCTTTACCTCTAACCTCCTGCCAGATAATTCTCGCAGGCCTCCTGAAAAAGCCGTCCCCGCTCCCGGTAACTGGAGAACATATCCCAGCTGGGAGCTCCTGGTGAAAGCAGCAGTACTCCCTTAAGCTCCTTATTCTCAAGAAATTTTAGACCCTGCAGCGCTGCCTCCTCAATACTTTCAACCTTACAATAACTATTATATTCCAGAGAGTTAAACTCCGCTGCCAGCTGGCTGGCAGTCTCTCCCAGCAGGACTGCACCATCAGCCCTGCGAGCAATCTCCCGGGCAAAGGCCCTGTTATCCTGACCCCGATCCTGGCCCCCGGCAATAATAATTACCTCTCCTCTGAACTCAGCACAGCTCTTCAGAGCCTCAACCGCAGCAGGAGGGTTGGTAGCCTTGGAATCATCAATCAGCATAAGTTCTGCCTCCCGGTAGAAGATCTCCAATCGGTGAGGATCGGCCTCAAAGTCCCGAACTACCTCCCTGATCACTTCAGCTGACACCCCGAGTTCACGAGCAGCCAGAACCGCCAGGGCAACATTTACTTTATTGTGACTGCCCTTAAGCTTTATCTCCTCATTTTTAATAATAAGTACTTTGTCCGGTTCTTCTCTCAAGACGGAGAGAGTCTCGCTATCATTCCCTCCTTCACCTCTGCCTTCTCCCTTTCTTTTCCCTTTACCCTCAACCTTATCTTCATCTTTGCCCTCACCTGTATCTTTATCTTTGCCCTCAACCTTATCTTCATCTTTGCTATCAAACTTATCTTCTTTTTCTTTATCTTTATCTTTATCCTCATCTTTGTCTGCAACTTCATTTTCACCTTTACCTGTACTTTTACCTTCACCTATATCTTCAAATTTGCCCTCAACCTTATCTTTTTTATCTTCACCTTTATTATGCTCTTTACCCCACGGAATTTCAGCTAAATCCCGAGCAAATATCCGGTCTTTCTTATCAAGAGCAGACCTCTTCCAGCATATTCTGACACTACCATCAATAACAGCGTCAGCTCCGGACTCTGGATAGCTGCTGACTCCCAGAACCCGGGCAGCAGATGTCCTGGCAAGCTTCTTCACTTCAGGATCATCTAAATTAACCAGAGCCAGATCCTCCCGGGTCTGATTGAGAAAAATTCTGGCCTTGGCTTCCCGATAATCCTCCAGGGTACCGTGCCAGTCCAGATGATCGGCAGCAAAGTTGATAAATATTGCAATCTCAGGGCGAAAGTTCTGGCAGGCTGCCAGCTGAAAGGAGCTCACCTCCAGCACCAGCCAGTCTCCAGCAGATACTTCGCCCACTGCTGAAATGGCAGGCCGACCGATATTGCCGGCCAGTACCACCTTCTCCTTCAGTCCGGCATCCAGCAGCCTGGCTGTCAGTCTGGTGGTTGTCGTCTTGCCGTTGGTGCCTGTAACTGCAGCAATCCAGGCCGGAGAGAAGTGATAGGCCAGCTCCAGTTCACTGATCAGCGGAATTCTCTCCCGCTGAGCCAGCTTAATCAACTCATTTTCTGGAGGAATACCGGGGCTTGGAATAACAAGTTGAGCCTCCAGAAGTTCTTCTGGCCCTTTGGCCCAATGGTAAAACCGGGAATACTGCTGTAGTTCGGCAAACTCCTCCTTCAAAGAATCAGCGCTCTTCCGGTCAAAGAGAATCATCTCAATTTGCTTTTTGCCAAAAAACTCCACCAGAGCCCGGCCGGTTCGACCTCCAGCTCCCAGGATCGCCACCCTTTCAACCAGCTTTTTCTTATCAGCTCTCTCACCTTTATCTATTTTATCCCTGTTATCTTTATTATCTTTTATATCCTTATTATCTTCATCATCTGTTATATATTTATCATCTATTGTATCTTTATTATCTTCATCAACTTCATCATTTGTTATATATATATCATCTTTATCAACTTCATCATCTGATATATATTTATCATCTATTGTATCTTTATTGCCTATTGTATCTTTATTATCTTTATCAAATTCATCATCTGTTTTATATTTATCAACTTTACCATCTTTTATATATTTATTATCTTTATCAACTTTATCATCAGTTTTATATCTATCATCATTTATATCTTTATTATCGGTTATATCTGTTCTATCACTTTTATCAACCTTCCCTGCTCGAGCAGCAGATTCAGCAGTTCCAGCCCAGCCAGCAATTTCACTCCTGTCAGCTTCATCCTCCCCGGAAAACTCTTCCCTTTCCGCTGTCCTCTCCCAATCCTCTGACTCCCGGGTCTCCGGAAAAACAAAAAGCCTGCCCTCTTCATCAACTGTAATTACACTTTTTCTGCCGCTCAACTTCACCGCAATCACCCTAACTCCAGAGAGGCCAGCTGGCCAGCAGAGCTACCAGCCCGGCAATGATCTGGATAATATAAAATCTGCCGGTCACCAGAGTTTCCGACCAGCCCTTCAATTCAAAATGATGATGGAGCGGCGACATGAGAAATACCCGCTGACCGCCGGTCAGCTTAAAGTAGCTGACCTGGATAATAACAGAAAGTGTTTCCAGCACAAAAACAGCTCCCAGCAGCAGGAGAAAAAGAGCGCTTCCCGACAGGAGTCCCAGCACCGCCAGCAGACTGCCCAGAAAAAGCGAGCCGGTATCACCCATGAAGATCCGGGCAGGATGAATATTATACCAGAGAAAACCAAGACATCCTCCTGTTCCAGCCAGCGCCAGCATTACAAGATCGCTCTCTCCGGTTATCAGCAGCAGAGGTAAGAAAAAAATAAAACTGATACTCGTAAGCCCGGCAGCCAGTCCATCTAGCCCATCACTGAGATTAACAGCATTGCTGCTGCCCATCAGTACCAGCAGACTGAAGGGCACTATCAGCCAGTCAAGCTCACTGGCAGTCCCGGTAAAGGGCCAGAGAACAGCAGTCCGACCCTGATAAAAAAGAAAAAAACCCAGCAGCAGACCGCTTAAGCCCTGAATTAAAATCTTATCCCGGGCCCTGAGGCCCAGGGATTGGGATTTTTTAATGCTGAGGTAATCATCAGCCAGCCCCAGCAGAGCATTGACTGCCAGCACCACCAGCACTACAGCCTTTTCCAGTCCGCCGGAATAAAATAACAGCAGGCTTATCAGTACCACCAAAAAAATCAAAAACCCTCCGGTTGTTGGAATACCGGCCTTTTCCTGATGGGAGTCTGGACCCAGCTCCCGGATCTGCTGGCCAAAACTTTTTCTCCTGACATAATTGAGATAGGCCGGCATTAAAAAGAGCACCAGGAAAAGAGGTATAACAGCTGCCAGAAAATATTCCGGCAGGGGAATATTATAGTTCAAGATTAACGCCCTCCCTGTTCCAGCAGAACATCAACAATTTCTTCCATCTCCAGAGACCGGGAACCTTTGATCAAAATTGTATCCCCGGAGCGCATAATTCGCCGCAAAAGACCGGTAATATCATCCTTGTTCTGATAGGCATAGATAAACTGACGGGGCATGCCGGCATCCAGGGCACCTTCAGCAATTTCCTCCGCCGTCTTGCCCAGCACAATCAGAATATCAAGCTCCTTCTCCACCAGATACTTGCCTATCTCCCGGTGAGCAGCCTTTTCGATCGGACCGAGCTCCAGCATAGCTCCCAGAACAGCAATTTTCCGTCCTGCTGCCAGATTTATGAGAGAATCAATTCCAGCTTTCATAGATAGGGGATTGGCATTGTAGGTGTCATTGATAATTTTAATCCCGTCGATCCTGCGGATTTCCTGACGGAGATCGGTAATCTGAATATTTTTTAAACCTTCGGCAATTCCGCCCCAGCTGACTCCCACAGCCCGGGCTGCAGCTACTGCTGCTAAAGCATTGGAAACTTCATGAACTCCAGTTCTGTTAATAGAAAGAGGCAGTGAGGTGCCTTCAGCCTTAAGAGTAAAGCTGGCGCCTTCCTCCTCCTGAAAAAATTCAATATCTTCGGCAAAATAATCAACCCTGTCCTGCTGCCCCTTCTCCAGGCTGTAGGTGATTATTTTAAGGTCACTGCTGCTGGTAGGGGTTATCTGGCCCTTCTCTCCACTGAAGTTTGCAATCACATTTCGTACTTCCAGATTGTCAAAATTTAAAATAGCCAGCCTCTCGCCCTTAAGCTCCTCCAGCAGCTCCTGCTTGGCCCGGGCAACGTTTTTGATCGAGCCCAGATTTTGCACATGAGCCGGTCCGATATTGGTAATAACTCCGATTTGAGGTAGAGCAATCCGGGCCAGCAGCCTGATATCCCCGATATGACGGGTGGCCATCTCCAGCACTGCCACATCCTCATCACCCTCCAGATCCAGCAGGCAGAGCGGCAGCCCGTATTCATTATTGTAATTTTCCCGGGTCCTGAGCACCTTCTTCTCCTGTCTGATCAAGCTGTAAATCATATCTTTGGTAGTTGTTTTGCCGGCACTGCCGGTCACTCCGATCACCTTAAGATCCTTCATCTGCTGACGGTTATAGAGCGCCAGATCCTGAAGGGCCACTGTCGTATCTCTGACCAGGATTATCGCCACCCGGGAATAGGGCTCAATCCTGCGGGAGGTTATGACAGCCCTGGCACCCCGTTCCACCGCTTCCGGGATATAATCATGACCATCATTTTTTTCACCCACTATAGCAATAAAAATATCGCCGGGTTTAACCCTGCGGCTGTCGATAGCAACGGTATTAAAGCTCTGCCGGGGATTCCCCTGCAATATTTTACCCTGCACAGCTTCGGTTATTTCCTGCAGCTGTAAATCAAGCATTAAACATCACTCCTCCGAGAGATAAGCGCCCGGCGGGCAACCTCCCGATCATCAAAATCTATCGTACGGTCAGCAAATTCCTGATAGGTTTCATGGCCCTTGCCAAAGATAATCACAATATCTCCGGGTTCAGCAGCTGTAACTGCAGAAAAAATAGCTTCTTCCCGGTCAATAAACACCTGATAGGCAGATTCCGGATAATCTTCTCTGGCAGCCCTCTTTCTTACCCCGGCAAGGATATCCTCGATAATATCCTCCGGTTTTTCCGAACGGGGATTATCAGAGGTCACAAAAATCAAGTCCGACATTTTAAGACCGATCTCTCCCATCTCCGGTCTTTTTTCTTTATCCCGGTCGCCGCCACAGCCAAAGACAGAAATAATCCGGCCGCCGTGAAAATCCTGAACCGCCCGCAGCACATTTTCCATTCCAGCCGGAGTATGGGCATAATCAACAAAAACCTGTATCTCTGCATCCGCTTCTCTAATATTTCCATTATTATCTTTAGGCTGTCTCTTATAATTAATTTCACTTCTGTCTGCCTCAATTTCACTATTATCTGCTTCAATTTCACTCTTATCTACTTCAATTTCACTACTGTCTGCCTCAATTTCACTACTATCTACTTCAATTTCACTTTTATCTGTTTCAATTTCACTTCTATATGCTTTAATTTCACTTATATCTGTTTTTTTCTCACCACTAACTTTATCTATATCTGCTTTAACCTGCTCAAAACGCCCCGGGACTCCAGGAAAACTGGCCAGGGCTTCCTGCAGCTTCTCAGTCCGATATCCCTCAGCCAGCAGGGGAGCCAGCGAAGCCAGGCAGTTATAGATGTTAAA
>SL_5KL_010_SEDDRAFT_10000428_pt1 | contig 26711 bp, 20 predicted proteins | sample SodLakKL_010_SED_FD_9118 | JGI IMG/M metagenome (IMG submission 9118) | reverse complement strand
ACCATGGAAATAGTGGAAATGGTTTTGATGGGTAAAGTTAACCAGGATATAGTCAGCCTGTTCAACCAGCAGGGCGGAAAAGCAGTCGGTTTCAGCGGTCGCGATGGAGGGATCCTCCAGGCCCGGCGCCTTGAGCCACAGCCTGTTAACGGCAATTCCGGGGATGAAACCGTAGACCTCGGGCGGGTGGGTGAAATTATGCAGATCAACCCTTCCCTGATCCATACCGTGAGCGATAACGGTTACATACCGGTGATTTCTTCGATCGGAGCGGACCTGAACGGTGAGAGCTTAAATATTAATGCCGATCATGTCGCCGGTGAGATGGCTGTCGCTTTAAAGGCGGAAAAATTGATTGTTTTAACCGACGTAGATGGCATTTACTGCACCAGGGAAGGAAGGCAGGAGTTTATTTCTGCGATCAGCCAAAACGAGATTAAAGCCATGATCATGGTAGGATCGATCAGCGGCGGAATGATTCCCAAGGTTGAGTCCTGCCTGATGGCTTTGGACGGAGGGGTGCGCAGGACTCATATCATCGACGGCAGGGTGCCCCATTCATTAATTTTAGAGATTTTTACCGATGCCGGTATCGGCACGATGGTTAAGCAATAGGACCGGGAAAGGAGGTTAGGTTAAATGGAAACAATACAGGACCTGGAAGCCAGGTACATTGTCAACACCTATAACCGCAAAGCAGAAGAAACACCATGCCTGATCAGGGGCGAAGGGGCCCGGGTATGGGACGACGGAGAAAAGCAATACCTGGATTTTTTAGGCGGCCTGGCAGTTAATGCCCTGGGACACTGTCACCCGGCTGTGGTGGAGGCGGTTAACAAGCAGGTTTCTTCTCTGATCCACACCTCTAACCTTTACTATACCGCTCCCCAGGTTCACCTGGCCGAGGCCCTGGTGGAAAGCAGTGTGCCGGGCAGCAAGGTTTTCTTTGCCAACAGCGGCGCTGAAGCCAACGAGGCCGCTATTAAACTGGCCCGGAAATACAAGCCCGGCCGTTACAAGATTATTACAGCAGAGAATTCTTTTCACGGCCGGACTATGGCCACTTTGACCGCTACCGGGCAGCCCAAGTACCGGGAAGCATTCAAACCGCTTTTGGACGGATTTGAATATGCTCGTTTCAACGACCTGGATTCATTCGCCGCCCTGGTTGATGAACAGACTGCAGCGATCATGATTGAACCGGTCCAGGGGGAAGGTGGGGCTTATGTGCCCGGAGATGCTTTTATGAAAGGCTTGCGTGAACTCTGCGACAGGGAAAGTATTTTACTGATTTTCGATGAAGTGCAGTGCGGCATGGGCCGAACCGGCAAGCTCTGGGCTTTTCAAAATTGGCCTGTTAAACCGGATCTTTTTACAGCGGCCAAAGGCCTGGGAGGAGGGTTGCCCATAGGCGCTATGGTAGCGGCTGAAGCTTTTAGTGCGGTCCTGCAGCCGGGAGATCATGCTTCCACCTTTGGAGGCAACCCGGTGGCCTGCAGTGCCGCCCTGGCGGTGTTGGGCCTGGCAGGTGATGAGTATTTTTTGAAAGAGGTGCAGGACAAGGGCCGGCTCCTGGGAAACAGGTTTGCCATGATTGCTTCGAATTATCACAGCCTGGTTAAAGAAAGCAGGGGGATGGGCCTGATCATGGCCCTGGAATTAAACCAGGCGGCAGCAAAAGAGATCCAGAAAAAATGTACCGCGGAAGGGCTGCTGGTCAATGCTATCGGTGAAAATGTTATTCGCGTCCTGCCCCCGCTCACTATTAGCGGGGCCGAGCTTGAAGAGGGGTTGAACATTTTGGAAGGAGTTTTGCAGGGTTTTAATTAAAGAACGGACTTTAATTTATATAAAATTATTGGATTATGGGAGGAAGTTACTAATGAAAAATGAGAAAATAGTTCTGGCTTATTCCGGGGGCCTTGATACATCGGTTATTGTCAAATGGCTCCAGGAAAAATACGGTTACAAGATCGTGGCCGTGACGGCTGATGTAGGGCAGGGCAATACGGAGCTCGAGGGTCTTGAAGAAAAAGCAATTAAAACAGGGGCTTCAGAGATTTATGTTGAAGATATCAGGGAAGAATTGGTGACCGATTATATCTTCCCAATGGTGCAGTCCGGGGCTGTTTACGAGGGCAAGTACCTACTTGGGACTGCTATTGCCCGGCCTGTTATAGGTAAAAAGCTGGTGGAGATCGCGGAAAAGGTTGGAGCTTCCGCCGTAGCCCACGGCGCTACCGGCAAGGGAAATGACCAGGTCCGGTTTGAGTTTGCCGTCAAGGCTCTTAATCCGCACCTGAAGATCATTGCTCCCTGGCGGGAATGGGAATTTAAATCGAGAAGTGACTGTATTAATTATGCCTGCGATAAGAATATACCTATCCCGGTTACGGCTGAGAAACCATACAGCATTGACCGGAACCTGTGGCATATCAGCTTTGAAGGCGGGATCCTGGAGGATCCGGCCCGGGAGCCGGACAAGGACATGTTCCGTTTAACCTGTGACCCCCAGGATGCTCCCGATGAGCCTGAATCGCTTTCAATCAGCTTTGACAGGGGGATTCCCTATGCCCTGAATGGCGAAAAATTTGGGCCCCTGGAACTGGTCCTGGAGTTAAACGACATAGCCGGCAGGCACGGAATCGGGCGGATTGACCTGGTTGAAAACAGGCTGCTGGGAATGAAATCGCGGGGGATCTATGAAACACCCGGTGGAACGATCCTGACATTTGCCCACCGGGAACTGGAACAGTATACTTTAGACCGGGAGACTTACCATTACAAGGAAACTGTCGCTTTAAAGTATGCTGAACTGATTTATTATGGCCTCTGGTTTACGCCGCTCCGGGAAGCGCTGGACGGTTTTATCCGCACGACCCAGGAAACCGTCACGGGCACGATTGACCTGAAGCTGTATAAGGGCAACATCACGGTCAAGGGCAGGACATCACCTTATACGCTCTATAACCCTGATATGGCTACTTTTGAAGCAGACGAGTTGTTTGATCAAAAGGATGCCCAGGGATTCATCAACCTTTACGGGCTGCCCCTGACAATTAAGGGTCTGATGAACAAAAAAAAAGAATTGAATTACCAGGAGGTGGCTAAGAGCTGAAAAAACCATGGCAGGGACGGTTTGTGAAAGATACGGCCAGGGCGGTGCTTCACTTCACGGCTTCGCTGCCTTTCGATAAGCGCCTGGCCTTTGCCGATATAAAGGGAAGCATTGCCCACGTGGAAATGCTGGCTGACCGGGATATAATTGATCCTCATGAAGCGGAACAGATTATCAGCGGGCTGAAAGAGATCAGGGAAGAGGTGGAACAGGGGCGGTTTCCCTACGACCTTGATTTTGAAGATATCCACATGAACATTGAAAAGAGGCTCACTGAGAAGATTGGACCTCTGGGAGGGAAACTGCATACCGGGCGCAGCCGCAATGACCAGGTGGCCCTTGATACGCACCTTTACATGAAAGAAGAGATTGAGGTGGTAGGGCAGGCCTTGCAACAGCTCCAGGAAACGATCCTGCACCTGGCCGAACGGTTCGAGGGAGTGCTGATTCCCGGCTATACCCACCTGCAGAGAGCCCAACCGGTTTTACTTTCGCACCACCTGCTGGCCTACTTCTGGATGCTGCAGCGGGACCGGGGACGCCTGGAAGGCGTATTGAAGTGTACCGATTTGATGCCCCTCGGTGCAGGAGCCCTGGCCGGGACCGGTTTTGATATCGACCGCCTCCAGGTAGCAGAAAAGCTGGGGTTTTCCGGTATATATGAAAACAGCATCGATGCGGTAAGTGACCGGGACTATGTCATTGAATTTCTTTCATTTGCCGCTGTTTTGATGATGCACCTGAGCCGGTTGTGTGAAGAGCTGATCAACTGGTCTTCTGCAGAATTTGGCTTCATTGAGCTCGATGATGCTTATACCACGGGCAGCAGCATGATGCCCCAGAAAAAGAACCCCGACCTGGCCGAACTGGCCCGGGGGAAAACCGGCCGGGTGTACGGGAGCCTCTTTGCCATCCTGACGGTTATGAAAGGCCTGCCGCTGGCCTACAACAAAGATATGCAGGAAGATAAAGAAGGCCTGTTTGATACGGTGGACACCCTAAAAAGTCTCCTGCCCTTACTGGCGGAGATGCTTGATACGATTACAGTCAACCAGTCATGCCTGAAAGAAGCGGTGGACGACGATTATTTATGTGCCACCGACCTGGCCGATCACCTGGTTAAAAAAGGCCTCAGTTTCAGGGACGCTCACCATGTTGTAGGCAGCCTGATTGCTTACTGCCGCAAAGAAGAGAAGCGCCTGCGCGAACTCGATCCCGAAACCAGGGGCCGGTTTCATCCGGCCCTGGCGGAAGAGATTTCTGCATTGCTCGATCCGGTCAAGGTGGTCGAAGCACGCAACAGCCGCGGGGGGACTGCACCTTCTGCAGTCAGGGAACAATTGAAACTGGCCTGGAAAGAGCTTGCTTAAAGTAGTGAACGACCGGTGGTTTGACAGCAGGACGAATATTCCCCTATACTTTTATATTGAACCGAGGCGTTTTCGGGGCACGAATAATCGTGCCCCTGTTTGTGCCTGCTCTTGATTACAACATGTTCGAGCTTTGTTAGTCTTTTCTGCGCTATACTTAGAGCGGTTATGATATTTACAGGGCGGTTTAACAACACCGAAACGGGAGGTTAGCCAATTGAAACAGCTGCAGCAGATACTTTCCAGCATTGATGGTAAGGGATATAAAAGCTACAAGGAGTTACAGGGTAAACTTTTCAATTTTCCCGATTTCGAACTCCATGTCCACTATATCCAGGGNGATCCCTTTGCTGCCCCTTCCCANCTGGCGGTGCGGGTATACCAGGACCGGGCTGGATTTCCGGTGGAAAGCTTTCAATCCCGGATCAGGGAAACAGCTGTTTCTGACTACCTGACCCGCACTTTTCAGCGCAATATAAATAAAATTGCCCGGGGCAGCAGGGGCAGTGGTAAATCGGGAACATTCCAGATAGACCGTCCCGGCCAGGAGGTCCTGGAAAGGACCAGCATGACGGTCAACAAAAAATTCGTTGAAACCCGGTTTTTTGTCGGCATGCCCGCAGCGGGAAGGCGTGTTTTGGGCCGTGAGGCAGCTGAAATGTTAACGGGGGAACTGCCGAAACTGGTAAAAAACAGCCTGTTTTATTCAGCCCTGCCTGAAAAAGAGCTGTTCAATCATGTCTATGCCGTGGAAGACCAGGAGGTCATGCGCAGCCAGCTAATAGAAAAGGGCCTGGTCGCTTTCATTGCCGATGGTTCTATATTACCCCGCCGCAGCGGTGTGGATCAGCGGCCGCTGCCTGCCGGCAAGGCGGTAGCCTTCCAGGCCCCTTCAGGCCTGGAGGTAGAAATGGAAAGGCCCCATGCCGGTATTGTGCGCGGCATGGGCATACCGGAAGGGGTAACCCTGGTTGTTGGCGGCGGTTACCACGGCAAATCAACCCTGCTGCGGGCCCTGGAGCAGAGCGTATACAATAATATCCCTGGTGACGGCCGGGAAAATGTAGTGGCCGACCCGGCTGCATTTAAAATCAGGGCTGAAGACGGCCGCCGGGTAGAAAAAGTCAATATCAGCCCATTTATCAGCAACCTGCCTTTCGGCCAGGATACAACCAGGTTTTCTTCTGATGAAGCCAGCGGCAGTACTTCCCAGGCTGCCAATATCATCGAAGCCATGGAAGCGGGGGGCAGGGTGCTGCTGATGGACGAAGATACATCTGCTACTAATTTCATGATCCGGGATATGCGGATGCAGCTGCTGGTAGCCAAGGACAGGGAGCCGATCACTCCTTTTATTGATCGGATTCAGCAGCTTTACCGGAATTTAGGTGTTTCCACGATCCTGGTCATCGGCGGGGCCGGGGACTATTTTGATGTAGCCGACAATGTGATCATGATGCATGTTTACAGCCCGGCTGTAGTAACCGGAGAAGCCCGGGAGATATCAAGGCTTCATCCCAGCGGCCGCAGGCAGGAAACAGGGGACAGTTTTGGTGAGATCCGGGCAAGAATACCCCGGGCCGCCAGTTTCAACCCTTACAAGGGCCGTAAAATCAAGGTAAAAGCGCAAGGGGTTGATAACCTCCAGTTTGGCAAGGACGATATCGACCTGCACCAGGTGGAGCAAATTATGGATCCTTCCCAGACCAGGGCTGTAGGAGAAATTATTTGTTATGCCCTGAGGGAAAAACTAATCGACGGGAATAGAACCCTGGCTGAAATTACCGGCGAGATAGATAGCTTAATTGACAAGGAAGGTTTGGAAGCAATTTCACCCAACCCAAAGCAGCCCCGGGGCGATTATGCCCGGCCGAGGGCTCTTGAAATAGCGGCGGCGATCAACCGCCTGCGAACGCTGGAAGTGGAGACTAAAAAATGAGGGGGTAACCCCGGGCCGGGTCCAGCTCGGAAAAGAGCCCGGCCAGTTGAGGCAGGGTAGTGATACCCCGGTTTTGCAGCTCGGGGAGGAGTTTCATAAACAGGGTAGCGGCGATGCGGGCATCGGCCAGGGCGTTATGCCTTCCTGCCAGGCTGAAGCCAAAGCGGGAAGACAGGTGTTCCAGGGAATAATTCTCCAGGTGGTAGAAGAGAGCAGAAGTTAAAAGGACAGTGTCGATAACCGGGTTGAAGATCCGGATTTCGAGCGTTTCGCCCAGTTTGAGGTTTAAGAAAGCCAGGTCGAATGGTGCGTTGTGGGCAACTATAATTCGCGGTCCGCAGAACTCCAGGAATTCTTTCAAAACCGGCATTATTTGCGGTTTGTACTGCAGCATTTCATCATCTATGCCTGTTATTTCTGAAGCTTGGGGCGGCACTGCCTTCCTGGGGTTGACCAACCTGTGGAAAACCGGATGATCGTGGATTTTGCCGTTCTCCAGTATTACAGCACCGATAGAAATGATCTCGTCGCCTTTAAACGGGCGCAGGCCGGTGGTCTCGGTGTCCAAAGCTACGAAAGATGCTTCCAACAGGTTTTGATTCCAGTCCACCTGTTCTCTTATTTCTTTTATCAGTTTAGAAATTTCCTGAAACAGCACCGGATCTTCTGGAACCGGTTCAGGCTTATGATTTGAAAGCAGGCGCCCTACTAAGGAACCGTTCCGCTTTTGCTCGGGCCTGGTTTTGTATTTTTTTGCTTCCCGGTTCAGAAGGTGGTAGTCTGGTTCGTAAAAAGGTTTTTTCTCCATATTTTCCAGGTTCCTTTATCCAGGCTTCTAAAAATCAGGCTTTACGGGCATGGAAAGTATGTGCTGTGAGCGATTGTAAGCGGTGGGCCATAAGCAGCGACTCCCTGAGCAGGTGCTTTTCTTTTTTGGACAGCTGATCGAGGTTGATATAATTGTCGGGTTCCAGCCCCAACCGCATCTTTTCTATTGCAGATCGGATCCGGAACATCATCAGAGACTCATAGGCTGCTTCGATATATTCGGCATCATCAGGATTGAAAATGCCCCGTTCTTTTAAGCGGTTAAGGCGATCAAAAGTGTTTGTATCCCTGATTCCTGCTCGCAGGGAGAACAGGCGGATTCCATCAACCATGTGTACCATGACCGCTCTTTTTAGATCAAGCCTCTGCTGTTGCTTTCCTGTTTTTTCGGTGATGACCCTTCCAAACATGGTTAAAGGAACCCGGTGTTTAAGGTCATCTTCGGCCATAAACAGCAGGGCATGTTTGGAGTCCCGGAAGAGCCGGGTAGTATAATCTTTTAAGCTGTTAAAGAGTTCTTCATCGCCGGTCAGGTACCTGAAATCAAGAAAAATAGTCATGGTGCGAATATGATCGGGGTCGAGACGGTTTACCCACCGGTCCATGTCTTTTTTCCAGGCCGAAATCGGCCGGCACCAGGCCGGGTTGTCGGCCATAACTTTACCTTTGCAGCGGCGGAAACCGCATGTTTCCAGCTGTCCAACAATGATGGCTCCCAACTCCAAAAAGTAAGCTGAGACAGTATCCTCATCACCCCCGGGAGAATCGGCATAAATGATACCGTTGTCCTGGTCGGTGCGGAGGAACTGCTCCTTGCGCCCCGCACTGCCCATATTGATGAAGCAATAAGCAGCAGGAGGAGTACCAAGGCCGTTTTTGATCATTTCTTTTTCAGCGAGCACAATCAGTTTCCTGGTGATCCGGTCATACAGTTCGCTGGTGAGAGTGCAGATTTCCGATGCATAAGCCCGTTCGTTAAGCAGGGCCTGTTTTAACCGGTCTACTTGATTAATTGCCTGGGCCAGGTCTGTAAAGTTGTCCTGGTATTCAATTTGCTTCACAATGGAAAGGGCGCCGCTTTTACCGGAAAGTACCAGGTCTTTGACCGTGACAATGCCGTGCAGGACTTCGTGTTCGTCAGTGACGACGACATGCTTGATCTTGTTTTTCATCATTAGCAGCAGGGCCGTATAAGTAAAATCATCAGGCCGGACGGTAACCAGGTTTGAAGTCATGACCTGGTGGGCTTTAAGCTCAAAACTGGGATCATCTGCGCAGAGTATCTTAGTGACCATGTCATTTTCAGTGATAATACCGGTGGGTCTGTTGTTAAATCCCTTTACTACCACAGAGCTGACACCCGCTTCTTTCATTTTTTTGGCTACAGCGCAGATGTTGTCCATGGGCAGGCAGGTAACAACGTTTCTAACCGCTATATCTTTTACTTTTTGCCTGAGGGTGTTTTGTTCAAACCGGTAAGCGGGTTCCTGCTCGGAACTGATAGTGTGGTAAAGTTCTTTCAGGCGGGAAGCCAGATCTTTGGTGAAATATGCAGCAAATTCATCGCTGCTGCTGACCGCTTTGTGGAAAGATTCTTGTTTGATCAGCAGGCAGGTCAGGTCTTTGCCGGCCAGTACCGAAACCGGGTAGGGCTCGTCGGATAAAAGGACGGTAACCCCAAAAATATCTCCTTCCTGTCTGACAGCAGTTACTGTTTGCTCGCCGCCTATTGCGGCTACTGCCCTGGCCTCTCCTTCCAGGATTAAAAAAATAGTTTTCTGGGAAGGTTGCTGCTGGCGAAATACATAGCTTCCTGCAGGATAGCGGGCAATTTTGGCTTCAGAAATGATTTCTTCCAGGATTTTTTTGTTTAAATAATTAAAAGGGACAGTTGTCTCAAGCAATGACTGCAAGTCCCTTTTTTTTAATGATTTTTCAACTTTGTTCATAGTGGTTTGCTCCGATCACATGCCATTTAAATGCCGTTTTAATTATACCCCTCATGGCCTTAAGTGGCAATAAAAACGGAGCCGAATAGCCCGGCTCCGTTTAAAATAGGCCTTATTTATCGCAGCAGCGAGTGTCGCCCTGAAAAGCTATTCTTGTTGTTCTTACTGCGCTTTCTTCTCTTCTTCTTCGCGCAGCATCCGCCTTAGGACTTTGCCGATCATGGTCTTCGGCAGCTCATCCCTGAATTCGACCAGTTTGGGCACCTTGTAAGGGGCCAGGTTCTCTTTGCAGTAGTTGATCACATCATCTTCGGTAAGGGTTTCACCTTCTTTAAGAACAATATAGGCTTTAAGTGTTTCTCCCCGGTAGGGATCCCTGATTCCGGCTACNGCGGCTTCCATGACCTTCGGGTGGGCATAGAGCACTTCTTCGATATCCCGGGGGTANATATTAAAGCCGCCGGCTATAACCATGTCTTTTTTACGGTCCACTATGTAGGCATAGCCATCATCATCGGCCTTGGCGATATCACCGGTATAGAACCAGCCGTCGCGGAGGCTGTGAGCGGTTTCTTCAGGTTTATTTAAGTAGCCTTCCATAATCTGAGGGCCTTTTAGGCATATTTCTCCCACTTCCCCTAAAGGCACTTCTGTTTCACCAGTTTCTACGTCGACAATTTTATACTCGGTGTCGGGCATGGGCAGGCCGATACTGCCCGGTTTATTCTTACTGTATACCGGGTTGGCATGGGTAACCGGTGAAGTTTCAGTGAGACCGTAACCTTCAACCAGTTTGCCGCCGGTATTTTTTTCGAATTCCTGCTGGACTTCCACAGGTAAGGGTGCTGCGCCGCTGATACAGATCCGGATCGACTTAATGTCATATTTTTCGAGGTTGGGAGCATTATTAATGGCCACGTAAATTGTTGGTACTCCAGGAAAGAGGGTCGGTTTTTGCTTATCGATAGTTTTAAGGACCATATCAAGTTCGAATCGCGGTAAAAGAACCAGCTTGGAGCCATTTAAGAGGCCCAGGTTCAAGATGGTGGTCAGGCCGTAGCTGTGGAAAAAGGGCAACACCCCGAGCACTACTTCTTTGCCATCCTGGAAATCGGTGCACCAGGCTTTAACCTGGAAGCAGTTGGCTACCAGGTTGCGGTGCTGCAGGATAGCCCCTTTCGAAACCCCGGTTGTCCCACCGGTGTAAAGATAAACAGCCCTGTCGCTGGGGGCTAACTCAACCTGCGGCGGTGTTTTGCCGGAGTGTTTGGAAATGAGATCGGTGAAGGAATAATCTTCCCCGGAAATAGAAACCCGGTCGCCTTCTTTTTTCTCCTTGGCAACCGTGTAGAGAAAACCGAGAAAACCGGGGAAATAATCTTTAATGTTGGATACGATGACATTTTTTACATCTGTTTTGGGTTGGACCTCTTTGACCATGTTATAAAAGCGGGTCAGGGTGATAATGGTGTCAGCCCCGGAATCTTTGAGCTGGTACTCCATTTCACGAGCTACATAAAGTGGATTAAAAGGAACCACTATAGCTCCGATGGCCAGGGTGGCAAAGAATGCGATGGGAAACTGGGTGCAATTGGGCAGGTGAATGGCCACCCGGTCTCCTTTTTTTACCCCCATTTCTGTAAGGGCGCTGGCTAAACTGTTCACCTGGGAATGCAGGTCCTGGTAGGACAACTCTTTGCCCATGAAATGCACAGCAGGACTGCCTTTATATTTTTCCGCTGACTCCTGGAACAGCTGGTATAGAGATTTTTGCGGGTAATCAATGCTTTGCGGCACCCCGGGTTCGTAGTTTTTGAGCCAAATTTTTTCCATGCGTTTTTCCTCCTCGAAATAAATATAGTTACAGTTTGGCTGTAATAGCTTCATTCGCCACTGTTATTTCATTTCCTTTTTATTTAATAAAATTATAAACATATTCGAAGAGGTGTTATAATATTCTCACAACAAACCAGGTGATCATAATTGCTTCCAGGAATAACTTTATCGGCAGGGCTCCCCAGAAACCAAGCGTGGCGCCGACCCCGGACCGAAAGGCCTGGTCGGATTTGCTCCTGACCAGTAGTTCGGCAACCGCTGCTCCCAGGAAAGGACCGAGCAGCAAGCCGTACGGGAAAAAGAACAGGCCGATTAAAAGCCCCAGTGCCGCACCCCACAGGGAAGCCCTGGAGCCGCCGAAAACTTTACTGCCCAGTGCTGAAAACAGGTAGTCCACTCCCATAACCATAAGCGCAAGAAGTGCCTGTGCGATAAGGAAGAATGTGCCCAGGTTTTCAAATCCGGCTATAAAACCATAAACGAGCATGCCCAGCCACACCAGCGGCGGTCCAGGCATGCCGGGAAAAAGGGTCCCAAACAGTCCGGCCAGGAATAATATAAAGGCAACGACAACGGCAATTATTTCGATCATAAGAACCTCCATTGCAAAAGCTTAAAGCTTTTCTTTTTTATATGTAACCACCCGGGCCTGGCCCGCTAAGCTACAGAAGGCGGTACTACCACCTCATCCTCGGCCTTATAGCTTGTGCTTTAAGGGACGTTCGAACCACCCCATGGTACCGTTTATCAACCATAAGGGCAACAGACTGGGTAGTTAGCTTTTATTTAATAATAGCATATGCTGCAGTTGAGACCAAAAAATTTGCAGTTAAAAATAGTTGTTAAAGTTATTAAAAATTTAGTTGGATAATTATCAACAGAAGGAATTTAGAAATATCAGTCGAATATCTATATCTAAATTATTATAATATCAATAAAATACGAAGGGAGTGGAAAATTGAGAAACAAATCACAATAGCTGAAATGCAGGACTAATCATTTTCTATCCCTAAAGGAGGTGACTCAAATTGAATGATGACAGCAGAAGAGGCTATAAACTGGAAGTTTGGGTTACGGCAATCTGTTTTTTTATAGTCGCTGTAACAGGGGGGTTTTTTAGCTCGGTTGTCGTTATCATGAATGAAGCATTTTTTGATCAGGTGCCCACTCCTGAGGCCCTGGTTGCCGCTTACGGTGAAACCATGTTTATTTTTAAAGAACATTTATCCGTGTGGGGATTTCCTCTCCATTATTTTTTACTGGTGGTCTTAAGCTGGATCGGGGCCACCCTGGTCGGGGCAATCTGGTGCCTGGTGATGGACAGGTTGGAAGAAAAACAAAGGGCTTAGATTACGCTGAAAGGGGTTATATTATATGGAACCAAGAGGTGAAGTTTTTGTACTGGGTTTAATTCTCAGTATCGTTGTCCTTTTAATCTCAGTGCTGATCAGCGTCTGGGCCCGCCGTTTCACACGCAGCCTTGGTGACTATTACGTTGCCGGACGCAGTATTGGCGCGCTAAACAATGGCCTGGCCATGGTTTCGCTGGCCTTAAGCTTAACTACTTTTATCGGTTTGACGGCCTTGATTATTGAAGGGCTGTATGTGGCTGTGGCTGTGTACGCCAGTTTTACTGCAGCATTTATCGGTTTGATGGTTCTTGCCGCTCCCTACTTAAGACGCCATAAGTCTTTTACTACCATGGCTTTTATTTCGGAAAGATATGACAGTAAAACCCTTCGTTATATATCTGTAGTTGTTATGATGATTGTCAGTGTGCTTTACCTTGCCGGTAACCTCAAGGGCATTGGCATTGTTTTTTACTTCCTTTTAGGAGTGCCAGAAATCGTGGGCATTATTGTCGGAGGCCTGGTGGTTACCCTTTACGTAACCCTGGGAGGAATGTACGGGGTTACTTATAACCAGACTTTCCAAACAATTGTGCTGCTTTTCTGCCTCATGTTCCCGGTTGCCATCGTTATGCGAACGCTCGGCGCAACCGGCTGGGTTTTCCCGCCCCTCGGATACGGGGACATGGTGCCCCAGATGACCGAAGCTGTGCCCCACTACTTCTGGGCCATGGTGGCTCACCCGGTAGTTTATATCGCCATCTTCCTGGGATCCTTTTTCGGCATTATTGGCCTGCCTCACTTTGTAATGCGCTTTTTTACCGTCCGCGATGCCAGGGAAGCCCGCTGGAGCACCGTAGTTTGCGTCTTCCTGGTAGGACTGGTCAATACTACCGTTTATGCTACCGGCTTTGCCGCTGTTTACTTCATGCAGGCGGAAGGAGTTAACATCCCAACCGCTGCCTATGACTACGTGGTCTTCATCCTGGTTGAAGCCCTGGCCGGAGACGGCTGGTTAGCCCTGGCTGTAGCCGGGTCGGTGGCAGCAGGTCTTTCAACTGTATCGGGCCTGCTGATGATCATGGGGGCCGGCTTAATTCATGACCTGTATGGGACCATGAAACCAGAAGTGGATGATGATAAGAAGTTGAAGCTTTCCTACGGGGCTATGTTTTTGGTCGGGGTTGCCGTTATTCTTTTCTCCCTTGATCCGCCTGAGTTTATCCTGGAAGCGATCATGTGGAGTTTCGGGATAGCCGCGGCAGGGCTGGGCGTTCCCATCGTTCTGGGGATCTGGTGGAAACGGACCAACAAGTACGGCGTGGGCGCCGGGATGGTTGTTGGAACCCTGCTTGCTTTTATCAGCTGGATTATGATCGGCTATATGGGTATGGACCCCGTCGATATCCCCTTCCCGTTTTTCGCCAAGTATTTCTACGGTCCGCTGGGCTGGATAAAGGTGATCGCGGTGGCGGTCCCGGTTTCTTTCATTCTTACGATAGTGGTTTCCTGGTTAACTCCACCGCCGTCGGAAGATCTCCAGCGGCAGGTGGATGAAATGCACGGTTGGAGCGATGTCGATCCGAAGCGTTATAACGGAAAAGGGCTTCCGATCACTATTATTATCCTGTCTATTTTTATCATGTGGTTTATGACAGCTCTTTACGATCAATTCCCCAAGTAAAGACTAGGAAAATGGGGCGGACGATTAATAACCGGTTCGGTGGTGATCGCGCCGCCCCCGTAACTATAATTTCGGAGGTGATGAATGCATGGAAAAGTGGGAAAAACTGAGCAAGATGCCTTATAAAGAAATCAAAGACCTCCAGGATCGCAAATTGCGCGCTTTCATGGCTAACCAGATCTACCTTTACAGTCCCCATTACAGCAATTTGCTCAAGGAACTGAAAATCGATCCTATAAAAGTTAAGGGTATCGATGATCTGCGCCATCTTCCCTTTACCTATAAATGGGATATTGCGCCTACCGATGAGGAGCCGCAAAAAGCCAAGGATTTTGTAATCCGACCTGATGAAGAAGTAACGGAGAAATACGGCCATTTGGCTAAAATGTCTATGACCGGTGGAAAGGCGATGGTGGAAGAAAGGGTTTATGATTTTAAACCGGTCCACATTCACTTTACCACGGGTAGGACGGCGATGCCCACTCCCTTTGTATACTCTAAACGCGACCTGGATAATATTAGAGAAGCCGGATACCGTTTACTTGATGTCTTCGAGGTAACACCGGATGATATCGTGGTTAACTGCTTTCCTTTTGCGCCGCACCTGGCTTTCTGGCAAACTTTTTTTGCCGGTGAAAAAATGAATGTGGCTAATTTCCACAGCGGTGGAGGTAAAATTGTCGGGACCAGGAACCTGATGGATGCTTTTGAATACTTACGGCCTACTGTTGCAGTTTTTATTCCGGGTTACTGCTACTATTTCCTGCGAGAAGCGGTTAAGCAGGGCCGAGATTTTTCTTCAATCAAGAAAATATTCTTCGGCGGGGAAAGGGTGCCGCCGGGTTTGAAAGATAAGATCAAGGATTTGTTCAAGCAGCTGGGTGCCGGGGAAGTAATGGTTTTAGCCACTTACGGGATGACTGAGGCCAAGGTGGCATGGCCGGAGTGTCCTTCACATGAGGAGTATCACGGCTATCACCTTTATCCCGACCTGGAAGTTTTTGAAACAATCGACCCTGAAAGTGGCGAACCGGTCGGGGAAGGTGAAGAAGGCGAAATTGTTTATACCTCCCTGGACTGGCGGGGGACGGCCGTTTTACGCTACCGCACCGGGGACATAGCCAAAGGGGGCCTGCTTTTAGAACCCTGCCCCAACTGCGGGCGGACGGTGCCAAGAATAAGCTCCAATATCCAGCGCAAATCGGAATTAAAAGAGTTCAGTATGACCAAGGTCAAGGGGACCCTGGTAAATTTGAATAATTTCTTCCCCCTGATGATGGGCCACCCCGATATCGAAGAGTGGCAGGTAGAGATGCGCAAGCGCAATGATGACCCCTTTGATATGGATGAAATCTATCTCTATGTAGCTCCGAAGGAAAATATCGACAGGGAGAAGCTGGCGGCTGATTTGAAACAAAAAGTGCTCAGGGATACGGAAGTTTCTCTGACTGATATTATTTTTAAATCGGTACCAGAGGTTGTATCCCAGCTGGGCATGGAAACTGAATTAAAAGAAAAACGGATCTTAGATAACAGGCCTTCCTAAAGCAGGCCGCCGATTTAGAAAGGAGGCAGAGTATGCAGGCATGGAATAAAGTAAGCCGGATGCCGGCTGCGGCTATAAAAAAGATGCAGGATGAGCTGTTTACAAAAATGATCAGGGAAGAATTAGCAGTCCGTCATCCCTACTACCGGGAGCTGTTCAAGGAAAGCAATATCAATCCCGACCAAATCAAGGGGGTTGAAGATATAAGCAACTTGCCTTTTACAGAAAAGGAGGATTTGCTGCCGCGGGAAGCCGACCTGCGTCATCCTAAAAAGTTCGTTCTCGAGGTTCCCAGCGAAGGAGAACAAAAAGGCAAAAAGAAAGGCTTTGCCCTCTTTGGAAAAAAAGATACTGGACCCGTTCCTTCTGATTATAAGTTCCACACCCTTTATTTTAGTGCAGGCAGGACCGGCAAACCTGTTCCCTTTGAATATACTCATCATGATTTAAGGAATTTGAAGGAAGCAGGTACAAGGGCCTTTGATGTCCTCGGTTTGACACGCGATGACACCATGATCAATGCTTTCACTTATGCACCCAGTGCTTTTTTCTGGCAGATGTTTTACAGCACTGTTGAAACTGGCAGTACTGCCCTGCAGGCCGGGGGCGGTAAAGTGCTGGGTATGGAAAAAATTCTGAAGGCCATGGATAATATGGAAGCACCGGTACTTGTCTGTGCGCCTGGATATGCCATATTTGCCCTGCAAACCCTGGAGCATTTCGGTTTCAGCGCCGGTAACCTTGAACGAGTGATTACGGGAATAGATTATGCTCCAATGGAAGCCGTTGAAAAAATGCGCAGGTTAATGGAAACTGTGGGGGCGAATGATAAAAGAGTACAGCGCATGTATTTTCTTGCTGAAGCCAAGTCGGGTTGGGCGGAATGTGAGCCGGATTATGGTTATCACACTAACCCCGATCATATCTTTGTAGAAATAGTTGATCCGGAAAGTGGTGCTGCTGTAGGAGAAGGTGAGGCCGGTGAAGTGGTAATTACCCACCTGGATTCCCGGGGAACGGTGCTCCTGCGCTGCAGGACGGGAGATATAGCCACCGGTGGTTTGGTTACGGAACCCTGTCCTAACTGTAAGCGTACAGTTCCGCGCATAATGGGAGATATTGAAAGAAAGGCCTACTATTTTGATCTGCACAGTGGCGAAGGCCCGGTGCGCTTTGACGGCAACCGCCTGCGAAAAATGATGATTGCCAGGGATGACGTTCTGGTTTGGTACCTGGAAATAAACCGGGACGGAAACCAGGATGCACTAAACCTCGTAGTAAAAGGTGTTTCCGGGTCTGATGAAGGTGAGCTTTTAAAATCGCTGGAGCAAGAGTTGAAAAAAGAGGTGGCGGTGCCGCTGACAGTGGAAAGTGCTACACTTGATGCGGTTGCAAACAAGATCGGGCTTGAAAAATTCATTACCGAGCAGGTCATATTTGACAACCGTAACCATTAAGGTTTGTAATGCTGGATTATTTCATGCCCCCGTTGCAACAGCGGGGGCATTGTATTAAAGGATGAACCGAAACACCGTGTGCGAAGGAACTTTCAGAGAAGCTTTAACGGCTTTTCAACATCACTTGATGATGGTATAATTGGAAGGCAAAATATTATACGATTTGGATCATAACAGTTTTAGTATTGATACAGAAAGGCAGGTGTGACGTTGAGTAAAGTACCGGTACCTGTTAATTTGGATACGGTTGCCAACAACCTTGCTGACCCGGTTTTTCTTGTTAACCGGGATAAACAGATAGCCTGGTTGAACAAGAAAGCCAACGAGCTGTTTTATACCAGTGACGAAGAGGCAGAGGATGCTGTAATTACCGAATTAACCGGCATAAACAAGCTTGATTCCCTTCTTGATGATGTTTTTGGGCAGGAAACGGAATTAAAGTGTTCCTATGAAGAAGCTTCTGTAAAAGTTAAGCGCCAGGATCAGCGTTACTTTTTCAAGATAGCCATCAATCCGATATTCCACGAAGGCGAACTGTGGGGCGGCCTGGTTCAATTCACCGATGTGACCCGTTTTCATGAAATGGAAAAAATTAAAACCGATTTTGTTTCAATTGTATCTCATGAGTTTCGCACACCACTGACGACAATTATTGTTGGTGTAGAGATGCTCAAGGAGGGAATGCTGGGAGATTTAACTCCTCGCGGCAAAGAAGTTTTAGAAGCCATAGGAGCCGATTGTGAGAGGCTCAGCAGGCTTATTGACAACCTGATGGAGCTTTCCAGGATTGAGTCAGGCACCATTTATGTAGAAGCTGAATCTGCCGACGTAACTGACCTGGTTCAGGAAGCCGTGCGTCCGCTCAAATTCCAGGCAGAAAAGCAGGGCATAGAGCTAATAACTGATATTGCCCCGAATCTGCCCCCGGTGGCAGCTGATTTTAACAAAGCGGTCTGGGTTCTGGCCAACCTGGTAGGAAACGCCATGCGCTACACTGATCCTGATGGCACAATTACGGTTCGGGTCAGGCAGCGCGGTAAGCGCCTGTTTTTTTCTGTTGAGGACACCGGCTGTGGGATTCCGAAAGAGCACCAGGACAAGATATTCCGCAAGTATGTGCAGGTTAGCGGCCCCGGCCGCAAAGGCACCGGTGGGGTCGGCCTGGGTCTGGCTATAGCTAAAGATATTGTAATGGCTCACGGCGGAGAGATCTGGGTAGACAGTGAAGTAGGGAAAGGAACTACTTTTACCTTTACTTTCCCGGTCTACTATGGTGATGAATCTGTCAAACTATCGGATGCTGAACCAGGTGCCGAAGAAGAAGGAGGTTAGCTATAGCTATGTCAAAAAGAATATTAATAGCAGAAGATGAAAAGAACGTCATTTTAGGGGTGCGGACCTGCCTGGATGCTGTCGGTTACCAGATGGAAATTGTTGAAGACGGAGAACAGGCTCTTGACTCGGTTCGCCGGGAGTATCCGGACTTAATTCTGCTCGATTTGCTAATGCCAAAAGTTGACGGTTTTGAGGTTTTGAAAGAAGTCAAGGGCAATGAGGAAACCAAACACATACCGATCATCGTCCTGACTGCCAAAGCCGAAGAAGAAGACCGACAGAGGGCGATGGACCTGGGAGCTGACGATTACATGACCAAGCCGTTTAAGCCCCAGGAGTTATGGGATCTCCTAAAACAATACCTCCCGGATCATATTGCTTGATATGAAAGATAAAATTATGGCCAATTATAATCATGAAGGGCACAGCTAGCTGTGCCCTTTAGCGGATCAGGAGGAAAATATGGTTTTAAGTAAGCCTGCTTTTGAACAGGGCCCGATCAGGCCTCCCAATGAAGCTACCAGTTTGCTTTTGCGTTTGACCAGGAACTGCCCCTGGAACCGCTGCTTGTTCTGCCCGGTTTATAAAACTAAAAAGTTCAGCCGGCGCAGCGTTGAAGAGGTTAAGCAGGATATTCACGCTATAGCAGCAGATAAGGATAAACTCTTAGAAATATCGAAACAGGAAGGGCACGGAGGAGATATAAACCGGGCTGTAGTAGCCCGGGTCCATCATGCTTACCCCGAACTGCTTCCGGTGGCTTTTTGGCAGTACCATGGTGGTGAGACCGTGTTTCTCCAGGATGGAGACAGCCTTCAGCTGCCTCATGGCCAGGTAAGCGAAATACTGAGCCTGCTAAAAGAAAAGTTTCCTGAAATTAAAAGGATTACTACTTATGCCCGGTCACGGACTATCCTGCGCCGCTCGGTTGAAGAGTTGACCGAATTAAGAGAAGCCGGGTTGGACCGGGTCCATATAGGGATGGAAAGCGGCAGTGACGCAGTGCTCGATTATATGAAAAAGGGGGTCACCGGAACTCAGCATATCGAGGCCGGGCTAAGGGTTAAAGAAGCCGGTCTTTCTTTAAGTGAATATGTCCTGCTAGGCCTGGGTGGACAGGATTTATGGCAAGAACATGCCCTGGAAACAGCAAAAGTGTTAAATGCTATCGACCCGCATTTTATCCGCTTCCGCACCCTGGCTATACATTCCAATACCCCCCTGGCAGAAGAAGTGGAAAAGGGGAAGTTCAAACCGCTACATGATGATGCAATAATCAGGGAAGAAAAGCTGCTCATAGAAAACCTGTCCGCTATTACTAGCTACCTCTACAGTGATCATATCCTGAACCTGTTAGAAGAAATCAGCGGCAAATTTCCGGGAGAAAAGCAGCGGATAGAAAAGACTTTGGAAAAATACCTGGAGTTTCCTGAACAAAAGCGGGAAATGTTTCGATTAGGCCGGAGATCCGGGTATTTCAGGACCCTCGATGATATGGACAATCCCTCCCTGAAAGAAGCGGTAGAAGATATTTATCAGCAGGTCAAAAACAGTGGCTATTCAGTGGATGAATATATTACCAGGCTGCTGCGCAGGTTTATTTAAACTGGAACAACTCAGTCTATTGCCCTTGTGGAATGATAACTGTTTTATCTCTTGGTGGTGATATTCATGCGTGTGGCAATTTGTGTGATGGAACTTTATATTCCCGGAGTAAACTCTTTAAAAGCTAAACGGCAGGTAACAAAAAGCTTGATTCAAAGGTTACGCAACAAATTCAATGTTTCCATTGCAGAAGTTGGCGACCAGGATTTATGGCAGAGGGTGGAACTGGGTTTAGCGGTGGTATGTCATAATGGGGCCGGTGCAGACAGCATCATGGAAAAGATTTTTTCTTATGTCGAGCTGGAAAACAGTGTAGACATAATATCATCCCGGGTTGAGAATTATTGATCACCGGGTTAAGGGGTGGACCCTTGATTTCAGTTACCAGGATTACGGAGCTTGCTCACTTTATGGCAGGTTTGATGATCACAGAAGGGGTTTTGACTGTTGACGCGACTGCCGGAAACGGATATGACACCGTTTTTCTTGCTGAAAAGGTGGGCCCGGAAGGGCACGTTTACTCTTTTGATGTTCAGCAGGAAGCCATAGACTATACTTATAAAAGATTAAAACAGGAAAATCTGGAAAAAAGGGTCACTTTGTTACGAAAAAACCATGAATATTTACAGCAGTATGTTCCGGACCGGGTCGCTGTAATAATGTATAACCTGGGATATCTTCCCGGAGGGGATCGGCACATAACCACAAAATATGATACAACAATAAAAAGCATTAAACAGGCCCTGGGTTTATTGATACCGGGAGGAATCATTTCGATTGTTCTTTATCCGGGACACCGGGAAGGTGCTGAAGAGAAAGAAAAGATCATTCCTTTTTGCAGGCAGCTGGATTCCAGTCACTACGAAATTTTAAACAGTCGACTGCTTAACCGGGATCAAAACCCTCCGGAGCTGATAATCATCCAAAAAAAAAGCAAAATGACAGCTGGTTTTTGATTAACAAGGAATTAGGCCCGGCTTTGTCGAAACATCGATAAAGGCCGGCATTGAAATAACTGGAAACAAATATTATGGAATAGGGGCTNGAATAAACTGGCATACAAACATAATTTGATTGAAAANGAATTAACCATGGTTGAACAGCGACTGCAGCAGATTGTTGAAACAGCAGGCCCTGAAGTTAATGAAGTGGGCAGGTATGTATTTAACGGATCAGGAAAAAGAATGCGGCCTACATTGTTTTTGCTTGCAGCTTATCAACCCCAGGAAAGCCTTCTTCCCTATCTAGATGTTGCGGTTGCCCTGGAGCTCATGCATACGGCATCGCTTCTCCACGATGATGTGATAGACCAGGCTTCTTCCCGGCGAGGCAAAGAAGCTGTACATGTCAAGTGGACTAACAAGATTTCGATTTTAACCGGGGATTACTTGCTGAGCCAGGCTTTTAAAATACTGGTTGGTTACCAGGACTGGCGGTTAATGGATGCCATTGTCAATATTGTCCAGAATATGACTGAAGGGGAGATGGAGCAGGCATTCGCCGATCCGACCATGCCGGACCTGGAAAACAGGTATTTCAGGTGGATCGGCAAAAAAAGTGCTACGTTTTTTGCCGGTTGCTGCGAAACCGGCTCGTTGATCAGCGGTGATGATATGGAAGATCAGGAGAAATGGTCTCAATTTGGCTATAACCTGGGCATCGCTTTTCAGCTGATTGACGATCTGCTTGATTACACCGGAGAAAGAGAAATGATTGGCAAACCGGTGTATGGTGATCTTAGCAACCGGGTTTTGACCTTGCCCCTGATCAGGACTATAGAGTTTGCTCGAAAAGATGGTTCGATCCATCGCCTGCTTGAAGACAAAGCAGGTTCGGATCAGCGCCTGACAGAAGTAGTCCAGGCAGTTTTGGAGAGCGACGGCCCGGAGTATACCTTCAGAAAAGCAGAAGAGTTCATTCAACGGGCTGAAAACACAGTTGATGATTTTCGTGACATCGATCACGAAATAAAATCTTTGCTTAAAGAGCTAACCAGGGATGTGCTTAACCGCAAAAAATAGTATACTATTGCTAAAGGTTTGCTTTATTTAGCCTCAGGGTAGGGTCTGATGATATGATCATCTTTAATATAAAATCATTATGGAGGATCAGGTAATGCCCAGCCGTAATATATCAAAATCTGTTGTTAAAAGGCTTCCCATATACCTGCGGATCCTGGATCAATTGATCCGGCGGGGTGTAGAAATGATTTCTTCCAAAGAGCTGAGTAATGAATCAGGGTTTACTGCAGAACAGATTCGCAAGGATCTGGCCTATTTCGGAGCTTTTGGGACCAGGGGTGCCGGCTATAATACTGTTTTTTTGAGGGAAAAGCTGATTAAAATTATAGGCCTGGACAGCATAACCGATACAATAGTTATTGGTTCTGGAAACCTGGGCACTGCCTTGACCCGTTATAATTTAACCAAAAATCCCTATGTCAATGTTGTGGCTGTCTTTGATGAAAATCCTGAACTGATTGGTAAAAAGATTGACAGCCTTGAGGTAATGCCAATTGAAAAAGCTCCTGGAATAATTAAGAAGTACGATATTAAAGTATGTCTCATAACTGTACCGGCTAACGCAGCCCAGGTGGTTGCAGATCTGGTAGTAAAACACGGGGTTAAGGCCATACTTAATTTTGCTCCGGCTAAATTGAGTGTTCCGGAAGGAGTCCATGTTCATAATGCCGACTTAACCATAGAGCTGCAAAGCCTTATCTATTACAGTTCTGCTGAAGAAGAACGGTTGGAGCGCCTGGACAAAGAAGCAAAGGACAATAAATCACGATCATCTAAATCATTTTCTTACGACTAAGCGGATACCGGTAGAAGATGTCCGACATGATCTAAAAATGATCTAAAAATTTGGGATCAGAACCGTCGCATGTATTGACTTTCAGCACTACCTTCTGTATACTATTCTATGCACACGGAGCTGTGGTGTAGATGGTTAACATATCGGCCTGTCAAGCCGAAGATCGCGGGTTCAAGTCCCGTCAGCTCCGCCATATGGCCGAGATAGCTCAGTCGGTAGAGCAGCGGACTGAAAATCCGCGTGTCCCCAGTTCAATTCTGGGTCTCGGCACCAATTCTGCGGGAGTAGCTCAGTGGTAGAGCATCGCCTTGCCAAGGCGAGGGTCGCGGGTTCAAATCCCGTCTTCCGCTCCATTTTTAAGGCGACATAGCCAAGTGGTAAGGCAGAGGACTGCAAATCCTCCATCCCCGGTTCGAATCCGGGTGTCGCCTCCATTTTATTTTTGCCGGAGTGGCGGAACAGGCAGACGCAAGGGACTTAAAATCCCTCGGGCAATCCATTGCCCGTCCCGGTTCAATTCCGGGCTCCGGCACCATGATATAAGGCTTTGCGGGCTTTGCAATAACTGGAAAAACCACCAATTTCGGTGGTTTTTTTGTGAGTTCCGACATTTTTCTGTCATCCAGCTATTTCCTTTTCACTGACCATCTGCTCGCCTATTCATTATGTTAACTAAATCTTTCTGCATTCTATCTGTAAGGTGGGTATAATATAAGACTCCGCTAGTTTCAATGCCCAGACGATCCTGCCACCTTTGGACTGGTTTCCATTTACCGGTTATCCCTTTTGATAAAAAGCATGAACAACTCATTATTTATAAAGTTTTGTCTTTTGCTAGCATTCACTAAAACCGCAGGCTTCACATTTCAGGCAACCTTCGGCTCTGACCAGGGCACAGGTGCCGCAGTCCGGGCAAAGTTCCATGGCATGGCTATTGCCGGTACTGTTTTCCTCGAGCTCGCCCTGGGCCAGGTTTCTTAAGGCCTGGCCGATAGCATCGGGAACACTCATAATCCGGTTGGGGCCGTAACCTACAGAACGGGCGCCACCAATTCCTTCAAGTTGGGTAACGATTTCATCAATACTGACGCCGCAGCGCAGCGCCAGAGAAATTAAGCGGGCGATCGCTTCTGTAAAAGCGACTACGTCACTGCCGGCTTTGCCGATCTGGGCGAACAGTTCAAAAGGCCGGCCGTCTGCAGAATTAACTGTAACAAAGAGGTTGCCCAGGGCTGTGCCAATACTGGTGGTTTGGCCGCTCAAGGTTTTGGGCCTCTTGATCGGCTTCAGGGTTTCTTCTTTTTTGCCATCTCCAACATTTAAAACCTGCTTGCTCCGGGAACTGTCCCGGTATATAGTAATCCCTTTGCAGCCTGCCCGCCAGGCAGTAATATAAGCATTGATAACATCATCAACTGTGGCATCCTGCTTTAAGTTTATGGTTTTACTGACTGCATTATCAGTATGCTTTTGGAAGGCGGCCTGATGTCTAACATGCCAGTCGTAGTCAAATTCCATAGCTGTCTTAAATAAGTTTTTGAATATCTCCGGTACGGCTGAATCTTTTGGTATGATGCCGCTCCGGGCGATCTCGTGGATCAATTCTTCACTGTAAAAACCTTCTTTTTTGGCTGTATCAAGAAAGAGAGGGTTGACCTCAGGCAGATCTACACCATCAAGGATATTTTTGCGGATATAGGCAATACTAAAGTAGGGTTCGATTCCGCTGCTGCAGCCGGCCAGGATCGAGATGGTGCCGGTAGGCGCTATAGTGGTTCGAGTAGCGTTGCGGACCCGGTCTTCCTTGTTGCCGTTATCATAGATGCTCCCTTTAAAGTTCGGAAAGACCCCGCGTTCCTCAGCCAGCCTGACTGATTCTTTTTTGGCCTCGTCATTGATAAAACACATAACTTTGTCGGCCGTTTCGATCGCTTCTTCACTGTCGAAACATATGCCCAGCCTGATCAGCATGTCATGCCAGCCCATGATGCCCAGGCCGATCTTTCGGTTGCCTTCCTTATGCATCCTGGCGATCTCGGGGATGACATAGTTGCTGGCATCAATGACATTGTCAAGAAAACGGACTGCAGTTTTAACAATGCCGGCTAATTTGGTCCAGTTTATCTTACCTTTACCGGTGACAAACTTGCCCAGGTTGATCGAGCCCAGGCAGCAGGCCTCATAAGGCAAAAGAGGTTGTTCACCACAGTTGTGAACCATGATACCGTTGGCATCAAAAGCATTGATTCCGGGAACCTGAACATCAAAAACTTCTTCATTACCATATGGTTTAACAGATTCAACAGTGACTGTGAAGCGCTCCCGGTTAAGATCTCTCTTGTAAACAGAGAGCGCTTTATCCAGGCGGTTTTGTTTTTCTGTATCACAAAAGCCGATTTTTTCAGCAAATAATGCCAGGTTGTCCCTGGCAATTACCAGTTCATGCTGAGGCTGGGTTTTGTATTTTCCCGTGCCATTATTCCCGTTTGGTATGAACACAGATCTTTCGCGGTGCCGGTTCTTATAAATTGATGAAGCGATACCAAACCGGGCCAGCATCCTTTGAACAGCCTGGAGCCTCTGAAGCTCACCCTGGGCCAGGCGGATGGAGATGCCTTGTTCCCGGGTTCCCTGTAAAGAACCGTCAGCATCAAAAAAGCCTTTTAGAAACCCCTTGATAAAGTGGGAGGAAGTCCTGGTTTCAAGGGTGGGGGTGATCGTTTTACCTGGTTTCATACCTAATGAAAGGGCCACTTTCTTCAATGCCGCTGTGCTTATCCTGTATTCAGTGTTTCCCCCTACTTTCCAGCTGCCTTTAAAGTTGCTGCGGTGGGGCATGGCGCCGGCAGCGGCATAAGCTGTACCCATCACTGCCGCTGAGCCCGGCTGGGCCCATGAAGAAAGAACTGCTTTGTCGGTTTTAAGCGTGCCATCGCCGGCAAGGAGACCGACCAGGTAACCTTCCTTTTCCCCGTACAGTCCCTCCCATTCGTCCTGGTTGCGGTGGTTGTGGAGCATGATTTCATCGCCGGGTTTGAGCTTTTCCGCCGGGACCCATTCTTTTTCAAGAGTATACCTGGTTGTGGTTTTAACCCTGAGCACGGGATGATCACCGGTGGCCCTGAAAGTGTACCCCTGCCTGGTTTCGATTGAGAATGTTGGTTTAACACCGGTTGAGAAAAAGCCTTTTTCTGTCGTTTCATACGGTTTTCCGTCTATGATCAGCCTGGTTTTCTTACCGGTGAGATCACCTGCCAACCTGGGTCCTTCTGCAGTTGAGACAAAGGTGTCAGCTGGCACACAGGGGTTGGTAGTTTCATATTTGGCTACATTAGGTGTGGGGTTGAAGCGGTTCATTTGATCGATAAAAATAATGCCCGGGTCACCCATACTCCAGGCATTATGGACAATCAGGTCAAAAACGGCTTTGGCATCCAGTTTGGCTTCATTTCCTGTTTCAGGGTCGTGATAAGGTTTTCCGGTCCGCGGATTGATCAGGGTATATGATGGGTCGGGATCTTCTTCAGTTGCCTTGTTCATGAATTCATCGGAAACCGTAACCGAGAGATTGAAGTTATTTATTTCATCTTCTTTTTCTTTACAACGGATAAACTCCAGGATGTCTGGATGGTTGTAGATCAGTGATCCCATATTTGCTCCCCGCCTGGTTCCGCCCTGCTTGACTGCTTCGGTAGCGGCATCGAAAATTTTCAAGAAAGAAATGGGTCCGCTGGCTACCCCGTTGGTTGAGCGAACCGGGTCATTTGCCGGGCGCAGGCGGTCGAAAGAAAAGCCGGTTCCTCCACCGGTTTTTTGCACCAGGGCCATGTTTTTAAGGGCGGTAAAAATGCCTTCCATACTATCTTCTAAGGGTAAAA
>SL_5KL_010_SEDDRAFT_10000427_pt1 | contig 26712 bp, 13 predicted proteins | sample SodLakKL_010_SED_FD_9118 | JGI IMG/M metagenome (IMG submission 9118) | reverse complement strand
AGCTTTGCTGCCGCTGAAGAAATCGTCGGAGGAGTATCCTGCTCCGGTGGGCAAATGCATGTGCACGTGGGGGTCGATGCCGCCTGGTATGACTAACCGCTGACTGGCGTCAATCACCCGATCCGGCTTGATACGCTCCGCGTTGATCTCTTTTGCGATCTGCTGAATCAATCCGTCGCCAATGAGTATATCCCCTTGCATTTCGCCGGAGGCATTCACTATGGTGCCGTTTTTAATGAGTATCTTCATGTTTTGTTTGTTGGTAACTAGTTGTTTTTGAAGCGCTTATGTTTTTGGAAAATGCCAACAGCCAACAGCCAACAGCCAACAGCTATTGTAAAGATAATATTTCCCGAAATAATTCCCGGACGGCACAACAGGTCTTTATGAGGAATGCCGGAGAAGCTGTCTTACTTAGCCATGGCGCAATCTCTGGTTCAGGTTTTGAATCGACTGAAAATCCAGGTAATACAGAACTTTGATGGAAAGGCTGTTGATTTGCGGGTGGTCCAGCATGTCCCGGAAATTATCTATGTAGCCCGGAGGCAGTGCAGAGTCCCGGTGGTCGATGACATTTTTCCATGCAAGGGTCATCTGGCTGCCCGGGGCAAAATGCCATGTAAAAAGCATGTCAATCGTGAAAGCATTGTAGTTTATATTGGCAACCTGCAGATCATCGTCTATCGGCGTCAGGCGGCCATCATGTTCCAGGTGGTAATATTGCCCGTCGTATTCAACCCTTGACCAGTAGTGTCGAAGGTCAAAATTCAGGGACAGGTTATTGGTGAAGATCAATGTGGATCTCAGGGTATTTGTGACAGTTGGCGACTGGCGGCGTCCGAAGAATACGGAGTCCGGGTCCGGGTGCATAACATAACCCAGGTCATTGGCCAGTTCATTGTATTGGAAGCCGTACGACATATTCAGGCGGTCGCTGACCCGGAAGGTCGGTCTGAGCATAAACCCGAATTCATCAGTCTGTTCAGCCGCATTCACCTGGCTATAGTTAAAACTGCCGTCAAAGAAGAGCCTTCTCCTGTAATCGGACGAGTAGCTCATATGCATACTCAGCGATTCATCCGTTCTATAGTATCTGCCGGGTACGCGTGGCTCGTAATAATCACGCTCGCCCCTGGGCTGGTATGTGGTGTTCAGGCTGATATGGAAGCGGGTGTCGAACAGCATCATGATATGGTGGCTGAACTCCATCCCGGTAAAATTTCCTGGCTCATAGAGCCTGGAGTGGCTGAAAGAAAAGGTATTGGTAAACATCCAGAAACGCCAGAACGGCTCAAAAACATGGTGGCTGACGGTAAAGCCGTCCCTTACCTGGTTGTTGCGCCGCAAAAAGCCCATGTCATTCTGGTCGTACTTATCGCTAAGCACGTTCCGTTCGTAATAGGCACGCCAGGTGCCGCCGGTTTTACCAATGCGCAAATCGTATTTATATCCGAATTGATTGTCTTCGCCGGAGTAATATTGCTGGCTCAGGGCTCCTGATCCACTTACCTGGTACATATTGCTATTGTCCAGCAAACGGAATTCTGTTCCTGTTACATTTGCGGTATATCCCTCTGCCGAACCTGCCACATTGGTGTTGATGAGGCTTACATAAGAATTGTTTCGCAGGCTCTGGTCTACCACCACCAGGTTATAGTTGGTGAAGGGTTGGGTTGTGATATCACGGGTTTTCCCTGTGATTGTATCTTCCAGGGTAGCTACACTGGCGCTAGTCATGGCATTGAAAAAACCCAGTCCCAGCCCACCTGATGTTCTGCCAGATATCTTTGTGGCATTGATCATCGGGGTCTCAAGCGGGTTGTCTATAACCCTTTCATCATCTTTAAGGTCTTTTGCTGCGAGGTGATATCCCCTGGGCCTGTCGCCAACGCGCCGGGAATAAAACAGGTCGGCTTTCTGAAACAGTTCAGTCCCTTCGGTAAAAAACTGTCTGTTTTCATCATAGCGTATCTCAAAGGGGGTAAGATTGAGCACTTTCGCATCCGATTGTACCTGTCCGAAATCGGGGATCAGGGTCATGTCCATCGTAAAGCTTGGGCTGATTCCGTACTTTACATCCATTCCGCCATTAAAGGAGTTGGCCCAGCCTCTGTCGAATCCATTCTTTTCGGCATAATTGGATATATAGGGATAGAAAGCCAGTCGCAGTGGCGGTGTGACCCCGTTGATGCCTTCCAGCCGGCCCATATGGGTCAGTTCATCTCCCACCCTGCGATCTACAAAATTCCAGCTGGAGAGTTCCCGTGTTCTCCTGATTTCCCTCCAGAAATTGATGCCCCACTCCTGCATGTCGTTCCTGGGAAAGCGCAGGGCAGAATAAGGTATTTTCATTTCGACGATCCAGCCGTTGTCGGTGATAGTAGTTTCGCTGATCCATACGGCGTCCCAGTTTAAGTCCCCGTGCCTGCCTCCGCTGGAAAGATTGGCATCGGTCTGCACGCCTGATGCTGACACCTGAAAACGGAAGCCGTTGATCCCGTCGTCAAAAGGGTTGATCTCCACATAAAACCGATCTGCATTAAGGTCATGTCCGGAGTTACGCAGACCCAATTCCCGCAGTATCTTTTCCGGGTCAGGGTCGAACATCCGTGCTCCGATGTAGACGGCATTGTCGTCATAAAGAACGCGCACTTCTGTTTCGAGGCTGGCCGGGCGGTCATTATGCGGCTCATACTGATGAAAATCCGTGGCTGCCGGCGCGTTTTCCCAGGCAGGATCCTGCATGGTGCCATCTATTATCGGAGGCTCCTGGGTGCGAATCGCCCTGAGAGTTTTACGCCCCTCCGTTGCCAGCGTTAAAAAAGGGGTTAATAGAAAAAACAGAAATATAAATCGGGATAGAAAAATTTGTGTTATATACATAGGGCAGTTAAAGACAAAACAGTGGAACCAAAAATCGCTGCAAAGGTACAAAATATAAGGGATTCAGCGAAATGAGGTTGCGGTAAACCGGCAAAAAAACCGGTTTCTCAAGGCCTTTTACAGGGGTGTTTACATTTGATCAGAGGGGGATATCAAGCTTGTCAATGGGTTTTTTGTCGTCATGCCAGAAATCCACTTCGGAGAGTCTGATATCGGAAATGTAACGAATCTTTTCTGCAGTATGGACGAGGTCTTTTTCCCTGTGGTATTCATGCTGTTCAATATAGGCTTTTTCTGGAGACATCACCCACAATACCGGCTTGTAACCTCTTTCGTTCTCCACATGTCCGGCCACCACAATATTGCCGTCCGGATCAAAATCAGCCTCTTCAAAAATGCAGGGCGTGCCACAAAATAACATGCGTGATCGTTTCCCTTCTTCAAACCGTATCAGGCCCACTTCCATGTCGGGCTCCCGTCCTGCAGAGTAAAGAGTGCCGTCATCCTGTATTTCGATGGCCAGATGATAACTGTCAAGGTCAATGGCTTTTGCAGAGTCCGCTGCATAGACATAAAAATCCGAAAAAACATCATCTTCCTTCCCCTCGTAGTCATAGGTTACGTGATATTGCCTTTCAAAACGATGGGTTTTTTCAAACCCGCCGTATTCCAGGCCATAATATTCAAGCCACATGCCAATCCGCTCGCCGGGCCAGTCGTTTCTGTCGGCCGCCGGCTTGCAGGAGTGCAGCATGAATAAAAGAAGGGATGCAAGAATGATTTTCATGTGTTTATTTGCTGGTAACTGTTTGTTGTTGACTTATTTATGTTTTTGACAAAAGTTTAAGGGGTTGTGTTGCAACTGTCAAAACGTCGAAATGTCGAAATGTCGAAGCGTCCCAATAATCATACTCCTGTGTGTCAAAAAGCCCTGTTCATGGGCGTTGGCTTCGCCGGGCCCGCAAGTGCCAGGTTCACCTGTTTGAGGGCAATCTTAACCCTCAATTAATGTGCCGGACTTGCTGGTTTCAGAATCAATACTGCCATCCCAGCATGTTAAAAAACTGCAATTGCCAAATGGCCAGTATATATACCAGGGTGGTCAGGTTATAGAAAATTCTGCTGAGATTTTTTACCTGGGGTTGTTTCCATACGTAAACGCTGTTGAAGATCATCAGCAGGATAAACGGCAATGCAGCGAGTGGAAAAAACAGGCCTATTTTGATTCCTGTGGGGATGCCGAAAATGATCTCTTCGCCCCCGGCTGCTGAAAACACCAACACGTAGAAGAGTGTCAGAAAGAGCGTGGCGATCCATGCTGCGGTTCTTGAAAAAAGCGGCAGGGGCTTGCGGGTCCTTGGCTTTTTGTCGTAAAGCCGGCGGGCAAAATAGAGCCACGGCCATACTATGAGGATGTAGAGGATGCAGATCAGCGTCATCAATACAATAAAAATATGTAGCCCCTGGTTGTATGTCCACCCGGGACGTTCTCCCGCCATTATGGGGAAGTCGCTCAGGTATAAACGCTGTGCCTTTTCTCCGGGTTCACGGTCAAATCCCACAAATGTATTGGTTTCTGCAATCCAGAAAGTAGTACTGTCAATGGCTGGCATCAGATAACCCTCGCCTGTAAAATCTTTGTAGAGCAGCTTGTTGTCCTTAACGCTGATATCCATTCGGCTCATCAGCCCGATGATTTTTAAAATATCAGAATGTGGCCTTCGGTTCACCAGGTAGGTCCCGGCAAAGCCCTCAAGGTAATCCCGGTCAAGATCGATCAGCGGCGGTGGCGGGTCCTCTGCAGGATAATATCTTTTGATGAAATGTTTCATGACTTTACTGTATGCAAGTCCGGCATCATTACCGCTGAACGAAACGAAAAGACCCGTGTTGTGGTCCGGGAGCAGCGCCAGCTGAGAGTGGAAAAGAAAGGTGTTCCCGCCATGACCGATCACCTTCACATGTCCCGGACTGGTGTCCATGAAGCCATGAAGTGCCGGGTTCATCCCCGGGGCGTGTGTGAGAACGGGGGTTTTCATCTTTGCGACTGAGAGAGAATCCATTATCCGGATAGTATCCCGTTGGCCGTAATTCAGCAGCATGTCCATGAACCTGACCATATCGGCGGCTGTGGTGCTGGCTCCTCCTGCACCTGTCATAGGTACGATTCCAAATCCCTCTTCACGGAATGCTCCGTCGCTAAAGGAGTAGCCTGTGGCCATCCGGTTTGCCAGGGGCCCTGGCAAAGGCTGGCTGAAAGATGTAGACTCCATTCCAAGGGGTTCAAGAATATGCTGGTCTGCATAAGTCTCAAAAGGCTGGCCGGTGACTTTTTCAACCAGGTACTGTGCGAGGCCGCTTCCATAATTGCTATACGCAGCTATTTCAAGCGGGGGTGTCACACGCCTGGGCATATACCTTTTCAGATACTCTTCCAGCGATGGGATATCATCGTCTTCCCGCATGAGTAGCTTCAGCAAGACATCCTCAAAGCCCGGTGTGTGCGAAAGCAGACTGCGCAAGGTAACAGGTTTTTCAAACCTATCAGGGATCTTAAAAGACTCAAGATACTCGTTTACATCCCTGTCGAGGTCCAGCCGGCCAGCTTCAACCTGCTGAAGAACAGCAATCCATGTGAATAGTTTGGAAACAGAGCCGATGCGAAAGAGGGTCTCTTGCGGATCTGCCTCCACACTGTCAGCAATATTTGCATATCCGTATCCGCGCTGAAACAAAAGCGACCCGTCCTGTATGATACTGATCACCGCACCTGCAGCGCGATGTTCATCCATTATGGTATGCATTATGCCGTCCATGTATGCCGCCAACTCAAAAGTATCCTGCAGCTGCGGGATACCCTTTTCCTGCCTGGTGTAATCATACCCTGCAGCATAAACGCCGGAATATTTCAATATCAGCATTATCAACAGAACACATATAGCCGGATTCAATAAGTGTTTATAAATAACTCTCATGGAACTAATGGGTTTGGTTTGTGGATGTATTATGCAAAGTGATAGCAGGCCTTATTTTTGAGCTGGACCTGAATAGCCTGGGCCTCTAAAGCGAAACCCTGCCGTTGATCTTTTCAAGGATAAGGTAGATCTCATCTACGCATCCGCCGCAAACAGTCCCGGCAGTTGTTTCGTCACCTACCTCTTCGATGGTTTTGAGACCCTTTTCGCGAATGGCCTCTTCTATTTCCTGTCGCGATATCTCGTTGCAGGTGCAAATGATTTCATCTGTGATTCCCATAACGGTTGAATGTTTTTTGCACAAATAATAAGATAAAGGTATTGATTTTTATTGAGGTAATTAAAATTTCTGCTGTCTGTTTAAGTATTCATTATTTTAGTTTTGTTAAAGATTGAACAAGTCGACATTTTTTTTGTTTCAGTTCATGGAAAACTATTAACTTTTTAAAACCTAATACTATGTTATCAACACAAATGGTAAAGATCCTTAATGAGCAGGTTGCAAAAGAGGTGTATGCATCTCATTTATACATGGCAATGGCTTCATGGGCTGAGAATGAAGGGCTTGCAGGAATCGCCGAATGGTTTTATGCCCAGTCGGAAGAGGAGCGTGAGCATATGATGAAGTTTATCCGTTACATCAATGAAAGAGGTGCCCATGCAGAGGTGCCTGTGGTCGAAAAGCCCCCGAAAGATTTCCCCGGTGTAAAGGAGGCATTCGATGCAGCCCTGGATCATGAAAAAATGGTTTCAGGAGCAATTAATGATATTGCTGCACTTGCTTTTGAGGAAAAAGATTTTGCCACACACAACTGGATTCAGTGGTTTATAGAAGAACAGCGTGAAGAGGAAGACTCCGTTCAGGCTATCATCGACAAGCTTGAATTACTGGGAGGACATGGTTTGTACGTATTTGACCGGGACATCATGGCGATGCGTGGTGACCACTGATGATCTGTGGTATTGAGCCAGATAATATACTACCATGTCAGGGCGTTATCGTACTACCGATTTATCCAAAAATCACCAGATCTGTATTATGAATTATGCAGGCTGATGTGGATTCAACAAAAATAAGCCGGGGTTGTTGCTCCGGCTTTTTTTTTGTATCTTGGGTTTCATAATAATAGCTTTTGCAAGAACTGAATATGTTGCAGGTAGGAGGTATGATGAAATTTGTCCGTGGCCTGATCAAATGGGTGTTGCGCAGCCTGTTAATCTTATTTCTTCTGATCATTGCCGTTCTGATCGCCTTGCAGTTCCCTGCCGTACAAACAAGGCTGGCCGGGATGGTGACGTCTCACCTGGCGGAACGAACCGGAACCGAAATATCCATAGACCGGGTCGGCATCCGTCTGCCCAAGGCTGTGAGCCTCAAAGGAGTGTATGTGGAAGATATGCAGGCAGACACCTTGTTGTATGCAGGTGAGATCAATATTGATGTGCATTTGCCCGGTCTGCTCAGGCAGCACGTGGAGGTAAAGCAGCTTATTCTGAGAGATGCTACCGTTAACATGTTACGTCTTGATCCCGACACCTTGTTTAATTATGAAATGGTGATCAGGGCGATCGGCAGCAACTCTGATGCGGGCTCACTGCCTTCAGCCGGGAAGGATCAAATACATGCCGCCGCCACCAGTGGTTCTGATAATACCTTCAACCTCTCACCAGGTAATGGCCAGGGTGAAACAGAAACAGCTGACGGTACAGACCCTCAGCCCTGGACGTTTGACGTGGGAGGCGTGCATCTTGACAACATCCGTTTCAGATATGCAGACTGGTTTTCCGGTGTTGACCTGCATTTCGACTTGCAGACCATCCATACCTCGGTGGAAACACTTGATTTGCTTGATGGCAGATACGCTTTGGGTGAAACACTGATAGCCGGGGGAGAGGTGTTTTATCACGCAACCGAAAGAGGCCGCCCCCCCGTCCCGAGGGACGAGCCGCCCAGCCCACCGGAAGTGGGCCTTGCACTCCTGGAGTTCAAGGATGCAGGCTTTTTGTATACCGATGCCGGAGAAACAGTCTTTGCCATTGAAATAGACCAGCTTGCACTTGTGCCCGATGAACTCGATCTGGAAGCATCGCGGTTTGCCATAAAAAATATAAGTGCTGATATTCCAGTTACCCAAATAGCCGATATGGTTTTTCAGCATGCGCGCCTCGACCTGCGGGACGCCCTGTATAGCCCCGACACGCTTTCTGCCGACCTCCGCCACCTGGCCCTTCAAAAAGACCACGGACTGATGCTTCACAGGCTTTCAGCCATTCTCCATTCAGGCAAACAGACTCATGTAAAGGAACTGTATCTGGAAACGGATCAATCGATGCTGGGGGCTGATCTCTTTGCAGGAATGCCGCTGCTGGGCGCATGGGATCCGGATGCAGATGTGCCCCTGGATATTGACATCCATAAGGCATTGATTGGCAGAGATGTAATCGCTTTGCTGCCGCAGCTTGAGATGCTTTTCCCGGATGAAGAGGCACCCCCCGTAGATATCATGGTAAAAGCAAAAGGCAGGATTGGAGATTTACACATAGATACCCTGAAGATAGACATTCCGGATCGCCTGTCGGCACACACGGCCGGCAAGATCGGAGGCTATCCCGATACCGGCAAGCTTGTCTTTGATATTCCGGAAGTTAGCCTCTTTGCAGTACCTGGCCGCCTGCTGGATTATGTTCCGGAAAACAGCCAGCCACCCCCTGATCTTTATATGCCCCCTGAGGTTGTCCTTAGCGGATCTTTTGCTGGCAGCCTTACCAGCTTTAAAAGCGAAATGGAGGTTTATTCGGCTTTTTTTAATGCTGACGCTGACTTTGCTTACACCCAGGAGGACGGCCTGCCTCCTGAATGGCAGGGAAACATATGGATAGAAAGTCAGAAACCCCTTGCCATTCTGGGTGATGAGGAGACGCTGCAGGATCTTTTCGCCCGGCTCGAGGCAAGCGGAAAAGGCTTCGATACCGAACAAATGGAGATGGACATGGAGCTTCACGTGGATACGGTACGGTTCAACAATTATACCTTCCGCTCACTTTCCCTGCATGCCTATGCCGCAGAAGGCCTCTTTCAAACACGATTGCAATACAACGACGAGCACCTGAACCTGAATGCCGCAACCGATATATACCTTGGAGAGGAGCATCCGGAAATAACCCTTGACTGGGAAATCGATCATCTTAACTTCCAGGCACTGGGGCTCGCTGATGAGATGATCGCCCTGCAAACTCACCTTGAAGGGGCATTCGCTATGAAAAAACCAGACTTTCCTGATGGCTGGCTTTTTATTGATGACACCTACGTGCTGCTCGACAGGGATGTGTTCCATCTCGACAGCCTGTACCTGGACACCCGTACCAACGACGACTATTACTATGCAGAAATAAATGCCCCCATGATCGAAGGACGCTATCAGGGAAATATTTCACCTGCCGGCATTCCTCTGGCGCTGGCAGATCATGCAATGGCCTACCTGGGGTTGGAAAGGGATCCTGAAGAAGGATATGTATACGTGGAGGAAGCCGAACCCGAGGATAAACAGTTTGAAATGTCACTGAAGATCAGTCCATCGCCTTACTTTCATGAACTGTTGTTCCCCCAGATAACATCTTTTGAGGCCATTTCACTGCAGGCACGTTTTAACAGCCAGGACAGGCTTCTATCCATGGAGGCTACTATGCCTGAATTGATATTTGATCAATGGCATATAAAGGACCTGTCGCTGCAGGCTGGTTCAGATGCAGAAACACTTGATTTTTCTCTAAACATCCCCGAAATCGACAGTGATCTGCTCACCATCAGGGGCTTTCAGGCTTCGGGCTCCTTTTTAGACCAGGTGATAGATTTTCGCCTTGCTTTTGATGATATGGATGACCGGACCTGGCTCGATCTGTCGGGATCTTTTGAACAGTTTGAGAACTATGCGGAAATACGCATGGATACGGCGATGACTGTGAACAGGAAGCTATGGCAGGTTGAAGCCGGCAACTATCTGAGGATCCTTGAGGAAAATATCCTGGCCAACAACCTGCGAATCACTCATCAGGATAAAGAGATTGCCATTAACAGCACAGAGCAGCAAGAAGAAAGATCTCCGCTGAAATTGTCGTTCCGCCAGATTGACATGGGCCAGTTTGACCTTCTAAGCGGCGAGGCCCTTTTCCAGGGGGTCATCGACGGACATGTCGTTTTGCATGATATATTTGACGAATTAACTTTTACTGCCGACCTGCACATCGATGATCTCGGATACGGCGGCGATGCAATTGGCGATGTGAGCCTGCTGGTATTCAGTCCCGACCCCGGTTTTTACCAGATCGATGCTTCCGTCAGAGGCTATGGTAACCGGATCGATCTGAAGGGAACCTACCAGATGACAGATGAGGCCTTTATGGATGTGGAGCTTACCCTTGACAACCTTGAGCTGGTAACACTGGAAGCTCTCACGGTTGATCAGTTATCGGATATGGAGGGACAGATCTCCGGCTCTCTGCACCTGACCGGTAGTCCTTCCAACCCTGACCTGACCGGCGCTGTTCATTTTGACCAGGTGAGCTTCCATGCGGTTTTTTTAAATGCCAGGTACAGCATTCCTGAAGAGACCATAGTTTTTGACACACACAGTGTCCGGTTCAGCAATTTCACACTGCTCGACAGAAGCGACAGGCCAGCCAGCCTGGATGGGACCATAAGCATACACGACCTGTCAGACATTGCTTTCGACCTGAGTCTGACAAGCACCAACTTTCTTCTTCTTGACATCCCCAGGGATGCCAATGAATTGTTTTTCGGGCGCCTTTTGATTGATACGGATCTGAGCATTACAGGTGATATGGTGAAACCGGTCATAGAGGGAAGACTAAAGCTGAACCAGGGGTCAACGTTCACTTTTATTCCTCCGCAGCATATGCCTGAGGCTATTGGTGATGAGGGGGTTGTGGAGTTTATCACTGCCTATGAGGAAGTGTTTCCCGAACTTGTTTTACGACCCGAAGAGGTTGAGGTCATGCGTTCAACTTTTGAAAACCTGGATATCAGCGTGAATGTGGAGATAGATCCGGCCACCGACGTCCGTATCCTGATAGATGAGGTCGCCGGAGATATTTTAGAGATTCAGGGCGGCGGCCTGATCACCTATGGCGTGGATCCCGGAGGGCGTATCAGCCTTGCCGGACGATATGAGATCTCCCAGGGAGCTTACCAGATGACTTTTTATGATGTGATAAGGCGGAGCTTTCAGATTGAAAGAGGAAGCCATATTATCTGGACGGGCGATCCTCTGGATGCCAATGTCAGCATCACTGCAAAATATACTGTGAGGACATCTTCCAGGGAGCTCATGGCATCGCAGGGCCCTGATGCCGGGCAGCAGGAAAGCGCTTTCCGCCAGGTATATCCCTTTGAAGTCTTCCTCAAAATGGAGGGAGACCTGATGAACCCTGAGATCAGTTTTGAGATAGGATTGCCCCCGGAACACCGCGGAGCCATGGACGGCAGGTTGCAGGCACGATTAAACGAACTCAACGAAAGCGAATCCGAACTTAACAAGCAGGTGTTTGCCCTGCTCATCCTGGGGAATTTCATCCAGGACGATCCCATTGCTGCTGTAACGGCAGGCCCGGGTATTACAGCAACGGCCAGGAGCAGCGCCAGCCGGATGTTGTCCCAACAGCTAAACCGGCTTTCAGACAGGTATATCAGGGGTGTCGACATCAGCTTTGACCTGGAGTCTTACGAGCAAATAGACAATGGACAGATGGTAGGCAGAACGGAGTTGCAGATGGAGGTGTCGCGCGACTTCCTTGACGATCGGCTTCGCATCACCGCCGGCGGCCAGCTCGAGCTTGAAGATGAGACCCGGAGACAGGTCAACCCCGCTGACATAGCCGGGGATTTCTCCGTTGAGTACCTCCTTGACCCGGATGGCCGGTTTACGCTGAAAGGATACAGGGAGAGGAAGTTTCAGGATGTGTTCGACGGCGAAGTGGTCGAAACGGGAATGGCCATCATATTCCGCCAGACCTTCGACAACTTCAGGGAACTCATCATGCGCAGGGAAGAAGAAACAGAGGTTGCCACCCCGGATGAACCCTAGCCCTGCAGCTGCCAACATATTATTAAAACCCAAAACCCAAAACCTGTGAATGTACGCATCACATATGCTCCACTCTTTCGACTGACTGCCTGGATTGGCTGCATCATCTTGCTGTTGCTGTCCTCATGCACGGGCTTGCGCAGGTTGCCCGATGACGAATACCTGTATACCGGCAGCCGTATTCACCTGGAAAAGGAAGAAGATGTTGATGATAAGCGGAATGTGGAACGGGAATTATCGCGTGTAATGAGGCCGCAGCCAAACAGCAAACTGATCATCTCCAGGCCTGCCTTGTGGATGTATCAGCGTGCAGGAGAGCCCACAGGAAGGGGCGTGCGGCACTGGATGAGAAACAGGCTTGGCGAAGAACCCGTGCTGTTTGACCAGGGATATGTGGACAGGAATAAGCGGCTTATGTACAACAGGTTATACAATATGGGCTATTTTGATGCCCGTATAACACACCAGCAAGACAGTGCACGACGGACGGTTGCCATCGTTTACCATGTATCCCTGAAACGGCCCTATCGTTTTGGAACCCTTTTCCCGGTAGATGAAGATTCCAGGCTGGCACGAGAGATCAACGACGGGCTGGTAAACAGCCTGATCGTTGAAGGGGAACCTTATAGTCTTGAGACCCTGAGAAGGGAAAGGCAGCGCATTGACCGCGAACTGAAAAAGAAGGGGTATTTTTATTTCCATCCCGACCACCTGCTTTTTCGGGCAGATTCTGCTGCAGGAGACAGGCGTGTTGATTTGCATACCACCATCAAGGCAGATATACCGGATGCGGGCCGCAGATCCTTCCAGATAGGTAATATATACATGCATGCTGATTACATGGCGGGAGGCGGCAACAGGACTGCCATGCAGGACACCCTGGAACTCGGCGACGGTTCCTTTTTTACCGATGACGCTCGCCAGTTCGACCCAGGAGTTATAAGGCGCTCCGTGTTTTTCAGAACAGACAGCCTGTACAATGTTCAAGACCACGACAGGAGCCTGAACCACCTGATGAGCCTAGGTACGTTTCGTTTTGTGAATATCCGGTTCCGGCCGCGGCAGGAAGAGGAGAGGGATGTGTTGGATGTCCGGGTGTTATTAACCCCTATTGAACGGCGATCTGTATCAGCCGAGCTTCGTGGTGTGACCAAATCAAATAATTTTGCCGGCCCCGGGTTTAATACCACTTTAACTAACAGGAACCTGTTCAGCGGCGCTGAAACGCTTGACTTAAGCCTGAATGCAGCTTATGAAGTCCTGGTGGGCAGGCAACGCAGTGCATCTTCGACAGAAGTGGGGGTGGATGCAACGTTGTCGTTTCCGCGCTTTCTTCTGCCGGCAGGATGGAAAGAATCACCCAATGTTTTGTCACCGAAAACCAGTATTTCCATTGGAGGGAACCTTTTGAGCCGGACAGATGCATTTCAGCTTACCACTCTGCACACGCGGTTTGGTTACAGGTGGAACCGGGACATGGCAACACAGCTGCGCATCTACCCCGTTGTATTTAACCTTTACAGGCTGGGCGATGTTGACGAAGACATGGAGGACATTCTTGTGGAAGGCGCTTTGCTGCGGCAGGGCCTGTTTGAACAGTTCATCATCGGGGGGCAGTATGCCTACATCTATAATTCGCGTCTTAAGACAGCCAACAACAGCGACTGGTATGTGCACCTGAACCTTGATCTTTCCGGAAACATAGCTTATCTGCTAATGGATCAAATCCTGGGAGTATCACAGATGGACAAAGGGGGATATGGCTTTTTCAACCAGAGCTTTGCGCAGTATACCCGAGTCGATGGTGACTTCAGATATTACCGGCAGCTTGGGGAAGGCAGCCGCCTGGCGACCCGCCTCTTTCTTGGTGCGGGTTTTCCATATGGAAATTCAGATATATTGCCCTATGTCAAACAATATATCATCGGTGGGTCAAACAGCATTCGTGCCTTTCATCCAAGGTCGCTGGGACCGGGCCGGTATTCACCTGAGGAAGATACCGAAGCTGCCTTCAACATATACCGGACAGGTGACCTGAAGCTGGAGGCCAATGTGGAGTACAGGTTTGATATCACGGGGCTCTTTAAAGGTGCCGTGTTTGTTGACGCAGGAAACATCTGGCGTTTGCGCGATGACGAAAATGTACCCAAAGGCAGATTTTCTGCAAGCAGCTTTTATGAGGAAATAGCCATGGGGACCGGCCTGGGGCTGCGTATCGATGCAAACTTCTTCATTCTGCGGTTCGATTTTGCCATACCCCTGGCCGATCCTGCCATAGACACGGATAGTTTCTTTGACCCCGTCAGGCTTCACGACAGCCGCTGGCGAAGAGACAACATAGTGTTTAACCTCGGCATTGGCTATCCGTTCTGACCTATTCTATCTCCACTTCAATCCAGCCGGAGCGGTCCGGCGGCTCGGGCACAGGCCATTCACGCGGAGGATCTTCTTCCAGCTGCTGCAACAATATCTCCACCGCTTTTTCCAGGCTGGGATCCTCACCGCGGGCAACTTTATGCGGATAGTCCAGCACCTCAATATCCGGGTAAACGCCTATGCCTTCAATGATCCAGTCGCCATCTTCATTGTAGATGCCGAAGCGGGGAACCCCGATATAGCCTCCATCTTTAAGGGTAGCGTTGCCTGTCATACCAACCAGGCCACCCCACGTGCGCGTGCCGATGATGGTACCCAATTCTCTTTGACGGAAGAAGTATGGAAATGCATCACCACCAGATGAGCTGAACTGATTGATAAGCATCGCTTTAGGCCCATCATGGGCGACACCGGGAGTACGCATCGGGTAGTCTAACCCGGCACGGTACCATTTGGCATGGGTTTCACGGTTTAGGATCTCTACCATTCTGTCCGGGATGAACCCTCCCCCGTTGAACCTTTCATCAATAATCAAAGCATCTTTATGATGATAGGCATACATGCCTTTAAAGAGTTCACGGTTTCCATCGAAGGAAGTGTTGGGGACATAAATGTATCCGATCCGGCCGTCTGACATCTCTTCTACCATCCTGCGGCGCTCGTTGACCCACTCCAGGTGCTTCAACCCCACCTCGCTGTTAATGGGCCGTATGGTGAATGTTTGCGCTCCTTCGGAACCTGGACTGTCGTTCACGGTGATTGTCGTGGCCTTGCCCACACGGCCTTCAAGAAACTTATACGGGTTCAGGCCGGTATGCACGTCATTTCCTTCTATGCTTATCAGATACTGGCCTTCGCGGACATCAATCCCTTGTTTGGTAAGCGGCGAACGCAGCTGATCGTTCCAGTTTTCTCCACCAAAGATGTTGCTGATGATGAACCTTCCGTTTTCATGATCCGGTGTAAGTTCAGCGCCAAGCAAGCCTGTTTCGATGCGCTCAACACGCTCAAAGTCACCATAATCTACGTATGCATGGCCAGTATTGGTTTCGGCGATCATCTCGCCAAACATATAGTCAAGGTCAAATCTGTGATTCAGATAGGGCAGCAGGGCCGCGTACCTGTCGTAAAAGCCTTCCCAATCCACTTCGTGGAGGTTCTCGACATAGAAAAAGTCCCTGTAAATGCGCCAGCCATCCTTAAAGATCTGTTCCCACTCTTTCAGGGGTTCTATACGCATATTCATGTCGCCCAGGTCAAGCAGACCTTCTCCGGCCTGCCGCCCCGGTGCCAGGGTCTCAACGCCCCACTCACCCCGATAGGGGTATAAGAAGCTGCTTCCGTCGGCAGAGACTGTAGCAGAACTGATCCCATCCATTATCGACTGGTCTTCCTGCTGACTGATCACATAGCGGCGCAGGCCTGTGGTGGTGAGGTATACCAGCCCGTCTTCCACAGCCTGAAGGCCTCCGTAGCTGCCTGCACCCATTGGGAAGGCGACAACCCGCTGATCGGCACCTTCAAAATCTATCCGGACTTCTGTGCTGCTTTCTTCATCAGAGTCTTCGTCTTCATCTCCGGGCCCCGGTTCAGTAACTTCGCGGGGCTCAAACAGCCTCGGGCTTTCCTCTGTAAGGTGCATCGCATAGATACGTGTGGCTCTGTCATACAGGTAGTTGAATTCAAAGCTTGAAAACCTCATGTTAAAATCCCGGTTGGAGGTAAAGAAGATGTATTCACCGCACTTGCTGAATACCGGGTTGCTCTCACTGTATTTGTCGCCGGTAAGCTGGGTGGCTTCGTGGCTTTCTATGTGATATACCCACACGGCACCCTGTCCGTTGCGGCTGCTTTTGGCATACGTGATCCACTGGTTGTCGGGAGAAAAATCGTAATGGCGGATCTCTTCTGCTGTGGGCGTATCTATTTCGCGCAGTTCACCAGTTTCAACATCCAGCAATTGCAGCATCATACTTCTGTCGAAAAACACGAGGTAGCGGGAGTCGTGCGACCATTCCGGCTGGTATTTCCAGCCCTGGCTGCCTTCGGTGACCTGGCGGGGTTCTGCACCGTCTGTGTTCTCGAGCAGGTATACCTCGTACTCCCCGCTGCTGTCGTCGTAATAGGCGATCCAGCGGCCATCAGGCGACCATTGCGGGTACACGGCCCGTACACCCTGTGTCTGGGTGAGGTTGTAGGTGGTACCTTCACCGGCAGGCACTGAAAAAATATCGCCACGGGCATCAAAAAGCACCCTTTTCCCTGAAGGAGATATAGCGGCACTGTGTATGTTGTCTTTTACATTCTTCCGGTAGGGCAGGGTATTGGCAAAATCATACCTGATGTTCACTGTCAGCCTCTCAAGCTCTTCGGTTTCCATGTCGAGCTTATAGATATGGCCACCGCTTTCGTATACAAGCTGGCCGCCGGTGCCGCTGGGCCACATCACATCAAAATCATCATGAAATGTGATCTGTTCTACCTCTTCTGTGTCAATATCATAACGGTGGATGTTAAGCCACTTGTCGCGGTCGGAAGCAAAATAGATATGGTCGCCGTACCACACCGGTATATGATCGGTGCCTTTGAAGTCGGTGATCTCTGTGGATGTGTTTTCTTCCAGGTCGTAGATCCAGAGGTTCGATGCCCGCCCCCCTTTATAGCGTTTCCATGTGCGGAATTCGCGGTCTACATAGGCAAAGGCCATCTTGTCCCCTTCGGGTGATAGCACACCAAAACCACCGTGTGGAATGGGCAGCGGCTCTTCCAGCCCGCCTTCGATATCCACAAGGTAATATTTCCCCATGCGGTCGCCGTAAGGCGTACGATTGGAACGGAACAATACCTTTCGGCTATCCGGGGTCCAGCCGAGCACCACGTTGTCGAAACCACCGCGCGGCGGCATGGGCCCTACGTCGTTATACCATGTGAGCTGCTTTGGTGTACCCCCGCCGGCAGGCATCACATAAACCTGGCGCGTGCCACTGTATTCAGCAGAAAAGGCTATCCACTGGCCATCAGGGGATAGCTTTGGGAACAACTCAAGCCCCTTATGGGAGGTCAGCTGCCGTGCCTCACCCCCCTCAGCACTTACGGTCCAGATATTGCCTGCATATACAAACACCACCTGGTCGCCACTGATGTCAGGATAACGCAAAAGCCGGGCATCTTCAACAGCCGCCAGGCTAAAACCAAAAAACAACAAAAAAAGTGTTGCCGTAAACTTCATAAATCTGTGTTGCATCATAATTATATTGATTAAAGGTTATAAATTGGCTTAAAAAATTTGGGGAAAATTACGCTTTTTTTTTCAAACGGCACAAAGGCATCTTCTTCATCCGGTCGGGGAAATAAATGTAACTTTGTAAAGTTATTATCTTAAACGGGCAGTAACTTTGAGAAANAACTGCCTCTTTTATCAGCTAAAGAGGCCTGGGCACCTTTGGCACATTGGCATCATGCCAGCAAACCTGCCTTAGGTGATCAGCNTTTTAAATAACAGCAACGGATAGCAAATACAATATGAGTTTCCTTTTNCCCGGCTTTTTGTTTGCCTTACTGGCCATAAGCATTCCTATTATCATTCACCTTTTCCGTTTCAGGAGGTTCCGAACGGTATATTTCCCAAACATTGCCTTTTTGCAGCAGCTCAGCGAGGCTTCTGACAGGGAATCGCGGCTTAAGCAACTTCTTGTTTTGCTGGCACGTATCCTCGCCATTGCTTTCCTGGTAATGGCATTTGCCCGTCCTTACATCCCCTCAGATGACGAGGATATGACCGCCGAACACAATGCGGTGAGCGTGTATATCGACAACTCTTTCAGCATGAATGCCATGTCGGACCAGGGTCGCCTGCTGGATGAAGCCAGGGAGCGCGCACTGGAGATAGCACGGATGTACGGGCATGCCGATCGCTTTCTCCTTCTGACTAATGATTTCGAAGGCCGGCACCAGCGATTTGTGAGTCGTGAAGAATTTATTGACATGGTGGAACAGGTAGATGAATCTGCTATGACACGAAGCATTGCGGATGTTACAAGGCGAAAGGCAGAGTTGTTTGGCGACAACCCCGGCGGACGGCAGCAGGCATACTATCTGAGTGACTTTCAAAAAAGTACGTCTGACCTGGCCGGAATGCCGGAAACTATCACTCCTCCTTCTTTTTTCATCCCCCTGCAAACCCCGCAAACCGATAACGTATATATCGACTCGCTATGGACGGAAAGCCCTGTAATTCTCTCCGGTCAAACCGTCAGCATGTTTGTCCGCATCCGGAATGATGGCACACAAGACCTGGAGAACCAACCCCTGCGCCTCTATGTCGACGAAAGACAGCGCTCGGTGGTTTCTTATACCATTGGTCACGGCGAAGAAGAAACAATAGAGGTAAGCTGGTCGGCGGGCTCAGAACCTTTGCAGCAGGCATACCTTGAGATCAGGGACTACCCGGTAACCTTTGATGACAGGCTGTATTTCTCATACCAGGTCTCTTCCGAAATCCCGGTATTGGCTCTCGAGGGTGACGGAAGAAACCGGTACCTGCATGCTCTCTTTGGTGGCGATGACCTTTTCAGCTTCGACGCCGTTCCTGCATTGTCTGTGGATTATTCGCGTTTTCCTGACTACCAGACCATTGTGCTTGATGGATTCGACAGGATATCAGCGGGTCTGGCGTCAGAACTGCAAAGGTTTACCGAGGCAGGTGGCAGCCTGGTCGTTTTTCCCCGCCATGGAGCAAATCTCACCAGTTATAACGATTTTCTCCGCCTTCTTAATGCCGACACTTATGAGCGGCACGATACCACTTCCATACGTGTTAGCTCCCTTAACGAGCTGCATTCTGTTTTTGATGATGTTTTTGAACACATACCCGAGCAAATCGACCTGCCAAGGGCCTCACAGTATTTCAGGATCAGCAGGCAATTCGGCAGTATGGGAGAAGATATCCTGCAGCTGCAAAACGGCCTTCCCTTCTTTGCATCGTATCCCGCAGGGGACGGCAAACTTTTCCTGTCAGCTGTGCCCCTTGACGATACATACAGTAATTTTCAGCGTCACTCGGTCTTTGTGCCGCTTATGGCAAACATAGCCCTGCAAAGTGGCTACATGCAGGATTTATATCATACCATTGGCACGGACAGGGCCGTTGTGACACCAAGGCGCACCAGCCAGGCAGACCAGGTGTTTTCCCTCAGAAAAGAAGGCTTTGAAGTGATCCCAGAACAACGCCGCCAGGGAAACCAGATACAGCTCTTTTTCCATGATCAGATCAGTGAAGCCGGAAACTACAGTCTTTATTTCGGAGATCAGCAGGCCGGCGGTGTTTCTTTTAACTATGACCGCCGCGAATCAAAACTCGAAGCCTATCAAAAAGATGAGCTTGAAGAGAAGCTTGCAGACCTGCAGGTGGAAGCCATTCAGGTGGTTGATGCTGCCGGCAAACCCCTTGACCAGGTGCTGAATGAAATGGCTATCGGACAACAACTCTGGCGCCTTTTTTTAATCCTTGCCCTCTTGTTTATCTTGTCGGAAGTACTTATTATCCGCTTCTGGAAATAGTTTGGTGATGCCCGGGGCTCTCTGTGGATTTATTTATAAATTTGCAGCAACCTGTGCTGTGGTGTTTTGAAGGCAGGATGTCTACAGCAGTTTCAGGTGGGGTAAGTTTTTTATAATACAGACCTGCCCCATACATACACCGGAAAAACATTTTGTCTGGTTGATAGTATGCATATAGATTCATGGGTTATATACTCTCATTCTCGTGCTGGTTTACAATAACTGATTATGATTGGCGAAGAAAATCTGGATAAAGAACTGAACTCTGGTTTCCCCGACGATGGGGGCGATGGAGAAGGATCGCCGGGGGGCGATGGTGGCAAGACGGCTCGTTTGTCGGGTATGTACCAGGATTGGTTTTTGGATTATGCATCTTATGTGATCCTGGAGAGGGCAGTTCCCGAGATCCGGGATGGATTGAAGCCTGTACAACGCCGCATCCTGCATGCCATGAGGGAACTGGATGATGGCCGCTACAACAAGGTGGCCAACATCATCGGTCATACCATGAAATATCATCCCCATGGAGATGCTTCCATAGGAGATGCTCTTGTGCAGCTGGGCCAGAAAGACCTGCTGATAGACACGCAGGGAAACTGGGGCAACATACTTACCGGCGACAGCTCTGCAGCACCACGTTACATAGAGGCCCGTCCTTCGAAGTTTGCACTCGAGGTGCTTTACAACCCCAAGACGACAACATGGAAGACAAGTTACGACGGAAGAAACAAGGAACCCCTCAGTCTGCCTGTGAAATTTCCGTTGTTGCTGGCACAGGGCGTTGAAGGAATTGCTGTGGGGCTGGCATCAAAGATCTTACCTCATAATTTCAATGAACTCATCGATGCCTCTGTCGACTACCTGAAAGGCAAGGAGCCGGATATACTGCCGGACTTTCAGTCTGGAGGGTTTGCTGATTTTTCGCGCTACAACGGAGGCCAGCGCGGAGGGAAAGTGCGTATCAGGGCTAAGATCAACATTCAGGACAAAAAGACCCTGGTGATAAGTGAGATCCCTTTCGGGACTACCACGGTGAGCCTTATGGACAGCATCGTTGCGGCCAATGACAAAGGAAAGATCAAAATAAAGAAGATTGAAGACAACACGGCAGAGCACGTAGAAATTGTGATCCACCTTGCATCCGGTATTTCTCCCGATCAGGCCATTGATGCACTGTATTTGTTCACCGACTGCGAAGTGGGCATATCTCCCAACTGTTGCGTTATTCAGGAAGGCAAACCCCGTTTTTTAGACGTAAACGAGGTGCTCAAAATATCGACCGGCAATACGGTCGGATTGCTGCGCAAAGAACTGGAAATAGAGAAGAATGAGCTTCTGGAGCGATTGCTGTACGCAAGCCTGGAAAAAATATTCATAGAAAACCGCATTTACCGGAAAATCGAGAGCTGCGAAACCTGGGAGTCTGTTATACGGACCATAGACAAAGGCCTGGATCCGTTTAAAGATCAGTTTTACAGGCAGATCAAAAGAGACGACATCATACATCTCACCGAGATCAGAATAAAAAGGATCTCAAAATACGACGGCTTCAAGGCCGATAAGGAGATCAAAAAACTGGAGGAGCGCCTTGTCAGGGTAGAGCACCATCTTGAAAACCTTGTGGAATATGCCATTGACTATTTCAGGGGAATAAAAAAGAAATTTGGTGCCGGAAGGGAGAGGAAGACAGAGATCAGGTTTTTTGACAGCATTGAGGCATCACGTGTTGCGGTGGCCAATGCACGTTTATATGTGAACAGGGAAGAAGGTTTTGCCGGCACGGGCCTTAAAAAGGATGAGTTTGTTTGTGAATGTTCTGACCTGGATGATATCATTGTTTTTCGGGAAGATGGCACGTATCTCGTCACCAGGGTCACGGAGAAGTCTTACGTTGGTAAAAACATCATTCACATAGGTGTTTTCGAACGTAATGACGAGCGTACGATTTACAATGTGATCTACCGCGACGGACAGGGTGGGGCTGCTTACATGAAACGTTTTGCTGTGAAAGGTGTCACCCGCGACAAGGAATACGACCTGACCAGGGGAAGTAAAGGCAGCAAGGTGCTTTATTTTACTTCCAACCCCAATGGAGAGGCCGAGGTGGTAACGGTATACCTGCGGCATAAGCCCAGATTGAAAAAGACCGTATTTGAGATGGATTTTAGTGAGCTGGCCATCAAAGGGCGGGGTGCAGCAGGTAACATCCTTACCAAACATGCGGTTCGCCGGATTGCGCTTAAAGACGAAGGGGTATCTACCCTGGGGGCTATCAGCATCTGGTTTGATGATACGGTTTTGCGCCTCAACTCCGACAACCGCGGAAAATACCTGGGTGACTTCAAAGGTGACGAGAAGATCCTTTCTGTATATTCGGCAGGGAACTACAGGGTTATGAACTTTGACCTTTCCAACCACTTCGAAGAAAATCCCCTGATTTTAGAAAAACTTAGCCCCGAAACTGTCATTACTGCCGTCTATTATGATGCAGAACAAGGCTTTCACTATATCAAGCGCTTTAAACCGGAATCCAACGGCAAAGTCCATACTTTTCTTGGTGATAACGGGGACAACAAGCTCATTCTTGTGACCACAGAAAAGTTCCCGCGCGTTAAGATCCGTTTCCCGGAAAGTGAACGGCGCCAGAAGACAGAAGAGGAAATCGACGTGCATGAGTTTATTGCTGTCAAGAGCATGCGTGCACGGGGCAAACGGCTTGCCAACACGGAAATTAAGCATGTTGAGTGGCTCGAGCCCCTTGTAAAGCCTGAGACCACGGAAGTGCAGGCCGAACCGCAGAAGTCAGACGAGTCCGAAGTTTCTCAGGAACAGCAGGCAGGACTTACACAAGATCAGCATGCAGAGGATGTAGCAGGTGGAGCAGATGANGAAACTTCCGTTCACACNGAGCAAAANCGTGAAAAAGAAAGCAGCCCGGGAGATAAGCAAAAACAGATCAGGCTGGATCTGGATATTTAACCTGCTTAGTTTGAAGCAGCCTGAGGCGTTTGCGATACTGATGGCCCGCGTGTTTTCCCGGGTAAAAGAATATCAGATCAGGTCAGCCAGTGAGTCATTATATTTACATGCGTAAGAACCACAATACATGATCAGGGTCGGAATAAACGGATTTGGAAGGATAGGGAAGCTTGTTTTCAGGCTTATACATGATCGCGACGACATGGAGGTTGTGGCGGTTAATGATCCAATGATGATGAGGGCCCTGGTTCATTTGCTCAGATACGATACCGTTCACGGGGCATTTGGTTACCAGGTGGAGGGGGATGAAGAGCGGGAGATGTTGCGTATTAACGGCCATGAGATCAGGAAGTATGCCCGTTTTCACCCTGAAAAGATCCCGTGGAGCATGCATGATGTCGATGTGGTGATTGAGTCATCCGGGGTCTTTCTGACCCGGGATGTTCTTGAGGCACATTTGCAGGAAGGCGTTGAGAAGGTCATCCTTTCCTGTCCGCCTAAAGAGCCCCTGGATAACATGGTGGTCATTGGCGTAAACGAAGATACGCTTGAGCCCCGGCACCGGGTTGTGAGCAATGCTTCCTGCACTACCAACTGCATTGCACCGCTGTTAAAGCTTTTTGACACAACCTGGAGTATAGACCGCGCCTTCATGAATACGGTTCATCCATATACCAACAGTCAGAATGTGATGGATGCCCCGCATACCGACCTGCGCCGGGCCAGGTGTGCCAATGAAAACATCATCCCTACCACCACCAGTGCCATAAAGGCCGTAAAGGACATCATGCCATCCATGAAGGATCGCTTTGATGGAATTGCCACCAGGGTGCCTGTCAGCTGTGGATCATTTGTAGAGCTCAACGCCATTTTTGCCAGCAAAGTAAGCAAAGCCGACATAAACAACCTGGTTTTCGAAGCCTCCCGAAAGAACCTGCGTGCCATTATCCAGTACTGTGAGGACCCGGTGGTGTCAAGTGACATCATTGGTAATCCCCATTCCGCCATATTTGACTCGCTCAGCACCCGGGTTCTCGGCGAAAACTTTGTGCAGGTTCTTGCATGGTACGATAATGAATACGGATACTCCAGCAGGCTCGTGGAACTTATCAGCCTGGTAATGGATCATTGATTTCAATGAACTTATCCGAACCCATAACTTCTTAACGGTTACCTATGAGATTCCTTACGCAGGTTCGGAATGGTGACCCATAAATCCATAACCTCTTAATGGTTTTCAGTTGTTGCTGCAAGCCTGGCAATGTGAATGATCGTTTCAGTGGCTTTTTCCATGCTATCGAGGGAGATAAATTCATACCGTCCGTGATAATAATGGCCACCGGTAAAAATGTTGGGGCAGGGGAGGCCCATGTGAGAAAGTCTCGCACCGTCTGTACCCCCTCTTACAGGTCTTATCAGGGGCTTTACACCAGCAGCCTCAATGGCCGACTTTGCCAGCTCAACAACATGCATAACCGGATGTATCCTTGAGTGCATGTTATAGTATTGGTCCTTGATTTCCAAGGTTATCCTGTTGCTGCCATATTTCTCTTTCAGGCGGTTAACGCAATGGCGGATGTGCGATTTGCGCTGTTCAAAACGCCGGTGGCTGTGATCGCGGATGATGTATTCCATTTTTGCTGCTTCCACACTTCCGCTAAAATCGGTAAGGTGATAGAACCCTTCGTATCCATCAGTATGTTCAGGCCTCTCTTTTGCGGGCAGCATGCTGTTTAGTTCCATTCCCAGCAAGCAGGCATTGATCATTTTGTCTTTGGCTTCTCCGGGGTGGATGTTTCTGCCCTGAATGCTGATGCCTGCCCATGCTGCATTAAAATTCTCATATTGCAACTCTCCCAGTTCGCCTCCGTCGATGGTATATGCGAAATCGGCCCCGAATTGCTTTATGTCAAAATGGTCGGCTCCACGGCCAATCTCCTCGTCCGGTGTAAAGCAAACTCGTATTTCTCCATGCGTGATCCCGGGGTTCATCTGCATGGTGTGCAGGGCTGTCATTATCCCGGCTATCCCTGCCTTATTGTCAGCCCCCAGCAGCGTGGTCCCGTCTGAAGTGATCAATGTATGCCCTATATATTTCTTAAGTGCAGGAAACTCTTTCGTATCCATCACCACCTTTTTTGCCTTGTTAAGGATCAGTTTTCCGCCGTCGTAGTCTGCATGGATTTGCGGACGGATGCCCTTCCCGGTCATGTCGGGACTGGTATCCATGTGGGCGATAAAGCCGATTACAGGTACCTGTGCTGTTGTATTGGATGGCAGGGTGCCCATTACATAGGCATTGTCATCAACCGACACATTTTTGATTCCCAGCTGTTTAAGTTCCTCTGCCAGGATGTGGCCCAGGTCGAGCTGCCCGGGTGTGCTGGGACACTCCCTGCTATCAGGGTTGCTTTGTGTGTCGACGGCTATGTAACGAAAGAAGCGGTCGGTGAGGGCTTTGCGATCGATCAGGATGTTTTTGGCCATGCTGTTTGGTTTTCTGCAAAGGTAAGGCTTATCAGACTCCTGGTTGCACAATCATACCAAAGGGACAAAAAATGCCCGGCGGATTGGCTGCCATGCCAAAGGCCGCCGGGTAAAATATATGTGAGCGTTATCCGGATAAGAATGCAAATACCTGTTTGTTTTGGCTGCTCAAATGCTCGTGGAGCTGATATGAGCAAAGATCAGTGTTTTTTGAGCATGATTCCGGCCATGAAGCGTCCTGTATGGCCCTGGTCGGCCCGCGAAGAATAGAAAAGAGTGTTGTTGCACTGGCAGCAAACACCGGAGTTTTCAATGTTTTCCTCTTTTACCCCGGCATCTTTTAGTTGCCGGATGTTGGCTGTCCATTGGTCGAAAATATGCTTTCCGGGTGTTGCAGCCGGTTTTATGATGTCTTTCAGATTTCCAAGTGCTGTTCTTGCTTCCCTTACCACGTCATCGCCTACTTCATAACAGCATGGGCCATTGGAAGGTCCCAGGGCGGCCAGCATGTTTTCGGCTTTACTGTCGTAATGCTGAACCATTTTCACCACGGTCTCGGTCACGATCTTTCTGAGTGTACCTTTCCATCCCGCATGCAAGGCTGCGATAACCTGGCGCACCGGATCGTAAAGCAGGATGGGCACGCAGTCGGCGACCTGAACGCCGAGGCAAATGTTTTTTACGTTTGTGATCATGCCGTCTGTGTGGGGCAGAGCTGTTTCCAATTCCATGGAACCTTTGCCCCGGCATGCATCATTTACTATGGCTACGTTGGAGCTGTGGCATTGATTGGCGAAAGTGAACCTGCTGAGGACTACGCCCAGTGCATCAGCCAGGATACGGCGATTCTTCAGGACCCTGAAATTGTCGTCACCAACATGGAACCCTATGTTAAGCGTTGAGAAATTTCCTCTGCTGATGCCACCTTCACGTGTAGATACAAAATGCAGGATATGATCGAACCCCGAAAGCTGTTCAAACGTGCCCGCAGATACAGCTCCCAGTTTGTTATAGAGCATAAGCGATGCTTTTGTTTGACTTTCAAATATAAGAATATTTCGATTATAACAATCTTCAATACACTATATAATATCTTTTTTACCTTTGAACCCATCAACCTTTATCCTGCGCCCTTCAAACCTCAAACCTTAAACCCATTTTCACCCTATACCACGGCAAACCCGAACCCCTTAACCCCTTAACCCAGTAACTCTTTAACCCAGCAACACATTGCATATCATAAGTACATCACAAACACCCAGGTAACTTCAAACCTCAAACTTCAAACCTTTTGATTCCCATGGCTGGAATTTATATTCACATCCCTTACTGCCGGCAGGCATGTCATTACT
>SL_5KL_010_SEDDRAFT_10000426_pt1 | contig 26792 bp, 25 predicted proteins | sample SodLakKL_010_SED_FD_9118 | JGI IMG/M metagenome (IMG submission 9118) | reverse complement strand
GAGTTTTGATTATTGTTTTTTGTTATTTGTAAATTTCAATTTAGAAATTTAGGTATTATTTAATAACCATTCAAAAAATAAAACAATATATTTTTATAAACAAATAAAAAATCAATATTTCATGAAACGCTTATTTTTATTATCATTAGTTTTTTTGATTATATCCAGTGCTTTGATGGGTCAAAGAGCCCGTCGTCCTACTATTATGGTAGTTCCCAGTGATCAATACTGTATTTCCCGGGGTTATTCACAAACTTTTGAAAGTCAGGGTGTTAAACAAACCCTGCCTGATTATCGTAAAGCTATGCAAAGTGACCCTAAGTTAAGGCAGGTAATAACAAAGATGGGTGGAATTATGGCTGACAGAGGTTTTCCACTTAAGGATCTTGAGGCCGAATTACGTAGTATGGAACAAGCATCAGCTGAGATGGATATGCTTACATCAACCGAAACAGGTGCTGGTATAGCTGAAAGCCCTGTTGATAGGTTAAAACGAGTTGCCCAGGCAGATATTATTCTTGATCTTGATTTCACAATTAATTCAAGAGGCCCACAAAACTATATAACCTTTAATTTGAGAGGTATAGATGCTTATACATCCATGAATATTGCCGGTGCTACCGGTACAGGTAATCCAAGCACTTCTGCACCACCGGAAATTCTTTTGGAAGAAGCTGTGCTAAGCCACATGGATGAGTTTAATGATAGGCTCATGAGTCATTTTGAAGATATGTTTGATAATGGCAGGCAGGTTAATCTCACAGTTAGAGTTTGGGATAACGCTCCATATAACCTTTATGATTTTTATGAATATGAAGGCTTTGAAATGGAATTGATTGATATTATTGAGTATTGGATAGAAGACAATACAGTTGAAGGTAGATACTCTTTATCCGGAGGCTCTCATAATTATCTGAACTTTGAACAAGTTAGAATTCCTCTTTTTATTGAAGACCATCGCGGAAGAGAAAGAGCCATGGATACACGTAGATTTGTTAGTAACCTGTCATCATACCTTCGACAAAATTTTGGAATAGAATCATATATACATCAAAGAGGACTTGGTGATGCCTGGCTTATTTTAGGTGAGAGGTGATTTGAGTAATGAGAGATAAGTTGTGTGGAGTGATTAGAAATATTCGTAACTTGTATACCCGCCCCGCAGGATTTTTTAGCCGGCGGGGTGAGTAAATAATTCGTTAATCGAGAGTTTAATTATTCGATAATATTAAAAATGTTATTTTATGAAAAAATCAGTTATAATAATGTTCATAGCCGGCCTTTTCGTTATAAAGGGATATGGACAAAGTGGTTTAGGACGGACAGATGATATGGGACGCATTTCTATTGCAGCTGTTGTGCCTGATGAAGCTGGAGTACCCGGTGCCGCTCAGAGATCACTTCAAAACAGAATGAACCAGATTGCAACTATGAATGGGTTGGGTGCAACCCAGGAAGGTGCGCAATTTGTTATGGTACCAATGATCTCTGTGATTTCACAGGATGTTACTCCTACTGCACCACCACAAGTATCATTGAATATCGAATTATCACTTTATATTGTTGATGCATTAAGCCAAAATATCTTCAGCCAGGTTTCGGTTGACCTTAGAGGTGTTGAGCGCTCGGAAGAAAGAGCTTATAACCAGGCAATCAACAATATTAGTCCAAGACATGGCAAATATCGCGGTTTTGTAGAAAGAGGCAAGGAAAAAATTATTGAGTATTATAACTCTGAATGTGACAAAATAATTTCTACTGCAAAAGCTCTTGCCGGACAACAGGAATATGGGGAAGCTTTATATATGTTAATGTCAGTACCTGATGTTAGCCGCCAATGCTATCATATGTGCATGGATATTTCAATAGATATTTATGAACAATACGCTAATCAAAAGTGTGATGAGTATCTTGCTGCTGCCAGATCAGCCTGGGCAGGTAAAGATTTAGTTAAAGTTGAAGAGAATCTTGGAAAAATTACACCCTTTATGGACTGTTATCCGCAGGCGGAAGAATTTTTAGTACATGTTACAGAAGCTGTAGAAGCTGAGGGTGCTAGTGCCTGGGATTTTAAAATGACGCGTTATGAAGATGAAGTTGATATAGAAAAAATGAAAATAGAAGCCGGTAGAGATGTAGCAAGATCATGGTCATCGTGGAGTGCAGCGCGTCATTTTGACTGGGGTTGGCTTTATGAAAATTAAACCTAATATATATGATGAAGTATATCAATAAAAAGAATATCGTTGTTTTATTTTTCTTTATACCTTTTTTTGCATGTATCTCGCAAACAAGGGTTATAGAAAGTAGTAGCCGCCGTGCACCGGGTTGGGTAAATGGACTTGAGAAAGATTATATTATTACAGTAGGTACAGGCAGTACTATCCAGAAAGCCCAACAAGATGCTATTAATATGGTTAGGGAGAATATAGTAAATTCTGTGGCAGTAAATGTTAAAACAGAATCAGAAATGTATACGGAAGAGACTAATCTTAACAATAATGTTAATATTTACCTTCAGGAATTTGCTACTACAACTACAACTGCATCAGGTCCTGTACCTTATTTGCAGGGAATTTCGCTCGCCCAGGTCGAAGATTATTACTGGGAAAAGATCGAGAACAGAAGAGATGGTTCGATAACCTATAACTACCATATTAAATATCCTTTCTCAGATTTTGAAATGCAGAAATTGGTAATGGATTTCAGAAAAAGAGATAGAGAGATGAGCAATCAGCTTGATGAGATATTAAAAAGTATTGACAGAAAGCAATTTAGAACTGTGGAAGAAATTGATAGATCAATTGATGAGCTGAGGGTTTTTGTGGATTATTTTGTTGATGCCCGTAAAGACAGGGCACAACTCGGAATTTCACAATGCCGTCAGCTTTATGAAAGCATAGAACTTGCTGAAAAAGAAAGTAACTTAGGCGAATTGACCTATGCTATGAAACTTGATAATGAAACAATACATACAAGCCGCAGGCCCGTGGTAAGCTCAGAGTGTGCCAGGATTACAAATATAGATAGCCATAATGGATATACTACCATAGAATATGACTACGACTATTGCTATGAAGATCCGGAAAATCATATAATGGTTAGGTATAGGTTTGGAACGGTAAATGTTGAAAGACCTTTTTATTTCGATATTACATCTGAAAAAGTTTCTATTTTTGTAAATGAACCTTTTAATTTTGAAGTAATTTCTAAACGTGAAAATGTTGTTGATGAAGCAAAAGTCGGAATAACAATAGCCTCTGAATATGAATCTCCATTTACGATTGAAAAGATTGTTCTCGAATGGTCCGGACATGCGCCGGTAATTTTAGACGATATAAAACAAGGCTTTGCCGGTAAAGGAAATCATTCTCTAGAACTTCTTATTAATCAACCGCTTGATGTAGAAAAGACATCATCAGCCGGCAGAAGAGTAGCTATGTTATCCGGTTACATTGAGTATAAATCTGATATTACAGGTGAAAAGAGAACTTACCAGGTTTTTAATCACAGGTATACAACCAACTGGTAAGCAATTCTTGTTGATTAAAATGCAATAAACTGTTTTAATACGCGAGTAAGAAAATCTTAGATTATGTTAACTAATTTTGGAGCTTGTTATTAAATATCTCTACGTGCTAACCTTTGTATTGATTGGTAATCAATAAAATAAAGGACTCTTAGCGACAAACTATTAATCTGAGGTTCGCCAAGAATATGGGTTAAATTATCAACATAATCATTGGTTATATCGCTCCTGGTATGATCAATTATGTTTTTCCACATTAATGTTAGTCGGCTTCCCGGCGCAAAATGCCATGTAAACATCATATCTATATTAAAGGCATTATAATTGATATCAGGGATTTGCAAATCTTTTTCTATTGGGTCAAGTCTTCCATTTTCCTCCAGTTGGTAATAGTTACCGTCATAATCTACCCTTGACCAGTAATGGCGCAAATCAAAACTTAAAGATAAGTCATTGGTGAAAATGTATGTTGAGCGAAAAGTATTTGTAATTGTTGTCGGTTGCCTTTTGCCAAAGTATATTTCCTCATTATCGTGTTTAACATACCCAATATCATTGTTTTGATTATGATAATCAAAACCGTAAGTCATATTGAGCTGGTCAGTTGCCCTGAATGTTGGTCGTATATTAAAACGGTATTCGTCCTGTCCGTAATCAGATAATATTTCACCATATTCTATATGCCCATCCACATATACTCTTCTTCTATAATCACTTGAATACATTAAATAAACATCGTAAGCCTGGTCTGTTTCATAAAAATGTCCCCATACACGTGGTTCAAAATAATCTCTTTTACCCATTGGGTGATAATTACCTCTAAGCAATAAAAAGAATCTGTTATGAAACATGGCTCTCATATTGTATCTTAAATTCAGGTCCGTGAATTCATCAGGTTCATAAAGTCTTGAATAATTAACACTTATTTCATTTGTAAGTGTCCGCAGGTTCCAGAATGGGGCGAAAATGTTGTGGCTTAACGATAAGCCGTCTTCGGTAAGGTTGTTTCTGCGTAAAAACCCCATGTCATCCTGTTCGTAAGTATCGCTGATAACTGATCTGTTATAGTTGTATTGCCATGTTCCGCCAAATTTCCCAAAACTAAGGTCATATTTGAATCCAAAATTATCATCGGCATCGCTAAAGTATTGCTGGCTTAACGCTCCTGAGCCTCTTACGCTGTACATGTTGCTGCTGTCATAAATTCTAAACTCTGAGCCTGTTACATTTGCTGTGTATCCATCGGCAGATCCTGCTACATTAGTGTTAATAAGGCTTACAAATGAATTGTTTCTAAGGCTTTGATCGGCAACGATTAGATTATAATTAGTAAATGGTTGTGTTGTCACTTTTCTTGTTTCATCTGTAATAGTATCCATTAAAATTGCTTCGGCAGCAGATGTCATGGCATTTAAAAACCCTAATCCAAGCCCTGAACTTGTTCTTCCTGATATTTTTGATGCATTGATAAGCTGGGTTTCCAGGGGGTTTTCTATAACTTTTTCATGTTCACCTGCTTCTTCTTTTACATCATGATGCCTGTGAGGTGTGTCTCCAATACGTCGTGAATAAAACAGGTCGGCCTTTTCAAAAAGTTCTACACCTTCGGTAAAAAATTGTCTTTGCTCATCATATTTTACTTCATAAGGACTAAGGTCCAGTACTTTTTCATCTGTTTGTACCTGGCCAAAGTCAGGTATTAATGTCATATCGAGCGTAAAGCTTGGACTTATTCCGTATTTTAGATCCATACCAAAGTTGTATGTGCTGCCCCATTCTTGTTGTATATCATCTTTTTCAACATACCCTGTTGTATAAGGATAAAAACTAAGGCGTAATGGGGGTTTGATATCATCAATATTTTTAAGTTTCCCCATAAATCTTAACGGGTCTCCTATAGTACGGTCCACAAAATTCCAGCTTGAAGTTTCTCTTTCCCTTCTAATTTCCCGCCAGAAGTTGATACCCCATTCATGGATATCATTTCGCGGGAACCTAAGCGCCGAATAAGGTATTTCCATTTCAGCTATCCACCCATCTTCGGTAATGCTTACAGCACTTTCCCAAACAGCATCCCAATCCATATCACCACTTCCTCCCCCTGCTCCTGATAGGTTTATATCGGTTTGTACTCCCGAAGCCGTTACCTGGAAAGTAAAACCATTGATACCGTCATCAAAAGGGTTTATGTTTATCCAAAAACGATCAGCATTAAGGTCATCACCTGAATTACGAAGCCCCAACTCTGTTAAAATGCTGTCAGGGGCCGGATCAACCATTTTTGCACCAATATATATCGAATGGTCATCATATAAAACTTTTACATAAGTTTCAAGAGAAGCCGGACGATCATTATGAGGCTCGTATTGATAAAAATTAGTAACTGCTTCGGCCTCTTGCCATGCCTTATCATCAAGGCTTCCATTTATAACCGGCGGCTCTGATATTCTGATGGCTTTTACGGTTTTCCTCTCGGTACTTGCATATGACTGAAGACTAATTAGCACCAGGAATAAAAGTAATATATGATTATTAAATTTATAATACATGATTTGCATCTTAATATAGAGAGCCTTGATTTTTGCGACGCAAAATTAAGAAAATAAGATACATATTTACGAACCCTAACATCTTTTAACATGGTTTTTTAGTGGTAAACTTGATTGTTTTTTTGGTTACATTTATATTAAATAATAATAAAGTAATTTATTTATATACTAAAAATGACTATTTTTGATTTAAAAGTTTTTTATTAAAGATTAATATTATGATGCAACAATCTCACCTTAAGACTTTATTTGTTGACTCTTCTACCGGGTTTTATAAAGTACAGCGTTATGAAATCGGCAAATTTTGGGGACCTGTTGATTTAGGGGTGCATTTATCCAAAAAGCATGACAGTTTGAATATTGGTACAGGGTTACTTGCCGGAAGTATTTTTCCCGGTTCAAACAGGCTGATAGTGAGCGGTTTTAGTCCATGCTGGCATGGGTTCTTTATTTCATCAATGGGAGGTGCCGGTTTAATATTTGATAACCTGGGTATTGATCTCCTGGCCATAGTAGGCAAGGCCAATACCCCTTCTATCCTTTATTTAAACAGGAATCACGGCGAAGAGATTGAGATAGAAATAATTCCTGTAAGGTTGAGAAAAACCTGGGAGGAGGGGCGCAAAGGTGTGTATGCACTTATTCAATATGTGCAAGATAATTTTGCTGATCGTTACGAGAATGATCCAAGGGTGCTTGCTACAGGTCCTGCATCCTTGTATACAGATTTTGGCGCTATAGGATCTGTTCCGGTGAGGAAAGGTAAATTTACACATGCAGATACCTGGGCGGGCAGGGGAGGCTTTGGTTCAAAAATGCTTCAGAAGCATGGAATCGCAGCAGTAATTTATGGAGGAACATATGTTGATGAGGACTTTAGAGACCGTAATGTTGCTGACTCATGGTTTAATGACCGGTACCAGAAAAAACTCTCGGCAAAAGATCTTGAGGCTACAACAAAATACAGATATGACCCTGATTTTAATACCGGCGGCACTTTTGGTGTTAATTACGCCAAAATGGAAGATAATATATTGGCTTTTAATTATCGCACTATTTACTGGTCTGATAAGGAGAGAGAAAAGCTGCATAAAAATTTTGTGCTTGATCATTATCTGAAGCAATTTAATGAAGAGACTATAGAGAAAAAACAACAAAAGACTTGTGGTGAGCCGTGTGCAGCCGTCTGCAAAAAGCTTCACGGAGAGTTTAAAAAAGATTACGAACCATACCAGACTATGGGTCCTCTTTGCGGGATATTTGACCAAAGAGCTGCCGAACAGGCTAATAATAAAGCTGATAGCCTCGGATTTGATGCTATAAGCATTGGTGGTGTGTTGTCATGGCTTATGGAGTGTCTCCACGAGGGTCTGATCAAACCCGAAGAAATTGGAGTGAAAAAGAAACCGGTTTTTTCAACCGAAAACTTCAATATTGCTAAAGAATCAATGCATAATGCAAAATTGATAATGGCAATGATGGATGAGATTGTTAAACCCGGCGGAAAGATAGATTTAAGTGAAGGAGCAAGGAAATATGCAAGGAACCTGGCAAGGAACAAGAATAAAAAAATTCTCGACCTTTTTGTTTTTAATTCTTTTGCCCGCCATGGCTGGATAGTGCCTAATCAATACTGGACCCCCGGTGTGCTGTCACCTATGGCTATTATGGGCAAATATTACATGAATTACGGTAAGGAGTTTATTGAACCACGCGAGTTGGGTAAAGAAAATGCCAGAAGAATGATAAATGAATTGATGCTTGATAACCTTGGAATATGTAGATTTCATCGTGCATGGGCGGAAGATTTGATGCCCGATATCGTCGGGAAGCTATTTGGTAATAAAGATGGTTTTATGAAAAGCATTGAACTTACAGCTAGCCGAATTCAAAGCCGTAATGCTTCAATTTTTTGGGAATCTGAAAGAAATATTGATATCATTCAATCATTTATTGAAAAAAGAATTAGAGAGGGAGCTAATAGTAAGGCGATTAAAAGCTGGTCAGAAAAATTTAAAGCCAATAAAAATGAAGCAGCCCTTGAATTTTGGTATGAAATTCATAAGGGCGCGCATGAAGTGTTAAGGGAGTTTTAAAATATAGGTTTCCAATATAAGTTTTTTCTAAGCAAGTCAGAATTTTTTTTCTTGTCTTGATTCCAGAGTTTTTTATAATCAGAAGCTATATCTTATTTTAGTATATATCATATCATTATCCTTAAATCTTCCAAAACGGCCTTCTTCATCTCCCAGGAAAATGTTAGCACCACCGATTATTTCAAAACCATCGGCGAAATCATAATATACCGTGGGGCGTAACAAAGCATCTCCATGAGTCAGACCAATATAAGAAAAGAATTCAACAGTTAGCAAATCTCGGAGATAATCTTTGCGGGCAAGAAAAGTGACGGTGCTTTCAAACTCCTTATCTCTTATACCTTCATCATAATCAAGGATATGCTCCTGGATAAACTGAGCATTCAATGTCCAGTCATAGAGGTTGTAATCTACACCGGCCATATAATGCAGGTAGTTCTTTTTTGTAGTTGCTCCTTCGGCTGCAATATCACGTGTTTGAAAATACTTGCCGTCATAATAAGCAGCTTCGCCTCTTAATACTACCCCGTTTATGGGTAAACTGAAACTTCCTCCACCCATTGTCAGGCGGTGATGTTCAGGACGAGCTGTCAATTGCTCTAATTCCATATTTTCCATATCTATGTGAGGTGTCATATGTAGAATGGCGTCATCGTCCCAGAAATAACCACCAACTATTTCCAAGTCAATATTAGATCTCAAAGTGGAATACCGGAAAAATAATTCACTGTTTTCCAGTCGCCCCGACACCTCTTTATTAGAGTAGTCCCATTCAACCGGAGCGGGAAAATCCATCTCCGGTCGCCAAATTGAACCTTCCTCAGGTTCTTGTGTTGGAGTAAATACAGGAACCCATACCAGCTCAAAAGTATTGGGGCCGGTGTAATAATTAAATTTAAATGAAGTGACTCCCATTCGTATTTCATCAAAATCCGGCAACAAAAATTCTCGCATGTCTTTAGGAGATACTACGTCGGTGATAAACACACCTTCTGCTTTTCCATATATTATCTGTTGTTGCCCAACGTTAATATCGAAATTGTCAAAGTACAAAGATACATATGCCTCCCGCAATCCAAGCTCTAATTCATCATCCCAATAGTGATACATATAGGGATTTACAAACAAAGCTACTTTTTGACTTTGCCTGGAAAATTCCAGATTTAAAGTGTTTTGTAATATAGATAAATCCCCCGTTTCGTTAGTAAGTACTCCGGTGTAATTGCGTGCATATCCATTGAGACGGATATTCCTGTCTTCTGCTTGTGCTTGTACTAATGCTGGTAGAAAAATCATTACTACCAGTAAGCTTGCAATAGTTTTATTAATATACATAGTTGAAATTTTTATTAATAACTTATTTTTATTTGTTCTGTAAAAAGCTCAAGGCTAAAAGCTGAAACTGTTTCGAATAACGAATTATTTACGAATTACGAATATTTCTGATCTTTGCCTCACAACTAATTTATTCCAGCAAAACTTTTTAACAATTATTTTTTGTGAACATTTAGTTAATGAAGTTTTTATCTGAATGCAAACGCCTGCAGACCGATTCTCACTACGGAGATCCTTTCGTTAAAGTTCATGTTATAATAATCTTTACCTGAATATGCATTTAAAAATATGCTTACATCTGCTAAAGCGTCGGGCTGGTATGCCAAAGTAAATGATATGTTAAATCGCTCTTTAAAATCAAAAAAGTCTGCATCTCCTATATCTCCAAACAACCAGTTTGTTTCCAAGGTTGATTGAAGTTTTGGATTTTTTTCCAGTTCCAAAGAACGTATTGATTCTAAATTTAAAGATCTAAACACCCTGATGCTATTATTCCAGCGTATGAAGCTGTATCTGTTTTCAAGTTCTTCTTTATAGTGAAAATGATATTCCAGGGAGGTTTCAAAATACTCCGTAGTATTGGCGAATGGCGCTAGTTGTTTGTTGATGGAAGCACCTAACTCTACATAATTGGTTGCAAAATCTCCTGATTTGGTGTTAAAACTGCCATCTTCCAGGAAAAAGTCATCATCTTGACCATTGGAGTGGTGTGCTAGTGTAAGAAAAACATATTCCATATTCCTACCTCCGTTATCACCCAATTGACGGTAAAATGTAACATGAGGCATATAGCTGGGCGTTCTGACCGGAAAAGATTCTTCTGCATACATCCGCAGTATAAGGGCCGGCGAAATTGTGGCGCCATACCTGGAATCATCGCTTGTGCGAACCAGGAAATAAGGAGAGATGAGAGCTTCGAAGATTAGGTCATCAATATTGCCTAAGCCACCACCAAAGGTTATATAGCTCTCCTCTTGGTTTGCCCTTATACCCTGGAAAAAACTGCTTTCCCGGATATCAGGGGAAAAAAGGGTGTCCTGTGCATTTAAATGCATATTTAGGGTACACAACAAAAAAGACGTTATGAAAAGCAGTTTTTTATTCATTTTTACTATTTTATAAAGTTCTTTATTAGTATTAAAATAATGTGAATTACTATAGTTCGATAAAAGCTGTTTGATTGCCTTCAGCATGCGAGCAGGCTGAAGGCAATCTTATAATTATATTTATAACTTAGTTATACATTAGTAATATAGCAAATGGTTATTATAGTCCCCGGGACATCATCCGTTCAGTGAACATGTTGTCTGAAATACCTGTATTGACTTTTACATTTTTCATTTCCATTACTGTTCTGTGATCTCTTTGTTCATCATACATTTCAGTATGTGTGATAATGTCAAAGCCGTCAATATTTTCATATTCTTTCACAGTGAGTGTTTTTAAGAAATCTCCATATTCATCATAGAATTCTTTTTGTACGCCAATATAGGTGTCTTTTTCAATCCAGGTAACAGTTCTGCTATACATGTAATCAGGATCTTTCGGAGTACTTTCTACCACGTAACATTCTTTACCATCAATGGTTTCTTCGCGAAGCAGCTCATGTTCATCATCGTCGGGATGCCGATCGCCCAAATCATCATATGTAAAATCTGAGCCCATAAAGCGATCACTTTTGTCGTCACTCGAAATCCGACGGACTCTCCTTAATGAAGGCAGATAGATCCATTGATCGTCACTACTGCCGTCCTCATAACTCCAGTTCATAAAAGAAGTGTTTGCTACATCAGCCGGAGCAGTAAAAAACATGATGCTTTTTTCTACATCTCCAAAATCTTTGGTAAATTGCTTTATGTTTCGCTCTCGTGTGTTACCCCGGGAATCGATAAGCGTCATTTCCAAAGTTGCCTCCTGATCATCGCCGGTTGGCCTGTAGTAAGTTTTCTCTATTATCTCTTTTCCTGTTATTTCTTGTGCCATTACTTGGTTTTGATTACCAAGTGCTATAAAAATGGCTGCGGTAAATAATAAAATTAAGGTTTTCATAATACTTATTTTTTTATGGTTTATAATCACTTATTTAAATAATTTTAATCTTTATTATTGGTTTTGTTTTTATTTTTGAAATAGATGTTGACTTTGTTTAATAGTACCAGCATAACGGTTAATGTGCCTACGAAGCTGGTAAACATATTAAGGGAAACCAGGGCTCCAAGTTGCCTGTTAGGAGGAAATACACTGAAAAGCAATACCAGGAAGCCTGCAATCACTACTATCGCGTTAAAGCTAATAGCTCTTCCGGTATGATTCATTGTATTTCTTGCTGTCTGAAGTTTGTCTCCGGTCTTTTTTGCATTAATACGGTATTGTTCTAAGAAGTGAACTGCATAATCGATACCGATACCGATAGCAATGCTTGATAATAGCGCAGTAGTAGTATCCAGTGGTATATCCAGGAAGCCCATTACACCAAAACCGATAAAGGCAGTGATAATTATTGGTACAGCACCGATCAATCCAATGCGTATGTTCCGGAACATTAGTGAAAGTAAAATTATAATGAGGAACAATGCAATTACCAGGCTTTTAATTTGACCTTCCAGTATTAGGTCTGTAAATACCAGCCCCTTATAGCCACTACCTGCATAGTTTATTTCAACACCTTTTTGGTTAAAATCTTCTTCATAGTTGTTAATTACCTCTAATGCCGAATTTATAGCTATGCTATTATCGCTTTTTAATTGAAAAGTGAGGTTGCTTTTGGCGTAATTATAATCGACAACCTGGTTAAAATCATCAGGGTCTCCAGACATTTCATATAATAACAGGTATTGGGCTACCATCTCTTTAGTTTCGGGTATAGTATTATAGTCTTCATCGTCTTCATGCATAACTTTATTCATACGCTTTAGAAAATCAGTAATTCCAAAAGAGTTACCTACTACGTCAAGCTCACCTTCAACTTTTTGTTGCATCTCATCCATTAGCTCCAGCACTTCCGGTTCTTTAAATACATCGTGACCTTCCTCACCCGCATCTAATATCACGTTCAGGTTGGTAGTTCCTCCAAAGTTTTCATTGATAAAATTATCAGTCTGAACAATATCGCTGTCCTCTTCGAATTTGTCAAGGAAACTGGAGTTGATCCATACTTTTTGCATACCGATGATTGATAAGGCTATGATAGCTGCGGCTGCTATGATTGATAAAGGTTTAAATTTCAGAACTTTTTTTGTCATTTTATCTGCTAAAGGATGCACATGGTCTTTTTTACCGGTTTTAGGTCGTCCTGCATGTGGAAGTCCAAAAATCTTCAGTGCTGCCGGAACAAATACCAGGGAAAAGACCATAGCCATCATTACACCAAAAGCTGTAAATAAACCGAAGTATCTAATTGGTAGTACTTCAGAAGTAAGCAAGGAGATGAACCCCACTGAAGTGGTAACCGAGGTCATCAGAATGGGCTTCCACATATATTTGAGCATATCCAGGAGTGCTTCTATTTTACTTGCACCGGGATTTTTTTGCATGAAAAGCTGTAAGTGGCTTAACAGGTGAATTCCATCAGCAACCCCGATGACAATCAGCATTACAGGCATTAATGTAGTTACTGCATATATTGAAATACCAAGCGTGGCCATAAGACCAAAAGACCAAATTACACTGAATAATACAACTAACATGGTCAGTACTGTTGCTCTGACACTTCGCAGCATGAACCATAAAGCTCCTACAATAAGTATTATTACAATTGGAACCATTCTTTTCATGTCTTCCGGAGCCAGTAAAGCCATGGTGCCCTCTACAATCGGGCGACCGGCAACATGGATTTTCATACCCTCTGTTTCAAAACCGGCAGTTACCTCCAATATTTTATCATAAAAATCCTGTGTAAAGACATCATCTTCAATTTCTGCAATGAGCAGTGCTACATCCCCTTCTTTGGATACAGTTCGCCCATGAGTCATTTCATTGGTTTCCACTGCTCTTCTTAACTCTTCCAATGCTTCACCTGAAGTTGGGATAGAGGTATAAAATGGGTTTACTTCCAGACCATATTCTGTGCCAATAATGTTGTCTGCTGTATACAAGGAGGTTACGTCTTCCCGGCGTATCTCCGGCATATCCTGGAAGCTACGTGTCATACTACGAATTGTGTCCAGGGTGGCAGGGTTGTAAATGCTTTCGGGTGTTTCTATAGCTACAATTATACCATCTTTTATACCAAACCATTCTTCTGCCTGGTTACTATATACGAATGCAGGGTGATCCTGTGGCATATACTCATCAAGATTGGTCTCCAATTGAGTATTTTCTATCATCTTTAGGAAAAACAATATGGTGAGTATAATAGTTGCTATAAAGAACAATAAGGGATACTTTAATATTTTCTTGAATAATTTTTCCATGATTATTATCTGTTTTAGGTTAGTTAATATAAACTAACTTTTTGTTTCTAAAATAATCACTATCTTCATAGTGATTTTATTTATATATAATATATTCTACAGTAATTTAGACGGTTTAACAGGTTTTGGTGCTTTTACAACCAACACCCTGGCAGTATTTTTACTGCTGTTTGATAAACAGTGTACAATATCTTTAGGGCTTTCCACTAAACTATCTTTTTCAACCGTTAATGTTTTCTCTCCAACTCTAACATCAGCAGAACCTTCCAGAACATAGAAGAATACATCAACCGGTGTAATATCTGGTTTTAATGTTTCCCCTGGTTCTAAAGTGATATGTATTGCCTGTGCATTTTCTTTGTCGTAAAGTGGCCTTACATCTACTTTATGAGGTGTATCTTTTAATGGCGCATCTTGTAATTTACTTATTTTCATTTGAATAAAATGTATTTAAAGTTCTAACTTCTAATAAAGTATAATAGTTAAAATTAATATTTTTAGTTCTTGGCCCATGGAACCCTCATGTTTTATTCATTATCTTTTGTGAACATTTTGTTAATGAGGGTTTCATCTTTTTACTTATTTTGAATTAGACGTTTAATTGATTCCAGCAGTTTACGGCCTTCTGTTTTTATGTTAAAAGAATAACCTGTAAATTGCCATTTTTTTACAAAAAGGCGCAGTGAGCCCATGATAATTACCGTAAGGTAACCGGCTTCAACATCATCACGAATTTCACTGTTTTGCTGACCTTCTTGTACAATTTCTGTTAATATTTTGGTGTTTTTAGTGATTATCTCTGCAACTTTTTGATTTAGTTGTGGTTCACCTTTAAATATTTCATCTGATAGTATCACCGATACCAATGTTGGGGTATCAGCGAATGATGAAAAATGCTGTTCAAAGACCTGTTCAATTTTTTCAATGGCATTTTTATCTTTTTGTGATTCTTGCCTGAAGAGATTTTCGGTATTCTCTTTAAACAGGTCAAGTATAGCGATCAAAATATCAATTTTGTTGTCATAATGACGATATATTGCCGGTTCACTTATACCTATCTTTTTTGAAAGGTTTTTGATTGTTAAACCCTGTATCCCTTTTTGGTTAATTAATTCAAGGGCAACTTGAACAATTTCTTCCTGTCGTGGTGTTTTCATCTGTATAAACTAAATTTTACTTGGTACAAAGTTAGTTAATATTCACTAACCACCAAGTAAATTAAGAAAATTTAACAAGTGATAGTTGTTATTTCTTTATCATTATAAGCAATTTAGTTTTTGTTTCATTTGAATGAAATGTATTTAACGTTCTGATTTCTAATAAAGTATAATAGTTAAAATTAATGTTTTTAGTTCTTGGCCCATGGAACCCTCATGTAATATTCATTATCTTTTGTGAATGGTGTATTAATGAGGGTTTCATTAAATCATTCGTCCAAAGTTTATTATTTTTTATGAAATTTATTGTAATAACTTTATTTTCAGTTATTTTTTTATTTTTAAATAATTTAACATTTGCCGGTTGAATGTAAATAGCTTGCATTTTGAAAATTAAATTTTCAGATTGCAGGATTATTTATATTTTTGTATGCTTAAATAATTTTCACATAATGATTCAGAGAGAAAAATATCATGATTTAGTAAAAGCACTGCATACAATGCCTGTAGTAGCTTTGATTGGCTCCAGACAAGTAGGAAAAACTACATTAGCTCTGGAAGTATCTAAAAAGATAGAAAAGCCGGTAACTTATATTGATTTAGAATCAGATGCTGATTTCAACAAACTAACTGATGCGGAAGCTTATTTGAAAAGATTTCCCGGACAATTGCTAATTATAGATGAGGTGCAACGCAAACCTGATTTATTTCGAATACTGCGTGGAATAGTGGATGAAAGAAGAAGAAACGGTGAACGAACAGGTCATTTTTTGTTGTTGGGCTCAGCGTCAAGTGATTTGCTGCAAAAGTCATCGGAATCATTAGCAGGCAGGATACGATATCTTGAGCTAACTCCTTTTACGGCTACGGAATTATATGTTAATGAAAAAGAAAAATTTAATTTGGAAAAATTATGGCTTAGAGGTGGTTTTCCCGATAGCTACCTGGCATCCGGTGAACAAGAAAGCTGGGAGTGGAGAAGTGATTTTTTCTCTACTTATGTTGAGAGAGATATACCAAATATGGGTGTTGGAGTGGCGGCAACACAGCTTAAACGCTTTTGGAAAATGTTAGCACATTATCATGGTAATCAAATTAATCTAAGCGAATTTGGCAGAAGTTTAGAAGTTAGTCACACAACAATCAGAAATTATCTTGATTTACTAGATGATTTCTATATGATTAGACAATTAAAACCATTGTTAGGAAACATAAAAAAAAGACTAGTAAAGTCACCAAAAGTATTTATTCGTGATTCAGGAATCTTACATAATTTACTTCAATTATCAAATATTGATGTTCTATATTCACATCCCAAAATAGGAGCAAGTTGGGAAGGTTTTGTTGTTGAAAACATTATAAATCAACTTGATAAAAGATGGGAATATAATTACTATAGAACAGCAGCACAGGCAGAAATAGATTTAGTGCTTCATACTCCGGACAATGAAATTTGGGCTATTGAAATAAAACGAGCACTATCACCTAAACTAAAGCGTGGATTTTATGAGGCATGTAAAGACATTAATGCAACACACAAATGGATTGTCAATGCAGGTAAAGATCGTTATCCTTTACCCGAAGAAGTAGAAGTTATTGGGCTTATAGAGTTTTTAAAAATAATTCAGAAAAAATAAAAAACCTTACAATCTCTAATCCACACTAGCCATCATCCCGATAAACGAAAAAACGTTTGGTTTTGTTTTGTACAGGACTTATTAACAACGGACCACATACGGTTGGATCAACCTTTAATCATTGTAAGTAACATTTTGAATTTTTCGGTTGCTGTTAAAGCATGAGGTATATCTGCCGGCATAATAATGGTTTCACCTTCCTGTAGCATGTATGGTTTTTTATCAATGGTTATTTCCACTTTGCCTTCAATAACCTGAACCATTGCATCAAAAGGGGCGGAGTGTTCGCTAAGTTTTTGTCCTTTGTCAAAGGCAAAAAGTGTTATATTACCGGTAGATTTTTCTAAAACCTGTTTGCTAACCACCCCATTCTCTGAATAATCTATATCTTTTTTTAAATTGATTTTTGTACTGTGTTCAAATGTGTTCATATTATTTAGTTTTAATGTATTATTTTTTATAGAACGTAGATGACACAAATTATATGGATTACTTTAATACGAATAAGTAATTTATGATAATCAGCTAAATCTGTTAGTCATCTACGTTCTGTTTAATCAATTTAACCGCTTACCTCTTTCAGTACATCTTCAATATCCTCTATACAAGCCCCGCAGCCTGTGCCTGCTTCTGTTTCTTCCTGAACTTGTTCTACGGTTGTTAAGTTTTTTTCTTTGATTGCATCTTCGACTTCACCCTTGGTAACGTCCATGCAATGGCATAAAGTTTCGTCTCTTTCCATGATAGATTAATAAAGTCATTTTATTTATTGATGAAGGGTGATAAGTGAGTTGTTAAATGTCTTATCACCCTCATTACTTGTATAAACAATTTAACCTAGAAATAGTTTTAAGTCTTCATCTACCGTACCGATTGAAGCAATACCAAATTTGTCTACCAGCACATTAGCAACATTTGGCGATAAGAAAGCCGGTAATGTTGGCCCCAGATGTATGTTTTTTACACCCAAAGCAAGCAGTGCAAGCAATACTATTACTGCTTTTTGTTCATACCAAGCAATGTTATATGCTATTGGCAAATCATTTATATCATTAAGTTCGAAAACTTCTTTAAGTTTTAACGCTATAACTGCCAGGGAGTATGAATCGTTGCATTGTCCTGCATCAAGCACACGTGGTATTCCGTCAATATCGCCAAGAGGCAGTTTGTTATACCGGTACTTTGCACAACCGGCGGTAAGTATGACAGTATCTTCGGGAAGTTTTTGCGCAAACTCTGTATAATATTCCCGGTTTTTCATTCGCCCGTCACATCCTGCCATTACAAAGAACTTGCGAATCGCACCTGATTTGACAGCATCTACAACTTTATCGGCAAGTTGTAATACCTGGCTGTGCGCAAAACCGCCTACTATTTCTCCTTCTTCAATTTGCTCCGGTGGCTTGGTTTTCTTAGCATGTTCAATGATTTGGCTAAAATCTTTTCTTCCGCCTTCCTTTCTTTCCGGAATATGGGTGGCTCCATCAAGGCCTGCTGCACCGGTTGTGTATATACGGTCTGTATAGGTTGCATTTTTTGTTGGTGGTACAATACAGTTAGTTGTAAAAAGTATCGGTCCATTGAAGGATTCAAACTCTTCACGTTGTTTCCACCATGAATTGCCGTAGTTACCAACAAAATGGTCATATTTTTTGAAAGCAGGATAGTAGTTTGCCGGCAGCATCTCACTGTGTGTGTAAACATCTACACCTGTATCTTTAGTTTGTTCAAGCAAATCTTCCATGTCACGCAGGTCATGCCCGCTTATAAGGATGGCAGGATTGTTGCGTACGCCTATGTTAACTTTAGTTAGCTCAGGGTTGCCATATGCTGAAGTATTGGCTTCGTCCAGCATAGCCATTGTTTCAACTCCTTTTTGACCGCAATCCAAAACCATCTGTGTCATCTCATCTGCCGATAAATTGTCGTTGAGAGTTGCTGCAAGCGCTTTATGCATAAAAGCATAGATGTTTTTATCTTCATGACCAAGATTAAGCGCATGTTCGGCATAGGCTGCCATACCTTTTACTCCGTAAGTAAGCAATTCTCTTAATGACCTCATGTCTTCATCAGATGTCATCTGAAGTATTCCAACTTCGTTTGCTTTTTGTTCAAAATCTTCTTCATTCAAAGTATGCCACTTTGCTGCTTCGGGCAGATTGTTTTCGTCTATATCTGCTCCTGCATCTTTGAGCTGATTTTTAAAAGATTCCTTTAATCTCATCCCTTCTTTTAACTTTTCGATAAAATGTGATTTGTTGAAATTGGCGTTCGTTATGGTCATAAATAAACCATACAAGGTGAAGCTGTTAATTTTATCATTTTCTATACCTTTTTTCCGCCCTATTTCCGCATATACAGATAAACCCTTTAGCAGATAGATCATAACATCTTGTAAACCTGCTAATTCAGGTTCTTTTCCACAAACACCTACTTTTGTACAGCCGGTGTTTTTAGCTGTTTCCTGACATTGAAAGCAAAACATGTTCATAATTCTTTAAATTTTAGTTAATAAATTGATTTGATTGTTCTTATATCTTGTTTTATTGGTATTGATGTTTTTAAATTTGATTTTATCCTTTTGTTATTTTTCTATGTTAAATTAATAATTTTCAATGAGTTATTACTTATAATTATTAGTTTTCAATATTTTAATATTTAACTAAGGTGTCTTTTACATTTTTACTTTTTACTTTTCACTTTTAACTTTTCACTTTTAACTTTCCACAAACCTTTATAATAACTGACCACCCACCCGTTACTCGTCACCCGTCACTCGTCACCCCTTACCCGTCACCAATTGGCTCATTGAAACATTATCCCATCACCCATTCTTCTTCCAAAACATTACCTTTAATACCGATAACAATTTTCTTAATCGGTATTTTTCTTTCTGCTTGCTCTACAGCTTTCTTAGCGATTTGCATCAGTCCACCACAACATGGCACTTCCATGATTGCGACTGCCAGGGTGTTAATGTTAGCTTTGTCAATCATAGCCGTTAATTTTTCAACATAAACGTCCATGTTTGTATCCAGCTTTGGACATGCTATAGCCAATCCTTTGCCTTTAAGGAGTTTTGAGTGAAACTCCCCTGATGCAAAAGCTGCACAGTCTGCTGCCAATAGTGCATCAGCATTTTGAAAGTAAGGTGCTTGTGGATTAACAAGGTGTAGCTGTACAGGCCACTGCCTTAATTCTGATTGTTGAACGGTGCTTTGTGCCGGATTAGCAGTTTCCTGGTTGTCAAAACTCATCATTTTTGCACCCGGACAGCCTCCACCGCCATGGTTTTGAATGTTTTTCATATCATTTTCTCTTTTTGTTACTTTTTCTTTATGATTTTTCAGTTTTGTCAGATCTATATCAAGATTGTTTTCTTTGATATAGTTTATGCCTTGTTGCACATATTCATCCTGGTTATGGTCTATCAGGTGATTGAGATGTGCGATAACGGTTGCTTCACCTTTTGGAGAAATACGTTCCATAACTTTGATTTCGTTGTAAGGTTCTGCTTCCCGTTCTTCGAGTGTAATTGCTCCCACAGGGCATTCACCGATACATGCACCCAGGCCGTCGCAATACAAATCACTAATTATTCTGGCTTTTCCGTCTATCATTTGTAATGCGCCTTCATGGCAGCCTTCAACACATAAGCCGCAACCGTTGCATAAATCTTCGTCTATTTTAATTATTGTTCTTTTCATAATTTATTAAGGTATAATCGTTTATTATTGAATTTCAATTATTTTCATTTTCTCGTCACCCGTCACTCGTTACCCGTCACCAATTTAAAGCTCCGAAACCTTCTTATTCATTAAATAATCCTCAAACTTGCTTGTCAGTTCCTGTGTTATACCATCAAACACGCATCTCTGGAGTGGACAGTTTACGCATGCATGTTTACAGTAATCAGTTTTGATTTCACCTTCAAACAGTTTATATATCTCTAATAAATTTATATTTTCAGGATTATCTTTAATTTCGTAACCACCTTTGGGACCTCTGATTGATAATAGGTAACCATTCTTTGCCAGCTGTTGCAGAATTTTTGAAATATGATTCTTTGAATAACCTGTTATTTCTGCAATGTTTTTCGCATTCATAGGTCTTTCCGAACGTGCTATAAGCCCCATGCTATGTATTGCTATGGTTAATGCTTCTGATATGTTTAAAATTTTTGCCATAAAAATTAATTACAGTAAAGTGGTATAACAATACGCAAATATATGATTAAATTTTGAAATGTACAAGTAAAAAGGTAATAAAATACTTAAATTTTGTTAAATTATTTATAGTATAATTTTTCCGGAGATTTAGTTGTTTCGTCGTTTATCTTGCAGGAAAGCTAAAGGGGCTGTATCAATATTAATGCGCAAAAAATACAAAAGCTAATAAACAGCGTGTTAGCAGTATTGCGGCAAATTACACAATGCTTGTGTAAAAAAAGGGGGATGAAATTATAAAGTTTTAATTAGTCATTTTTTATTACTTCAACTACCTGGTCATGTAATTCAGGTATTTTATTAATTATTACGTCCCATACAATCGAGTAGTTTACACCCATGTAATCATGAATTAATCTATCTCTCATTCCTGCCATGTCTTTCCATTTTATTATATTCCATTTATTCTTATAATCTGCCGGTATTTTTTTGATGCTTCGCCAATTATCTCCAGGCTTCTTACGATTGCTCTTTTTAAAGTCTCATTCTCCAAAAATTCATTTTTTGATAAATCGCTTGCTGTTACAGATAGTATGTAAGAGCATTCATCCCTGATATGTTTAAGGTATTCGATAGGTTCTTTAGACGTACATTACTTCATTTAATATTTTTGGTCCAATATAAGGACTTAAACCGTTTTTAGTCGCAATTTCAACTTTTTCTTTTTCAAATAGCTTTTCAAATAAGTCATAAACAGCCATATAATTATCGAAATTTTCTTTACCGGGTTCAAAGTCAACTAGTATATCTATATCACTCTTATCCGATTGTTTGTTTCGTATGTATGAACCGAAAACACCTATCTCACGAACTCCAAACTTTTTGAGTTCATTTTTGTTGGCTCTTATTTTAGTGAATATGGTTTCTTTGTTTTTCATTTTACGTCATTTGACTCAAAGATACGATATTTTTTTAAGATTAAGCAGTCTATAAGTCGTTATATTTAATCGCAGCATAGTTTTACCCTGACTTGATTTATCGGAATAAAACCCTTACATTTGCACCTTTAAAATTCAATAATATAATAATATAGATATATAAGACGAACAATTAATGGATATAAACGAAGAAATCTCCAGGCGTAAGACTTTTGCAGTTATTAGTCACCCTGATGCAGGTAAGACCACTTTAACGGAAAAACTTCTTTTGTTTGGAGGTGCTATAAATACTGCCGGTGCTGTTAAAAACAATAAGATAGAGAAAACAGCAACCTCTGATTTTATGGAGATAGAAAGACAACGTGGCATATCGGTGGCAACATCGGTTATGGTTTTTGAATATAATGGATACAAGATTAATATTTTGGATACTCCCGGCCATAAGGATTTTGCTGAAGATACATATCGTACTTTGACAGCAGTGGATAGCGTTATCCTGGTAGTGGATTGTATGAAAGGAGTTGAGGAGCAGACACGTAAACTCATGGAAGTGTGCCGGATGCGCAATACGCCCGTTATTATTTTTATAAATAAGCTTGACCGTGAAGGGCGTGATCCTTATGATTTGCTTGAGCAACTTGAGACAGAGCTTAAGATTAATGTAAGACCACTTTCTTGGCCAATTGGTATGGGTAATTCTTTTCAGGGAGTATATAATTTATACGAGAAGAAATTACAACTTTTCAATCCGAATAAAACAGAAATTTCGCAACAGGTTGCTGATATTGATGATCTGGGAAGTGCTCAACCGGAGGAATATTTAAACAAGTCATATGCTGACAAATTGCGTGAAGATACAGAGTTGCTTGAAGCTTATTATGAAAATTTTGACAAAGAGCTTTACAGTGAGGGTTATTTAGCACCGGTATTTTTCGGCAGTGCTGTTAATAATTTTGGGGTAAAAGAACTGCTGGAAACTTTTTTAAGTATAGCTCCTCAACCCAGTTCCAGACCAACCGCATCACGTGAAGTGCTACCAAGGGAAAATAAGTTCAGTGGCTTTATTTTTAAGATACATGCTAACCTTGACCCCAACCATCGTGATCGTATAGCATTTTGCCGGGTGTGTTCAGGTAAATTTCAACGCAATGCTTTTTATTATCATACGCGTTTAAACAAGAAAATAAGATTTAATAATCCCGTTACTTTTATGGCAAACGATAAAAAAGTCCTGGATGAGGCCTGGCCGGGTGATGTTGTTGGCCTGTTTGATAATGGAACATTTAAGATCGGTGATACATTGACCGTGGGGGAAGACCTTGTTTTTAAAGGTATTCCAAACTTCTCGCCTGAAATATTCAGGGAACTGCGCAACAATGATCCTTTTAAGACCAAACAGCTTGAAAAAGGTGTAAGGCAGTTAACAGATGAAGGTGTAGCTCAACTTTTCGTTCAGCAGCCCGGTAACAGAAAAATCATTGGTACTGTTGGTGAATTACAGTTTGAAGTTATAAAATACAGGTTGTTGCATGAATATGGGGCAAAATGTGATTTTACTCCTTTGAATTATCATAAGGCTTGCTGGATGCGAACATCAAACTCTAAACAATTGGAGAAATTTCTAAGTGTAAAAGGCAGTAATGTAGCTTATGATAAGGATAATAACCCTGTGTTTTTTGCTGAAACTCCATGGATGTTGAAAATGGCGCAGGAAACTTACCCCGATATTGAATTCTTTTTTACTTCTGAGTTTAAAACGGAAACTCCTGCTGAAGTAACAAGGTAAACTTATCTGAATTTTTAAAGAGAGGATAATATAAGTGGTAAAATACCGGGATTGAAGGAATCGATTAAATTATTAAAATCGAGTGGTTATGGTATGCTTACACTGTAATGTCGCAGTATTAAGTCCTCTTCTTTAGTAAAATCCTCATGAGTAACTTTTTCATTAGGATCCAGTAAAACATCGATCGTTTCTTCTGTAAAATCATCAGGCGTGATAATCTTTTCTATTGTATCGGTGGCAAAAACAAAGTTGTCATAATCGCCGGTAGCAATATTATTGCTTGTATAGGCAATTCCTTCGTGTATAATTAATGTGTCATCGAGTAATTGGTATTCTATATCAACCGGTTCTCCACCGGGCGGATAAAATTGAATAGCTGCTGTAAAACGGATAGTATCTTTATTGATTAGAGGATTTTTATGTAAAACAGGTTCAGAAAAAAAATAAACCTTGCCTTTTTTTTGTGTCATTACCTCTTTATCCTCGCATGAAAAACACATTATTGTCAAAAACAGACATAATAATAGTATATAATTGTTGGTGCGCATGATTTTAATTTTTGTTTAATTTTCAAAAACCATATAAAAGATAATCAATTATTTAGCTTGGGTTAATTTATATATTATAGCAATACAAATTGGCAAAGCGGTTAAAACAGGGGATTTTTTTGTTTATACTTTAGCTGTTTTTAACAAAATCCCTGAATAAAAGATTACCTTTTATCATCCATGAAACTCCAAATGCAATCAGTCCCAGCCATTCAATCCAAAATATAGCGTTATATTTTATCAGCGATTTTTCCAGTGATGGTATAGTGCGAATGAGTATGATAAGAATTACTGAAACTATTAATACTATACCACATGTTCTGAATATTTTATTTCTCAATATTTTTCGTTTTCTTTTTTGCTTTGTTCCCCGAGTGAAAAGGAAAAATGATATATATGCAAGGGTTGTAAATAATAATACGGCAGAGATATAATGTATATATACCCTGGCAGTGTGGTGGTCTATGTAGTATACAGTGCATGCAGGGTCCTGGTTTTGTGTAGTAGGGAATAAGGCTACACAAATTGCAAAAATACCTGCAAGGGTAGTTGCAATGTTATCTTTGGGTTGATATCCGCGGTAGGAAATAAGAAAAATTGCTATAGCAAATAATATTCCAACAAATACATCCCTCATAGTTGTATAGTAGTAGTGGCTGATAGATTCCTGAATTTGAGTGCATCCTCCGACAATATATGCACCCAATACAAGTATTGCAGGCAAATAAACACCAAGTAAACCAACAATTCTGCGTAATGACAGAAACGAGATAATCATAGGATAGGTATCTCTTCTTTTTTTAAAAAACTTAAACAACCACTTCATTATTTAGTTAATTAAGAATTAAAAGGCAATTATTCATTAATCCTTTGTATGATAATGTTGCATTATGAAGCTAATTTTTTAACTATCCTTAAAATTAGCAATACGAAGATAAAATATTTTTTATAAAGCAATTATTATTACATATGGAAAAGCATTATTAAAAATTCTAAATATCTTCTTTTATTTGCTTTAGAGTCAGTAATATGTTAAAAAAGTTAAAAAACACACAATCTTGTCATTTATTTATCCGTTTGTTCAAAGTCTTTAAATATTTTGTAAAATATCAAATCAATAATATTAACTTTGCACCCGGATTTCGTATATTATTTTTATATAAAAACTCCTTATATGATAAAAAGCAATAGGTGCTTTCTTTTGTGTACGTTGTTTATTTTTTTTATTGTAGTATCATGCACTAAATACCAGCAATTATTAAGAAGTGATGATCATGAGTTGAAATATAAAAAAGCTCTTGAGTATTACGAAGACGAGCAATATGACAGAACCATCCGTTTGTTATCTGACATAATGCCTGTATACAGGGGGACTGATAAGGCTGAGGAGCTTAATTACTATAATGCGATGGCTCATTATAAGCAAGGGGATTATATAATGGCCAGTCATTATTTTGAAACCTTTGTTTCCAGTTATCCAAGAAGCGAGCATGCTGAAAAATTTTCATTTTTGAGTGCTTATTGCAAGTATTTGGAATCGCCGAGATATAGTCTTGATCAGTCTGTAACGAGAGAAGCTATACAAGAATTGCAAAATTTTATTAATCGTTATCCGAATAGTGATAAAGTCAGTGAAGCAAATGATTTGATAGATGAGCTCAGGTTTAAATTGGAGAAGAAAAGGTTTGAAAAAGCCAGGCTATATTATGCTATTAATGATTTCAGGGCTGCAGTACGTACATTTGATAATCTTATTAAAGATTTTCCCGGCACTGCTTTTGAAGAAGAAGCACTCTTTTATATACTAAAGTCTTATCATGACTTTGCGCGCATGAGCATTGCAGAAAGGCAACCTGAACGCTATGAAAAAGCTGTAGAGGCCTATGACAGGCTTATAAGTAATTTCCCTGAAACAAAATTTATTAATGAAGCTGATAAAATGCTTGAAAACGCAAAAAAACATATAAAAGATAAAGACCTTGATGATATAATAGTGTCAGAACCAAATTAAAAAAAATCATAATGAATTATAAAAAAGTAAAAGCAGATATTACTACGACAACAAGAAACGTTCGAGAACTTCAGGAAAAGACTGAAAATATATATCAATCAGTTGTCATTGTATCAAAGAGAGCAAATCAAATTGCTTTCGATATGAAAGAGGAATTGAATAATAAGCTTAGTGAATTTGCCAGCTCAACCGACAATCTCGAGGAAGTTTTTGAAAACCGCGAACAAATTGAAATCGCAAAGTATTACGAACAATTACCCAAGCCAACGTTAATAGCAGTTCATGAATTCATGAATGATCAGATATATTATAGAGTTCCGGAAAAAGATAATACTTAAACTATTAGTTTTCAGTAAAAGGCTGCATTAAAGTAATTACGCGGAACAATTATTTTACTTCTTTAGTTTTGTTACATATAGCCTAAGTGTTTTCGAATTCTGAAAACACTTTTTTCCTTTTTTCCTCATTGGGACACCAAAAACTTTTTTAGCACCATTTCATATAGCTCTTTCTGGTGTTCATCCATTTTTAATAGTTATGTTTTTTAAAAAACCTTTTAAACTTTTTTCTCATATAAAACCAACCTATTATAATTGAAAATAAAAATCCCATACAACAATTGTTATTG
>SL_5KL_010_SEDDRAFT_10000425_pt1 | contig 26875 bp, 28 predicted proteins | sample SodLakKL_010_SED_FD_9118 | JGI IMG/M metagenome (IMG submission 9118) | reverse complement strand
GGGTGAGCTTGGCCGCCTGACGGTCCACTTCCTCGCGCACGTCGTCCAGCCGCTCCAGGTTCTCGCGCGTGTGGCGGATGCGGTTTTCGGTCTCGCGCCGGCGCTCCTTGTACTTGGAGATGCCCGCCGCCTCCTCTAGGTAGACGCGCAGTTCCTCCGGGCGGGCCTCGATCAGGCGCGAGATCATGCCCTGCTCGATGATCGCGTAGCTGCGCGGTCCCAGGCCGGTGCCGAGGAAGATGTCGGTGACGTCGCGCTTGCGCGCGCGCAGGCCGTTCAGGTAGTACTTCGACTGGCCGTCCCGGGTCAGGGCGCGGCGCACCGAGATCTCGGCATAGCTGCTGTACTCGCCGCCCAGGCGTCCCTCGCTGTTGTCGAAGAAGAGTTCGATGCTCGCCTGGCCCACCGGCTTGCGCGAGGCCGAGCCGTTGAAGATCACGTCCTCGCCCGAATCGCCGCGCAGGTGCTTGGCCGAGGACTCGCCCATCACCCAGCGCACCGCGTCGATGGTGTTGGACTTGCCACAGCCGTTCGGCCCAACGATACCGACCCGGTTGCCGGGCAGCACGAGCAGGGTCGGGTCGACGAAGGACTTGAAGCCGGCCAGTTTTATACGGGCAAGTCGCACGGGTGTAGGAGGTCCGATGGGGACAACGGGTAGAATCTTACATGGTTCGGCCCGGCTTGTTGCCAGGCGCCAGAAAACTGCGGACGACAAGGATCCCCGATGCCCAGCCAACCCAGCAAGACCCTGGACAGCTTTCCCAATCCCCAGCCGGAGCGGGACTTCACCATTTATATCCGCATCCCGGAGTTCACCTGCCTCTGCCCGGCCACCGGTCAGCCTGATTTCGCGGAGTTGCACCTGCAGTACGTGCCCGAGGCCGCCTGCGTGGAACTGAAGTCGCTGAAGAACTACATCTGGTCCTACCGCGACCAGGGCGCCTATCACGAGGCGGTGACCAACCGCATCCTCGACGATCTGGTGGCGGCTCTGCAGCCGCGCTTCATGCGCCTGACCGCCGATTTCAACGTGCGTGGAGGCGTGTACACCCAGGTCGTGGCGGAGCACCGGGCCGAGGGATGGAGCCCCAGCACGCCGGTCAACCTGCCCCCGCCGACGCGTTCCTGAGCCGCGCCGCCCGAATCGGCGAGCGGATCCCCTTTGATCCGGCATTGCATCGGGATCGACCTCGGGACCTCGGGCGTCCGCGCCGAGATCGTGGACGCCGCCGGGACCTCCGTGGGCGCCCTTCGCCGGGCATGGCCGGTGGGCTCCCGGAACGAAGAACCCGGCGGACCCGATGATCCCAAGGTCTGGTGGGCGGCCGTAAGCGACCTGCTCCGGCAGGCCGCACGGCGCCTGCCCGACGCGCCCGTGGCGATCGCCGTAGACGGCACCTCCGCGACGCTGCTCGCGGTGGATGGCGCCGGCGACCCGCTCGGGCCAGCGCTGCTGTACAACGACGCCCGGGCGGTGGACGAAGGCGAGTACCTGCGCGGGATTGCGCCGCCGTCCAGTGGAGCCCACGGAGCGTCGTCGTCGGCGGCCAAGCTGCTCTGGCTGCGCCGCCAGGGCCGGCTGAAGGGCGCCGCCCGGGTACTGCACCAGGCGGAATGGATCAGCGGCAGCCTGCAGGGCCGCCACGATCGCGGCGACGAGAACAACGCCCTGAAGCTCGGTTACGACCCGATGCAGGCCCGCTGGCCCGACTGGTGGCTACGGGAACTGGGACCGATCGCCGATCTGCTTCCGGAGATCGTTCCGGCCGGAACGCCCCTGGGTCGGATCGCCGCAGCAGTGGCGCACGAGACGGGACTGCACAGCGAGAGCCAGGTCGTCGCCGGCACCACCGACGGGATCGCGGGCTTCCTGGCCACCGGCGTCGATCAGCCCGGGACCGGCGTCACCAGCCTGGGCAGCACGCTGGTGCTGAAGCAATTGTCGGAGCAGCCGCTGTTCGATCCGGCCGCGGGCGTCTACAGCCACCGCGTGCTGGGCCGCTGGCTGGCCGGCGGGGCCTCGAACAGCGGCGGCGCCATCCTCGCGGCCCATTTCACGCCCGCCGAGATCGCGGCGCTGGCGCGGGACATCGACCCGGCCCGGGATACGGGGCTGGATTACTACCCGCTGCTGCGACCCGGAGAACGGTTCCCGGTCAGCGATCCGGCACTGCAGCCGCGCCTTACGCCGCGCCCGTCGGACGATGCACGGTTCCTGCAGGGACTGCTTGAGGGCATCGCAGGCATCGAAGCGGCCGGATACCTGCGGTTGCAGGCATTGGGCGCAGCCCCCTTGACCGCGATCGCCACCGTCGGTGGCGGCGCCGCGAACCCGCAATGGACCGCGCTGCGGGCGCGCATTACCGGAGTACCGGTGCTGCGCGCCGAACACGAGGAGGCCGCGCGCGGGGCTGCCCTGCTGGCAGGGATCGGCGCGGCGGCCATCTGACCCGCAGGGCCCACTCGTCGTCAGGCGTGGCCAGCCGTCGGTGCGTCGTGCGTGGCCGTCTGCAGCGAACGCAGCGCCTGTTCCAGCACGTCGCGGGCCAGGCCCCGGGTCAGTTCGGGATTGGCGGGAATCATTTCCGTGCGCACTGCGATGGCCATGGCGAGGGCCTGCAGCAGGTCACCATTGCGGGTTTCGCCCAGCAGTGCGATCTCGTGGTTCACGACCTCCAGGATACGATCCAGCAGCTGATGGACTCGCGTTGCGGAGCCGGTCTCGGGGTGCAGCCTGAATTCGAAGGAGATGGCATCCCCGGTCGGCGTGGTGAAATGGTATGGCAGATAGTCCATGGTCTTCTCCAGGGTCGGGGAATCTTGGTCAGGTTCCGGTGGCGGAAGGAACATTCGCCATCAGCATGTAGTTGACGCCTTCGTAGCGCGTCAGGCGCATCCGCCTGCTGATGGGGTTGACGGCAACCCCGGAGCGGGCAACGATGCGACAATCGGCCGCCTCGAGCGGCCGGGTCAGTTCGCGGGGCCGGACGAACCGGCGCCACTGATGGGTGCCTCGTGGCAGCACCCGAAAGATGTACTCGGCGCCGATGATGCCCGCGATGTAGGACGCCACGGTCCGGTTCAGGGTCGCCAGGACGAGGAAACCGCCGGGCCGTACCTTCGCGAGGCAACGCTGGAGAAACGCCTGCGGGTCGACCACGTGCTCGATCACCTCCATGTTCAGGACCACGTCGAAGCCGTCCTCGGCGAGGTCCTCCAAGGCCACGTGACGGTATTCCACCGCAAGACCGCTGCCCTCGGCATGACTGCCCGCGACGATGATGTTGCGCGGCGTCACGTCGATTCCAAGGACCTCGGCCCCATGTCGCGCCATGCTCTCCGAGAGGATGCCGCCGCCGCAGCCAACGTCCAGCATCCTGAGCCCCGCCAGCGGGCGCTCGGCTTCGCCGTCCCGCTCCAGTTCGCGGGTCAGGTGCTCGACGATCCAGCCGGTGCGCAGCCGGTTCAGCACATGCAGGGGCCAGAACGGCCCCTCCTCGTCCCACCAGGTCTCGGCCAGCCGTTGATACCGCGCAACCTCCTCGGGATCGACGCTGGCGGCCTGTATGGACTGCGTTTCCGACATGGCGTACTCCCGGCCGAAGGCCCTGGTGCATACCCCGGTTTCGGCCGATTTCGCGGCAGTTAGTTCAGACCGGGTGGGATTTGATGGTCCGGACGATACCCGGGCGACTCTTTTACCGAGGGGCATCCAGGCAGCACCAGACCTGATGATCACGAAAGCTCCGCCCGTGTTCAGATTCGTGCTGCTTCAAGGCGCGTGGACGTAGGAGGCCAGCCTCTGGCCGATGGGTTTTCCGGCGCCAGATCGGCGAGAGGGCTCGCCTCCTACGGGGTAAGGCTCATGCGAAGCCTCCGTGATCATCAGGACGCCGGATGCCTGTGAAGTGCAGCGAAGCTAGCGGGCGCTGTCTGGCAGAATAGGCAGATGAGGCGATTCCGCTCCCCAAGACGCACCCGCGGGCCGCGCGCCCCGCGCAGGACGCTGCTGCGCAGGATGCTGCGCGCCGCAGCGCTCACCATGGCGCTGGTACTGGTCTTGGCCCTGCTGCTTGTGCTGCTGCTGCGCTGGGTGAACCCGCCGTACTCGATGTACATGTTCAGCGAGGCCGCCGGCCCGATCGCGCCATCCCTGCGCCGGCACTGGCAGCCGGTGCACGAGCTCCCGGTACATGTGCCGCTGGCCGTGATCGCGGCCGAAGACCAGCGCTTTCCCCTGCACGGCGGATTCGACTGGCAATCCATGCAAGAAGCCGTGAACGAGTACCGGCAGGGCCGACGCCTGCGTGGCGCCAGCACTATCAGCCAGCAGACGGCGAAGAATCTGTTCCTGTGGCACGGCCGCAGTCTTGCGCGCAAGCTGCTGGAGGCCGGCTTCACCGTAGCCATCGAGGCGCTGTGGCCGAAGGCGAGAATTCTGGAGGTCTACCTGAACCTTGCCGAGTGGGGTCCGGGCGTATTCGGCATCGATTCGGCGGCACGCTACCACTTCGGCATCACGGCCCGGGAACTGAGCCGCGAGCAGGCGGCCCTGCTTGCCGCGGTGCTGCCGAACCCGAAGGTCTATTCGCCCACCCGTCCCAGCGAGACCGTACGTGCCCGGGCGCGCTGGGTCGAACGGCAGATGTCCCAGCTGGGACCGGGCTGGCTGGAGCCGCTGGACCTCTCCCGGGAAGGACACCCTGGCTCTGGCTGGCCAACTCCGGCAGCGAGCCGTTAGACTGCCCGCTTGGCGGATCCGGAAGACTTCCCGATACCAAACCCGGAGCCCGTGCCAGACCGCAAACCTGGAGCAGCACCGTGTCGAGACGATCCCGCCAGGGACTGAAAAACGTCTTCCGCCCACTCCTCGCATGGCTGCTGCTCCTTGCGATCATCCCGGCCGCGGTGGGCGCCGCCAGTGCCACCGAGGCCGACACCGTCGAGGCCCTGATCTCGGTGCTGGAGGACCCCGAGGCGCGGGAGCGCTTGCTGGAGCGGCTGCGGGGCCTGCCCTCGGCGGGGCCCGACGAGCCCGTGGCAGCGCCGGAAGCAGAACCCTCGGTCGCCTCATTACCGCGCCAGATCGCGCAGCTGACGCAGCAGGCCGCCGAGGGGAGCGTCGCCGAGATCCGCCGCCAGGTCGAGATGGCGCGCGAGGTGTTCGACACCCTCAGGGACGCAAACTGGACGGTATTCGGGCTGGCCGTGCTCGACCTCGCCATCCTGATCGCCGTGACGGTCGGCGTTTTCCTGGTGCTGCGCCGGCTCGCCCGGCCGCTGTTCGCTGCGATGGACCGTTGGGTTCTCGCCTCCAACCAAACGATGCTGCTGCTGCGCACCGTTCCTGCGGTCCTGCTCGCGGCTGCCGTCGACCTGCTGGTGGTGGTCCTGGCCTGGATCGCCGGCTACGGGCTGGCCCTGTTCGTGCTGGGCGACGCGGGCATGATGGAGATCCGGCATTCCCTCTTCCTGAACGCCTTCCTGCTGATCGAAGTCGCCAAGGCCGTGCTGCGCCTGCTCTTCGCCAGCCGCTACCAAGGCCTGCGCGTTCTCCCGATGGCCGGCGAAGAGGCCGCCTACTGGAACGCCTGGCTCAGCCGGATGGTCGGGTTCATCGGTTACGGTCTGCTGCTGATCGTTCCGGTCGTGAACTACAACGTATCGACCGCCGCCGGCCGCTCGGTGGGCCTGTTGGTGATGCTCGTCGCCTTCAGCTACGCCGTCGCCATCATTCTACAGAACCGGGTCCGGGTCCGGCAGCAGCTGCTGCAGGCGGGCGAGCGCAGCGGGCTGATGTTCACCCGTTTCGCATTGACCACGCTCGGGCGCATCTGGCACTGGCTAGCGCTCCTCTACTTTGCTGCACTGGCCGTCGTCAGCATCACTCGCCCCGAGGATGCGCTGCCGTTCATGGCCGCGGCCACTGGCCAAACCCTGCTCGCGATCATCGCGGGTTTCTTCGTGGGTGCACTGCTGACGCAGGTCATCAGCCGCCGGATTCACCTTCCGGACGAGACCCGTCGGAATTTCCCGATGCTCGAGGAGCGCCTGAACGCCTACATCCCGACCTCGCTGAAGGTGATGCGCGTGGCGATCCTGCTGGTCGTGCTGGCGGTGATCGCGGACGCGTGGGCCGTGTTCAACCTCGGCGCCTGGCTGACATCCGACGTCGGCGCGGGACTCCTCGCGAAGGTGCTCTCGGTGGTCATCATCCTCGGGATCGCGGCGCTGTTCTGGCTGGTCGTGGCGAGTTGGATCGAGCACAAGCTGAGCCCGGATACCGGCCTCGGCATGCCCAGCGCACGACAGAAGACCCTGCTGACCATCTTCCGCAACGCAATCGCGATCGCGCTGGTGGTCCTGGTCACGATGGTCGTGCTGGCCGAGATCGGCATCAACATCGGCCCGCTTCTCGCCGGTGCCGGTGTCCTCGGATTGGCGATCGGCTTCGGTGCGCAGACCCTGGTCCAGGACATCATCACCGGCGTCTTCATCCAGCTGGAGAACGCGATCAATACCGGCGACGTGGTGCAGGTGGCCGGAACCACCGGCACCGTCGAGAAGATGACCATCCGCTCGCTCGGCCTGCGTGACCTCTCGGGAACCTTTCACGTGATCCCCTTCTCGTCCGTGGGTACGGTGTCGAATTTCACCCGCGACTTCGGCTATCACCTCGGCGAATACGGCGTTGCCTACCGGGAGGACACCGACGAGGTGATCGTGCGCCTGCGCCAGGCCTTCGAGGAACTGCGCGGCCACCCGGAACACGGACCGAAGATCGTCGGGGAACTCGAGGTCCACGGCGTCACCGCTCTGGCCGACAGCTCGGTGAACGTCCGCGTCCGGATCAAGACGTTGCCGGGAGAGCAGTGGGGGATCGGCCGCGAATACAACCGCCTGGTGAAGCGCCATTTCGACGCCGCCGGCATCGAGATCCCCTTCCCGCACATGACCCTCTATTTCGGCGAGGACAAGAAGGGCTCGGCTCCCCCGGCGCATCTGCAGGTGATCCACCGGCAGGCCGAGGCGCGGAAGGAGGCTGCGGAGGAGCCGGAATCCTTCACGCGGGATCCCCGTGCGCGCACCAACCCGAAACACAAGGGCGACTTCGACGAGGGCGACGATTCCTGATCGGTTCCGATCACGCGGCAACGGGACGGGAAACGGAAACCCTGACGCGGATGGATTAGATTAACCGCCATGGCACGGTTGCTGATCATCCTGATTCCCCTCCTCATCCTGGCCACCTACGGGCCGGGATGGTGGGTGCGCAGAACCATGGAAAAGTACAGCCAGCCGGCCGACCGCTACCAGGGTACCGGCGGCGAACTGGCACGGCATCTGCTGAATCAGCGGGGCATGCACGACGTCGCGGTTGAGGTCACCGAACAGGGCGACCACTACGACCCGGAGGCCCGGGCGGTGCGCCTGTCCGAGGGCAATTATCACAGCCGTTCGCTGACCGCGGTGACCGTGGCCGCGCACGAAGTCGGACACGCGATCCAGCATGCCGAGGGTTACACGCCGCTCAAGCTGCGCGGCGAATTGGTGCGCTGGGCGGCGGGCGGACAACGTCTGGGTGCCTTCATGATGCTGGCCATCCCGGTGATCACGATCATCACCCGCCATCCGGCACCCGGGCTGCTGTTCCTGCTGGCCGGGCTGCTGTCGATGGGACTGGCCGCGATCGTGCACCTGGTCACCCTTCCCACGGAACTGGACGCCAGTTTCGGCCGGGCCATGCCCATCCTGCGCGACGGCGGCTACCTGCACGACACCGATTACCGGCACGCGCACCGCATCCTGAAGGCGGCCGCCTACACCTACGTCGCGCAATCGCTGATGAGCCTGCTCAACATCTGGGCGTGGCTGCGCTTCCTGCGCCGGTAGACGGCAGAAGAGGCTGTCGGCGCCCGGAAGGTCGGTCGGTCAGTCCTTTTCCGGCAGGGTGATGTTCAATTCCAGGACTTCGCAATCGCCCTCGCGCTCGAGGTTCATCTGTACGGCCTCGTCGTCGACGTGCACGTATTTGCGGATCACTGCCAGGATTTCGCGGTGCAGCGCCGGGAGATAGTCGGGTCCCGAGCGGTGTGCGCGTTCGCGGGCGACGATGATCTGCAGCCTTTCCTTGGCCTGCGACGCCGACCGGGTCTTCGGGGAGCGGAAGTAGTCGAAGATACCCATGCCGGTCAGCCCCCGAACAGGCGTCCGAAGAAGCCTTTTTTCTCTAGCGTGGTGAAGCGGTAGGGACGCTCCTCACCCAGGAACCGTGCCACGGCATCCAGGTAGGCCTGGCCCGCGTCCGAATCCTCATCGAGTACCACCGGAACACCGGAGTTCGACGCATTCAGCACCGCCTGGGATTCCGGGATCACGCCAAGCAGGTCGATCGACAGGATGTCCTGTACGTCCTCGATGCTCAGCATCTCGCCCTTGTCGACCCGTGCCGGCGAATACCGGGTCAGCAGCAGCGTCGCCGGGATGGCCCCTCCGCCCTCCTCGGCCTTCTTCGTCTTGCTGGCGAGAATGCCCAGCATGCGGTCGGAGTCCCGAACGCTCGAGACCTCCGGATTGGTCACGACGATCGCCTCGTCGGCAAAGTACGATGCCATCAGCGCACCGCGCTCGATCCCCGCCGGGCTGTCGCAGATCACGAACTCGAATTCCTTCGCAAGCTCGCCAAGCACGCGTTCCACGCCTTCGGTGGTCAGCGCCTCCTTGTCGCGCGTCTGGGACGCGGGGAGGATGAAGAGGTTGTCGGTGCGCTTGTCCTTGATCAGTGCCTGGCGGAGATTGGCATCGCCATTGATCACGTTGACGAAGTCGTACACCACCCGGCGCTCGCAGCCCATGATCAGATCGAGATTGCGCAGGCCCACGTCGAAATCCACGACCGCCGTCTTGCGCCCCTGCAGGGCAAGGCCGGTTGCGATCGCGGCTGACGTGGTCGTTTTGCCAACCCCGCCCTTGCCCGAGGTAATCACTACAATGCGTGCCATAAAGCCTGCATCTCCTTGAGTACGGCGTCTTGCGATCGCCTAGATTTCCGTAATGTGAATGGTTTCACCGGACAGGGTGACCAGGCGATTCTCCCCGCGCTCGCCGTCGAGGATGTCTTCGGCGATCCGGTAGTGTCCGCCGATGGACACCAGTTCCGCATCCAGGCGCCGGCAAAAGATGTGGGCGGAAACCAGGCCGCGTACCCCTGCGAGGGCCCGGCCGCGAAGCGTGCCATAGACGTGGATGTGGCCGTCCGCAAGGACCTCGGCCCCGGCCGACACGGCACCGGTCACGATCAGGTCGCCGCCCCGCGCGTAGATCTGCTGTCCCGAGCGCACCGGCTGATTCACGACCCGCGTCGGGGTGTGCACCGCGGGAACCGGCGCCGCCGCCTGGCGCGGCTCGGGCGGGGCGGCTTCCGCCGGTTTCGCGCGCGGCGCAGAAGCCTCCGCCGCGGACTTGCTGCCCAGCACCAGCAACGGCAGGCCGCTCGCCTCGGCCAATGGTTCGGTGGCGGTTTCGCCCTGATGGATGCCGATCAGCTTGAAGCCGTGCCGACGTACGTGCTCGAGCGCGACCAGCAGGTCCGGCACCGGCATCGGGCCGAGCCCCTCCAGGTCCACCACGACCGGCATGTCGCGCATCAATTCGGGCGCCTCTGCCATGCGGGCACCCAGGGCGGCGTCGAGTTCCGCGGCATCAACGGTATGCAGGCGGAGGATCGAGACCAGCATCATCCGCCCTTTGAGTTCGATGGCGCGCAGGATCTCTCCGCTTGCGCTGGCAGCGTCAGGTGGCATGGGGCACCAAAAAGAACGGGTTCAGGGGCATCGACAGATTCGGCATCGGCGCATTGTATCGTTTCACGGCCCTGAAGACATGGGCCGGACAATGCGATCCTGCCCGGGCTGGCCGCCAACGGCAAGCCCGACCCGTCCGGGCGATGGGGTCAAGCCTTGGGCGACCCCGGGATCAACGCGTTGGTGCGCTTCGCGTATTCGCGATAACCGGGCCGGCTCCCGCTCAGGTGCTGGTCCAGCAGCGTGACGCCGGAAACCCGCAGGATCAGGAAGATCATCAGCGCAACACTCGGCAGGGCCCACCAGCCGCCGAACGCCAACGCGATCAGGCCATAGCCGAGCCAGAGGACGATCTCGCCGAAGTAGTTCGGGTGCCGGCTGAAAGACCAGAGACCCCGATCCATCACCTTGCCCCGGTTTGCGGGGTCGAGCTTGAAACGGGCCAGCTGCCAGTCGGCAACCGACTCGTACACGAAGCCGAACAGCCAGACCGCCCAGCCCAGCCAGACGAGGGTCCAGAGCGGGCTACCACCCTGCACGCTGGCCAGCAACGGCAGCCCGATCACCGCCACCAGTGCCCCCTGCAACCAGAAGATCGTGAACAGGCTGCGCACGGCGAAGGCGTAGTCGGAGCGATCCTCGCGCATCGCCGAGTAACGGGCATCCTCGCCATGACCCCAGTTGCGCCAGGTGATGTGCGCCGAGAGGCGCAGGCCCCAGAGGGTCACCGGCACGAGCATGACCCAGGCCGTCGCCGGAGTACCAGAGAGCAGCCACCACACGAATGCGACGACGATGAAACCCAGTCCCCAGAAGCGGTCCACCAGGCTTGCGTCACGAAGCGGCACGCTGAAGATCCAGACCAGACTCATCAGCGCAATCGCCGCGAGCAGTCCCATAATGAAAAGTGTCATCGAATCCATCCTTCCATTTTCAGGCCCCCGTTTGTAAGACTTTCCCGCCGGCCCGCCCGCGCGTACGCAGGTTCACCAAACGATCACCCGGGTCCGGTCTCTTCGGGGCGCTGGAACAGCACGTGGGAGACGAACCACTCGTTGCCATTACGGTAGCCGAACAATTCGGCGCAGGCCATGTAGAACATGCGCCAGCGCTGGAACCACCGCCCCGCGTCGGCGCCGTAAGTCTGCTCGAACAGGGGCATGATCGCCTCGCGGGCCGCATCCTGGCGGCGCAGCCACTCGTTGCAGGTCCGCTCGTAGTGCCGCCCGTTGACGCGCCACTGCCGGATCACCTGCAGATCCGCCTGGAAGTGCCGTGCCAGGTCGTCGGAGGGCATCAGGCCATCACGGAAGAAGTAACGACCCATCCAGTTCCCCGCGCCCTCGCTCTCGAAGAAGTAGGCTTGCTCGCGGTGGCTGAACACGTGCATGAAGAGCCTGCCGCCGGGTCGCAGCCAGGTCGACGCGCGACGCAGCAGTTCCTCCCAGTTGCGCATGTGCTCGAACATCTCGATGGATACGATACGGTCGAACCCGGGTTGTTCCGGGGCAAACTGGTTCATGTCCCGGGTGATCACGCGCAGGTTGCCGAGGCCACGCTCGTCGCGGCGTGCCTCGATGAAGGCGCGCTGCGAATGCGAGTTGGAGACCGCCGTGATCTCGCTGCCAGGATAGTGCGCGGCCATCCACAGCGACAGCGAACCCCAGCCACAGCCCAGTTCGAGAATGCGCTGCCCGTCGGCGAGACCGGCGCGCTCGCAGGAGAGACGGAGCATCCGGGCCTCGGCAGCGTCGAGGTCACCGACATCCTCATCCCAGCGACAACAGGAATACTTCAGGTGCTCGCCCAGGCAAAGACGGAAATAGTCGGCCGGGACCTCGTAATGCTGTTCGTTGGCCACTTCGGTCGACAGCGCGACCGGCGCAGCCCGCATCGCCTGGAGCAGCGCCTGGCGCTGCTCCATCGCGGCCTCGACCTCCCGCCCCACATCACGCAGCCGCTGCCGCAGCAGCTGCCGTATGCCGAAGCGAACCGCGGCGTCCGGCAGCCAACGCCGCTCCGCCCAATCGACCAATGTCTGCATACCGCCCCCTGGTCACACCCCTCTCATCGACTGGACGGATCGTGATCGGTTCCGCTACGCGGCCCGAAAACACCGCGAACCGCCCGATTGCAAGCGGTCGATCACGCCGAGGCGCCCTGGGATGGAATCTTGCGCGATTCCCACAGTCGCACCTGCATCCCCCTTCCCCGGTAACCCCCATGAACCACAGGCCCCTCCGCAACCTCGCCCTCGCCTCCTTCCTGACCGCCGCTGTCGCGGGCTGCAGCAGCAACCCCCCGATGCCTACCGTCGATTATGTGGACCTGGAAAGGTACATGGGCGACTGGTACGTCATCGCCAACATTCCCACCTTCCTCGAACGCGGGGCACACAACGCCGTCGAGAACTACAGCCTGAACCCCGACGGGACCATCGCGACCGTGTTCACCTTCCGCAAGGACGGCTTCGACGGCGAGAAAAAGCGCTACACGCCCCGCGGGTTCGTACGCAGCGAGAACAATGCCGAGTGGGGCATGCAGTTCATCTGGCCGATCAAGGCCGAGTTCCTGATCATCGATCTGGACGAGGACTACACGCAGACGGTGATCGGCCGCAGCAAGCGGGACTATGTCTGGATCATGGCTCGCGAACCCTCGATCCCGGAGGCGGACTACCAGCGGATCCTCGCTCTGCTGGCCGACCGCGGCTACGACATCAGCCAGATCGAAAGGGTGCCCCAGCGCTGGCCTGAAGCGCGGAACCCGTAGCCCGCCGGGCGTTCGCGGGGCGGCGCGATCCGGGGTCCGACGCGGTACGGCTCGGCTCCACCTCACGGCACCCTACGGTGGGCCGAACCCACCGCCCCCGGGTGTCTCGAGGACGACGCAGTCGCCGGCGCGGACCGCCCGTCGGTCGCAGGAATCCAGGCGCTCGATCGAACCGTCGGCGCGCTCGATCGACGTGCGGCCGCACTGGCCCGCGGCACCTCCCGCCAGGCCGAATGGCGGCACCCGGCGCCGGTTGGCCAGGATGATCACTTCCATGTCCTCCAGGAAACGCAGGCGCCGGATCACCCCGTCGCCGCCGCGGTGGCGGCCCTCGCCGCCGGAGCCCCGGCGCAGGCCGAAGTGCTCCACCCGCACCGGAAAGCGGTCCTCGAGCACCTCTGGGTCGGTCAGCCGGGAATTAGTCATGTGCGTCTGCACCGCATCAGTACCGGAAAAGCCGGGGCCCGCCCCGGAGCCGCCGCAGACGGTCTCGTAGTACTGGTAGCGGTCATTGCCGAAGGTGAGATTGTTCATCGTCCCCTGGGCGGCGGCCATCTCGCCGAGGGCGCCGTACAGGGCATCGGTGACCACCTGCGAGCTCTCGACGTTGCCGGCCACCACCGCCGCCGGCGACTTCGGGTCGAGCATACAGTCGGCGGGCATGATGATCTCCAGCGGGCGCATGCAGCCTTCGTTCAGCGGGATGTCGTCGTCGATCAGCGTCCGGAACACGTAGAGCACTGCCGCTCGGGCCACCGCCGCGGGGGCATTGAAGTTGTCTTCGCGCTGGCCGGTGGTGCCGCTGAAGTCGATGCGTATGGACTCGCGCTCGCGGTCCACCTCCACGCCGATGCAGACCACTCCGCCGTTATCCATCGGGTAGCAGAAGTGGCCCGGGCGCAGGCGGCGGATCACGGTTCGGACCGCCTGAGCGGCATTGTCCTGCACGTGCCGCATGTAGGCGCGTACGGTCGCGGCGCCGTACTGCCCGACCAGCCGGCGCAACTCTTCGACGCCGCGCGCGTTGGCCGCCGCCTGGGCGTGGAGGTCGGCCAGGTTCTGCTGCGGGTTGCGCGCCGGATACGGCCCCCGCGTCAGGCGTTCGAGCATCGCCTCGGTGCGGAAACGGCCGCCTTGCACCAGGCGCATCGGCTCGATCAGCACGCCCTCCTCCGCCACCGTGCGCGAGAACGCCGGCATCGAACCCGGCGTGATCCCGCCGATATCGGCGTGGTGCCCACGCGCGGCGACGTGAAACAGGATCTCTCGGCCGCCGTCGTCGAAGACCGGCGTGATCACGGTGATGTCCGGGAGATGGGTGCCGCCCTCGTAGGGGTCGTTCAGCACGAAGACGTCCCCGGGCGCGATGTTCGCGCCGAAGCGACGCAGCACCGCCTGCACGCTGGCGCTCATGGAACCCAGGTGCACCGGCATGTGTGGGGCATTGGCGACCAGCGCGCCGTCCATATCGAACAGCGCGCAGGAGAAATCCAGGCGTTCCTTGATGTTCACCGAGTGGGCGGTGTTCTGCAGCGTGTAGCCCATCTGCTCGGCGATCGACATGAACAGGCTGTTGAAGACCTCGAGCATGCCCGGGTCGCAGGCCGCGCCCGCAGCCTGGGCGGCGGGCTTTGCCACCGCCATGCGCCCCAGGACCAGCACACCTTCGGCACCGACCGCAGCCGTCCAGCCCGGCATCACGACCAGAGTGCCGGTGCCCTCGATCACCACCGCCGGGCCGGCAAGGCTCTGCCCCGCCTCCAGGTCTTCGCGCCGGTACAGCGGGGTGCGCTGCCGGGACCCGTCGATACCCACCTCGACCTGGGTCGCCGGTTCCGGCTGCGTTTTCTTTGCCGGCGGCGGAGCCGGGCGCGCCTCCCCCTCGCGCGCGCCGGCGACAGCCTCGACCACGCAGGTGGCGGCGACCAGCGGGCGATCCTCCAGCACAAAGCCGAAGCGTTGCCGGTAGCGCTCCCGAAAGTCCTCCGCCATCGCGGCCACTGGCGCCAGCGGGACCGCCAGTGCGGTGTCGGATCCCTGGTAGCGGATCTGCACCGACGGGAAGACGCCCGTTGTCATCCCACCCAGTGCCTGCTTGGCCAGCTCTTCCAGCGCGGCCTCCCGCAGCTGCTCGATGCAGGCCTCGATCCGCTCGGTAGCGGCGGGATCCTCGAGCGCGCACTCCAGGCTCTGTTCGCGCAGCGCGCGCACCTCGGCGATCCCCATCCCGTAGGCGGAAAGCACGCCGCCCAACGGATGCAGAACCACCTCGCGCATGTTCAGGGCATCCGCGACCTGGCAGGCGTGCTGTCCACCCGCGCCACCGAAGCAGATCAGCGCATAGTGGGCCAGGTCGTGACCGCGCTGCACCGAGATCTTCTTGATCGCCTGGGCCATGTGTTGCACCGCGACGCTCAGAAAGCTCTCGGCCAGTTGCTCCGGCGTGCGCCGGGGCGCACCGGCCGCGACCATCGCCTGCGCGAGTTCGTCGAACAGCACCTGCACACGGTCGCGGTCCAGCGGCTGGTCCTGAGCCGGGCCGAAGACTGCCGGGAAGAAGTCGGGCTGCAGGCGCCCGAGTAACAGGTTGCAGTCGGTCACGGTGAGTGGCCCGCCACGCCGATAGCACGCCGGCCCGGGATTCGCACCCGCGGATTCCGGGCCGACGCGCAGACGCAGCCCGTCGAACCAGCAGATCGAGCCGCCCCCGGCGGCGACGGTGTGGATGTCCAGCATCGGTGCCCGCAAGCGCACCCCGGCGACCTGGGTCTCGTAGACCCGCTCGAGTTCCCCGGCGTAATGGGCCACGTCGGTAGAGGTGCCGCCCATATCGAAGGTGATGATCCGGTCGAACCCGGCGCGGCGCGCCACCTCGCGCGCGCCGACGATGCCACCGGCCGGACCGGACAGGATCGCGTCCTTGCCCTGGAACAGCCTGGCATCGGTGAGGCCGCCGTTGGACTGCATGAACTGCAGGCGCACCGGCCCCAGCGCCGTGGAGACGCGGTCCACGTAACGGCGCAGGATCGGCGACAGGTAGGCGTCGACGGTCGTGGTGTCGCCACGGCCGACGAGCTTGATCAGCGGACTGGTCTCGTGGCTGACCGAAACCTGCGCGAAACCCAGGCCGCGCGCCACTTCGGCGATCGCCCGTTCATGGGCCGGAAAGCGGTAGCCGTGCATGCAGATGATCGCGACGGCCCGAAGCCCCCCCGCCAGGGCCTGTTCCAGCCGCGGCCGCAGCGAGTCCAGGTCCACCGGCACCAGCACGGTGCCATCGGCCCCGACGCGCTCGTCGACCTCCTCGACCCGTGCATACAGCAACTCCGGAAGCACGATCTGCCGGGCGAAAATCTCGGGGCGCGCCTGGTAACCGATCCGCAGGGCGTCGCCGAACCCCCGCGTGATCACCAGCAGCGTGGGTTCGCCCTTGCGCTCGAGCAGCGCATTGGTCGCGACCGTGGTGCCCATTTTCACCACTTCGATCGCGTCCGGCGGGATCGCCTCCCCGGGATCCAGCCCGAGAACGTCGCGGATTCCCTGCACGGCGGCATCGGTATAGGCCTCGGGGTTTTCCGACAGCAGCTTGCGCGTGACCAGGCCGCCGTCAGGCGCGCGTGCCACGACATCGGTAAAGGTGCCGCCGCGATCGATCCAGAACTGCCAGCCAGCCATGTGGACACCTCCTGATCCCGTGTCACACCAATGGTACCGGGGCAGCGACCTCCAGGCGCATCGTGCCTGGGCGAACCCACGGGCGAGCACGTTCGCGACCGGAGGTCGCTCCTACGGGCCCGCGCTGCTTCGCAGGAGCGAAGGCGCTCCGCCGGCACGCTTGCACGTATCATTGCCCGATGACGACGCACTGGCGCGCGGCCCTCGTGGCCCTGGTCCTGACGGCAATGGCCGTGTTCACCGCCTCGCTGCCACCCCTGCCCCAGCCCGAGGCCTACCACGCCTTCGCCGAAACGCGGACCCTGCTGGGCATCCCGCACTTCGGTGACGTGCTGTCGAACCTCGCCTTCGTGCTAGTGGGACTCCTGGGCCTGACCTGGTTTCTCCGCAACCGGAAGCAGCGGCGCCGGGATTTCGTACACCCCGTCGAAGCCTGGCCCTACCTGTGCGCGTTCACCGCGATCGTGCTGGTCGGCGTCGGCTCGGCCTACTACCACTGGGAACCGACCCACCAGCGCCTGTACTGGGACCGGTTGGCAATGAGCCTGGCCTTCATGTCCCTCTTCGCAGCCATTATCGGCGAGCGCACGCATCATCGTGCGGGGCTGATCGCGCTGCCAATTCTGATTTTGCTGGGCATGGCCGGGACCACGCACTGGCTGCTCACCGAACTCCAGGGCGCCGGCGACCTGCGCTTGTATCTGTTGACGCAGGCGCTGCCGCTGACCGTCGGCACGCTGCTGATCCTGCTGTACCGCAGCCCCTATACCCGCGGCGGGGATTTCATCATGGCCGCGGGCTGGTACCTGCTCGCGCTCGCGGCACAGAATCACGACCACGCCATCCACGCGCTGACCGCGGGATGGCTCAGCGGCCATACCCTGAAACACCTGCTCGCAGCCACCGCGATCTACTGGATCCTCCGGATGCTGCGACGACGGCGCATCCGCGGCAGCCGAGCGTCGGAAGACTACCGCTCCAGCGCCTCCAGCTGACGCCGCCGCTGCTCGCCCGTATCCTGCATGAACTGCTGCATCTGTTCCTCGAACACGGGCAGATCCTGCGGCCGCTGCGGCACGCGCGGCACTTCAGGCCCGGACCCGGCTGCCGGGACGTCGATCGAGCGATCCGGGATCCCGCCGATCTGCCGGTACAGCAGCAGGCCGACGATCAGCAGGGCCGCGAGCAGCAGAATCAGGCGCATGGCCCGTCAATCGGCCCGGCGATGCTCGTCCCGCTCGTGGGCCTCCTGGGCCTCGACGCTCAGGGTAGCGATGGGGCGTGCCTCCAGCCGGGCCAGCCCGATGGGCTCACCGGTCTCCTCGCAATAGCCGTATTCGCCGCGCTCGATCCTGCGGATCGCGGCGTCGATCTTGCCGATCAGCTTGCGGTAGCGGTCCCGCGTGCGCAGTTCGAGGCTGGCCTCGGACTCGTGGGTGGCCCGATCATTCGGATCCGGCTCCTGCCAGTTCTCGGTGCGCAGGTGTTCCAGCGTCTGCTCGGATTCGTCGATCAACTCGTCCCGCCAGACCTCCAGCTTGCGCCGGAAATAGTCGAGCTGGCGCGGGTTCATGTACGGCTCGTCGGCCGAGGGTCGGTATTCCTGTGATGCTGTGTCCATGCCTACGTCCTTTCACTCGACGCGCCCCGACCGGATCGCCGGGACGGGAAGCGGTAGTCATTGTTCCTGCAATTCGACCAGTATAGTCCAAGGCGTTACCTTACTGCGCGCGGACGCTCGCGCCGCACCATGAGAAGCAAGATCGGGGGACCACGTGGCGACGAAGCAGAGTGACATCACCGTCATCCAGATCACGGACACGCACCTGGGCCGCACGCCCGGTCCGATCCGTTCCGGTTACCCGGACAGCGATGCGCAACTGGCTGCGGTTCTCGAAGACCTCGCACGACACCACGATGCGCCGGACCTGGTGCTGGTCACCGGGGATCTGGCCGAGGATCCGGAGAAGCCGGTATATGAACGCCTCATCGAGCACCTGTCCGTCCTGCCGGCCCCGATCGTTGCACTGGCCGGCAACCACGATGATCACGGCATCGCCCGCCGCAGCTTCATCGACGCCGGGCATGGCTTCGACGGCGAGCGGGTACTGGGCAACTGGCTGATCATCGGCCTCGATTCCTCCTGGGCCGGGCATGCCGGGGGGCTGGCCTCCACAACGGAGTTGCAGCGCGTCGAGGACGCGATCCGCAGGCATCCCGAACACTGGGTGCTGGTGGCGGTACATCACCCCGTGGTGCCCGTGGGCAGCGCGTGGCTGGACCGTATCGGCCTGAGCAACGGCGAGGAGCTGCTGGCCCTGCTCGAGCAGCATCCGCGGGTACGCGCCTGTATCTTCGGTCACATCCACCAGGCCTTCGACCGGATGCACGGCTCGATTCGCCTGCTCGGCTGCCCGTCCACCCTGGTGCAGTTCCTGCCGGGATCGCTGCTGTTCGCGCTGGACCCGGCCGAAGCCGGCTACCGGATCCTGCGGCTGTATCCGGACGGCCGGCTGGAGACCACGGTCCGACGCGTGCCGGGAACCCGACCGACGGCGTTGACCGAATGAGCAAATCCGCAATGCCAGCCGCGGCGGACCCGCGGGCACTGGCCCTGAACCGATGGCTGCGGAACGTCGACCCGGACTTCACCCCGGCGCAGCCGATGGGCAGCGATGCCAGCTTCCGGCGCTACTTTCGCAGTCAACGGGGCGGGATCAGCCACGTGATCATGGATGCCCCGCCGGAGCGCGAAGACACTGCGCCGTTCCTGCGGGTGGGGGGATTGCTGCACACGATGGGTCTGCGCGCGCCCAGGATCCTGGCCAACGACCCGGATCAGGGCTTCATCCTGCTCGAGGATCTCGGCGACCGGACTTTCACCCGCGCCCTCGCGGACGGCGTACCGGAACCGGAACTGTACCGGCTCGCCACCGCGACCCTGCTTACACTGCAGGCGCGCTGGCACGAGCGCGGTGCCGCAGGACTTCCCGAGGCGGAGGCCCTGCCCCGCTACGACACGGGCCTGCTGCTGCAAGAGGCCCGCCTGTTCCTCGAATGGTACTGGCCCGAGGTTCAGGGTACCGCCGTGCCTCGGATGGTCGAGGACGCCTTCGAGCAGGCGTGGCGGGGGGTGCTCGATGCGCTGCCCGACCTGCCCGGGACCCTGGTCCTACGCGACTTTCACGTCGACAACCTGATGCTGCTGCCGGCAGACGGGGGAACCGGAGCCTGTGGCCTGCTCGATTTTCAGGATGCCGTGCTCGGCAGCCCCGCCTATGACCTGGTGTCCCTGCTGGAGGATGCGCGGCGCGATGTCTCGCCCGACGTTGTCACGGAGAACCTGGAGACGACGCTGGCCGCAGGCCGCTGGCCGGCTGCAGACTTCCTGCATCATTACCGGGTTCTGGGTGCGCAGCGCACGGTCAAGATCATTGGTATCTTCACCCGGCTGGCCCGGCGCGATCACAAGCCCGGCTACCAGGTCCACCAGCCGCGGCTTTGGCGCCTGCTGGAACGCAGCCTGAAGCAGCCGGAACTGGAGCCGGTCGCAACCTGGTTCCGTCGGCATTTCCGCAGGGACGGGCGACCGTGCACGCGATGATCCTCGCCGCCGGGCGCGGCGAAAGGATGCGCCCGCTCACCGACCACACACCGAAGCCGCTGCTGACTGTCGGCGGCACCCCCCTGATCGAGCACACCATCCGGCGCCTGCGCGAGGCCGGTTACCGGGATCTGGTGATCAACCTGGGGCACCTAGGGGAACGGATCGAGGCACGCCTCGGTGACGGCGGCGGTCTCGGCGTTCGCATCCGCTACTCGCGGGAGCCGCCGGGCGCACTGGAGACCGCCGGAGGCATCCGCGAAGCGCTGGATCTGCTTGGGTCCGGCACCTTTCTGGTGACCAACGCCGACCTCTGGTGCGATCACCCGTTGCGGCCCCCCGTCCTCGCCCCGGATGCGCTGGCGCACCTGGTGCTGGTGGCAAACCCCGAGCATCATCCACAGGGCGATTTCACGCTGCAGGAGGGCCGGGTGAGCCTCTCCGGAGGCCCCCGCCATACCTTCGCCGGCATCGGCTGGTACCGCCCCGGCCTGTTCGCCGACCTTCCCCGCGGCCGCCGGGCGCTGGCGCCGCTGCTGCGCGACGCCATCACCGCCGGACAGGTCACCGGCGAGATCCACCGGGATGGCTGGATCGACATCGGAACCCCCGAACGCTTGCGCCTGCTGGACCAAAAAAGAAACCCGGCAGGACCGGGTTGAAGGCTCCGAAGAGCGCCCTCGCTAGGAGGGTCGGGGGAGAAGCGGGTCAGGGCTTGATGTAGGTGTAGCCCTCGCGCTGCAGGATGGACAGTTGCGCGACACCGCTGAGGACGATGTCCGCCTCGGTCGTGTCGTACAGCGCTTCCATCGGCAGCTGGCGGGAAGTGAGTGTATTTTGGCAAACCTGGAAGTCCACGCCCTGCAGCTTCAGGCTGTCGACCGCGGACTGGATATCGGGGTTCTCGTTGGCGCCCAGCAGCAGGTTGATGCCGCCCCCGTGCATCACCAGCTTGATGTCCATGTTATCGGCGCCCACGGCATTGATGTGATTCTGCACGTTGCGCAGCGCCGCGATGTGCAGGCCGGGGTCCCCCTGGTTCACGTGGTAGACCACCCGCGTCTTGTCCTCAGGCGTCGCGGCAACGGCCATGCCGGAGACGACCATCACCAGAACCAGCAGCAGTAAATGAATGGATTTCTTGTGCATTGCCTCTCTCTCCATCTCGATGAACGGCGGTGTCCGCCTGGTGATCACGGACGCGCACCGCGCCTGTGTACTGCCCGAATGGACAACGCCCCGTCACACCCGGATATACGTCCAGCCCTCCTGCTGTTTCTGTGCGGCCTCGCGCACACCCGATTCGACCTCCTCGACCCAGGGCAGCAATGGGACGGGGCGCCCCTCCTCGCGCTCGTGGCGTGCGCGCGATTGCGCGCAGGCGGTGACACGCAGGCCGTCGTAGGTGTGTACCAGATCCCGGATGCGGTTGGGGAAGGGCGCCAGGTCGGCGCGTACCAGATCCATCCCGGTTCCGTGCAGCACCATCTGCACCTCGAGTTGCTCGTCGTTGAGCCAGGCCGTCTCGAACATGTGTTCGATATCATCGAAGAGGGCCTCGGCGTCGCGCAGATCCACGTCGGTCACGTGAAACAGCACCCGTCGAACGTCCGTGACCGGCCCGATTTCCCCGCCCGCTGCCGGATCCCGCTCCTGGGGCACCAGCGCAACCTGCTGCAGATCCACCGATTGCTCGCGGGTCACCTCGAGCACGGCCACCGTGCCCAGTGCCAGCGCGACCACGCTCGCGGCAATGGCCACCAATCCGCCGCCCAGCCGCCTCCCCTTGCGCGTGGGGCGCCGCTTGGGATCGGGGATGGAGCCCTGGCCGTAGGCCATGTTCACCAGCTCCTTGAGCTGGTACATGTCACAGACCTCGCGGCTGAGATTCTCGCTGGCCGCGATGGATTTGAGCGTCAACAGGCGGTCTTCGGACGAAAATTCCCCATCCACGAACGCATTCAGGATCTCGTCGCTGGGCCGCGGATCACTCACGATGCGTTCTCACCAGCCGCAGCGTCGGCGACTCCGGGGCAGCCTGCTCCAGCAGCAGCTTGCGCAACTGCGCGCGCGCCCGGCTCAGGCGGCTCATCACGGTCCCGATCGGAACCTCCAGCACCTCGGAGACCTCCGCGTAGGCGAAGCCCTCGAGATCCACCAGTGCCACCACCTGGCGATGATCGTCGCTCAACTGGGCCATCGCCCGACGAACGTCCTGCACGACACGATTGCGGTCGGTCTGGATTTCGGGGCAGTCATCGCAGGGAAGATCCATGGAATCCACGTCCACGGTATCCTTCTGCCGCCGACCCCAGTCGCGGTAACAGTTGGTCATGATCCGAAAGACCCAGGCCTTCAGCGCGGCCTCATCCTGCAGGGTCTTCAGACGTGTCAATGCCTTCATCATCGCTTCCTGGACCAGGTCATCGGCCAGAGCGGCGTCGTGGCACCAGGCAAAAGCGGTCCGGTAGAGCTGCGGACGCATGTCGCATACCTGCTGCCGCAAACGTCGCTGTGCGAGCCACGTTGCCATCAGTTTTCTCCTCACCCGACCGTCGTAGCGGCCTTGCTTGTTCTTGTTCGCTGTTAGACGCTAGCCATGAAGGCCGTATTCCAGCACATTGTTCCTACAACCCTCGGAAGCGCCATGCCATTTGACCCGAAACAGCTCGAAAAATCTTTCGCCTTCGACCCGGAGACCGTGTCAGGCCTGCGCGAGAACTGGTCGGAGCTGATTGTCGCGGTCGTCTGGGACGACCTGAAAAGCGGGACCATCGGCGCCCTGCCGCGGCTGCGCAAGCGGGTGCTGGAGGTGGGGGAGAACCTGCGCTCGCTGCTCTCGGACCGACGCTGGATTCCGCATGAGCGCGAACGGGTCAAGGGCGCGATGGCGGCAAGCCTGAACCTGCGCGACAGCCTGCTGCAGGCGGACCGCGCCGCCAAGCTCGTCGCGGAGGGCAGCGATTTCCCGCGCTTCGAGGCCCGCTACCTTGCGTTCCGACAGCAACTCCTGGCCTTCATCGAGACCCATGAGCAGATCTGGGCAGACCTGCTGGAGAGCCTCTACAGCGACGATACGGACGAGGACTGAGGTCATGGGCGAAGACATCAGCGAGGAACGCTTCACCCCGGACGACTTCCATCGCTTCGCCGGCAACCTCGACCGGGAAACCGAACGCCTGGGGCACTGGCTCCGCAGCCGGGAGGATCCGGGGACACAGCAACCTCGGCTCGGATTCGAGATCGAGGCCTGGCTGATCGACGCCGACTGCGCCCCCCTCGCCGAGAACGAGGCCTTCCTGGAACGCTTCGACAGCCCGATGGCCACCCTGGAACTGGCCCAGTTCAATGTCGAGATCAACTCCAGCGTCTTCCGTACCGGGCCGGACTGTTTCTGCATGATCCTGTCCGAGATGTCGGAGACCCTGCGCGAGGCGCGGCGCGTGGCGCAGCAACTGGGCGGCGACATCCTGATGGCGGGCTCCCTGCCGACGCTGATGCCCCAGCACCTCGGCCTGCACCACATGTCCCGGCGCACACGCTATCGCGCGCTGAACAGTGCGGTGCTCGAACGCCGCGCCCAGCGCCCGCTGCGCCTGGAGATCGAGGGCCAGGAATACCTGAGCCACGTGCACAGCGACGTGATGCTGGAGGCCGCGGCGACCTCCTTTCAGATTCATCTCGAAACGCAACCGACCGTCGCCCACCGCGTCTACAACGCCGCTTTGGCAGCCTCCGGACCGGTGCTCGCAGCCTGCGGGAACACACCGTTCCTGTTCGGCCGACTGCTGTGGGAGGAATCGCGCATCCCCCTGTTCGAGCAGGCGGTCGAGGTGGGTGGTTTCGGCGACTCGGCGCGCGGTCCGGTGCGGCGCGTGACCTTCGGCAGCGGCTACCTGCGCGAGAGTATCGCCGAGGCCTTCATCGAGAACAGGGAGCACTTTCCGATCCTGTTGCCCAGTCAACTCCCGGAGAATGACTCCAGCCTGCCGCACCTGCGCCTGCACAACGGCACCATCTGGCGTTGGAACCGGCCGATCCTCGGCATCGACGCCGACGGCGGTTACAATCTGCGCATCGAACACCGCAGCCTTCCCGCCGGGCCGACCCTGGAGGACATGCTGGCCAACACGGCGTTCCTGCTGGGGCTGATCGAACACCTGGTCGCAGCCCCGGGCAACGGGGCCGGAGCGCTCCCGTTCGCCAACGCCCGCGACAATTTCTACGCGGCGGCGCGCTACGGTCTGAAGAGCCGGCTGCGCTGGGACGACAAGCCCCCGCTGCCGGCACGCCAGCTGATCCGGCAGGTGCTGCTGCCGCACGCAGCCGATGGGCTGGACCGCCTGGGCATCGACGCCAGCGAGCGTGACCACCTGCTCGGCATCGTGGCCGCCCGGGTGCAATCCGGACAGACGGGGAGCGTCTGGCAGCAGCAGTGGGTCGAGCGCCACGGCCGCGACATGGCGGCCCTGACCCGGGCCTACTTCGCCTGGCAGCGCACCGGGCGTCCGGTCCACACCTGGAGTCTGTAATGGATCACGTGCCGTTCGACGAATACGCGGAACTGCCCGACGGCTTTCTCGCCAGTGCACCGGAGGACCTGCACCGGCACCTTCCGCGGTCAGCCATCATCCGCCTGCCGGGCAGGCGTCAACCGGCGGTCGCGGTGGTGCTGATGCTGCATGGCAATGAGCCGGTGGGCCTGCAGGCGGTGCAGCGGCTGCTGCACCAGTACGCCGGTCGGGAACTGCCACGCGCGCTGACGCTGGTGGTGGGCAACGTGCATGCGGCCGCACTGGGACAGCGGCACCTGGACGACCAGCCGGACTTCAACCGAATCTGGCCCGGGACCGAACAGCCCGGATCGCCCGAGTCGCACATGTTCGAACAGATCATCGGGCGCCTGCGCGAGGACGGCCTGTTCGCGGCCATCGATCTGCACAACAACACCGGACGCAATCCCCACTATGCCTGCGTCAACTACCTGGACGACGCGTTTCTGAACCTGGCGGGCCTGTTCGGGCGCACGGTGGTCTACTTCACCCGCCCCCGCGGGGTGGCGTCCATGGCCCTGTCGGCGCTGGCACCCGCGGTGACGCTGGAGTGCGGGCATCCCAACGACGAGACCGGGATCCGCCACGCGACGGAATTCATCGACGCCGTACTGCACCTCAGCCGGTTCCCGGACCATCCCCCGGACCCCCGTTCCATGAACGTCTTCCACACCGTCGCACAGGTACGCGTTCGCCCCGGGCTGCGCGTCGGCACAGAGGCCGAGGCCGACGTGGTGCTGGAACCCGATCTCGATCGCATGAACTTCCGGATCCTGCCCGCAGGGTCACGGTTGATCCGGCAGGCGCGCTCCGGGATGGCACCCCTCATGGCGACCAGCGAGGACGGGCGCGACGTGACCACGCAGTACCTGGAGGAGGAGGGACGGGACATCCGCCTGCGTCGCCCGATGATGCCGTCCATGCTGACGCTGGACACGCGGGTGATCGCGCAGGATTGCTTGTGTTACCTGATGGAGCCGATGGACCTGTCGCGGGAACTGGAGATCGGCCATCGGGCGCACGGGTAGCGCGTCCGGGATCAGTCGTCGCGCTCGACGCGCTCCAGCACCTGATCGAGCCGATCGCCGCGGCGGTAATTGCGCAGTTCGCGGGCCATGTCGGCCAGGGCGCGCTCGCGGGCGGCCTCGCTGTCGTACCAGCGGAAATATTCCCAGTCTGGCCCCAGCAGGTGCGGCGCTCGCATGGTGCTCTCTTCCGCCAGCGTGATGCGGATACCGTATCGTTTCATCGCAGGGGATCACGGCAGGTAAGAAGGTGGTGGCTACGCCCTGATTCGAACAGGGGACCCCATCATTATGAGTGATGTGCTCTAACCAGCTGAGCTACGTAGCCACACGGGCTGCGAATTCTCGATTCCCGGCCCGCCATTGTCAAGCCGGAAGCCCAGTTGGAAGCCTTGGGACCACTAGATCTGCAGGCGCTCGACCACCCGTCCGTTCTGCAGATGCTCCTCCAGGATCTCGTCGATATCGCGCTCGTCCTGGTAGGTGTACCAGACGCCCTCAGGGTACACAACGGCCACCGGGCCCTCGTTGCAGCGATCCAGGCAGCCCGCGGTATTGACTCGAACCTGACCCTTTCCGTGGATCCCCATGTCCTTGGCGCGCTGCTTGGCATAGGCGCGCATCTCGGTAGCGCCGTGATCCTCGCAGCAGTTGCCGTCCTCACGGAGGTTGGTACAGAAGAAAATGTGTCGCTCGTAATAGGCCATGCCGCCTCCCGCAGTTCATTGCCATGATAGCGCCACACCCGGGGGCGCAACAGGCAACGGGATGGACGGTGGGGAAACCGTCAGGCGCCCGCCCCCCGCAACCCCCATCGCCGGCCTGTCAACGCCCGGGACCTGCGGGCTGCTGGTATGCTGAACCGGTCGTCCACCGTCGCCTCCCCGATGAGCACAGACCACGACCACGATGCACCCCCTGCACCGACTACTCCGCCGGCAAGCCTGCCCGGGTTTGCCGCGGATCTCGCCGGGGCGGACCGCTGCGTACTGTGCGGCATGTGCCTCCCTCACTGCCCGACCTACACGATGCAGCGGATGGAGGGTGATTCGCCGCGCGGCCGCATCACCCTGATGCAGGGGTTGGCGCAGGGACGCCTGGAACCGGACAACGAGCGGCTGCGCGGGCATCTCCAGGGCTGCCTTGGTTGCCGGTCCTGCGAAGCGGTCTGCCCGGCGGGCGTGCGCTTCGGTGAACTGATGGACACCAGCCGGCGCATCCTCCGGGAACACCCGGGCGGCACCTGGCGAATGCTACCGGAGCGCCTGTTCGGTCCCTGGCGACGCCTGGCGCTGCGACGGCGGCCTTTGCGCCGCGTGGCCGCCCTGGCCGCGCGCGCCGCACACGGCATCCGCCTGCGGCGCCTGTTCCCGGCATCGAGCCGGCTCGGGCGCATGCTGCGCCACACCGGTCCCTCGCTGGTCAGGACGCCCCGCCTGG
>SL_5KL_010_SEDDRAFT_10000424_pt1 | contig 26899 bp, 16 predicted proteins | sample SodLakKL_010_SED_FD_9118 | JGI IMG/M metagenome (IMG submission 9118) | reverse complement strand
CTTGGTGGAATTATCCAGAAGACGAAGAGTCTAGAAAGAATACAGCACCTTCCGATCATCCATTGAACGAGTTCGATAACGTCGTTTTCAGTCCTCACCGTTCCACCCACGTCGAAGAGAGAGAAATTTACAGGATGGAAAGCCTTATCAAGATATTGAATTCACTGAACGAGGGAAAAATGATCAACGTCGTTGATATCGAAAGAGGCTATTGATCCTTTAAAATTTCGAACTTACAGCCTTTATCACCTTTTCCAAAACACTCTACTTCACGAACCGAAACCGAAATACCCAAAGCTCCGTCAACTATACCTTCGATCATGCCTTCGTCTAAGGAACAAAAGGTTGTTCCCACATCAGGCATGTCACAGCAGTCGAAACAGTCGTGAACCACCAATGTTGAACTGTCTATAACTTCTATTTCACCTAGTTGATTTTCAAGCCATAACTTCTTCACTTCTTTTAGCAGTTCGTCCATTGATTCGACTTCGATATCTTCAGCGAGTTTTCTACCTGCGTCTCTGCCGATCTCTCTCAAAGCTGGATGGACATCTAAACCGAATGAAGAGAGACCATACCTGATTAGATGAAAAAGACTTTTCAAAAAATTATAGTCGTTACCACTGCTGCTCTTCAAATTTTCTAAGATCTCCAGATAATGTTCGTCAGTGGGAATATCTGAAGTTCCTAAAAGTTTAGTGTTCAGGGAAAATATCTTCAGCCTTTTATCCTCTATATCCGATTTAGTTTCGATCAAACCTAATTCCTCCAGATCGGAAAGATGAACGGATATAGTTGATTTAGCTTTATCTAGAGCATCACTTATCTCCCTGCTGGTTTTATCTCCTTCCATGAGGAGTTGGATTATCTTGTTCTTAGTCTCACTTTCGATGACGACAGCACCTTTTCGAGTCGAAAAAATCCTGGTCTCGGTTTCTGGGTCGTTCATAACATGTTTAACAACATGGTATGGGATATAAAACTTTCGTCAATATACGAACGTTCGTATGATTACGAAACATATTTATGTTACCTTTTATTGTATAAAACAGGTGTTTAAATGGAAGAGATAAGCAAACACGAATCCGTAAATGAGATGTATGAAAAAGTCAAAAAAGACGGTATAACTAATGTTCACGATAGATTTGATGCCATGGAGAAGGTAAGATGTAATTTCTGTCAGGAAGGGACCCGCTGTAATATCTGCAGTCAGGGACCATGCAGGATCGTGGACGGGGTTACAGATAGGGGTGTGTGCGGTATCGATAAAGACGGTATCGTCATGAGGAATCTGCTCAGGGTGAACTCGATGGGAACGGCAGCTTACACATATCATGCCAATACAACGGCTAAAACATTGAAGGCCACAGCTGAAGGTAAAACCATCTTCCAGATCAAAGATGAAGATAAATTGAAAGCGGTCTGCGAACGTTTAGGTTTAGATACTGATAAAGATAAAAATGAACTTGCTAAAGATCTAGCGGATTACATGCTGGAGGAGATAAACAGGGATAGTGATGAACCCTCAAAAGTTCTTGAAAGTTACGCACCCAAATCAAGACAGGACATATGGAAAAAATTGGATATATTACCCGGTGGACCATTACACGAATTGATGGATGTGAAAACCAGTGTGATGACCAACGTTGACAGCGATTACCAGAGCATGGCTTTGAAAACACTGCGTATGGGACTTTCAACATCTTATGGTTCACTCACTTTATTGGAAGAAGCCCAGGATATATTATTTGGAACCGCCTCACCACACGAAGCAGAAGTCGACATGGGAATTTTAGAACCAGATTATGTTAACATATTACCGAATGGCCACGAACCTTTCATGGGTGCCGCCCTTATTGAAGTCGCACATAGAGATGAAGTGCAGCAGAAGGCAAAAGATGCCGGTGCAGAGGGGATCCATATCGTAGGGTCTATAGAGACTGGCCAGGAATTGATGCAGAGGTTCGAGACCGATGATGTTTTTGTTGGTTTAACAGGAAATTGGTTGAATGAAGAGTACGTTTTAGCTACAGGTGCTGTCGATGCCTTCGTCGCTGATATGAACTGTACAGTACCGACTGCCGGTGAATATGCTGAAAAATATAATTCGCAGATAATACCGGTGACCAAACTGGTGAACATACCAGGTGTGGAACATGACATATATTATGATCCAGAGAAGGCTGAAGAACAAGCTTTAAAGATCATCGACAAGGCAATCGAAAACTTCAAAGATCGACAGGGTAAGGAAACGAATGTACCCCAGCACAAACAAGATATCGTCACAGGATTTTCGCCGGAAGCTGTTTTGGATGCACTAGGAGGCTCTCTAGATCCCCTTCTTGAGAACATCCAGAACGGCAATATCAAAGGTATAGCTGCATTGGTGAGCTGTACAACTCTGAAGAACGGAGGCCAGGACATCTTGACAAACAGAGTCGCTGAAGAACTTATCAAACGAGATATACTCGTGCTCAGTGCCGGTTGTGGGAATGCAGGTCTACAGGTAGGCGGACTGACCAGCATGGAGGCTGTCGATAAGGCCGGAAAAGGATTACAAGCCGTCTGTGATGCTCTCGGTGTACCTCCAGTTTTGAGTTTCGGTACCTGTACAGATACTGGTAGATTGATCAACCTTGTCAGTACGGTGGCAGGTGCTTTAGGCGTGGACCCATCTCAGTTACCGGTCGCCGTTACAGCTCCAGAGTATATGGAACAGAAAGCAACCATAGCTGCTGTAGCCGCTATAGGATATGGACTTTATACCCACGTCTCTCCAACTCCACCTGTAACCGGTAGTGAAAACGTAGTCAATCTTCTAACAGAAGATGTAGAGGGATTGACCGGCGGAAAATTAGCTGTAGGAGAGGAGCCTGAAGATATTGCAGAAGGTATAGAAGACCATATAAATAAAAAGAGGAAAGAACTGGGTCTCTAAAGAAAACTCTTTTCCAAAACCCCTTTTCTATTTGTTTTATGGCTATATTAACCGACTTTTATAGCACCGACTGGACAGTTTTCTTCTGCTTCTAGAACACACTTAACCCTTTTAGGAACTTTACCTCTGTCCTCCGAATCCCTTCTATACTTTTCAACTACCGTGGATTTGATCCTATCGTTCAGTTCGAATACCTTAGGACACGTTGATACACACATCCCACAACCGATACAAGTTTCCTGATCTATCTTTACTTTATGCATTTTTTTCACCTACCCGATCTATTCAATTTTTCCAATCTAAATATTCAGTATCTCTCAATTCGCTTATCAAATTGACAGCCGCCTCAGCTCCTTCGCCGACTGCAGCACTTATCTGTCTAGCTCCACCTGTGCAATCGCCAGCGGCATAAACCCGTGGAACTTTGGTAAATTGATCTTGATCTACTACCAATCTATCATCTTCTATCTGGATACCCAAAGTTCTGGCGAAATCTAAGGTGCCGCTGGTTCCTTCAGCTATCATCAATCCATCCATCTCCTCAGTATAATCTTCGAAAACTAATCCTTCGAACCGATCCTCTCCTTTCACTCTTTTGATCTTATCGGTATTGATGGGGATCTCCTTCTCTTGGATCTTACTGCGTAAACTATCACTTACATCTAGTTCTCTATCGTTGGTGAATATTTCGATATCCTGGGTGTACTCATAGAGTTCTAAGGCTTCTTTGGCCACAAGATCTTCTGACCCCAGTAGGCCGACTCGTTTTCCTCGGAAAAGTGGTGCGTCACAGGTAACACAGTAACTAACACCTTTACCTTCGAATTCTTCCAATCCTGAAAGATCCGGTTTTTTATGTTGTATGCCAGGCGCTAAAATCAAAGACTTGGTCAGATATGATCTATCAGCAGTTTTAATGAGATAGTTTTCTCCCTCGTTCTTTATGATAAGTGCTCTATCATTTTTTATATCTGTCCCAAATCTTTCAGCCTGTTTTCTACCTCTGTCTAAAAGTTCTTTACCCGATACTCCTTCAGGGAATCCGAAGTAATTATCGATACTTTTGACCCTCTCTATCAATTTGTCCAGCTCATCCAGTATCAACGTATCAAAATCAGCCCTAGAGGTGTATATCGCTGCAGATAGACCAGCGGGTCCGCCTCCTATTACTACTACATCGTATTTTTCTTCCATATTTTTACCTCCTATATTTACATGGGTTCGAATTCACAATATCCTATCTTATCCGTTTCCTTTTTGATTTCATCCCAATCGTCTAAGATCTCTAAAGCAGTCGGATACAGCATATCATTCTCAAAGAATGTATGCATCCGTAGATCCGTTATTATATCAAAGAGTATCTCCTGTGTATCGTCGGGGTCTGGTATCCCTTCCGAAAGGGCCTGATCAAGTTCGTCTCTCATATCCAGTAACTCACCGTGTTCTTCCTTTAACAGTATTGTTCTTCCGATCTTATTTTGATCGTTCAAACGAGGAAATAATACCTTTTCTTCTCTATCAAAGTGTTTTTTTAGTTCATCTATGGTCTTGATAAAAAATTTCACGGTTTTCTCTAGATCTGTTTTAATATCTTTATTTTTTATATGAGCTTCCATGACCAATAGTAAACTCTTTACTCTTTCGTGTTCTTCGACCAATCTCTTGATAGGGTGTTCCTGATCAAGTTTGACCAACATCTCTTTTGATGACCCTTTGACCAATATAAGAAATAGCTGACTTATATGAGCCAGTTCTTCACCGCTGAATCCTTCCTCGATCAGAGAAACCTCGGACATGTATAGATCGAGGGGCGTAGCCTCCTCTAATCTCTGCAGGGTTTCCTTTATAGATATCCTATCATTATTATATTCTTTCAATATTTTTGTTACCTCTCTCGTATCCATATCATCACCACCTATTCTTCTCCATGGTTGAAACAGCAGTATCCAATACTGTCACACTCTTTCTTGATCTCATCCCAATCACTTAATTCATTAAGTGCGGAGGGGTATAATATATTATTCTCTTTAAAGATATGGTTTCTTAGATGGAAGACTATGTAGTCTATGGTTTTCTTTATCTCCTTAGTATTCTCTTCTGGTGATTTTACTAACTTATCCAATTCTTTTTTCTTTGGCGACAAGTCCTCATGATCCATCTCCATGATACTTGGTGGTCCGGTTATACCTTTGTCTTTCAGGCGTGGGAACAATGTATCTTCTTCTCTTTTGTGATGCTTCTCGGCTTCTATAAGATGGTGTGCCGCCTCTTTCAAACGCTCTTTATTCTCTTCAGATAGGCCTTCTTCTATCCTTTCAGATATCTCTTCTAATACCTTCAAGGAATTCAAGATCTCGTCATGTTCCAGCATCAGAGTCTTTATGGGATGGTCATCATCTAGATCTCTCTTTAACTCATCGACTTCATCCTCTACAGCTTTCAGATGTACTTTACAGAATTTTTGAAGGTCTGATTCTGATAGGCCTCTATCTAATAGATTCTGTTCCGCCCTAGATATCTCGGCAGGTGTTGCCTCTTTTATGTGTTCAAGGGCTGCCTGTTCACTTATTTTTCCATCAGCTAAATCCATCAATACTTCAGTCAACTTATCTACACTCATGTTCCCACCTTTTAAACACTATAATCACAATAATATGCGTAAAATATATAAAGCTTGTGTTCTATTGGGGAGATGATGAGAAAAGACATAAGCTACTCCATCGGAAAGGCTAGGAGAACGATCCTGATGAACTTACTCGATAAAGATCTCACGGCTTTGGATCTAGTTGAAATACTGGAGATAAATGAAAGTGCGGTAAGGAGACATCTAGACATACTAGAGCAAGAGGAGTTGGTTGAGAGTTATTTTGAAAAGGCTGAAAAGGGAAGACCAAAAAAATATCATCGATTGACTGAGGAGGGGAAGGATATGTTCCCAACAGAGGTGGATATGATCCTAGATCATCTGGTTGGCTACATCCTAGAAAATTATGGTGAAGAGGAATTGGAAAACATCGGTGAAGGTCTTTCCGAGAAACTGAGTGAAAGGTTCCCTAAAATTTCAGAAGATGATGATCTAGAAAACAGGGTCAAAAAGATAGTTAAGGGTTTCAACGACCTTGGGTTTTTCTGCGAGTATCGGAAAGGAGGAGAGGACTACTTTATCAAATACAAGAATTGTATCTTCGGAGACCTGGCTAAAAAAAGATCGAACTGGTTGTGTCAAGTTCACAGGAAATTATTGGAAGATAAATTGGAGGATGTTGAGATATCCCAGGATAGATCGATGTTCAAAGGAGATAAGTTTTGCAGACAGATGATAGGTGATTAATAATGAAAAGAGAGATAATCAAGATAGATGAAGAGATATGTAACGGTTGTGGAGAATGTGTAAAAGGTTGTCCTGAAGGTGCTTTACAGGTTATCGACGGTAAAGCACGGTTGATCAACGAGGCTTTCTGTGACGGACTGGGTGCTTGTATCGGGGACTGTCCTCTAGATGCTATCACCATCGAGGAAAGAGAAGCCGAGCCCTATGACGAAAAAACAGTGGTCGAGAACATAGCGGAGAAAGGTGAAAATGTGTTGAAAGCACATCTAGAACACCTCAGAGAACATGGTCAATCAGAACTGCTGCAGGAAGCACTTTCCCACATGAATAAGCTGGGGATCAAGAACCCGTTGGAAGGGACCGATACGGCACCTAAAACGGCATGCGGCTGCCCATCTAGTGCACCAGAACAATGGGAGACTGAAAGTCAAGATGAAGAGGCACGGATCTCATCTGGTTTATCTCAATGGCCGGTGCAGTTGAATTTAGTCCCTGTGAAGGCACCCTACTTAGACGGATCAGATCTGGTCATAGCAGCCGACTGTGTCCCATTCGCTTATCCCAACTTCCATCAGGACTATTTGAGAGGGAATTCCGTGGTGGTCGGATGTCCAAAACTGGATGATGCGGATCACTATGTAGAAAAGCTCACGGAGATGTTCAAACAGAACGATATCGAAAATGTAAAGATAGTCCACATGGAAGTACCATGCTGTTTCGGACTGACACAGCTGGTCAAAAAGGCCCTATCTAGATCTCAAAAAGACATACCTTTCGAAGACGTGACTATTTCTATCAAAGGCAAGATCAAGAAGTCCAGCTAGTGATACTGTATTTTAAACCAGGGCAAGGTTTGAACACCCCCACAACCCCTATTGACGTGTTCTTTTATGTTCTGAAAAGAACAACTGAGATTACAACAAAACTCCCTTCTGCATATCTATCAAATATTTTTGAAATCTTTTAACACCCTTCTTACCTCTTCATCTATCTTTTCTAATGGAAAGATCGAGATGTCGTCCAATCCGTAGGAATTTTCAAGGTTTTTGATCACTTCATGTCCTAAATAATACCCGATCATACTGTATCCATCAATGTCATAATATTAAGTGTAGGAGACCTCTTCGTTCACGGAGAGGAGGAATGCACTTTCATTCACCCCCTATCTACATATTAATACCTCTGAAACACTGTTAGACAATAGACCAAGATGAAGCGAACAGTCCAAATCAAACTATCCTTCGAGGATCGTGAATACCTAGACCAGACAGTAAAGCAGTTCAAAGAAGCCTGCCAGGTCACCGTAAACGAGGGCTGGAACAGCAACGGTCTTAAAACCTACAACAGAAATAAACTGCATCACATGGTCTATGAGCGTCTAAGGGAAAGGACAGACCTCCAAGCGAACTTGGTCGTAAGGGCCATAGCAAGAGGAGCAGAGGCCATCAAAGGTTGCGTGGAAAGGCTGAAGAACGGTCTAAAAGTCAGTAAACCTAACTTCACCTCTGACTCTATAGCTTACGATAAAAGGACCCTGACGGTGAAACTGGATGAAAACAAGTGTACGATCTCGACCATCAACGGCAGGATAGACGGTGATTTCGTCCTGTCCAAGGACGAAAACGACTACTACAAAAAGTATCTCAACGGCGAATGGTCGATCACCCATTCAACTATAGAGAAACACGAGTATGAAAGGAACAGCCCTTATTACCTCCATCTTGGTCTAGAAAAAGAAGTGGAAGATATCGATATAACGGATCCAACCGTGATGGGCGTCGATCTGGGTATCAATAACCTGGCCGTAACATCTACAGGAAAGTTTTACTCGGGCTCAGAACTCAACTACAAACGCAAAATGTATGAAGAGATCCGGGGTAAGCTGCAGGAAAAAGGCACACGTTCTGCGTATCTGACCATACAGCAGATGGGGGAACGTGAAAACCGCTCTACCTGCGACACGCTGCATCGAATCTCTAAAGATATAGTCAAAGAGGCCAAAAACAAGGACGTAGATGTTATAGCCTTTGAAAACCTGAAATACGTCAGAAAAAGGATGCCAAAAGAGAAACAGTTCCATACCTGGGCGTTCGAAAAACTCTACCACTACGTCAAGTACAAAGCTCGTGAGATCGAGATATCTGTAAAGCAGGTAGATCCAGAGAACACAAGTCGTATATGCAATAGATGCGGACATACTGAAAAAGGGAACAGAACTAACGGTAGATTCAAATGCAGAGAGTGCGGATATGAACTACAGTCCGATTACAACGCATCCAAAAATATAGGTCTCAGATTCCTCCGGAGAGAGCAAAAGTCCTCTGTCCGGACGGGCTACGGTCAACTAGCCCTTAAGTCAGGAGTGTTGAAGCCGAGTGGAAAATTCACTCCACGTTAATAGGTGGAGTTCACTGACAATCTACTTGAATTCCTGTCCAGTGGAATTCAATCGATATTTAGAATTTTCTGCGAAAATTCTGAGATAGCTTCCCCCCTTTAGGAGGGGAGAAGTTGACAACCTTCTCTCTGTAGTTTGAAGAGTTCCGGCCACTTTTTTAGATAATCCTCCTCATAAAGTTCGAGCAGTTCATCTAAATCTGATATTGGTGCTTGACACCAGAAAGTTTGAAAATCTGGAAAAGTATCAATGATCTCAGCTTTTTGGTTCATCTTCATCAGCTTTTAGTTGAGTTAAATAATATATACTATTCAATACTTTCTTTCAACCGTTCACCTTTCTTACTTTTGGATAATTTATGGTCTCTTAGATCCTGAAAAATTCAAAATTGTTATCGAAGAGATTCCTGTGATGTTTAAGCTCTTTTTTCCTTCTGTAATTTAATATCTCTTGCCCTAGTGAGTGATTTAAGATCTTACTAAATACTATGATATCATCACCCCTATGAAGAACCCTATCTGCTCCAGCTTCGAGTGCTTTCAAAACAGTCTCTTGCTTACTTCCACCAATGTATAATATAAAAGGTGTGTCTATTTTCTTTTTTTCTCTAACCGCCTCTAAAAATTGAACACCATTGATCTCTGATAGATGATAATCTGAAACGATACAATCAAAATCTTCCTTGTCCAAGATATTTAAGGCTTTTTTAGGAGAGTATGTCATTATCAAATCAACCCGATGGTTTTCATTCTCTAGTGCTATCTTAATCCGATTTAGTATATCAGGGTCATCATCCACGAGCAACAACTTCCTTATGATTTTAATATCCATTTTATTATCACCTACCTTATGACATCTCATTTTTAGATAAATAAAAAATGAAAAGGGGTTTGAGGTCAATATTCCTCGTCGAATAGTTCTTCTTCAGCTTCTTCTTCGTCGAATAGTTCTTCTTCAAATAGTTCTTCTTCAACTTCTTCTTCGAATTCTTCTTCCTCGAACACCGGTTCTTCCTCATCTGGTTCACTGCCTTTTTTAGTAATAGCTACTATACCTATTATCAAAGCTAGTATAGCAAGTATCAAACCAACGATTCCAAGGTTTCGAGCCATTGAGATGTCGTCGTCCTGTTCCTCGTCTCTCTGTTCTTGTTCTGTTTCGAAATCGTCTATTTGTGTTCTTAAGGTATCTGTCTGGCTTAGTAAATCGTTCTCAAGAGAATTGAGTTCAGTCTCCAAAGCGTCTATTTGTTCTTCTAGATCTATCTCTAGTTCTTCCATTTGGTTCTCTAATTCGTCGATCTGACTCTGTAGATCGTTGATTTCATCCAGTAGTTCTGTTTCTAGTGTGTCTATATCACTTTCTAGATCATCTGTCTGTGCTTCCAGATCGTCTATCTGGTTTTCTAAGTCTTCTGTCTGTGCTTCCAGATCGTCTATCTTATTTTGAAGACCATCATGTACATCTGCGATCTCATCCCACAACTCTGGTATCTGTGGCAGATACAGAGCATAAACCGTTGTCTCCGTCACGTCACCGTAGGGGTGTTCAGCCTTCACAACAAACACGTTCTGTCCTTCGATTAATGTTTCTTCGTGTTCGAAGTACCCCTCGTCATCCGTGTTTACCTCATCACCGTCTATGTAGACCGTTGATTCTAGATCGGCCTGCCCTTCGATGATGAATTCCTCATCATACATCATATTCTGGACTCCACCATCTGGTGAGATTATCTCCAATTCGGCTTCAGGCGTATCAACAGTGAAATCGACTGATTCTGTGTGTCTGTTTCCTGCCTTGTCTATCGCTCTGATATATACGGTGTGTTCACCATCTATTAGGTCGGTGAAATTGTGAGAGAGCACCGGTATTTCGATGATTTCGTCTTCAGTCCGTGATGCTATTATACTATCATCATACGAACCACTGTAAACTACTTCTCCAGAAACAACCACTGATGACACCGAACCTTCATGATTCTCATTTTGCCAGATAATTTCTTCGTTTTCATAGTCATAAGCTATCACCGTATTATCACTAGAACCACTGTAAAGAACTCCTTCTGACTCGAAGACAGAATTGACTGCTCCTTCATGATGTTCGTGCTGCCAGATTAGTTCTCCATCTTCGAGATCAACGGCAACTACTGTATCGTCATCTGAACCGCTATAAACAACCCCATCATATATATGTATATCATATACAAAACCATCGTGATGTTCGTGCTGCCAGAGAATTTCTTCGTTCTCGTAATCATAAGCTATCACTGTTTCATCAGATGAACCACTATAGACTACTCCACCTGATTCAACAACATCTTGAACAGGTGACTCATGATGATCATGCTGCCATAGCATATCTCCATTTTCTGCATCTGAAGCTATAACCTGTCCATTTTGTCCTAATCCTCCAGATGAGGCGCTGTAAACCACACCATCAGACACATATACTGAATTAGGGTTGAAATCATGGTGCTCGTGCTGCCATAAGACCTCTCCTGCTTCATAATCATATGCTATCACTGCATGAGTTGTTCCAATTCCTGTGCCACCTGCGCTGTAAACTACTCCATCAGATTCAAAAACAGAGCGGACTGATCCATCATGATAATCGTGCTGCCATAAGACCTCTCCTGATTCAATATCGTAACCTAATACTGTTTGATCATAAGAAGCACTGTAAAGAACCCCATCAGATTCAAAAACTGAATAGACAGTTTGATCATGATGATTATGTTGCCAGATCATCCCGCCGCCGTAAATCGGCTCACGAGGTTCTTCATAATCGTAGTCTATCCATCCTTGATCGTCCATCCGGATCTCGTATCTCTCGATGGGGGTGATCATGTCTTCACGATCCCATGTTGCTTCGCCTTGCCATGTCACATCGATCCAATCTTGGTCGATCACTTGGCCTTCATATGGTGAAGATATCTCAACAGGTGGACTTGTAGCATCGTATATGAACGTCACTGAAGACGTATAATTATTCCCTGCAAGGTCCGTAGCTCTAACCTGTATTATGTTCTCATCTTCTTGTAAACCCGTCATTGTGTATGCTTCACTCAGACCGACGCTCATCCAATCTTGGTCATTCAGTCTTATGTTATACTCCTCAATATCGGTTACTTCGTCATACCCGTTCCATTCAACTTCTACTCGATCCTCACCGAATATGTCTCCAGTTTTAGGTTGTATGATCTCTACCACCGGATTCGAGGTGTCCACAATAAATTCAACAGAATCCATATCCTTATTACCTGCGTTGTCCACAACGCGTAAATCGACGATCTGTTTACCATCAGGTAGGTTCTCGATCACCGTAGATGTTTGCCGACCAACATCGGTCCATGGGAGATGATTTCTGACCCTGATTTCATAATAATCTATCCCTGATACATCATCATGGCCTTCCCATAAGACAGTTAAATCATTTTCGTTGAATATCTCACCTTCTTCTGGTGATATCAAGTTTACAACAGGATCTGTGGCATCAACAGTAAAGCTCCATACTTCAGAAGTGACTAGATAATCCCCGTCATGAACTGTGACATACCAGGTATGTTCTCCTTCAGAAAGAAGATACCATTCTGCATTGGCTCTTTCATTTTCATCGACATCAGAAACTTCACCGATGAGTTCATCTGTTTCAGCATCGTAGAAACTTACGTCCATAGTCGTGTCCGAACGAGCATGGGTTAAGACGGAACTCAATTCTACGGCTCCGTGTTGACCAACAGGTAATGCAGACCCGTATTCAGGCTCTGGTGTCTTTGGAGGATACGGTGCCTCAGGCTCTCGGTCCGAATCACCGACTTCTTCCTCAACATCCTCGTCACTAACGGCCCTGACATTATACCACCAAGTGATATCATCTTCAGTGCCTGCACCTTCATCGATATACCTGTATTCAGCCAATCCTTCTGCATCTACATTACCTATGTTTTCTCCGAGTTCATCTTCACTTTCGGACCTATAGACATTGTAACTAACAACGTTGTCCTCACCTGCACCGTCGTCTGGACTAGCATCCCATAACAATCGATTCTCGGAATTGTATGGTTCTCCTTCATAGGGTCGGAACGCAGTGACTCGGATGTCATCTAATCTCCAGCCCTCGTTGTTAGCTTCCCATGAATCCACTCCAGCGCTCCAATTAAACCGTACGGTTTCTCCTACATATTCGTCTATATCGAAGATTACTTCATCCCAATCTTCTGTTCCAGCAAATGCAGGTTCTCCCGCGAGAGGATTGTCGAACTCATCAGAGATCGTATATGGATAATCGTGTATCGGCTCTATTAGGTCCCATGTTTCTCCATCCGTAGATATCCTTACATTACCTCCATCGTATCTGTAGTCAAAGTCTAACCAGTTCTGGAATGAGAGTTGTGCTCCTTCTGAATCCTCAGGGATCTCTACCTCGGGTGATATCAACCAACTGAGACCTCCACCTTCAACTTCTTGATAATCGGCGTTACCGAAGTCCCAGGAGTAATCTCCTTCGTAGGCTCCGTGATCTCTAACAGCCCACTCATTTATACCTTCTAGTGATTCGTCTGTTTCATAACCTTCTTCCGCTTCACCGTCTTCTATCGTGTCGTGGAATTGTACCTCTCCTTCTAAAGAAACATAATCCACTTCTAGGTTCTCTGGAGGTAGTGCAGCAATTATCTCAAAGCGCTCGCTGATATGGTGGGCGTACAGATCATTATCATCTTCTATCGTAACTCTTACTCTGACTTCGTCCGATTGATCCATAGGTGTCTGCCAAGGATAGGTTTCATTATCCTCAGTTTCCTCTGTGATCAGGTTCCACGTGTCGCCATCGTCTAAGGAGTACTCCAGTCTTACCAATAGGAAATTCCCGTCGCCTAAAGTCGTAGTCCACTCGATATCTTCGACTGTGTTGATGTACAATGTATCGCCTTCTTCAAGTGAGGTGATCTCAACTGATGGAGGTTCGTATTCAGATAATACAAAGGGATCACTCAAAGTAGAAGATTCATCGTATTCATCTTCTATAGTCACTCGAATTAAAGATTCATTCTCGTTGTTTTCTACCTCTGGGATCAACCATGTAAAACTTCCTTCACCTTGATCCACTTCAAATTCTTCAACTATCGTAGTCCAGTTATCTCCGTTATCTATACTGTATTCTAATGTTATCTCTGCATCTACACCACCAGTAGCAGCGTACCATTCTATATCTTCTTCGTTCCCACTTGTCCATATCTCTCCACTTAGAGGTGAATCTAGTCTCGTAGTCGGTGATTCGAAAGCAGGATCTTCTGTGATGTTCTCGTTACCTACATCGTCTATAGCACCAACGTCGTACCAATACCTGTTGTAATCTAGTTCGCCCTTACCTTCATCTATGTATTCGTCTGTTCCTGGCAAAACAGAATCTATAAGTTCCCAGTCATCCGGCTCACCATCTATCGACTCCGCTCTATATATGCGGTAACCGTCTAGATATTCCCAGTCATCATCTTCAGAAAGTTGCCAACTTATACGATTATCTTGTTCTCCGGACCATTCAACCTCGACGTCACTCACTCCTGCTGGGGGCTCTCCATCGACTACAGCATTCACATATTTCTCTTCGTCCATAGATTGGTCGTAATATACCCCCTCTATCTCAAAACCGTGCTCTACGTAAAGTCCTTCATCACTATCCTCAAAGTATGGTGATATATCTAAAGAACCCATAACCGTACCTGATCTATCTCCTCTAAGAGTGAAATCTGGGATCTCGTCCATGATTTCCCCTTCTTGGTCGAAACTTGTTACTTCAATATCTACTGTATCCTGTTCCTGCATATCACGATCTATCACCATAAATTCTATTGTATCTTCTTCAGCATACCTATGATGATCCGTCCTGAATATACCATCTTCAGCTACAAGCGGTACATTGAATGCAGTTAATGCATAATCCTGATTTGCATAACCATCATTGTTTGCATCTGAAGGTATATTTGTACCTCGTACTCTAACCCTGTACACTCCATCTTCAACGTGCTCAGGATTTATGTAAACATTCTGTACATTGTTCACTTCATCCCAGCCATCACCATTATAATCAAAATCACTCATCACTTGTGCATCAGGGTATGTGAAACCATCATCGCTAACCCCATCTCCTGACAGATCAAATGCATTTCCACGAATGATTTCACCCGAGGGTGTTTCAACCTCAAGGTCGAGATTGTTTTTTAATGTAGGTGTACCCTCTTCACTATCGCCTTCTAGAGCATTTTCATCTGTCCAGGTTAATGTGATTTTCAAAGGTTCGTCTTCATCCTGATAAGAGATCTCGTACTCGTCAACATCACCTGTAGTTAAAAGAGATTCCTGGTCTTCGAACATAAAGCCTATAGGATCTTCAGTCGGATATTCCAACTTTGAAAGGTCTGGAACGCCCCAACCTTCATCTTGGTTCGGTATATGACCTCTCGAGTCACCTATTTCAGGATCTAAATCATTAGCTGTATTGATCAGTATCGATTTTACCATAGCGGGACTCGGCGTTTCACCATAGTTCTCTTCGTACCAGTCAACAACGATAGTTGCAGCACCAGCTACAAGAGGATTACCAAAAGATGTACCACTCGCTGAAACATAGCTGTCAGGTTCATCTAACGGTGTATTATGTGAGAGAACATTATCAGATGGTGCTATAACGTCGGGTTTTATCCGGTTATCTTCAGTCCATCCTCTGGAACTAGAGCCGTACATGTCCTCAGGATTTTCATGACCTAAACCTGGGTTGTAAGGTTGATTTCCTCCAACCGTAATCACATTCTTTGAATTAGATGGACTTCCGGTTGTAGTATCTCCTCGTGCACCATCGTTACCTGCAGATGTGGTTATCACCATGGGACGATTTTCGTCGGTATCCCTGTCTGCATCTCTAACAGCTTGGTCAAAAATTTCATCCGATTCACTGTATGCTCCATCTGTACTTGCTCCCCAAGAGTTACTGTGGATATATGCATCTGACCGTTGTGCAGGCTCTTCTACGATATCATAATATGGAGCACCTAAAAAGCCACCTCCGTCGTCGAATATTTTAGTTGCAAATATTTCAGATTCATAAGCTAATCCCTGACCCATATAATAGTCCATGTCCCCATCTTCGAAATCGGACCACATCGCTCCAGTGCCGGAATGGGTGTCACCAACAACTAAACCAGTACATGCTGTTCCGTGATAGTGTCCATCGGCCCAGTTGGTTTCGTCAGCACCGAAGCCGTATCCGCCGATCACTCTACCTGTAAAGTCTGTAACACCGGCATCGCCGACAGTACCGTCACCTATACCTGTGTCAGCAACTGCAACAGTCGATCCTTCTCCACTGTATCCTAATTGGTTTATATATGCACCGAAATCACCGTGCAGTCTATAAGGTTCTTGAGGATCTCCCTGGCGTGGTGGAGGTGTAAGATCTTCATTAGTTGGATATTCATCATCCATGAACCATAATCCACCACCAATCAATTGTATATCCATCTCAGCATGGAGCTCCGGTTCAACATACGGAGATATGAAGTAAACATCGTTCATCATTGCCAGATCCTCGAGTTCACTCTCAGAATCTATGTCCAATACAATCCTCATGCCATTTTCTCGAAGATCTTCAACAGATATCACTTCGAAATCAGACTCTAAAAAGATCAGGCTATCTATATCATAACCTGGTCTTAGTCTAACATTTATAGGCATATCGATATCTAAGGCTTCATTTAATCGTGAATGTAACTTGTACTCCGGCTGATATATTCCGACCCAATCGACAAAGAATAAGTCTTCTACCTCATCGGCAAGCTCAGGAGTCATCACTACTTCATAGGCATAGTTCGGGACGTAGTTGATTATCTCAACTCCTACCCTTTCTAAATTGATCCTCCATTCGGGATTCACTGGGCCAAGCATATGAACTAAGTACATACCCTCTTCGCCTTCTCCATAACCATCTATTTGAAGATCGGACTCCAGTTCCGGTTCGCCTTCAGTGATATCTATATGATGTCCTTTTACGGATATCTCTGTTCGGCCAGGAAGGGTATTAACCCGTAGTCCATTTTGTTCAAGCATAGGGATAGTTTCTTCTTCTACCTCTATTAGAACATTGCTGCCGTATGTATCGAGTATCCTCAAGTCCATATTTTCCATCAATTGTATTTCTTCTGTACCAGCATGTTCGATTAGTACTATATCGCCTTCAAAATTGTCAGGCATAAAAGCACCTGCTGCAACAGTGAATACTGACATCACCAGTACCATTGCACAGAAAACTATCAAAAATCGCTCTACATTGCTTTTCTCTTCTTTCATATTTTATCCTCTTATTGTTTGCATACCATTTGAGTTGAATAGGTTATTAAACAATTCGTATCACATGTGATAGAACGCTAGAAGACAGAAACCTCTTTATAGACAAATTTCTAATGAACTTTAAAGTTATGAAATTAACTAACGGGAAAAATAGAATCTTACTCCTTTTAGAGAGTCAGATGAATTTCACCGACATTCAGGAAAGGAATGAAGTTTCTTATAAAATCTGCCAAAAGGGTATAGCAGAATCTGTAGATTTAACGAGGTCTAGAGTCAGTTATATAATCACCGATCTAATTGATAAGGGATTAGTAAAAGAGCATACTCGACGAGTAGTAGGTCTTAAACGACGACGTAAGGTTTACACACTTAGCCATAAAGGAGTGAAAAAATCAAAAAGGATCCGAGAAAAAGTTGAAAAAAGGAAGGTCACAATATATACAAAGTCAAATACAAAATTGATCGAACTTAAACACATCGATTCTTTTATTGATTCTGAAGATCCACTATTAACAGCTTTAAATAATATTACAGATGATAATGTTATAGATCTTACTAAAATCGAAAAACATGTGAAGGATGTTTTTTCGGGTAGAACTGAGGAACTTCAATTTCTTAAAAATAGACTAAGAACGGTTAAAAATGATGGATTCTCAACGATCTTGATCAAAGGTAAAGCTGGTATTGGGAAAACTAGGCTTTTAAATGAATTTAAAGATGTTGCACTTTCAGAAGGTTTCGATTTTCTGATGGGCAAAGGACATTATGATTCTCTAGAACCATATCTTCCTTTCAAGGAGGCCTTTGAAAGATTCCAAAACTTAAATGATACTAACCCTATGACTTTCTCATATACAAAGGAAAAAAATCGAGAAGAAAAGAAGGAGAAACACAGTCGAGATTTGATCTTTTCAAAGACTGCTGAAAACATTAGATCATTGGCTCAAAGACATCCCCTGGTTATCTTTATCGATGATCTACAATGGGCCGATAGATCTTCTTTGATGCTCTTTCATTATCTTACAGAAAAATTAGATGATGCATATGTTTTATTTATATGTGCATATCGTACCGAAGATGTCAACAGGACTGATTTTTTGAACGAAGTACTCCAAAGGATGAATAGAGAGAATTTATATGAAGAATTGGAACTAGAGTCTTTATATTGGGAGAACACGAAAGAGATTGTACAGGGACTCATCGGGAGAGAAGATGTTCCATTTGATTTCATAAACATCATACACGATACTTCAGAAGGAAATCCTCTTTTTGTCAAAGAATTTGTAAAACAGATGTTAGAGGATGGTTCTATAGATCCTAAGAACGATAAATATCCTTCTAAAAAAGATGATATCGAACTACCTGAACTAGTTGATGATATAATTGAAAGGAGAGTAAAAAAACTAGATAAAGAGAATTTTCAGATAGTTAAGATCGGAAGTATAATCGGTGAGGAAGTGCCCATCGAATTATTATGTTTTGTTATAGATATTGATACCATAGAACTTTTAGATTATGTAGATACATTAACGGGAATTGGTTTGTGGGAAAACGAACCTGATGAAGATGTATTTTATTTTACCCATGGATTGATACAGCTTTCTGTATATAACCGTATATCTAGACCACTTAGAAAAAAACTGCATAAACTCGTTGCAGAATCGATGGAAGAATTATTTGAAGATGAAATCGAGGATTATTATTCTGATCTTGGATTTCACTATAAACGTGCAGAAGAATTCGCTAAAGGATATAAATATCACCTTAAAGCTGGAGATAAAGCTGAAAACGTGTACGCACATGAAAATGCTTTAGAGATGTACAGAGAAGCATTAAAACTTGCAGAAAAAGGGAATTTAACCGAAGATAAAATATGGAAAATACTTGAGAGGCTCGGGGATGTAAACAAGATATTAGGAAAATACGATAGTAGTTTAGAGTTATATGAAAAGATCCCTATAGAAAAGATAGAACCTAAACTTAGACCTAAAATTCTTAGAAAAATAGCTAATGTACACGAATGGAAAGGTGAATATGATAAAGCAATGAAAAGTTTAAAGGAAGGATTAGCAATACCAGATATAAACAAACTAGAAACTTGTAGATTATTGTGTAACAAAGCATCGAATGAAAAAAACCAGGGCAGATACGACAAAGCTGAAGAAGATTTTTTGAAATCCCTAGAACTGTGCAAAGATCTTAACAGTGATAGAGATTTTGCTGAGATCAATCAAGGTCTTGGTTCTGTTTACAAGTGTAAAAATGAATATGATAAAGCCATCGAATATCTAAAAATCAGTTTGAGTACATGGGAAAAGATCAACGATATCGAGGGAAAATCTTACTCTTTAAATAGTTTAGGAAATGTTTACATGAAAAAAGGGGATTTGGATAAGTCTTTGAACCATTATAAACAAGGTTTAAATTTGATAAAAGAGTTGGGTGATAAAAGGTATATCCCAAATATATTAAATAATATAGGTACCATATATTCAAAGACAGGGAAACTTGAAAAAGCTTTGGAATATTACCAAAGGAGCAAAACCCTATGGGAGGATATGGGAAACCAGCAAGGAATTGCAGTGTCTTTAATCAATATCGGAGGAGTGTATTTAAGGAGGGGTGATCTTGAGGCAGCTTTAGAGAACCACGAAAAATCCTTAGTCATCAGTAAAGAGATCGAATATGAGAATGGAGTAGCGATCTGTTTAAACAATATCGGTGCGATACACTTGCAAAAAGGAGAATTAGACGAAGCACAGAATTATTATCAAAAAGGGTTCGAGATGAGTAAAAGCAGGGGAGATCAGTATTTACTTAGCCACACGTTATGCGGTTTGGCAGAAATTCTCATTCGGAAAAAAGAGGTTGAAATGGCGTTAGAAAAGGGAAAGAGGTCCCTAGAAATTTCCAAACAGATCGGAGCAAAACTAGAGGAGGGCATGAGCCGTAAGGTCCTCGGCATGGCTTTTAGAAGAAATGGAGAACTAGATAAAGCTAAAATAGAATTCGAAACAGGAAAGAACATATTAAAAAAGGCAGACGGAAAAAGAGAATTAGCCGAATTGCTTTATGAGTATGGTTTATTCTGGGAAAATATGGGTAATTTAGATAAAAAGAAAGAATGTTTAGAAGAAGCACTCATACTCTTCGAAGATATCGGTATGAGTCTATGGATCGAAAAATGTAAGAAGGAGTTATCATAGAAAACGAGTAATTGGATCAACCAGAACAATTGATTGGGGTTTATAGTCAAAGACGCAATATTTTGATTTTATTAGTGTTTTTTGCTAGCAGTAGAGCTCGTAACTTAGTTCAAAACACTGATTAATCAAAAGTTTCCTCATATCTTAGGAAATTCTACTTTCCTAAAAGAAGTTACGGGTTCCACTATACTTTACTTTTAAACCAGGATTCTTTACCGATATTACTCTCTTTTAGCCTATCTACCTAAAATACATTCATGAGGGTCTGTTTTGTTACGTATATACAGATGTTAGAAGAACAAGATCCATGTAGATACTATAGAAAGGGTATTGATCTAGCGATCCTTAATGAAACAAACTCACAAAAGATAGTTCACCTGAAACATTTATGGACAGATGAGCGGTCTAATCTGTTTTTGAATGTGTTAAAAGCGAAGATATAAGGGTTATTTTCTCTCATGTTAGGATGTGATATATCGATGTTTTTATAATGGGCTCATCACCTTCATCCCCTCTGATTCACCCATCTTACCAGAGGTTTCAACCTTTCGTGTAATTGTTTCCCATCCTCGGTAAGAGTGTATGTAACTTTGGGTGGTACTGAGTCCTCAACGTTCCTATCAACGAGACCCTCCTCGTTCAATTCTTTCAATCTATCGGACAGGGATTTAGGACTTATACCGTCCAAGGATCTCTGTAATTCATTGAACCGGTAGCCCTCTTCTTTTTCCCCTAGATGACTTATTATACATATGGCCCACTTCTTGGATATGACATTTATTATCCCTTCAACGGGACAAAGACAAGGTTCATCTTTACTGCAGCAGCTTTCTTCATTTTTTACCATCTGAACACACCTACTTTCAAAGTTTAAACCACGTTTAAAACCCTATACTTCCAAATTTATATACTTTACTATTTGTAGCAGGTAACGAAGTGATAGCATGGGCGAAGAATGTTGCGAATCAGGACATGGAAGAAAAGAACACGGACATAAAGGACATCATGGAAAAGGACACCACAGAGGCAGACATCATGGATGCTGCTGTACAAGTAACTGCTGCTGTGGAAGCCATCATGGAAGTTGTTCATGTGGACAACACCAGTGCACTTGCGGACAGCACCACGGATGGAGGAAGTTCCAGTCTAAGAGAGAGAAGATCGAGAAACTCGAAGAATACAAAAAGGAACTAGAAGAAGAACTACAGGCAGTCAAAGAACACATCGAAGAACTGAGTTAAAAAAATTGATTACCCGCTAAAAAGCGGGCACTATTTTCTACTTTTTTTGATAATATCAAGATTCAACCGGCTTAGTGATCACTTCTTTGACCTTCATATAGGTAGTGTCTATCATCTCTATTATTCCGTATCTATCTCATCTCCATCGATGAAGACCATATCGATGGTCGATTTCAGTTCTAAAGGATCACCATCTACGACTACTAGGTCGGCATCTTTCCCTTTTTTCTATAGATAGGTCGCCATTAGGGCTAAGTACTTGATAGGTATGACGGGAGGATCTGTCATCAAAGGTCTGTTTATATCACTGCTGTATACGATTCCCCCAATAGCCATCTGATAAATCTAGTTATGAGTTTATTTATGTTGAGTTCAGTGTCGTAGCACATAGGGTAGCTTCTTTCTCCCTAAGAACGCTTCTTTTTCCGGTAAATCCTTACTGTGGTAAACATAGCGATCAGTACTATTACCAGGACAACAGCGAATAATAGAAAATCCAAATTGGATCTAGATGTATCTTCATCCACTCCTTCAACAGTTGGAGACGAGGGAGTGGCTAACGGATAATAGTCCACATTATCCCCCCTACCATCGATCTCTTTCGGTTCGTCTACAAACCCGTCTGAACCAGGTTCATCCTGATCCGATCCACTGTATTCATCGGGTTCAGTGTGATTATCCCAATAGTTACCTCCGATGGGATAAGGTTTGTTCCAGATATTATCCCCGTGATCCACAGCGTGGACCTCGTTATCGATGAAGATGTTGTGATATATGAGGTTGCTTTTAGAGCCGCCATCCGCAAATATGGCCCTTGCTCCTGTTCGACTGTAATTAGATATATTATTTTCAGTTATTCTATTATTCTCAGAAGATTTTAGGTGAATACCTGAATGATGTACCACAGGACTCCCATCTTTGATAGTTATATAATTGCCAGACAATCTATTGCTGTGGGAATTACTCACCCTTATACCTTGGTCATTGTCTATAAATGTATTGTTCAGAACTGGATTATAGGATAAGCTCATTAGATTTACACCAAAGCTACTAAATCTAATCATATTGTTATTAACCATCCCGTTAGTTATATTAACGAGTGTAACTGCCCCTGTGTACCAGTACGGTTCTGGAAACCAAGCATTATACAAATAATTGTTCCGTATCACAAAATGCACGTCGGTATGTCCTATTATGATCGCATAGGTTGGCTCGCTACCGTCGATCTCATAATCTTCTATAACATAAGGATCTTGTTCTGTTCCTTCTCCAGGCCAGTTATTCTCTTCCGCCTTTTCGTGAAACTCTTCATTTCCCTTTATATTGATCGGATCTCTAGTGGTGTAGTTGTCTTCGTCCAACTGATGTTCTATTTTTTCTCTAGGATTAAGCTCCAGGATATCCTCTTTCCCGTCAAGTTGGCCTTTTTCTTCTTGTTTCTTTGGCCATCGATCATGAGTTTTGAAGTCAATTTCATCTTCTTGAGACCTTTCTTTTTCACCTGACCGATCGATCGAAAGTCCCCTCTCAGATTCCACTGTCTCATTTATTTTTTCAGTAGAACTCTCTACAGAGCCAAAACCAAAGGCAACAGTACTAACTACGAGTAACAAGATCATACAACCAGTGAGTAATGATTTACGATCCAAACCATTCATCCTCCTTGAAAGGTTATGTCCTTATAATTTAAGCAGATCCAAGATATTTATACTTTATTACTATTTATAGTTTGTCCTAAATTATATATATAACTTTTTAAGTTTAGATGGTGTGGTAGAGGATGAAACAAAGGCAATATATGTCTATCCTTATGGGAGCGATTTTGGTGATATCTGTAGCGGGTGCTGTTACACCCGGCGCAGCAACTGAAATTTCCGATCAGGATCTAGTCCTGGTCAGAGATGTCGGGGAGAACGAAGACGTATCTCTTTTCGAGCAAACTGGAGATGTGTTAGATCGATACGGCAGTTATCTGCTGTTGGAAGTGCCTGAAAATGAGATAGAATCTCTTGAAACAAATTACGAGATCGATCGGTTGGAGCATCGTAACAATCTGAACGTGAAAGGACACGAGTTCGATACAAAACAAGGCTATCCTGATTTCGAGTCAGACCTTATGATAGATGGATATGAAGAGGGAGAAGAAGGTATCTATATCGTTGATATGGTAGCTCCATCGAATCCGGAATGGCGAGAGGAACTAGAAAATATGGGAATAGAAATACTCAATTATCAGCGGAACTACGCCTACGAGGTAGTGATGACGCCAGAACAGGTGGAGCAGGTTGAAGAGAAATTCTTTGTAGATTGGGTTGGCATCTATCAGCCCGGGTTCAAACTTGCAGAAGATTTGAAACCTGGTGAGGTAAATATACGGTTGATAGAAGAACCTACTGAGAGAACAATAAGAGAGCTTGAAAGAAAGTCAGATGTTCAATCAGTAACTGAACTCACCACTCAAGGTTTCAATGTTAATGCCGTTGTTGAAGAGGAATCGATGTTCAAGGAATTGGCTAGGATGAAAGAAGTATACTATATTTCCCCTTCTAGAGATATAGTATTAGAAGATGAAATGCAGACGCAGATTGCAGGTGGAGGGACCTGGTTTTATCCTGATGATTGGAACGAGGGTGATGGCCCCTATAGAAATGAAGATTTACCCGGAGATTATGCAGGAGAAGCAGGATCCTTTACCAATCAGTTAGGACTTACGGGTGATGGAGTCACTGTAGCTGTTGCAGATAGTGGCCTCGGTGATGGAAGTGTCGGTGATGCTGGCCATCCTGATTTTACAGGAAGAGTAAAAAGTGGATCCTATTATGATGGTGATGAATGGCATGATGATGGATGGGAAGATTATGGTTCTCATGGAACTAGTGTGAGTGGAATTGTAGCGGGTGATACTTATGAGGGGACTGGTGAATATGCTTACGATGATTACTACGCCGGTCAAGGCATGGCTCCAGAAGCAGAATTACATGCTCAAAAAGTTTTGGGGTATGGTGAAGTACCTGACGATTACGGTGAAATGCCTAAAGAAGCAAGACAATCGGCAGAAGCATACATCCATGTGAATTCGTGGGGGGCTGGAAATGCTACCGAATATGATGATGGCGCTGAGGCCTACGATGAAGCCGTGCGGGACGCCACAGGAAATGAAGAACCAATGATTATCACGAAATCCGCAGGAAATGATGGGTACGACGGGGAGGAGATAGTTTATAGTAGCATCACTTCTCCGGGTCAAGCTAAAAATATCATCACCGTCGGTGCGACGGAGAATTACCATCCTGAATTTGACGACGATCCCAATCCACATCAAGTAGGTATTTGGCCGGACCCTCATTCCCCTGGAGGGAGCTCTAGAGGCTGGACGGATGATAACCGGGTCAAACCCGATTTAGTAGCTCCAGGTGAAAATGTGGAATCCACCGACTCCTATGGAGGATACCTTACTGGCACAGGAACATCTTTTGCAAACCCTGCTGTTGCTGGAGCGGCCGCTACGGTCGTAGAATGGTTTGAAGATACTCAAGGTGAAAAGCCAAGCCCAGCACTTGTTAAAGCGATGCTTATCAATACTGCTGAACCTTTAGAACAAGATCAAACAGGAAACGGCGAGATAGATTATATACCCAACAAACACGAAGGCTGGGGGGCAGTTAATCTAGCTAATTTACTTGGTTCGGACGTTAATTTTATGTACATTGATCAAGAAAAATATTTGGAAACAGGAGAATCAATAGGTTACCGACTTGAACCAGATGATCCTGATGAACCTTTGAAGATAAGTCTAGTTTGGACTGATAAAGAAGCTAAAAGTGGTGATGAAATAGCCTTGAAAAACAATCTTGATTTGGCTGTACACGAGTGGGATGTAAAGGAGGATCCGGAACCTGAAGCTACTTACGCGGGTAATGCCTTTGGTTACGATAAATCGATTGATGGCTGGAGCATAGAAGGAGTAGGTGCATTAAACGACTTTATTATTAGTGAAGAGCATCCTTTTGATGAAGTTAATAATGTTCAGAATGTGTATATACATCCGAGTGAGGTAAAAGATGATATATATACTATACAGGTAGATGGAACTGATATAGGCACTGAAGATCAAGATTTCGCTCTCTTAGCTCAAAATGCTAAAACACCAACTTATGAACTCACGCTCGCCGCTGGAGATCATGGTACTACAAGTCCCGAACCTGGGACTTATAAATACGAAGAAGGCGAAGAAGTGAATGTCGTAGCATATCCGGATAATGGATATGATTTAAAAAACTGGACATATGAGAATGGTGAAGAATGCTGTACTAGCTCAACAATTACTGTCGAAATGAATGAGGATAAATATAGAAAAGCTTACTTTGAAGAAACAGATGGAGGTGGAGGTGGTGGTGGAGGCTGCCCCTATATATCACCTTGGACCGGAGAAGAGTATGAAAGAGATAACAATCTACTCATCGACTCGGAGTACAAAGATGGAGTGTTAGAAGATCACTATATCCTTGAAAAGGAACTAGAACCTGAAAATGATAGTTACCAGTTAAAAGTTGAAGAGTTCAAAAACACTGAGAATTATTTCGATCAGATCGGATTGTATACAATCGATCATCCGAAGGGATTTGATGTTGGTACAACACCCGAAGGAGAACTGGTTGCTTACCAAGAACAAGGTCAATTACAACTAAAAAACCGTGGTGATAATTCGTATATCGATGCTAATTCAGAATTACGATTAGACTTTGAAGAAATTATTAGAAATGATTTATCAAAGATGAACGGAGTCGAGGAACAATTTATACTAGTAAAAGCACACAACTATAGATCTAGAGAAGAAATTCAGACCTCAGAAACGATTGATGATGTAAGCCCTAACGACGTTGTTATCAAATCTAACTTGGAACTGAATGCAGATTATAGAGGTAGAAATCTTCAACTTGATATCTTCGAAGGTGCTGAAATATATCCACGGAATCACGAATCCGATATACTTATCCCTGTTAGTTCTATTATAGATGAATTGCCCTCTTCTATCGATATTGAAGAACTCGAACTGGTTATAACCAACGATGAACCATTTTACCTTGAATCGATATCTCTAGCTGGATCTACTGATACTAGTGTAAAAGTCCAAGAAACGGAACTCGAAAGAGCTACATTCAATCGTAGAAGAGACGTCACTGAAGAACTAAATAGCAGAGGTTCTGAAAAGATTAGGCAGATTCCAGGAGATGAAATACATCTGACTTTCGAAAAACCAGCAGGGTTTTCTAGTAGCGGTTTAGAAAGAAGTTTCATGATCTATTCTATAGGACGATATGAATTATACGAAGAGGAATCTGACGAAGAAATATTACCTATAGAAGAGGATAATAAGAAAGAAACAACCCTTACCGAACTAGAAGGAACGGAAGTTAAGGAGTCAGAGGACGAAGAGTTAATTACT
>SL_5KL_010_SEDDRAFT_10000423_pt1 | contig 26916 bp, 42 predicted proteins | sample SodLakKL_010_SED_FD_9118 | JGI IMG/M metagenome (IMG submission 9118) | reverse complement strand
TGGCGCTGATGGGCAAGAAGGCAGGTATGACACAGTGGTTCGACGGCGAAGGCCGTGCTGTGGGGAGCACAGTTGTTGTCGTAGAGCCTTCAGTGGTCGTCGAAGTCAAGGAACCGGATCGGCACGGTTACAGTGCTGTTAAGCTGGGCTATGAACAGACTAAGGAACAGAGGATCCCCGTGCCCGTGAGGGGGCAATACGCGAAAGCAAGTTTGGCTCCGCGGCGGCACATGTACGAAGCGCGGGTGCGAGATCTGGAAGGGTATTCCGTGGGACAAGAAATCGGCGTGGAGGCCTTCTCCGAAGGGGACCGGGTGGATGTTACAGGGGTCTCCAAGGGCCGCGGTTTTGCGGGGACCATCAAACGACACGGGTTCAGCTCCCGCCCAAAGTCCCACGGACACAAGATGATTCGCCGCCCTGGAACGGCCGGACCGACCGGACCGCGCAAGGTTATGAAAGGCAAGCGTATGCCGGGACATTTCGGAGCCAAGCGGGTAACGATGCGCAATATGGAAGTGTTGAAGGTGGATGCCCAGCGCGGGCTGCTGGTGCTCAGGGGCTCGGTTCCAGGACACAAGAAGGGGCTTCTCAAGATAAGGAAGAGCGATGCTTGAGACGAACCTGTATCGGTTTGATGCGTTGGATGGCGAGCCCGAGCGCACAGAGGTGCCTGAGGTGTTGTTTGGGGCAGAGGTGAACGAAGACCTTCTACACCGGGCGGTGCGCATCTTCCTCTACAATCAGCGGCAGGGAACCGCATCCGCTCGGCAGCGGGCGGAAGTCTCCGGAGGCGGGCGTAAACCCTGGCGGCAGAAGGGCGTTGGCCGAGCGCGTCATGGGACCATCCGCTCACCCCTATGGCGACATGGCGGTGTGACCTTCGGCCCCGTGCCTGGGCCGCGTCGCCTGCGTCTTCCGAAGCGAATGCGTCGTGGGGCATTGGTGTCCGCCCTGTCGGCGCGCTATCAGGAGGATGCCCTGTGGCTTATCGATCGCCTCGGGTTTGAGCGGCCCNGGACCAAAGACGGTCTTGAGGTCATGCNGAAGCTCGGCTGTCCGGACAAGGTGCTGGTCATCATCGGGTCCGACGAGTATNAGGTGCCGGTAACCAAGTCGCTTTCCAACATCCCCGGTGTGTCCTGTGTGGGAGCCGCATCGGTCAACGCGTATCAAGTGTTGGCCCATGACGGATTGGTGGCCACCCTGGGGGGGGTGCAGGAGCTTGCTGGGAGGGTCGAAGATGAAGGTTGAACGGCGAGTGCACCCTGAGGACGTCTTGCTGCGTCCGGTATTCAGCGAGAAGACGTGGCAGGGCGTAGAGGAAGGCAAATATACGTTTGCTGTCAGGCCGGGGGCGAGCAAAGTGGAGATCCGGCAGGCGGTGGAGGAACTGTTCGACGTGAAGGTGGAGAAGGTGTGGGCATTGCGACGGCCTGGGAAGCCGCGCCGGACAAGGATGGACCGGCGCCATGGTCGTACCAGTGGGGAGAAGCGAGCGGTGGTTAAGCTGGCGCCGGGGCACAGGATAGATTTGGTGGGGTGATGCGATGCCGATGAAGAAAAGACGTCCGGTGAGCCCGGGGCAACGCCACGGAGTGCTTCCCGAGTACAGCGACCTTACGCGGAAGAAGCCGGAGAAGTCGCTGCTTAGGAAGCACAAGCGCCGCTCGGCGCGCAATTCGCAGGGACGGATCACGGTGCGCCACCGGGGCGGAGGGGCCAAGCGCCGCTATAGGTTGGTGGACTTTCGCCGGGATAAGTGGGATGTGCCGGCGAGAGTAGTGTCCCAGGAGTACGACCCGAACCGGTCCAGCTGGATTGTCCTGTTGCACTACGCCGACGGGGAGAAGCGGTACATCCTGTCGCCATATGAGGCGAAGATCGGCGATGTGGTACAGGCAGGCAGGGTAGCTGACCCAAAACCGGGAAATGCGATGCCCCTCCGGCGGGTTCCTGTGGGGGCGACCGTACACAACGTTGAGATCACCCCCGGTTCGGGAGGCAAGATCGCCCGCGCAGCCGGGACTGAAGTGAAGGTGCTGAGCAAGGAGGGAATGAGAGCTACACTGAGGCTTCCCTCGGGCGAGGTACGACAGTTTCACCTGGATTGCATGGCTACGATCGGCAGCGTAAGCAACCCCGATCATAAGAACATTCAGCACGGCAAGGCCGGCCGTAGAAGGCACCTGGGATTCCGGCCTGCAGTGCGCGGTACGGCGATGGCTCCTGCCGACCACCCGCACGGAGGTGGAGAGGGACGGACCGGCGAGGGACGGGCGCCGAAGTCGCCGTGGGGCTGGTTGGCCAAGGGTGGGCGAAAGACGCGCCGTCGGCGGAAGCCCAGTGATGCATGGATCGTTAGGAGGAGGCAGTAGATATGGCGCGGTCAAAAGACAAGGGGCCCTATGTGCACCCCAAGCTGCTCAGAAAGGTGCAGCGTCATAAGCGGGGAGAACTTGCGGAGATAAAGACTTGGTCTCGCTCGTCGATGATCATACCGGATATGGTGGGGCTGACCATCCGGGTACACAACGGGCGCCACATGGTACCGGTATACATCACCGAGGCCATGATCGGACATCGGCTCGGGGAGTTCGCTCCCACGCGCACCTTCCGCGGTCACGGAGGCATGCGGAAGAAGGCCTCACCGCAGCTCAAGTGATGGAGGCGATAATGAGAGAAGCGGTGGCTCGGGGGCGATTTGTGCGGATGTCTCCCATGAAGGCGAGGCTGGTGGCCGACGAGGTTCGCGGCAAACCTGTGGATGAAGCACGGCGGATCTTGACATATTCGCCGAAGAAGGCGGCACGGATCGTGAAGAAAGTACTGGATTCGGCAGTGGCCAACGCCGAGCAGAACTTCGACATGGACGTCGACAGCCTGTGGGTGAAACAGATCTGGGTCGATGAGGGCCCCAGAATGCGTCGCCTGAAACCGCGGGCATTCGGCCGTGCGGACATCATGCGGCGCAAGCTTTCGCATATCACCGTGGCAGTGGCCGAAAGGGAGGATTGATGGGGCAGAAAACACATCCGGTCGGATTTCGGGTCGGCGTACTGCGCAAGTGGCGTTCCAACTGGTTCGCTCCAGATGAACTGGTCCCCGAGTACGTAGCTGAAGATCGGAAGATCCGCGAGCAAATCGGCAAGACGTACCGCGGCGCAGGCGTGGCCGAGGTCCAGGTGGAACGGGCTGTGCAAGACAGGGTATTGGTGACCGTACGTGCAGCGCGGCCCGGGATCATCATCGGTCGCGGTGGTTCTGAGATCGAGAAACTCCAGGACGGGCTCTCTCGGATGACCGGCAGACAGGTACGTATAGGCGTGATGGAAGTCGAACGGCCCGAGTTGGAGGCGCCGCTGGTGGCCCAAGACGTGTCCTTCCAGATTGAGAACCGGATCAACCCGTATCGTGCGATGAAGGAAACGATCAGGCGGGTCATGGCCGCTGGAGCACAAGGGGTGAAGCTGCGCATATCGGGCAGGCTCGGCGGGGCCGAGCTGTCCCGGGTGGTGGAGATGAAGCAGGGCCGCGTTCCGTTGCAAACTTTGCGCGCTGACGTCGATTACGGACTATCTGAGGCGATGACCAAGTACGGTGTAATTGGGGTCAAGGCATGGGTGTGCCGGGGGGAGATCTGGACCCCCAACACACGTACCGATGAGGTGAGGTAACGATGCCGCTCTTGTTCCCTAAGAAGACGAAGTACCGAAAACAACACCGTGGGCGGCGCAAAGGCGTGGCGTCTCGTGGTCATGAGGTGGCTTTCGGCGACTACGGCATCCAGTCGCTGGGCCCGGCGTGGATCACGCGTCAGCAGATCGAGTCTGCTCGTACAACGCTGGCGCGGGCCACGCACCGAGGAAAGGTGTGGATCCGCATCTTTCCCGACAAGCCCTACACCAAGAAGGCGGCCGAGTCGCGCATGGGCAAAGGTAAGGGCAACGTAGAGAACTGGGTCGCGGTGGTGCGACCAGGGAGTATAATGTTTGAGTTCGCCGGTGTTCCCCCGGAGGAAGCCAAACGCATTCACCGACTGGTGAGCTACAAGCTTCCGGTCCCCACACGGTTGAGAAGCAAGTTCCATTTGGGAGGGGAGCGATGAAGCCCGCGGAACTCAGGGACATGTCGCAAGAGGAGCTGGAGCACCGAGTGCGCGAGTGGAAGCGCAAGCACCTTAACCTCAGGTTCCAGCACGCCTCGGGACAGCTGCAGAACACAGCCGAAATCACCAAGACGAGGCGTGATTTGGCTCGCGCTCTCACGATCCTCCGGGACCGTGAGCAGGAAGACAGGAGGGGCCATGCGTAAGGAGAGGGTCGGCCGAGTGGTCAGCAATCGCATGGCCAAGACGCTGGTGGTCGTCGAAGACAAGAGGCTGCTGCACCCGCGCTACCACAAGTACGTGTTGAGTCGGACGAAGTACTACGTGCACGACGAGGCCGGACAGGCCCGTGTCGGTGACATGGTGAGGATTCAGGAATCCCGCCCGATGTCCAAGCTCAAGCGGTGGCGGCTGGTGCAGGTCGTCCGACGTTCGGAGGGCTAACCATGATTCTGTCACGCACCATGCTAACCATTGCGGACAATACGGGAGTGAAGGAAGTACGGTGTATTACGGTGCAAGGCAAGCGTCCCCGAGGACAACTGGGAGATATCGTGGTGGGTTCCGTGCGCAAACGAATCGCCACATCCGAGTTCACCAAAGGGGATGTGGTTCGCGGCGTAGTGGTGCGCAGCCGCGCGCCGTACCAAAGGGCGGACGGAAGCACGATTCGGTTCGATGAGAATGCTCTGGTGCTTGTGGACAAGAACCTACAGCCTATCGGGACACGAGTGTTCGGGCCGGTCGCTCGGGAACTCAGGGAGAAAGGGATGATGCGCATTATTTCTCTGGCTCCCGAGGTGGTGTAGGAGGCACGATGCGCAAGGTCAAGAAGGGCGATCGCGTGAAGGTGATAGGCGGAGAGGACCGGGGCAAGATGGGGAAAGTGCTCCGGGTGTACCCTGAGCGTTACAGGGTGCTGGTGGAAGGTGTAAACATGATAACGAAACACCAGCGGCCGACGCAGACAGTCCGGCAGCCGGGGATCATCCAGCGTGAGGCCCCCTTGCACGAGTCCAATGTAGCTCTGGTATGCCCTGAGTGTGGCGTTCCTACCCGCGTCGGAACCGCGGTGGTGGAAGGGGTGAAGGTGCGGCGTTGCAAAAAGTGCGGCGCCACATTTGAGTGATGACGATGCTACTTTACGAACGATACCGGAACGAGCTGGCACTTAAGATCCAGGAGGAACTAGGCCTTGCTAACCCTATGCAGGTTCCCCGGGTGGAGAAGATCATACTGAATATGGGTGTGGGCAAGGAGGATGATCCCAAGGTGCTGGAGTCAGCCGTGGGGAACTTACGGGCCCTGGCAGGGCAGCAGCCGGTGGTCACCCGGGCCAAGAGGTCGGTGTCCGACTTCCGTATCAGACAAGGTGATGCGATCGGCTGCAAGGTAACCCTGAGGGGGGTGCGGGCATACGAGTTTCTGAACAGGTTGTTCAACGTAGTGCTGCCCGGAATACGTGATTTCAAGGGTGTGTCTAGAGACTCTTTTGACGGCCGAGGAAACTACAGCATGGGGCTTCCTGAGCAGCTTGTGTTCCCGGAAGTGACCTACGATGATGTAGTACGTACGCAGGGTATGGACATCACCATCTGTACTACCGCTGAGACGGACCGCGAGGCGGAAGTCTTGCTCCGCAGCTTGGGCTGTCCGTTCCGCGAAAGCTAGGAGGGACAATATGGCGCGCAAGGCATTGGTGTTGAAGTCCATGCGAGAGCCGAAATACGAAGTTCGCCATCGAAATCGGTGCCGCCTGTGCGGACGGCCGCGCGGGTATATTCGGGACTACGGACTGTGCCGCCTGTGCTTTCGCAAGATGGCGCTTGACGGAGAGATCCCTGGCATCAAGAAGGCCAGTTGGTAAGGAGGGTGCGGTGACAGTCAGCGATCCGATCGCCGACATGCTGACGAGGATACGCAATGCGGGTGAGCGCGGCCACAAAGAGGTGCGGTTGCCCTCGTCCAAGATGAAGGAGGCCATTGCTCGCGTCCTCGCCGAGGAAGGCTATATCGAAGGCTATGAGGTGGAAGAAGGAACTTCCTTTCCCGAGCTGACGATGGTCCTCAAGTACCAGCAGCTGGGGACGCGGGAGCGCCGGCTGGCGATTCGAGGACTCCGGAGGGTTAGCCGACCAGCGCGCCGGGTGTACAAGGGGACCGAACAGATACCGTATACCCGTGGAGGGCTGGGAGTCTGTGTGGTGTCCACCTCCCAGGGGTTGATGACTGGCCGAGAAGCGAGACGACGTAACCTGGGTGGAGAGGTCGTCTGCGAGATATGGTGAGGTGAGCGTGTATGTCCAAGATTGGCAAGCGTCCCATCCCCGTGCCTGAAGATGTGCAGGTGGAGTTGGCCGAAGGCCGGGTGGTGGTGAAGGGGCCGCACGGCACGTTGGAGCAGGAGTATGATCCGAGCCTGGTGGATGTGGAGCTACATGGCGGCGCTTTGCATGTAACCAGGCGCGGCGAGCGTACCGTACATCGGTCCCGGCATGGGCTGTATCGGGCGCTGATCGCCAACATGGTACACGGTGTGAAGCACAAATGGCGCCGGGAACTGGAGCTCAGAGGCTTGGGTTACCGGGCTCGGATGGAAGGGCAGTCCCTGGTGCTTGAGCTGGGATACTCGCACCCGATCAACTACCGGATCCCCGAAGGGGTGGAGGTTGAAGTTCCCGACAACACGCGCGTTATTGTGTCGGGCGTGGACAAACAAAAGGTTGGACAAGCGGCCGCCATCATCAGGGGATTCCGCCGCCCGGAGCCGTATCGGGGCACGGGTGTTCGGTACCGCGATGAGGAGATCGTACGTAAGGCAGGCAAGGTAGGGGTGAAGTGATGTCGACGGCGACGAAGGTAGCAAGGGACAAACAGCGGCGAAAGAGGCATCTGCGTATCCGGCGAAAGGTAAAGGGAACAGCGCAGCGGCCGCGGCTGGTCGTGCATAAGTCCCTGAACCACATCTATGCTCAGGTGATCGATGATGAGCGTGGACACACGATGGCCAGCGCCTCGACCTTAACAAAAGAGCTGCGGGATGAGGTTTCCAGCCCAACGGTGGATGCAGCCCGTCAGGTGGGACGAGCGGTGGCTCAGCGGGCCCGTGCGGCCGGGGTGGAGCAGGTCGTGTTCGACCGCGGAGGGTATCCGTACCATGGGAGAATCAAGGCACTGGCCGACGCAGCCAGAGAGGAGGGGTTGATTCTGTGAAGCCTGACATCAACCCGCAGGATCTGGAAAACGAAGTCATCGAGATTCGTCGTGTGGGAAAGGTGACCAAAGGCGGGAAGCGTTTGCGTTTCCGGGTCGTGGCCGTGGTCGGCGATCGACAAGGACATGTGGGCGTAGGATTCGGCAAGTCGGTGGAGATCCCCCAGGCCATTCAGCAGGCGGTGCGGGATGCTGCGAAGAGCATGGCGCGCGTTGCGCTGGTCAACGGGACGATTCCGCACGAGATTCTAGGGGAATTCAAATCCTCTCGCGTACTCCTAAAGCCCGCCTATCCCGGGACCGGTGTTATCGCCGGCCGGACTGTAGGTGCGGTGTGCCGATTGGCAGGCGTTGATAACATCCTGACCAAATCGCTGGGCACAAATACACCGCTGAATCTAGCTCGGGCGACGGTATCGGGCCTCAGCCTGTCGGAACCCGCCGAGGCGGTGGCGTTGCGTAGGGGCAAGGACGTCGAGGAACTGCTGGAGGTAACGGACGATGCCAAGACTGAATGATCTTAGTCCGAGCCGCGGCAGCGTCAAGCGGCGCAAGCGAGTCGGCCGGGGTTACGGTTCCGGCCGTGGAGGACATGAGTCAGGGAAAGGCACCAAGGGCCAAGGTTCGCGCTCGGGTGTCAAGCACACCCCTGGGTTCGAAGGGGGTCAGACGCCCATCTGGATGAGGTTCCCCAAGCGAGGGTTCAAGAACCCCTCCCGTGTTGAGTATGCTGTGGTCAACGTGGAGGAGCTGGATCGACGGTTCGAGGACGGCGAGGAGGTATCGCTGGAGGAACTCATGCGGCGGGGAGTGGTGCGGGATCCCAAGGACGGCCTTAAGGTCCTGGGCAGGGGAGCCCTCACCAAGTCTCTCACCGTTCGGGCCACCCAGTTCAGCGTGACCGCCCGGGAGAAGATCTCCGCGGCGGGCGGTGTGGCGGAGGAGGTCTAGGGTGTTAGACCGGTTCCGTACGATGTTCGCCGTCGAAGAGTTGCGCAAGCGGATCCTGTTCACCATTGCTATGCTGCTCATCTTCCGCCTCGGTTCGCATATCCCCGTCCCGGGTGTGGACACCGCCGAAGTCGGCCGCGTGTTGTCGGACATGTTTGGCGAGGGATTGTTCGAGTTCATCGGGATGTTCACCGGTGGCGCGCTGGAACAGTTCTCGCTGTTTGCGCTCGGGGTGATCCCCTACATCAACGCATCGATCATTTTCTCGCTCTTGATACCGGTATTCCCCAAGCTGAAAGCATTGCAGCAGCAGGGTCGAGAGGGGAGGCGGAAGCTCACCCAGTACACCCGCTGGACGACCGTGGGTTTGGCCCTGGTTCAGGCCTACGGCATGACCATGGTGGTCAGCAGGGGCGGTCTGGTGGACCCGGACATCCCGGCGGCGTTGTTCTTCATGACATCGGTTATCGCCATGACCGCAGGCACGATCTTCCTCATGTGGATCGGTGAGCGGATCACCGAGAACGGTATCGGCAATGGTGTCTCAATGATCATCATGGCGGGCATCGTAGCCCGGTTCCCCGATCAGTTGGGGCGCACGTACTTGCGGATCGCGGAGGGTGCAGTGTCCCCGTTGTGGGGGATCGGGATGATCGTGGTCTTTGTGGCCGTCATTGCCGGGGCGGTGGTCGTGCAGCAAGGGCAGCGGAAGATCCCCATCCAGTACGCCAAGCGCACTTCAGGGCGGCGGGTGTACGGTGGGCACACGAGCCATCTTCCCATCAGGGTCAACCAGGGCGGCGTGATTCCGATCATCTTCGCCTCGGCGATCCTTCAGCTGCCGGGGTCGATCGCAAGCTGGACCGGGCAGGAGTGGCTGATGCGCTATGTGAGGCCGGGAAGCCTGCCGTTCTTGATGGCTTACGTGGCCCTGATTTTCTTCTTCACCTATTTCTATTCGTCCCTTGTGTTCGATCCGGCGGACATCTCGAAGAACCTGCGGCAGTCGGGAGGGTTCGTGCCGGGCGTGCGCCCGGGGCAACCGACGGCAGACTACTTATCCCGGGTCAGCGGGCGGCTGCTGCTTGTAGGGGCGGCCTTCCTGGCGTTCGTGGCCGTGATGCCCTACATCTTCACCGCCATCTCCGGCATCGAAGAGTTCTACCTGGGTGGGACGGCGCTGCTCATTCTGGTGGGTGTCGGCATTGACACGATCATGCAGATCGAGGCGCATCTGGTCATGCGCCAGTATGAGTCGTTGGTCAAAGGCACAGGCTTCCTCGGAAGGCGAGCCGGATGAAGACAGTGATCCTGCTTGGTCCGCCCGGCTCGGGAAAGGGGACGCTGGCGGTGCGCCTTGCGGCCAAGCTCGGGCTGGAGCATCTATCAACCGGAGACATGCTGCGGGATGAAGTCGCGCGGGGAACGGACCTAGGCCGACGGGCTAAGGACTATATGGATCGGGGAGAGCTTGTGCCCGACCAGTTGATCCTGGACATGGTAGCCGAACGCTTGGCCGGTGACCGGGGCGTGCTGTTGGATGGGTTTCCGCGTACGTTAGCTCAAGCAAAGGGCCTGGAGGAGAATGCCAGCGTGGACAAGGCGCTGTATCTGGAGCTGGGCAAGGACGAGGTTGTGCGGCGCCTGTCCGCTCGGAGGGTGTGCAAGGAGTGTGGGGCCAATTACAACCTGCTGACCCAGCCTCCCGCAGCCGAGAACCGGTGTGACCGGTGTGGTGGGGAGCTGTACCAGCGCGACGATGACAAGCCTGAGGTCATCGCCAAGCGTTACGAGGTGTACGTAAGCGACTCCTCGCCGTTGATAGAGCACTATAGGGAGCAGGACGCACTGGAAACCCTTGACGGATCCGGGGCTCCAGACCTTGTGTACCAGCAGGCGTTGGCCGCACTGGGGTATGGTTAAACTGAAATCGGATCAGGAGATAGCAACGCTGCGGGAGAATGCCGAGCTGCTCTCCGAGATCCTTGTGCAGGTAGCGCTACTGGCTGAGCCCGGGGTGACGACCAAGCACCTGGACCGGCTTGCAGAGCAGTGGATTCGGGAGGCGGGCGCGGAGCCCGCCTTCTTGGGGTATCGGGGATATCCGGCCTCTCTGTGTGCTTCCGTGGACGAAGAGATCCTGCACGGTATCCCTTCGGACACACGGGAGCTGGCCGAAGGGAATATCCTGTCGTTGGATCTGGGACTGGTGCGCAAGGGTTATTATGCGGATGCCGCGCTTACGGTGTCGGTGGGCGAGACCGATCCAGAGGCGGAGCGGTTGATGGCGGTGACACACGGAGCCTTGCAGGAAGCGATCGCGGCCGCTAAAATCGGCGGCCGAGTCTCAGATCTCGCGCACGCCATCGACACTTATGTGCGAAGTCACGGGTTTTACGTGGTGCGCGAGTTTGTGGGTCATGGAATTGGCAAGGAACTCCACGAGGATCCGCAGATCCCGAACTTCGGCCCCCCGGGACAGGGGGCCAAGCTGGCTGAGGGGCTTGTGGTTGCGGTGGAGGTTATGGCCAAAGCGGACGACGAGCCTGCCGACATTCGCGATGACGGATGGACCGCGGTGACGGGAAGCGGAAGCCTGTCCGCGCACTACGAGGAGATGGTTGCGGTCACTGTGAACGGACCGGAGATCTTGACGCGGGGGGTGTGGGAGGAGTATTGGCGAAAAAAGATGTGATCCGGGAGCGAGGCGAGGTGCTCGAGGTGTTGCCGGACTCCATGTTTCGGATTCGGCTGGATAACGGGCATGTGGTGCTGTGTCACACCTCGGGTCGTATGCGTCGGCACTTCATCCGGGTGGTAGCCGGCGACCGAGTGATCGTCGAGTTCTCGCCCTATGACTTGACGCGCGGTCGGATTGTGTACAGGGAGTCGTAAAGGAGAGCTGTATGAAGGTGCGAAGCTCTGTGAAGAAGATGTGCGATAAGTGTCGCGTGATACGGCGCTTCGGCCGCCTGCGGGTCGTGTGTCGCGATCCTAAGCACAAGCAGCGGCAGGCATAAGGGGGTCCGATGGCACGGATAGCGGGAGTGAATTTACCGGCGAAGAAGCGGATTGAAGTCGCTCTGACCTACATATATGGTGTTGGTTACGCAAGGGCACAGGAGATTCTAAGGGAGAGCGGGGTCGATCCGAACACCAGGGTGATGGACCTTACGGAGCAAGAGGTAACCCTTCTGCGCCGGGCGGCCGAAAGCCGACCGGTGGAGGGAGATCTGCGCAGACAGGTGAGGGGAAACATACAACGGCTGCAGGATATCGGGTCCTATCGAGGGGTGCGACACAAGCAGGGGCTTCCGGTGCGCGGGCAGCAGACACAGGCGAATGCGCGTACGTGGAAGGGTCCTCGCCCATCACAAGCGGGAAGCCGGAAGGAAAAGCGGTAGTCTATGGCTAGAACAGGCGCGCGAACGGCAGCCAGAAGGAAGAAGAAGACGATCAAGCTGGATCGAGCCCGGGTGCACGTGCATTCTACGTTTAACAACACCATACTCACCCTTACCGATCCCAACGGGGATGTCATACTGTGGAGATCTCCGGGCACAGTCGGGTTTTCCGGATCTCGCAAGGGCACGCCTTACGCTGCGCAGATGGCGTGCGCGGCGCTGGTACGTGATATGAGAGAGTTTGGAATCCGTTCGGTTACGGTCACGGTGAACGGTACCGGGTCGGGGCGGCAGGCCGCTGTACAGACACTGCGGTCGTCGGGTCTGCAAGTGGAAGAGGTCAGGAACGTGACCCCCACGGCGCATTCGTAGGAGGGGACAGGCTATGGGACGATATACAGGCGCCAAGTGCAGGCTCTGTCGGCGTGAAGGAGCCAAGCTATTCTTGAAGGGCGATAGGTGTTTTTCCGCACATTGCGCGGTCGCGCGGCGTCCCACTCCGCCAGGGCAGCATGGGCGCTTTCGTCGACGACCTACCCAGTTTTCGATTCACCTGCGGGAGAAGCAGAAGGCAAAGCGCATGTACCGCGTTGGGGAGGCGCAGTTCCGTAGGTATGTGGAGAAAGCCAAGGGATGGAAGGGAGTGACCGGCGAGGCGCTGCTCAGATACCTGGAAAGCCGGCTGGACAACGTAGTCTATCGTGCAGGTTTTGCCTCCTCGCGGGAGCAGGCTCGCCAGTTCATCAACCACGGACATTTCCACGTCAACGGACGGCACACCGATATCCCCTCTTTTCTAGTTCAGGAGGGTGACATCGTGGAGGTGAAGCCCGGTTCTCGCGACAAGCTGCGGGAGCAGGTGAAGGCGGCTTCCGAACGGCGTGCTGTTCCGGCTTGGTTGACCAGGGATATGGAAGCCTTGCGGTTTCAGATGACCAGCGAGCCCAGCCTCGAGGATTTGGAGCAGTCCGTCGAGGTCAACCTGATCGTTGAGTATTACTCGAGGTAGGGGAATGCCTGAGTTTGTGTACCCACAGAAGATGGAATGGCTGGAGACGAGTCCGTCCTACGGCCGCCTGGCGGTGGAGCCACTGGAACGGGGTTATGCCACCACGTTGGGTAATGCCCTCCGCCGAGTGCTTCTGTCCAGCATTCCCGGGGCATCGGTGGTGCGGGTGAACTTCGCCGGAAAGTATCATGAATACGAGACCATTCCGGGCGTACGGGAGGATGTACTGTCTGTGATCCTCAACCTGAAGTCACTGGCACTGCGGTGCTCCGATGAGGACATGCATCGGTTGTACCTTGAGGCTTCAGGAGAGGGACCGATAAACGCTGGGCAGATCGACGCGCCTACAGGGGTGGAGGTGATGAACCCCGAGCTGGAGGTGGCGACGCTCACCGGGGACGGCAAGCTGGAAGTGGAAATGGAAGTGGAAAAGGGCTTGGGGTTCCGAAATGCCGATGACAACAAGCGTCAAGATGCCCCGGTGTCTTTGATACCAATAGATTGCGACTTCTCTCCTGTGGATAGGGTGAACTTCTTGGTGGAGGACACGCGTGTTGGTGGCCGGTCCGGCTACGAGAGGATGATCCTCGAGATCGGTACCAACGGAGCCATCACTCCCGAGGAGGCCATGTCTCAGGCGGTGGAGATTCTGCAACGGCATATGGAGTTTTTGACCGGCACGACCGTTGTGCAGCCCGAGGTAGAGGAGGAGGCCCCGGGAGAGGACATGACACCGCTTACCGAGCTCGGGCTCGACCCGCGGGCTTGTAACCTTCTGCGTGAGGAAGGGATCGTGACGCTGGGCGACCTGCTTTCTCGGAGCCGTGAGGAGATCCTGGATATCCACGGGTTTGGCGAGAAAACGCTGGAGCGGGTAGCCGCTCAACTGGCGGAGCTGGGGTACGCGATCCGGTCGGAGAAGGAGGAGTGAGATGAGGCATCGTCGCAAGGTTCCCAAGCTAAGCATGGACCGTGCCCGCCGCCGGGCGGTCCTCTCAGAACAGGCCAAGGCGCTGATCTTGGACGGCAAGGTCGATACTACTCCACCGCGCGCTCAGGCAACGCAGCAGGTGGTCGAGAGATTGGTCACCTGGGCCAGAAAGGGAGACCAGGCATCGCATCGCAGAGCGTATTCGTTGCTCGGCGACAAGGAGGCCACCCACAAGCTGTTCCAGGAGATCGGAGCGCAGTACAGGGACCGCGATGGAGGCTATACGCGCGTGCTCAAACTGGGGCCGCGGAGAGGGGACGGCGCTGAGGTCGCGCGCCTGACGTGGGTGTGAGATGACCAAGGGACCGATAGTTCCTCCGGGTGCAGCGCCGGTGGGCCCGTATTCTGCGGCGTACAAGGCGGGCGGGTTTGTGTTTGTGTCCGGCCAAATCCCATTAGGGGCCGGAGGCGAACTGGTCGGCGAGGGAATCGAGGAGCAAACCAGAGCTTGCCTGGATAATCTGCGAAAGGTCTTGGAGGCCGCGGGCGTCACCACCGCCGACGTGGTCAAGGCGACCATCTTCCTCACCGACATGGCGGAGTTCGGGACCGTCAATGAGATCTATGGGGAGTTCTTCGGCGGGCATAGGCCGGCGCGTGCGTGTGTGCAAGTCGGTGCCCTTCCCAAGGGCGCCAAAGTGGAAATCGAAGCGATTGCCTATGTGGGGGAGGTAGGTAGTACGTAGTGGGTAGTGATGGGCAGGAAGCACACCGTCCATGATCCATTTCCGAAGCCCGACCGTTTTTCCTACCCACCCCCCACTAACTACTTACCACCAACTACCTACTACGTTCCTGGATACAACACAACCTTGATCGCTTGGCGGTTAAGCAGCCTGTCCATGCCCTCCTGCCAGCGGCTCAACGGCAGCTCGTCCGTGATCACCCGCTGTACGTCCACGTGGGGAAGGAAGCGCTCCGCTTGATGCCAGGTCTCGAAAATCCTTCTGCCCACCAGGCCGAGAAGCTCTACCTCCTTGAACACAAGGTCCGCTGTGTTCAGGGTCAACGGACGGGCGGGGATGCCAAAAGCGATGATCCTCCCCCCGGGGCGTACCATGTCCACAGCCTGTTGCAGCGCGCCCTCGGCCCCACACATCTCCAGTACGACATCCGCTCCCAGGCCCTCCGTGAAACGGTCGACCAGGGCCACAGGATCCTCATGGGTCGCGTTGACGGTCTTGTGGGCGCCGAGCTCCGCGGCGATCTCCAGGCGGTCATCGAGCAACCCCACGTGCCAGACGGCCGCAGCCCCCGCGGCCCGCGCCACCCCGGCGGCCAGGAGCCCCGTGGGTCCATCGCCTAGTATGACGACATTCTTGGCAGGCACGGCGGCCTTCATCACCACGTGAACCGAGTTTCCGAACGGCTCCATTACCGTCGCCACCTTTGGGGGCAGCTGCGGGTCGACGTGCCACACGACGCTTGCCGGTACCGTCAGATACTCGGCGAACGTCCCGTTTCTGTCCACGCCGAGAATCTCCACATTGCGGCATATATGCGCGTTTCCTGTGTGGCAGAGGAAACACTTTCCACAGAAGATGTGCGTTTCGGCCGTCACGTAGTCACCAGGAATCACATCGTGGACTTCGGAGCCCACGCTTTCCACGTACCCGGCGTGCTCGTGCCCGAGGATTTGTGGGATGCGTATTCTCGAACGGGCCCAGTCATCCCAAGTGTAGATGTGCATGTCCGTTCCGCAGATGGAGGCGGCGGACACACGGATAAGCACCTCAGCGGGGCCTGGTTGAGGCGTGTCCCAGTCTACCAGCTCGGCGCCTGGTTTCGGACTTGTCTTGGCAACGGCTTGCACGATGGTCTCATCCCTCTCTGACGAGCATTGTACGTGGCGCGTAACGCGGACTCAAAGGTGACATTTGCTCAATCCACGCGGTGCGGGTAAGCTGTTTTTGGAACCCCACGAAACAAGGGAGGGACCGCATGGGCAAGTACGATGTAGTCAACCGTGCACTGGAAGGACTGAAGGAGCAAGGGCTCTACAACATAATCCGCCGCATCGACAGTGCAGTTGGGCCGTGGACCGTCGTTGACGGCAAGCGCGTGCTGAACATGTGCTCGAACAACTACCTGGGATTTGCCAACCACGAGCGGTTGAAGCAGGCGGCCGTGCGGGCGCTTGAACAGTACGGTGTGGGGCCGGCGGCTGTGCGCTCGATCGCGGGCACCATGAACCTCCATGAGGAGCTGGAGGCGAAGCTGGCGGCGTTCAAGGGAACCGAGGATGCCGTATCGTTTCAGTCGGGTTTCTGCGCCAATCTGGCTGCGATTCCCGCTGTGGCGGGCAAAGGGGCAGCGATTTTCACCGACCAGCTCAACCACGCGTCCATTATCGACGGCTGTCGGCTGACCAAGGCCGAGCGGGTGATCTTTCCCCATCGGGATGCGGAGGCCCTGAAGAACTCACTCGGGGAGCACAAGGACAAGCCCGTCAAGCTGGTGATCACCGACGGGGTGTTCTCCATGGATGGTGACCTGGCCCCCTTGCCGGAGATCGTGGAGGCTGCTGAAGCCTATGATGCGCTGGTGCTGGTGGACGACGCCCATGGAGAAGGCGTTTTGGGAAGACACGGCCGGGGGATCGTCGACCACTTCGACCTTCATGGGCGTGTGGATATGGAAGTAGGCACGCTGTCCAAGGCGTTCGGCGTGGTGGGCGGATACGTGGCCGGAAAACGAGAGATTGTGGAGTATCTCAGACAGCAGGGACGGCCGTTTCTGTTCTCCAGTGCCACAACCCCCGCGGACATGGCGGCGTGCATCGCGGCGGTTGAGGTGCTCGAAGAAAGCGACGAGTTGGTGCGTGCGCTGTGGGCCAACACCCACAGCTTCAAGGAGGAGATGGCCGGGCTGGGATTCGATACAGGCCAGTCGGATACCCCCATCACCCCGGTTATGCTGGGCGAGGCCCAGCTAGCGTGGGACTTCTCCAAGCGGCTGTTTGAGGAGGGCGTGTTTGCCCAGGCCATTGCCTATCCGACCGTGCCCAAGGGTAAGGCGCGCATCCGGGTCATGCTGTCCGCCGGGCACAGCAAGAGTGATCTGGACTACGCTTTGGAGACTTTTGCCGCGGTGGGCCGGGAACTGGGTGTCCGGTAGAGCCCGGCCCACCCCGCACCTGTTCACAGGCCTAGGTCGTCGCTGATCTCCTGCATGGCGCCCAGGACCACGCCCACGAAATCGGCGAGATCCATCCCAAGCTGCCTGCAGGAGGCGATCGCCTCCCGTGATGCCGAGCGGGCGAAATCTTTCTCCTTGTACCGCTTGAGAACGCTGTCCGCCGTGAGCCCCCCCAGGCGCTCGGGATGTACGAGGGCGGCGGCCACCACGAGCCCCGTCAGCGGATCGACTGCGCACAGCGCCTGGGCCATGGGACTGGTCGGCGCCTGCTGGCCGGCATGGGCGAGGATCGCCCCAAGTACCTCCTCATCGTTCAGTCCCTCCTCTCGGAGCAGTTGCACCGTCTCAAGGCCGTGTCGATCGGGCTCGTCTTTGGTTTGTTCATAGTCCAGATCGTGGATCAGTCCGGCCAATGCCCACTGCTCGGGGTCTCCGCCGTGGAGGGGAGCGAGCGCCTTCATCCCCGCTTCCACGGCCAGCATGTGCTTGATCAGATTGCGGTTGCCGATATTTCGTTCCACCAGCTTGAATGCCTCTGTACGGTTCATGTCACCTCCTTGGGTGTCACCTTGCACGCCGCTTCCACCGAACGGACCTGCGGGTCGGCAAGGAGCGCCAGCAGCTCCGTGCGGTCCGGGTTCATCGTAGTTACGCCTTCGGCACGTTGCACCAAGACCGCCGGGCTTTCGCCGGCGCGCAGGGCCGCGCGCAACCTAGGATCAGCCTTATCCGTGATGTAGCGGCATAGATCAGGCAGCGGACAGTGCGGACAGCGCGGGCGGCGGGCTACACACACCCGGCGTCCCAGTTGGATGAGGTTCAGGTGAAGCGGAAGCTCACGTCTCTGTGGAATCAGGGGGGCCAGAGCCGCGTGGGGATCGCCGCCGGGGGGGCGCACCCCAAGCCGTTGCGTCACGCGCGCTACATGCGTGTCTACCGGGAAGCGGGGGATGCGGAACCCCATCAGTAGAACGATGTAGGCAGTCTTCTTGCCCACCCCGGGAAGCGACAGGAGCCACCGTTCGGCCTGTTCCGGGGTGTAGTCTCGCAAGAACGCAAGCGACAGTCTCCCCTGCTCCTGTTGTACGCGCTGCAACACACTGTGGATTCTGACGCCTCTTTGCATGTGTAGGCCCGCTTGTTTGATGGCCTGGGCTATCTCATGCGGCTGGGCTGCGGCCACGTCTTCCCAACGGGGGAAGCGCGCACGCAGTGATTCGTATGCCAGGTCCCGGTTGCTGTCGGACGTGTTCTGAGAAAGAATGGTCCGCACGAGGAGTTCCAACGGATCGTGGTGCTCCGGATGAGGGTCGCCGTACAGGGCCGTCAGACGGCGGTCGACCTCTGTCAGCACGGCATGAGCATCCATGAATACAAGCATAGGGTAGGGGGTGGGCATGGGCAACGCCGACGGAGCTCGCGGAACATGCCTGGTGGACGCGCAGAGGAATCGTGTCGTGTGCTGTACGATGGCCCCGGGGGACCTCTGCCTGTAAGAGACAGGAAAGGAGAACCGATGCAAAGAGCGCAAAGCGAAGGCAAGTGGATCGTGCGGCTGCAGGATGGGGAGCGGTTGCCGGACGCGCTTTTGGAATACGGCCCCGGCGCGGCTGTCGTGGCCGGCGTGGGGATGCTGCGGGACCTCGTCATGGGCTACTGGGACGGCACCCGCTACATGGAGGAGCCGGTGGTCGAGCCGGTGGAACTGCTGTCGTTCCAAGGAAATATCGGAGAACTCGAGGGCAGCCCGGTGGTGCACGCCCACGTGGTGGTTGGGAAACGTGATCTCAGAGCCTTGGGAGGACACCTTCTGCGGGCGACCGTGCATAACACGGCGGAGCTTGTGATCCTCTCTCTGCCGGGCGTGAGGCTGGAGCGCAAGCCCGAGCCCTCAGGGCTGCCGGGGCTGTACCCCCGCGAGGCGTGAGGGCTGATGAAGTAGCGACAGGGCTGCTATCGGGTCAGGATACGTAGAACTCGGATCGGCGGTCGGCCAGGAGATCGTTCCACGGGTTGATCTGCTTTTCCCGCGCGAGCTGTGGTTCGATGTCCACCACCTGCACATCCTCCCCTTCCTCGGGCGAACGGGCCAAGTACCTCCCGTCGGGGGAGATGATCTGCGACAGTCCGGTGAAGCGAAGCGCTCGTCCGTTTCTTCTCTCTGTGCCCACACGGTTGGCGGTGACGGTGAACACGCGGTTTTCCAAAGCGCGCACGGTCATGGTGCGCTGGGCTACACCGGGCATCACCAGGTTTGACGGGTGGGCGATGATCTCCGCCCCACGGAGGGCCAGTGTGCGGGCCGCCTCAGGGAAGAAATGATCAAAGCAGATCATCACCCCTACGCGGGCACCGTTTAGTTCGCACACCGGGAAGTTGGTATCCCCGGGCGTAAACCAGCGCTTCTCCTCCGCAAACAGATGGACCTTGTTGTACACCGACTCCACCCCGTGCGGGGAAATGACCACTGCCGCGTTATAGACATGGTCCCCGCACCGGGCGGCCAGTCCTGCCACAATGTGGGTGGAAAGCGATTGGGCTATCTGCATGAGGCCTTTCGTTGTCGGCCCGTCGGGAACGTGCTCCGCCAGTTGGTCCACCTCTGCGGTGGAGGTGAACACATATCCTGTGTTGAAAAGCTCCGGCAGGACCCACAGTTCGGCCTCCGCGGACGCCATCAACCGGCGGGCGCGCTCGAGGTTCCCCCGGGGCTCGCCGAACGTTGGTTCCATCTGGACGTAACCCACTCGCATGGCGCATGGACTATAACCGAACCTCTGTGTTCAACCCAGCCTCAGCGGCCGGTTGCCCACCTCATGTGTGCCGGCGGTGATCGGTCGGTGTGCACGGTACGGCCTGTAGATGGTCAACTATGCCGGCCTGTACGAGGGGGAGCGGATACAATTGCGGTTGATCCTTCAGCAAGGAGGCAGCATGGCGCGGACGATCGACCGAGAACAGTTGAAGGCGAAGTTGGATCGGGAGATCATCGTCTACTGTGGCAGTTGTGCCTGTCAGGCGAGTCCCAAGGCGGCGGACAAGCTGGAACGGCTCGGTTTTCGGAACGTATGGGATTACGCTGGAGGGAAGGCCGACTGGGTGGAAGCAGGCTATCCGCTGGAACGAGAGCAAGGAGCAGGCACGTGAGAAGGCAGCGCCGTCTTGCTCCCTGCTTGTGGTCGACCAAAGTGTCAGATGACGGACGGGGAACGCCCTGACTAACGACGAACTGAAGCCGACGGGTCGACTACGGGTCGCCGGGGGTGCAGCGTACGCAGCAGCCGTGCTCATCTTCTTGTCCACCATCGCGATGGTGATCGCCGGCGAGGATCAAGCGGCTGACCCGCTGGCGATGGACGCGGCTACCCTGGCGATGATGTTCCTGTGGCTAGGACTGATGATTCTCCCCCTGTGGGCCGTTCGCTGGATCCATCCGGATGGGCTTGTGCGCAGGGTCGTGGCGGCGTTTGTCTGCCTGCTGGTGTTGGGGGAGCTCACCGCTGCCGGCTACTCGTTGGCTCTGGAGGCGGAAACGCCTATGGGTACGCTGTCTGTCATGGCCGGAGTTGTCACGGCGCTTCTGCTGGCTGCGGGCCTTGGACTGGCGATCCTGTTGAGACGGCGTCCGCAGGGCCTGCAGGGTTTGCACGGGGAGCTCTCGTGGGCGCTCATTGCCTATGTGGTGCTGAGCGCAGCGTCCGTCTTTCTGCCGGAGGTGCTGCTTCCGTTGGCCGGAGTGCCGTTGACCGTGGTGTATGTCGGACTGGGCATAATCCTGCGCAGGGCGGGACGCGATGCAGCCTGATGTGCGAAGCTTAGAACGCGCCCTTCTTTGGCACTGTAGTGTCCACGGTCCTCTCCCTCCGGCGGAAGCGGTGAAGCTGCTCTTTCAGGCGGTGTTGGGGATGGATCATCTATTGGCCGACCGTAAGGCGTTCGCCCGCGCACTCGAACGGGAATGGGAGGCATTGGCGGGACCATATCCTCAAGAGAGGCTTCTTGAGCCCGTCCATCCGGGCAGGAAGATTGTGCGCATCAACCTACGGGTGGCTAAGGGGTTTGCGATTTCCGCGGACGAGCTGGCTACGTTCCTCGCTGAGCAGCCGCTTGTGAAAGGAAGCCGGGACGAGCTTGAGGCGGCCGCCCATTGGTCGGTAGGTGCTGCCCGGAGGGGCAGGATACCCATCACTGCGGATAGTTTGGAGCCAGAGTGGCGAAGGGCCCTGGATCACGGACACCCGCCCCACCATTCCCCGAACTACCGACAGAGGGCCAGGCCGGCCTATCGGCTGGTACACAATGCGGCTGACGAGCGTTTTTTGGAGTTGGTGCGCATGATGGCCAAGAGACGAGCCTAGGTGTCTTCGGCCAGACTGGCATGTATCTTAGGCATCCAGCGGGAAACCTCTATACCCTGGGGACAGCACTCCTCGCAGCTATGGCATGCAGTGCACTTATCCGCGCGACGGGCTTCGTTGAGCATGCGGTAGCCCATCCGCCCGCGGCGCATGTCGTCGAACGCCACGGCGTTGTTGTACTGCTCAAACACATTGGGAATGGCTACTCCGCTGGGGCATGGTAGACAATACCCACACCCTGTACAGGGGATAGGTCTCAGGGACAGGTACGCCTTCCGCAGTCGGTCGAACAAGGCGCGCTCCTCCCCGGTGAGGTTCTCCGGAACGGAGCGAGAAGCTGCGCGGACGTTCTCTTGCACTTGCTCCAATGTGCTCATGCCGCTCAGCACGACCGAGATCTCCGGTTGATCCCACAGCCAATGCAGCGCCCACTCCACCTGCGACCACGGGCGGCCGGCCTCGCGCCACAGCGGTGCGACGGTCGGAGGAGGCTCTTTGGCCAGTTGCCCGCCGCGGAGGGGCTCCATGATCACCACCCCCAAGCCTCGTTGGGCCGCGTAGTGAAGCCCGGCCCGACCAGCCTGGTAGTCGACGTCCACATAGTTGTACTGTATTTGACATAGCGCCCAGTTGTCGTATCCATCTACGATATCCTTGAACACAGACAGCTTGTCATGGAACGAAAAGCCTAACTCCCCGACGCGGCCGTCGGACACCGCCCTCTCCGCCCGCGAGAGAATGTCCAGCTTTCGCATTGAGTTCCAGCTTTCAGCATTAAGCCCGTGCAGGAGGTAAAAATCCACATGGTCGCGCTGCAGCCTCTCCAGTTGTTCATCGAGGATCCGGTCGAAGTCGTCTCGGTTCTTCACCCTTCCACACGGCAGCTTGGTGGCCACCCGGGCCCGCCCCCGGTAAGAACCCTGCAGGGCCCTCCCGAGGAACGCCTCCGACGCTCCGCCATGGTAGAAGTACGCGGTGTCGATGTAGTTGACGCCGTGTTCCAGAGCGTAGTGGAGCATCTCTGCGGCACGGTCCTGATCGATGTTCGTCCGATCATCCCCAACGATGGGGAAGCGCATCGCCCCGAAGCCCAGGGCCGAAGGTTGCCAATCCAGCTTACCGAGGGTTCCGAAACGCATGGCTCCAAGTTACCCGCTCCACATCGTTCGTCAACCTGCGCTGTGGGCGAGCAGTTTCGGTATGATTCACCGGGGATGGGTATCACTTTGGAACGAGCCGAGTTCGAGCGGATGGTGCGCGAGGCGCTGGAAGAACTGCCCGAGGAGTTCCACAGACTGTTGGGGGGCTTACAGGTGGTCGTGGAGGATTACCCCGACGATGAGCTGATGGAAGAATGGGGGGCGGTGCCACCGGACTACCCATTCGGCCTCTATGAGGGCCTCGCGCTACCCGACAGCGACGCCCACGATGAGTTCGAGGGACGGCTGGTGCTCTATCAGCGGCCTCTGGAAACCTGGAGCCGTGACCAAGGGGAGCTGCGGGATCAGATTCGGCGGACGGTCTATCATGAGCTGGGTCACCGATTCGGTTTCCCTGAGGGGACAATGCCCGATGAGCTGCGTGGTGGGGTGGGCGGCCGCTGGACCCACGATGCGCTATGGCGGGAAGCCAGACGCTATCTAATCCAGGCCGAGCACGACCTGGCGGCGGCGCAGGCCATGGACCAGGCCCAAGCGCGTGACTGGACGCTGACGGCGGCTGTGGTGGCTGCGGACCGGGCCCTGCAAGGAGCGTTGCTGGCCTGCGGTGTGGAGCCGGAGGTGTTCGCGCAGGACGGGCTGGGGGAGCTGTTGGCGAGGTTAACCCATTACGATCAGGATTGGCGTAAGCTCCGGGGCCTTATTCGACTGCACAGGATCACCATGGACATGGGGGCGGCGGGATTGCCCGGCCCGGCGGAACGTGTTCGCCTTCGGGCTGTCCGGCAGGCACTGCACCTTGCTGAGGCCGCTGTGCAGAAGGCGCGAAGGGAGGTGAACGGATGAGCGAGCAGTATGAGCGGACGATACAGGGGACCGTAATCCGGCTTGTCCGGGGCGACATCACCCAGCAGGAGACCGACGCCTTGGTCAACGCGGCGAACCCCGACTTGGCCCCGGGCGGAGGCGTGGCGGGCGCGGTACACAACGCAGGGGGGAAGTTGCTTACCGAAACCTGCGCTGACATCCGTCGTAGGCAGGGGCCGCTTCCCGCTGGGGAGGCGGTGCTTACCATCGGGGGCGACCTTACGGCTCCTTGGGTGATCCATACAGTGGGTCCCGTGTGGCAGGGCGGGCAGGTTGGCGAACCGGAGCTGCTTGCCCGGTGTTACCGGTCGTGCCTGGCCCTGGCGCAAGACAAAGGGTTGCGTTCGATAAGCTTTCCCAGCCTTTCCACGGGTGCCTATGGGTACCCTGTCTGCGGGGCGGCGCCTGTTGCGCTAGGGGCGGTTGCCGATTTCCTCGAGGGGAACCCCGGTGTACTTGATGAGGTACGCTTCGTGTTCTTCTCCGACCGGGATCAAGCGGTGTATGCGGAGTCGCTGAGTGATCTATAATTTCTCATGGATAACGTAAGACAGTCGAAGCCCAGAGCCACCTCTCAAGTCAGGTTCCCGGACGGACGGGTGTTTGAGGGGGAAGTAGGAACACCGCTGGCTCACTACACCCAGGCGGCGTACCCGAATGCCGATGCTCCACCGGTCGCGGGGTTGATGAACGGCAAGCTGGCCGAGTTGTGCACCCCCGTGCATCGGGACGCAGATGTGCACCCCACGTTCACCACCGATTCGGACGGCATTCGCATCTACACCCGAGCGCTCAGCTTCCTCTTGGTGGCTGCAGCGGAGGAAGCATGCCCGGGAACGCGCCTGGTGGTGGATCATTCGGTGCCGTTCGGCGGCTATTACTGTCGACCTCTGGAACGGGAGCCGCTGACGGCCGAAGAACTGGCGGGCCTGGATGCCCGCATGCGGCGCATGGTGGAAGCGGATATGCCTATCACAAAGGAGCATGTGTCCAAAGAGGAGGCCTGCAGGTGGTTTGTCGAGAACGGGGCCCGGCACAAGGCCGACCTGTTTCGCTATGCCTGGGATGAGGACACGGTTCCCCTGTACCGATTGGGTTCAACGCGGGATTATTTCTTCGGTCCTTTGGTTCCTTCTACGGGGTACCTTCGCCACTTCTCGCTGGAACCGTACCACGACGGGTTCATCCTCCGGTTTCCCCGCCGAGAATGCCCTACGACCCTGCAACAGCCGGAGGACTACGGCGTCCTTTGGCAGGTGTTTCAGGAGTACGTGCGCTGGCTCGAGCTGTTGGGGGTGTACGATGCGTGGACGGTCAACGAGGCAGCGGCGAGCGGACGGCTAAGCGAGGTCATCCTCGTCTCGGAAGCCCTCCATGAGTTAAGGGTCGGGGAAATCGCCCGCCGCATCCGCCAGCTCCCTGAGGGAAAGCGTGGGATGGTGTTGGTTGCCGGTCCGAGTTCCGCGGGCAAGACCACCTTCAGTAAGCGCCTGGCCGTCCAGCTTCTGGCGCAGGGACTCCGGCCGTACCCGGTGGCCATGGACGACTACTTCCTTCCTCGAGCGGAGATGGCTCGCCGCGGGCTCACCGATTTTGACCATCCGTCGGCCGTGGACATTCCGCTGTTTCGAAAGCAAGTTCAGGAGCTTCTCGAAGGACGGGAGGTGCGGCTGCCCCGGTTTGACTTCCCCACGGGTGAGCGCCGGGAGGGGGAGGAACTGCGCCTGGGACACGATGCAGTACTGGTGGTGGAGGGACTGCACTGCCTGAACCCGGAGTTACTGCCAAGCGATGTGGAAGCCCATGCGTTTAAGATTTACGTTTCCGCGCTGACACAGCTCAATCTGGACGACCATGTGCGCATCTCCACCACCGATACCAGGCTCCTGCGTCGCTTGGTGCGGGATGTGGCTTACCGGGGGTATGCCCCGGAGGATACGCTGCGATTGTGGCCCCGTGTGCGACGGGCGGAAAAGCAGCATGTGTTTCCCCACCAAGGCCGGGCGGATGTCATGTTCAACTCGGCGTTGGCCTACGAATGGTCGGTGCTTCGGCCCCTGGCGGAGCCTTTGCTGCGGCAGGTCAGGGATCCGCGTGGACGATTGGAGGCGCAGCGGATACTGGGCACGCTGCGATGGTTCAGGCCCTATACTATGGAAGAGATTCCCGCCACGTCGATCCTGCGGGAATTCATCGGTGGAGGCATTCTCGTCGATTACTTCCCCAGCCCCGACGAGCGAGCGTCAAGGAGGAGATGATGAATACGATGCCATGGGCAGGTTTCGACGATGCACAAGCGCAGATTGGTGGCCAAGGCGCCTTCCTGCTGGGCCAGGCGCGCGGCGGAAGGGCGAACCCGATGACCATTGGATGGGGCCTCGGGGGTACATGTTGGGGGCGTTCGGTGTTCCTTGTATTGGTCCGTCCCTCTCGTTATACGCACGGTCTTGTTGAAGACAGCGGGGAGTTCTCTGTAAGCATCCCGGATTCCGGATGGGAGGCAGAGCTCGCCTTCTGCGGGAGCAAATCAGGGCGCGACGTGGACAAGGTGCGGGAGCTATCGTTGAATCTGGCTCCCGGGCGCGAAGTGTCCGTGCCTACGCTGGACGTCCCTGGGGTGCATTACGAGTGCAGGGTTGTGGCAAAGACCCGCCTGACCGAGGAGGGCCTGCTGGATACCGATGTCCGGGGCCGGCATTACCCTAAAGGGGACCTGCACACGCTGTATTTCGGGCAGGTGCTGGCGGTGCACCGCCGGTGAACCTGGCCGGGGGGCCCGAAGGACGGTCCTTCGGCCCCCCGGGTATGCATGTGTTAGTCGTCGTTGTCCGGCTCTGGCTCAGGCTCCGGATCGGGAGTGACGTCCGGGATGCCGTCTAGCTCCTGCCGGTCGATCTCCGGCCAGTTGTTGTCGGGGATCGGGCCCATCCCTCCAAACGCGAGCCGCACCGCGAAGAACGGTGCGCCGACGTCCACCTCGCCTCCGGCGATCTCGCGCCCGTCGTCCTGCCAGCGGCCGGGGAAACCGATGAGGTAACCGGCCCACCCGTCCAGCGAAAGCCAATCCAGCAAACGTATCTGCATTCTCAGGTGGACCATGCCCCCGAAGAACCCCCGTTCCAGGTACACGGTCGTCGGTTCCTCGAGCGCGTCACCGAGGTTATCCGGATCGCGCGAGCGCACGGTGAGCTGCAGCGAGCCTCCGCCGAGCACCGCTCCCACGCCGACGAGCACCCCCTCTGCGGCGCGCTCCATCGTTTCGATCGTCATCCCGCCGAACGAAAGCTCAAGCGATGCCGTTCGGCGGTCCTCGATGGCGTCGGTGGTGCCTGCGAAACCAATTCCGCCGAACGCTGGACCCTTGGTAACGCCTCCTCCACCTCCCCCTCCGGTCACCATCATGTGTCCCGGGAGCGTTGGGTAGCCCGCGGCCGAGAGCTCCGCGTTGAGGGCGGTGAGATCCATGTGCGTGATCATGCCCAGCATCGGCCCGCCGAAGCCGAATCCCACTTCATCCGCCGTCGCTGCAAAAGACATGAGTAGCGCCAAACATGCTGCCAGCAAACCCTTGCTCATGGTTCCTGGAGTTGCCCCGGCTATGCTGAGCTGCGCATAGCCGGGGCAACTCCAGACTGCGTCGGAAGGCAGAGTTGAAGACGAGGCGTCGGAGGATGCAAAGACGCCACGCTGGTCACCGAGCTCCAACTGCTGTGTGCT
>SL_5KL_010_SEDDRAFT_10000421_pt1 | contig 26995 bp, 24 predicted proteins | sample SodLakKL_010_SED_FD_9118 | JGI IMG/M metagenome (IMG submission 9118) | reverse complement strand
GATAAAACAACTGGTTTTAAAGGCCGGAGAAAATGGTTATCAGGGTTTAAGCGTAATAGCAGGGGAAGAAACACCATATCCAAATGGACCTAAGGGGTTTTTCCTGGAAGAAGGTTTTGAAAACAGGGTTTTTCTGGGACGATTTCTCTTACGGAATAAATGGGAAAAAATTTATTATATGGAAAAAAATTTTGGTTAAGGAGGGATTGTTTTGTTAAGTTACAATTTAAGTGATGATGCTGAATTGAAGTTTTTTGAACCAAAAGATGCCGAGGAACTTTTTGCTTTGGTTGAAGAGAACCGTGACTTTTTAAGAGCCTGGTTACCCTGGGTGGATAAAAATAAAACAGTTGAGGACAGCCGAAACTTTATTAATTCAACCAGGAAGCAATTTGCGGAAAACCAGGGTTTGCACCTGGGGATATGGGATAGGAATCAGATTGCAGGGGTTATAGGCTTCCATGGAATTGACTGGGGTAATAAGTCCACCAGTATAGGATACTGGCTCGGAGAAAAATATACCGGGAAAGGTTTGATTACAAAAGCCTGCCGGGCACTTATTGATTATTCCTTCAAGGAGTGGAAATTACACAGGGTGGAAATCAGGTGTTCAGTAGAGAATAGAAAGAGTATGGCTATTCCTGAAAGACTGGGTTTTAAGGAGGAGGGTCTGGTAAGAGAAGCAGAATGGCTGGAAAATTATTTTACTGATCATATTGTTTATGGATTGCTGGCTTCTGAGTGGGAATAAGTCTGGAAGGGAAAGGGGATATCATTAATGGATAGGGAAATTTTCGATAAATGGGCTGAGGGATACGATGAGAGTATCGAGAGGGAAGATTCCTTTCCTTTTGCCGGTTATAAAAAGGCCCAGGAATTAATAAAGAATATTGTTAATATGAAGGAAGGCTTAAAAATCCTTGATATTGGTATCGGAACCGGGGAAGGGGTTTTATCGTTTTACGAAGAAGGGGCTTTAATAACCGGGATAGATTTTTCGGAAAAAATGCTGGAAAAAGCCCGGGGGAAAATGCCCCAGGCAAGATTAATCAAAAACGATTTTTCCAGGAAATTTCCCCCCGAGGAAATTATTGGGGAAAAGTTTGATTACATTCTTTTATCTTACGCTCTACATCACCTTCCTGATTGGGAGAAGGTTGAGTTTCTGGTTAAATTGAAAAATTTCCTTAACCCGGGAGGAAGGATAATAATTGCCGATATTGCTTTTTCTGACCGCAAGGCAATGCAAAGTGCTCGGAAAAAAGCAGGAGATGATTGGGATGAAAATGAATATTATCCGATTATTGAAGATATTGCCTTTAGCCTGGAAAAAGAAGGTTTTTCCCTGACCTTTATTCAGGTTTCTTTCTGTGCTGGAGTGCTTCAATTAAGGCAATAAAAAACCTCCCAAATGGGAGGCATTGAACTAAATTTCTACAGCACAGTTATTTTCCAGGGCTTTATTGCAGGCAAGTCCGATTTTCAGTGATTTTATTGCTGCTTCTACAGATAGGTCTGGACAGGCAAGGTTTTGTTGAATTGATTGACACACCCTTTCCATTACAACCTTGTTTTCGTTTTCCCCCTGGGGGCAAATTTCCTCAATTGTTCCGTCTTCGTGGTAAACCGTGGTTTTTTCCTTGGGGGTATCCCCGAATTCGCCGGAATAATTAATTGTTCCTTTGGAGCAAACAATATTGTAACCGGTGCTGAAAGGGTATCCGTGGGGAACCATAGAAGAACAATCAACACTGGCCATGCTGTCTGAATAATTTAGTGTTGCCACAACATGAGCATTTTTGTGGTTCCCTATTCCTCGAGCGGTAACATGATTGGGGACCCCTAAAAGCTCTACAAGGAAATCAAAATTATGCAGGGTAAAGTTTAAAATTATTTTATTGATCCCCACGTCTTCCCAGAAAGACGGTGTCCTGTTATAGGTTGTAACCGATCGAGGGGTGCCCATTTTTCCTGACCTGATAAGGTCCAGGGCCATTTTGTGAGGTGGGGAATACTTGTAAAAAAGATTAACAAACAATTTCCTTTTATATTTTTTGGCAAAATGCTGCATTTTCTGGGCCTCCTGGAGAGAATAAGCCAGGGGAGTTTCGCAAAAAACATCCTTTCCTTTGGCCAGGGCTTTTGTAACATATTCCAGGTGGAGTTTTGTCGGGAGGCACACGTCAATCAGGTCAATTTCCGGGTCCTCTATGAGGGTGAAAGGATCCGAAGTTGTTTCTACATCGAATCTTTCTTTAGCTTCTTTAAGTTTAGATTCTCTTCTTCCAAAGATTTTTTTGACCTGAACACCATCAATTTTTTTGTACTGCTCGGCATGAAAAAGGCCAAAGCCGGTTCCAAGAATTCCAACTTTAATAATCCCCACCTCCAGGTTTTTCTGTTAACTGATTCATTTTTTCGCCCTGCCCCCGGAAACTCCTTCTCAAATATTTCGTATAGATTGGTTTTGTGGAGTGTGTTATGATTGAAAGGAAGTGGAAAAGGATGGAGTTAATAAGGACCAAAAGATTGCTATTAATTCCTCTGGAATATTCTCAGTTAAAGACTAGGTTGTCCTCTCCCGAGACTCTTGAAAAAACTTTGAACTTTAAGTTTTACGATAAAACAATCCCTCCACCACTGGAGGAGGCTTACCAGCAAAAAATTTCCATGATTGAGAAAAACAAAAAAGAATTTTTGCTCCTTACCTTCTGGCAGTTTGTTATTGCAGAAACTGGTTTGGTTATAGGTGAGGCAGGATTTAAAAGCCTCCCCAATCAAAAGGGGGAAATAGAAATTGGATATGGAATTACCCCTGCTTTTCGCGGCAAAGGGTATGCCCGCGAAGGGGTAAAAGCCCTTGCTAAATGGGCCCTGAAAAAAGAAAATATCCAGGCTATCCTGGCAACAACCGACCGGGAAAATTTTCCCTCACAAAGAGTTCTGAAAGGGATAGGTTGGGAAAAAACGGGTGAGGATGAAAATAGTTTTTTCTGGCGCCTGGAAAAGAAGAATTTGGCGGGATTATAAAAGAGCTAAGAATTAAAAGGTGAAAAATCTCTCGTTTCTGTTTAAAGGAAGCATGCGAGAAAAAATTTAGGGAAAAAGGTAATTGTCCTCTGCATATTATGTTTTGATAGGGAAAGGAGGAATTAAAATGTCTTCTGCAGGAGCCACAGGAGGGACTGCTGCTTATGTTGCTATAATGGAAGCAAAAAAGGCCATGGGATCCATAATACATATTGAAAACAAGGATTTCCTGGACCTGGTGAATAAAGGAGAAACTCCCCTGGTTGTTTATCACCACGGGGGAGTTTTCAGAAAAAGCTATNCTTATTTGTTTGCCTGGAAAGGATATATATTTCTGACAAGAAGCCAGAAGAAACTTTCTCTTCCAGGAAAAGCACAGGTTATAAGGGCAAAAAAATTGGATCTGCCAACTATTTAAAGCCGGGAATTTTCCCGGTTTTTATTTTGTTTTTTAAAAGAATAAGTTCATTGAACTCCCGGTCTAACTCCTCATATTTTTCCGTACCGGGAAGAGTTGAGCTGAGTTCCCCCAGGATTTTGGTTATCCTGGTTTCAACCACCATCAGATCATCCTTTTCCCGGGGAGAATCAGTTTCTTTTTTCCAGGGTATTTTTCTCAAACTATTCCCTTCGAATATCAATTGGTGTGAACACAGAGCATCAACAAGGTACCGGTCATGACAGACCATAATTAAAGTTCCCCTGAAGGTTTCAAGAGCGTTTTCCAGGGCAACCCTTAAGCTTAAATCAAGGTGAGTGGTGGGTTCATCAAGGAGCAAAAGGTCGGGTTCGTTCAAAAGTATGTAGCAAAGGGTAAAACGCCTTCTTTCTCCATAACTTAGGTTTTCCAGGGGTCTTTCTAAAAGGTATGCTGGAAAGCCCATCCTGGAAAGAAGAGTGATTATCCATTCTTTTTTTTCCTTGGAATAACCTGATAAAATTTCTGATCCCCTTTTCCGGGGAATAGGCCTTTTTTCCTCCTGGGGTAAATACTCCATTTTAATTGAAGGACTGAGCCATATTTCACCCTGATCTAAACTTTCCTCCCCGGAAATTATTTTTAGAAGAGAGGTTTTCCCACAACCATTGGGTCCTCTCAATGCCAATCTTTCACCTCGTAGTAGGAAGAAAGAGGAGTTATTGAATAAAATTCTTGACCCAAAGGCTTTTGTACCTTCATTAATTTCTAAAATCCTCCGACCCCTTTTTTGTGGCTCGGTTAAGTCGATATTCAAAAAAATATCCTCCTGGGGCTTTTTGGTCCCCCGGGAAGTTAATTTTTCCAACCTTTTCAATTTGGATTTAACCTGCCGTTCTTTTTTTGCTGCCCTGGCCCGGAAGAATTCTTTTCCTCCTTTTTTGTTTTCTCTTGCTTTTTCTCGTGATTTGTCATGGCCGCTTTTTGCCCAGTTTTTGGTCCGAGTTATTTCTTTTTTAAGTTTATTTTCTTCTTTCATTTCCTTTTCATAAATTCTTTTTTGGGTTTTTTTCTGATGGGCTTTTTCTTCCCTGTAGAAGCTGTAATTCCCCGGGAAAAGGGTTGTTTTTCCCTTTCTCAATTCCAGGGTTTTTTGGGTAACCCCGTCCAGGAAATAACGGTCATGAGAAATTACCAGTAAAGATCCTGGAAATTGATTTAGCTGGTCAATCAGCCATTCTATACCCTGTTCATCAAGGTGATTAGTGGGTTCATCAAGAATTAAAAGGTCAGGATTCTGGTTCCAGATCATGGCTAAAGCCAGCTTTGTTTTTTCTCCTCCGCTTGCGTTTTTTAACCTTTCCTTTTCCCAGAGGGAAACCTTTTCCAGACCCAGTTGCTTGCTTGTTGCCAGAAATCCTCTGGGGAATTCTTCTTCCGCAGGGGTTTCTTCCCGGCCCTGGGTAAGGTAACCGATTTTCAAATTAAAGGAATGGAGAACAACCCGGCCAAAATCTGGCTTTTCTTCACCAGCGATTATTTTTGCAAGGGTTGTTTTTCCTGACCCATTATCTCCAATTAAGGCTATTCGATCAGTGGGGGTAATTTCAAAATTCACCCCCGTTAAAACTGGATTATGATTAAAAGATTTTTTTATATCCTGACAGCTTAAAATAAGCATAAAACCACCTCCGAAACAAAAAAATACAGGGGAACGATTTTGTTCCCCTGCAGAAAAAACAATTGCAGGGCAAAAAAATATTTTGTTCCCAACCCGAAAAAGTACACGTCAAAACAAAAAATGAGCGCGTCCTATTAAGTTAATTTTTAACGGGTTAGGTTTCTGAACATTTTATCCTTTGGGACCTCCTCCCAAAAAATTCTGATGCCATAATATCACAAGAAATTTAATGTGTCAAAAAAGCCAGGCCTGGTTAGGTTAAATAGTAGAATCAATTCCTTCCCTTAAAACAAATTAAAACCTTACATTCTGAAGGTTAAATAAAGAGGAAGGCGAAATACTAAAATTATTAGAAAATTTAACCTGTTGGTCTAGGGTAATTGTAACAAAGGGAGAAGAGGGTTTTAATGAGTCATAAAAAGCTTGGGTTTTATCTCCTTGTTTTTTTCTTCGCTGTTCCTTTAACCATGCTAATTCATGAGGGGGGCCATTTTTTGGCCGGGGAAATCCTTGGTAATCCCATGGAAATGGATTTGAATAATTCCAGGCCCGTTCATGGTTATTACCTGGAACCCTGGCATTCCCCGGTTGTTGCGGCTTTTGGATCGGTTTTTTCTCTTGCCCAGGCTTTTTTCTTTTGGTTAATTTTGAAAAGAAAAAACTCCATTTTTCTCTATCCATTTCTTTTTTTCCCGGGTTTTTACCGGGTTCTTCCCTATGTTATTACAATGGGGGATCCCCAACAGAGAATGCTTCAGGATAAAGGGCAGGTAAGTTTTTTCCTGGGAGTTTCTCCCTGGGTTTTAATTTTTCCCTACCTTTTTATTATTACTTACCTGGTTTTTTCCGGTAGCAGGAAATTAAAGGTCAAATGGCAGCTTAACCTTTTAAGTGTTATATTTTCTTTTTTACTAACCGTTTTATGGCTACAGATAAACCATATTTTATAGTAAAGGTAAAACGAGAACCCAAATCAGGAGATGGGTTGTTTGTCCAGGAGGGATAAATTATTTTTAAAATACTGGTATTTCTTATTAGTTTGCTTTTGATCTCGGGATTTGCAATCGGGAACCCGGTCCTTGAGGGGAATTTTTTTCCTCATCCCGCGGATCAACCAATAAGATTCCGCCTAACGGATTGCTCCGGGGGGGAGGAAGTTACTCTTAGGCTAACCCTTTATTACGGGGAAGAAAGGTGGGAATCCTGGGCAACATTTACCGCAGATAGAAGCGGTTTTGTAAACCCAGAATTAATTAGCCCAATAGAAGGCACATATCAAGAAGCAGATCCCATGGGACTCTTCTGGTCAATGGTTCCAGAAGGTGAGGAATTGGAAGGAAAAATGTTTTTGCCAACTGGGCTTGAACCTTTAAGGTATGTTTTAAAAATTCAGGCTGGGGAAGAGGTTTTGCAACAAAGAACTTTTCAACGGTTTTTCCAGGCTTCCAACGTGGAAAGATCGGAGATAAGAGAAGAGGGACTTGTAGGGACCTTTTTTAAACCGGAGGGAGAAAAACCTGCTCCAGGAGTTTTAATTTTAGGGGGGACTGAGGGAGGTTTAAACGAACCAAAAGCTGCTCTCCTTGCCAATCGAGGTTATGCTACCCTAACCCTGGCTTATTTTGGTCTGGAAGATTTACCGGAGAAACTTGGGGAAATTCCCATTGAATACTTTAAAAGAGCGGTTACCTGGCTGGAAAAACAAGAAGGGGTAAAAAGTGATTCAATTGTGGTTTTGGGAAACTCTAAGGGTGCAGAAGCAGCACTTCTTTTAGGGGCTATTGATTCCCGGATTGCCGGGGTTATTGCCATTGCTCCCAGTAATTTAGTGTGGCAGGGTTTGGATATTGGGGAAATTTCCTCATCCTGGACAATTGAAGGAGAACCCCTTCCTTTTATTCCGTTTTTGGAGAACTCCCGGGAAGAAGTCGAGGCAATGGCAGGACTACATGGGAAAAGCCTGGAAAACATAGAAGTAAAGGAAGAAACAATTATTCCAGTTGAAAAAATTCAGGGTCCAATCCTTCTTGTTTCGGGGAGTGAGGATTCCTTCTGGCCTTCTTCAAAAATGGGGGACCTTATAGTAAGAAGGTTAGAGGAGCTAGAATTTCCCCATACGGTTAAGCACCGGGAATTTCCGGGGGCAGGGCACATTTTCCGGATTCCATACCTGCCTTCTCTTCCAAAAGAAGAAAATGGAGAGCTTCTTTTTGGGGGTAATAAAAAGAAAAATTCCGCGGCTGAAGCACAAGTCTGGCAGGAAATATTAACCTTTCTGGAGAATTTCTAGTAATAAAGGGGTGAGAGTTTGCCAGTTATTTATACCCTGGGTCATTCGAATCATCCTTTTTCCTATTTTAAATCTCTGATAAATGAGTACGGGATATCTCTTGTTTGTGATGTTCGGAGTATTCCCTATAGCCGTCATCATCCCCGGTTTCGCAAAAAAAACCTGGAAAAATCCTTACTGGAAAATGGAATTGGTTATTTGTTTTTGGGTAAAGAATTGGGTGGAAAAAGGGATGAATCCGGGCTAAAAAATGGTGAGGGTAAAATTAATTATGATCTGGTCAGGCAATCTGCTCTTTTCCAAAAAGGAATTAAGCAGATAGGGGATAATTTGAAAGAAGGGGAGATTCCCCTTTTGCTTTGTGCAGAGAAGGATCCTTTGAAATGCCACCGATTTTTCCTTATTTCACCCATGTTAGTGGAAAAAGGCTGGGAAGTCAGACATATATTGGCCTCTGGTGAGGGCATCTCCCAAACTGAAGGGGAAAAAGCCTATCTTAAGGCTATAAAGGGCCCAACACTGTTTTCCGGCAGGGCTGAGGCCCTGAAAAAGGCTTATAGCCAGGGAAGTGGAACAAAAAAATGAGGAGGTTCTGGCATGCGGGGAAGTTTCAAGAGTGAATACTCCAATCAAATACAACAGCTTCTGGTTACTGTTTCTCGCCATTTTTATATAAAAAAGGATGGGAGAATTGCCTACCAGGAAACCCCTCTTTCTACCCACATCAAGACCCTGGAGGAAGCCAATAAGGAACCACTGGTATATTATATTATTCGTGATCATTATAGTGGGAACTTTCGCCTGGGCCTTTGTTCTGGCCAGGAATTAATTCCCCTTGTTGACTTTCTTTTTTCCGCCTGGAAACCGAAAGAGGATAAGGGTACCCTTTCCGGATTACCGGAAATTTTATCGGTTCCCAAAAATATTTCTACCCCCGAGCTTCTCTCTGGGTTAAAAGAACTTGGAATTAAACCGGTACACCCTCCAAGTGGTTTTGCTTCCGGGATTGGCATGATCAGATCCCTTGAAGAAAATATTGGTTTTAATTTAACCAGGATTGCGATTCCGGATTTACCCGGTCTCTTATCCGTTGAAGATAAGATTATTGATTATATGCTGGGAGGTTCTTTTCGAAAAAGCAAAAAGCAGATATGGCAGGAAGGTTTGATTGCCGGGCATCCTCGTTTGCCCGAACACTTTAAGTCCTTTAAAGAAATTTTCCCCAACCCTGATGAAAATGAATTTCCCCTGCCCTGGAAAGGGGATGGGAATGAACCTCAGGATTTTGTTCGGGGTAAATCTGCCCTGCCAAAAATGGAGGGGAAAATTCCCTCTCCCCAGCAATTGGAAAAAGCCCAAATGATTGTGGATGAAGCCAGGGGAAAATTTTTTACCTCTGCCAAGGGTTCAAAAGCCTTTGAAGCTCTGGACGTTACTCCATATTGTAGCGATGCTTACCTTTTTCTTGCCAACCTGAGCAAAAAAAATGAGGAGAAAATAATTCTTTTTGAAAGAGCAGTTGAAGCCTGCAAGGCAGTATGGGGAGAAAGTTATTTTAAAAGGGTTGACCGTAATTTCTGGCACGATGTTGTTGCTCGAGACTATATGCGGGGCTTATTAGGGTTGGGGCAATGTTATTTTGAAGAAGGGAAAATAGGGGAAGCTGCTGCAATTTTTGAGTACCTGATAAAACTGGATCCTGAAGATAACCTGGGTGTACGTTATTTCCTGGTTAATTCCCTGTTATATGAAGGGAACACCAGAGAGGCTCAGGCTTTTTTGCGAAAATATGATGATAATTCGGTTTGCATGCTTTATTCCCGTGTCTTGCTCTGGCTTCAGTTAAATGATAAAGTCCAGGCTCGAATTGCCCTGGAAGAAGCATTGGAAGCAAATATGAGGGTTCCTTACAGGCTTTTGCGTCTGCAGAAAGTTCTTTTAAGGGATACGGGGTATAGAGATTATCCCGAAGGAAGCCCGGAAGAAGCAGAGTTATGCGCAAGTATTTCTTTTCCAGCATGGGAAAAAACTCCTGGAGCAAAAGACTGGCTTTTCCGGCAGGTAAAAAAGAGAAATCTTCAGCATATTTATTAAAAAACCCCGCTTTTGGCGGGGTTCTTTAATTTCGATTCCAAAAAGAGAATATTTTTTCCAAAATTTTGGGTTTTTGTTGTTTTAACTCAAAATCCTGCAAACCTTCCTGGGCGGCTTTGTAGCCAAGATTAATTGTTTCTTTTGTCTTTTTTAAATCCCAGGAACCAATATTAAATAAATTTGGGGTAATCCAGTAATCAGCTTCCCGGGCATTTTCTGCTTCCCGGTCCCTTGTCATCAGGTAAGTAGATTTATAAAACATTTCGAAAATATTCCGCGGTTCTTTTTGCAGTGGAGAATGGCGGGTAAGATCTACAGCGACGATTGGGCGGAGGTTTCTTTCCTGGAGGGGTCGGGTAGGGACATTTTGCAGGACACCGCCATCTACTAATGTTTTTCCGTTTCTTTTTACCGGGGAAAAAAGGCCAGGAATTGCGCAGGAGGCAGAAACGGCGGAAATTAAATCACCCTTTTCCAGGTAGACCAGGCAATTGTCTACAATATCTACTGTTATTATGATCAAAGGGATATTTAAACTGGAAAAATCCGGCCGACCCAGGTCATTTTCCATAATTCGGCAAATAAAATTAGTATTAACAAGGCCTCTTCGGGGGAGGGGTGTCTTGGGAATATTTCTAAAAAAGTCGCGCCGGTTCAAACTAAGAGCCATCTCTTCCATTTCCCCAGGAGATTTTCCAGCGGCATAATAGGCACCAATAACTGCTCCAGCGCTTGTCCCGGCAATAATATCGACAGGGATATTCTGTTCCTCCATAAATTTAAGGACTCCAATATGAGCAAAACCTCGCAGAGCACCCCCGCTTAACGCAAGACCAACTCCCATTATTATTCCCCCCGTCGGGCAACAATGTGCAAATGCTCTGTTGCATCCCGGTATTGTGGTTTTTCACATGTTTCTATTGCCGCATTTAATAAATTGGAGTAAATGCCTGGTTGTTCAGAATGAAGCCTTTTTACTTCAGTTGAAATGCCAGATAAAAAGCTTTCTGCTCCAGCGTAGGAAATTATCTCAAAACCTGCCTTTTTTACCTCTTCTTTGGCGGCAGGGGGTGTGGAGAAATAGACATCGGTAAAACTTTTTTCTTTGTTGAAAGAATTTTCATCCAATAGCTCCTGGATTCCCTGGGGTGTGGAAAAGTTCTCCCAGAACTCAGTAACACCTGCTTTAAGGATCCCCCAGGAATTGAGGTAAGCAATTAAAATAACTCCATCATTTTTTAAAAGGTTCCGGGCTTTTTTTAAAACATCAATACGGTCATTTTGGTTCTGGATGTGGTAAAGGGGCCCCATAAGTAAAATGCCATCAAATTGTTTGGAGGGTAATTGATCAAGTTTACGAACGTCGGAACAGATAAGTTCATTAGCCTTTAATTCTAATCCTTCGATTTTTTCCCGGGCGATATCCAAAGCTTTTTTTGAAAGTTCATAAAGGGTAACCTGGAAATTTTTTTTCAATAACTCAATAGAATAACGGCCCGGTCCGCAGCCTGCATCAAGAATATGGCCATTACCTGGGAAATACTTTTCAATCAGGTGAAGTGTGGAAAAAAATTCTATTCTACTATATGGATTATCCAGTCTCTCCCATTCTTTTTGGGCATTTTCGTCATAGTATTTTTTTACTTCCCGACTCATTTTTTTCACCCCGTCTGCTTTGATTATAATTTAACCCCAAACAGGGGTCAAGTTGATTGGTAAAAATGTTAAACCCCTTAACAACAAAAAGATTTTACGTGGGGTGCTTTAATCTTTTCTTTTTTCGAAACGAAACAAAAAATTGGAGTGAACAGAAAATTAAAAAGTAAAAATAGCCTTTTCCGCGAGAATGTAAAAGGGAAAATCAAATAATATGTGGAATAGATATTTACGATTTGGAAAAAGGAGTTGGAAAAATGAAAAAGAAATTTGGTTTGATTGGATTGATGGTTTTTGTCTTTCTCCTCTTTTCCTGCACAACGGAATATGGAAGATTATTTGATAATCAAACGGCCCTTCTTGCGGAAGAAGATCAGTACTATTATCGAATTCGAAATGGAAACTTTGCTCCGGGAATGGAATTTAGGGATTACTCTGGAATTGATACCGTCTGGATATTGGAAGCAGAAAAGAACTCCTGGTTCAGTTGTAGTTATAACCTTAACATAGAAAAAGGCCAATTTAAATTAATCCTGGTAACCCCTACCGGGGAAATTTACAATATTGCCCAGAGGTCGGAGGGAGAGGTAAAAACCTATGAAATTCCTGCAGGAATCAATCGGATCAGGATAGTTGGGGCAAAAACAACTGGAGAGATTGAAGCTTTTTTGGAAGTAGGGGAGAATGTAAAGAAGGAAAGGGCCCCCAGGTTCTCAGGATTTTAGTTTTAAAAAAAGGTTTTCCATATTTTAATCTGGAAGTAAAAAACAGGGAGATTCAAGGGATGGTTCTCTCCTGTAGTCCCCTAATAAGGCCAGGGAAAGCGATTTTTCTTGCCAAAAAAGGTGAAATAGTGTAATCTATTATTAATCGGGCTGTAGCGTGTGCAGCTTTATTTTTTTATCCTTCGAGGTGTAAAAATGCATATTATTATAATTGGTGCGGGCAAGGTTGGTTACAGTCTTGCAGAAAAACTGAGCAGAGAACAGCATGATATTTTCCTGGTTGACCAAAATGAGGAGCGTTTGGAAACCGTCCAGGAAAATCTTGATATTTCTACCGTTCTCGGACCGGGAGGAAACCTTTATACTCTCAAAGAAGCAGGAGTGGCAAAAGCAGACCTCTTACTTGCAGTTACAGATGCAGAAGAGGTTAATATTCTGGCCTGCCTCCTGGGGAGACAGATGGGTGTAAACCGAACTGTTGCCAGAGTTTCAAGCCCAGAATATGTTGAGAATGGATCTTTAGAAATATCCAACTTTGGGATTGACTTGATGATTAACCCTGAACTTGTTACAGCAGAATCAATCTTAAAACTTATCCGGGTTCCAGAAGCTTTAAACGTGGAATATTTTGCCAATCGCAGGGTTCAACTACTGGAATTAAGCGTTGATGAAAATTCTCCTATTGTTGGACAAACTCTTTTTGACCTTGATTTTGACCATACCTACCTTATCGTAGCCATAATGCGGAATGGGGAAATAGTTATCCCTCACGGCAAGGACAGGATAGAGCCTGATGACTTAATTTTTGTTATGGCCAAAACAGAAGACATGCTGGCAGTAGAGGAGTTTTTGGGCAAGGAAAGAAAAAAGGTAAAAGATATTGCCATTCTTGGTGGAGGGAAACTGGGTTATCAGCTGGCTCGTATTCTCGAAAAAAGAGATTATAATATTAAGCTGATTGAATCACAAATTAGCCGCTGCCAATGGCTTTCAGAACGATTGGATAAAACTCAAATAATTATTGGAGATGGAACCGATCTAAACCTTCTGGAAAGCGAGGATATTGCCAATTCAGATATTTTTGCTGCCATGACAGGTGATGATAAGGCAAATATTCTGGTTTCCCTTCTGGCGAAACACCTGGGGGTCCCCAGGACAATTTCCCAATTGCGGCGTTCGGATTATGTTCCCCTTGTAGAAAAACTGGGAATTGATGTTGCCGTGAGCCCCAGGATGCTCACAGCTGGAGCAATAATGAAATATATCAGGCGGGGGAAAATCCTTTCTGTAACATTTCTTGAGGGAGACCGGGCTGAATTATTAGAATTAATAGCTCCTTCTCAAGGAAGAATTATAAATACGCCCCTTAAAAATTTAAAACTCCCCCGGGGAATGATAATTGGAGCAATTTGCAGGGGAGATGAGGTTATAGTTCCCGGTGGAAATGATATTATTGGCCCCGGAGACCTGATTATAGTTTTTGCTCTACCCAAGGCAATATCGCAGGTAGAAAAATTATTCGATGGTCGGTGATATTTCATGCGTTATGGAACCCTGATTAATATCCTGGGAAGGCTTATTTTCTTCCTGGGATTATCACTTCTTTTTCCTCTTGGTTGGGCTATTTATTATGGAGAAGGAACCGGGCCATTTATTTGGCCTCTTTTACTTTCCCTTGTTCTGGGAGGCTCCCTTTTTAAATGGGTAAAAGAAAATGGTGAAATCAGGCCCCGGGAAGGGTTTGCAGTTGTTGGACTGGGGTGGCTTGTAACGGTTTTAATTGGAGTCTTACCTTACCTGATATCAGGGACTTTTACAACATTTAGCGAAGCCTTCTTTGAGACAATGTCCGGGTTTTCTACCACAGGGGCAAGCGTTTTGGAAGATATCGAAGGAACCCATCGAAGTATTCTTTTCTGGCGAAGCCTGACCCACTGGCTTGGTGGAATGGGAATAATGGTTTTGTTTATCTCAATTTTGGGTACGGTGGGCCCTGGTGGACTCCAGGTATTTCGGGCAGAAGCCCCTGGTACATACAGTCTTGAGAAATTCAAACCCCGCATTAAGGAAATGGCATCAATTCTCTGGACTACCTATATCGTAATTTCTGTAGCCCAGACCGTTGCTTTAATGGTAGCGGGCCTTGACTTTTTTGATGCCACTGTACACACCTTTGGAACAATGGCCACTGGAGGTTTTAGCTCTTACTCTGCAAGTATTGGAGAGTTTAATAATACTGTAAGGTGGATAATAATTTTCTTTATGTTTCTGGCAGGGGTAAACTTTAGCCTTTATTACATTGCTTTGCGGCAAAAAAGTCTGCGAGCTTTCTGGAAAAGTGCTGAATTTCGTCTTTATCTGGGTATCATTATATTCTTTTCGGTTTTTCTTACCGGCCTTTTGTGGGGTGAAGGGGAAACCCTTACAGATACGGTTTTCCAGGTTGTTTCCATTACCACAACTACCGGTTATGTAACAGCTGATTTTGATGCCTGGCCATTTGCTGCAAGTGGAGTAATGGTATTTTTAATGTTTATTGGAGGTTGTGCGGGTTCTACTGGAGGATCAATGAAGGTAGGAAGGCATTTGATCCTTTCCCGGCATGCCTTTGTTGAAATGCAGAGGATGGTTCGTCCCAGAAGAGTCCTGAGCATGAGAATTGAGGGAATGGTTATTCCCGAAAGAGTAATTACCAATATCCTAACTTTTGCTTTCATTTATCTATTTCTAACAGCCGCAAGCACACTTGTTGTGCTTACTTCAGGGGAGGGTCTAGTAACAAGTTTTTCCGCCGTTGTGGCCTGTATTGGTAATATAGGACCCGGGTTGGGGGGAGTTGGTCCAACCATGGATTATACTATTTTTGATGGTTTTTACAAGATTTACCTTTCTATTTTGATGTTAATCGGTAGATTGGAAATTTTTACAATTCTGGTTTTATTTGTTCCCAATACATGGAGAAAATAACTTAAAGGTGACCCTTGTGGTCGCCTTTTTTTGCAGGGAAAAACGTTTTAAAGTTAAAGTAATAAAAGAAGGGAAAGGAGGAGGGGATTGATTTGAATAAAGATGAATTCAGGGAAAATGGATATGCTTTTGTGGACTGGATTGCAGATTACATGGAAGAAATTGAAAAATATCCGGTAAAAGCAAAGGTTGAGCCGGGGGAGATAAAAAGGAAACTCCCGGGGTCTCCTCCGGAAAAGGGTGAGGAATTTGAAGAAATTTTTCGGGATTTTAAAGAAATTATTGTGCCCGGGATGACTCACTGGCAACACCCCGGGTGGTTTGCCTATTTTCCTGCCAATAATAGCCCGGAATCAATTCTGGCCGAATTGTTAACCGCCGGAATGGGAGCCCAGTGCATGGTCTGGGCTACTTCACCCGCGGCAACAGAACTTGAAGAGGTTGTTACAGAATGGTTAAGGCAACTAATGGACCTTCCCGGGGATTGGGTGGGTGTTATCCAGGATACTGCTTCCACGGCAACCCTCTGTGCTCTGCTTACTGCCCGCGAATGGGCAAGTGATTTCCAGGTGAATGAAAGGGGAATGGATAAGAATTTTACTGTTTATGTTTCAGGAGAAGCTCATTCCAGCGCAGAAAAAGGAATGAAGATTGCTGGTTTTGGACGAGAAAATATCCGCTATATTGAAACGGATGATAAATTTGCAATGAAACCTGAGGAGCTTGAGAGAGCAATTATTGAGGATATGGATAAAGGATTCCGTCCTACTGTTGTAATTGCTACTCTGGGAACTACTTCCTCGGGAGCCTTTGATCCAGTTGAAGAAATAGGGAAGATTTGCAAAAGGCACAAAATCTGGCTTCACGTTGATGCAGCTCATGCTGGTCCCGCGGCCATGCTTCAGGAAAAAAGCCACTTATTTCGAGGGTTAGAGAATGTAGATTCTTTTGTTTTTAATCCCCACAAGTGGCTTTTAACTAATTTTGATTGTTCGGTATATTATGTTAAAGAACCTGACCTTTTAACCCGAACAATGTCAATTGACCCTGCCTATCTTAAAACAACACACGATCAGGAGGTTAAGAATTTCCGGGACTGGGGGATTCAACTGGGACGAAGGTTTCGAGCCTTAAAACTATGGTTTGTCCTCCGTTCATATGGAGCTAAGGGATTAAAGGAGTTTTTAAGAGAACATATTCGCCTGGGTGAATTATTCCAGAGCATTATTGAAGAAACAAAAGATTTTGAGTTAATGGCCCCGGCGGAACTTGGCCTGATCTGTTTTCGTTTTAACAATGGCAAGATGGAGAGAGAAGAGCTTGATAGGTTTAACAGGGAACTGATGGAAAGAATTAATTCTGGGGGAGAAATATTTTTAACCCATACAGTTTTAAGAGAAGAGTTTGTTTTACGCCTGGCTATCGGTCAGAGGACTACCCGGGAAAAACATGTACAGAGAGCATGGGATATAATTTTGCAAGAAGCAAAAAACTTAAAGAAGCAGTTTAGCTAACCCGACAAGGAGTTGATTTTTTTGCAACAGGAATTTATCCAAAAAATAAGGGAAATTGTTGGAGAAAACTGGGTTGATAATGACCGGGAAAGGGTTTGGAAATACAGTCATGAGCATACCCACGAGTCTTATGGAATGGTAGCTCCTAAACCGGTAGAGGGAAGTGTAATAGTAAAACCGATTAAAACCAGTGAGGTTTCGGAGATAATGAAACTTGCCTATGAATATGAAGTCCCGGTAATTCCCCGGGGGGCAGGTACAGCCTTAGCCGCAAATGCAACACCAAACAGACCCAGCATTATTCTTTCTCTGGAAAGGATGGACAAAATTCTCGAGGTGGATAGTGAAAATCTAATAATAACCTGTGAGGCAGCAGTTAGTCTTGGAGATTTAATTGAACATTTAAAAACAGATGAAAACCTGCATTTTCCACTTCATCCCGGGGATGAAGGGGCCCAGGTTGGAGCAATGGTGGCTATGAACGCAGGGGGAGTTAGGGCCGTCCGGCACGGAGTAATGAGAGATCAGGTTCGGGGCCTTGAAGTTGTTTTGCCAACTGGAGAAATAATTCAAACAGGTGGAAATATGGGGAAACTGGCAAAGGATAATGCCGGTTTGAACCTGATGCACCTTTTAATTGGTAGTGAAGGTATTCTGGGAATAATTACAAAAACCATGTTGAAATTACACCCCAAACCCCGTTATTCCGCTACTTTAATCGCCTCCTTTCCCGAACGGGTCTCGGCTTTTAGAGCTGTTCCCAGGTTAATTAAAGAAGGAATAATACCAATGGCTGTAGAGTATGTGGAGAAGGACCAAATCCATGAAACCGCCTCGGATTTGGGGAAAAGATGGCCTGCTCCGGGAGGGGTAGGGGACTTGATTTTGATAATGGCCGAAAAAAGCGAGGAAGATTTTTATGAACAGGCGAAAGAAATAGACAGGATCTTCTCAGAGGAAGGGGCCTTAAATATTTTTATGGCCGAAAGTCCTGCCGAGCAGAGGGAAATAATAGAAATTAGAAGCCATATTCTCCCCGCAATTGAGAAAAACATCGTGGATTCACCAGATATTACCGTTCCCCGGAGTGAACTCGGGGATTTAATGGAATTCCTTGATGAACTTGGAGAAAAGTATAATACACGGATACCGGTAATTGCCCATGCCGGAGATGGAAACCTGCATGCTTTTATTCTCCAGGAAAATGGAAAAGTTCCCGAATTTTACGAAGAGCTAAAAAATGAAATGTACAGAAAAACCATTGAACTTGGTGGAACCATAACCGGAGAACATGGAGTGGGGAGTTTGCGTCTTGAACAGTTAAAAATGCAGTTTTCCGGGAGAGAACTGGAAATAATGTGGGGAATAAAAAAAGTGTTTGATCCTAAAAATCTTTTGAACCCCGGGAAAAAGGTAATTCAAACCTGAGAATGATTAGATAATAGTAAGCTAAACATTAAAAAGGGCTGTTGCCAGAAGGCAACAGCCCTTAACTCTTTAAAGAACTTTTTATTTTAGACGTGGATCGAATACATCCCGCAGGCCATCCCCAAGGAGGTTAAAACCAAGGGTAGTTAAAACAATTGCTATCCCCGTATAGGTAGCAACATGAGGAGCAGTTCTTAAAGCAGCCCTGGCTGTTGAAAGCATTCTTCCCCAACTTATGTCTGGGGGCTGAGTCCCCAAGCCAAGGAAACTGAGGGCGGCTTCGGTAACAATTGCCAGTCCCATTCCCAGGCTGATAATAACCAGAAGGGGAGCAAAGCTGTTAATTAAAATATGTTTGAAAAGAATGCGGAGATGTCCAGCACCAAGAGCTTTGGCTGCCAGAACAAAATCCTCTTCTTTTAGAGCAAGAACCTGTCCCCGGGTTACCCGGGCTAACTGAGGTACCCGGACTATGGCAATGGCCAGCATCGCATTAAAAAGACTTGGTCCCAGAACAGCAACAATAAAAATTGCGAGGAGGATTGCAGGAAAGGCCAGGATAAGATCCATTAGCCTCATAATAATTTCGTCAATTCTTCCCCCGACGTAACCAGCAATAAGCCCCAGAATTACACCGGTAACAAAAGAGATGCTTACTGCTACAAGGCCGACATAAAGAGAAGCCCTTGTGCCCATAATTATCCTGCTTAGAACACATCTTCCCAGGTTATCGGTTCCCAGGATGAATTCTCCTCCGAGCCCCTGAGGACTTTCGTAGCGGTTATATATGTTTTGCCGGTAAGGGTCGTTTGGGGCTAGCTGTTGGGCAAAAATTGCTGTCAAGGAGACAATAAAAATCAGGATTAGACCGGCTAAGGCCTGCTTGTTTTTAAGTACTCTTTTCATAGTTGTCTCCTCCCTCAATCATACCGAATTTTCGGGTTTAAAAACCCGTAGCTAATATCTACTGCTAAATTAATTACCGCAAAAGTTAGGGCAACAACCAGGGTTCCAGCCTGGACAATGGGGAAATCTCGCTGGCTAACGGCGTTAATTATTAACCTTGCTAAACCCGGCCAGGAAAAAACGCTTTCTACTACAACAGCTCCCCCTAAAAGGTAACCAAACTGAAGACCAACGATGGTAACAACCGGTAGCATGGCATTTCGCAGGGCATGCTTAAAAATTACAACCCGGTCACTCAGTCCTTTTGCCTTAGCAGTTCGCACATAATCCTGCCTTAAAACTTCCAGCATACTGGAACGCATTAAACGGGTTTGTAATGCGGTTGCTGCAGTACCCAGGGAAATTGCTGGAAGGATTAAATGTCGGAACCCAACTATCATTTCCTGGGGATTAAAGGTTGTGAAAAAAGTAAAAATCCCCCTAAAAAGGGAAGCATCTCGGCCAAAAAGCGGGAAAAAATCGAAATTCAAACCAAGATAAATTAATAACATTAACCCCACCCAAAAACGAGGCATTGATATTCCCACAAGGGCAACTGTTAAAGCCCCCATATCAATCCAGGAACCCCGTCGTAAAGCTGTTAAAACTCCGAGAGGAACGGATATAAGGATGGATATAAACATGGCCATGAAAGCCAGTTCAACTGTTGCCCCTGCCCGCTCCCAGATTAAACCGGTAACTGTCCGGGATTGTCGAATTGATAACCCAAAATCCCCCTGAAGTGCATTTCCAAACCATCGGAAATATTGAACATATAGGGGTTGATCAAAACCATAGGTGGCCTGAATCCTCTGAATATCCTCCAGGGAAGCATCGTCTCCTACCATCAAGGTAATCGGGTCCCCGGGAGCAAGGTGGATCATGAAAAAAACCACAAGGGATACGCCAATAATAGTAGGGATCAGGTTCAACAGGCGGCGAATAATGAATTTTTGCATTGAATTATCCCTTCCCTTTCCAAATATATTAAGACCGGAAGCCTGCGGAAAGCAGGCTTCCGGATACTACATAAGTGTTATTTTTAGTTAGTTTTGTCAAACAGGTGAGCATTTTCCCAGCTGGCTGGGTGGTAGGGATGGACCTCAAAACCGGTGATGTAGGGATGACTTACTGCAATTTCTTCAATGTAGAAGATAAAGGCGTAAGGAACATCACGGTAAATAATTTCCTGTGCTTCCATGTAGACATCCAGAGATTCCTGGGAGTCTGCGGGAACAATTCTTCCCTGGTCTAGCAGGTAGTTCAAACGGGCATTGTCATAGTAAATGTAGTCATAGCGTCCACCATCGCTGTGGAACTGGCGGTGGGTTGCCCGGTCAGGATCTAACTGGCCATGCCAGCTCAGGATATACATGTCATAATCGGTTGTGTACATAATCCGCTCCCAGAAAGCACCCCATTCTTCTACGCGGATTTCAACATCAACACCAAGCTGACCAAGCTCATAACCGAGAATTTCAGCAATTTCAATACGGTGATCTTCGTCACTGGTGTGAAGGCTTACAGAAAATCCACCATCAGGATAACCGGCTTCGGCAAGCAATTCTCTTGCTTTGTCTGGATCGTAGGGGTGGGGTTCCAGGTTGTCATTGTGCCAGGGGAGCATTGGGGGAATGGGACTGTAAGCAGGGCTTCCAACTCCACCCAGAACATGGTCAACAATACCCTGGCGGTCAATAAGGTGAGAAACCGCCTGGCGGATCCGGTAATCATTCATAATTGGGCTCATCTGGTTGAAACCTACATATTCATAACCAGGGCCAGCGACACGGCCAACATTAATGTCGGGATCTTCTTCTAAGCGAGGGATTTCCTGGGGGTCGATTCCGCTCTGGAACATGTCAATTTCGCCTGCTTCAAAGGCCATCAAGCGAGCGGAGTCACTGGGAATTACCCTGAACTGAAGTTCGTCTACCTTGGGAGCGCCTCCCCAGTAATCGGGATTAGCTTTTAAAATTAAGCGGTCATCGCGACGCCAGGTATCAAAAACAAAAGGTCCCGTTCCAACAGGCCGGGTTCCGAACTCTTCTCCGAGTTCCTCGGCTTTGTCATGGGGGACAATGTTCATACGGGCAATATTATTAATCAAAAACCCGTTAGGTTGAGTGAGGTGGAAAACAACCTCGTAATCATTTACAATTTCAATTTCTTCAATGTCAACATAAAGTGAGCGGTTTGGAGCATTGTTGTCAGGATCTAATAACCATTCATAGGTGTATTTTACGTCTTCAGCAACAAATTCCCGCCCATGATGAAACTTAACACCTTCCCGCAGGTAAAAAGTAATTTCCAGGCCATCATCACTGTGTTCCCAGTCGGTGGCCAGGCGGGGGGTGAGTTCCATATCATGGTTGAAGCATAGGAGGGCTTCAAGAATTGTATTGCCCCGTTCAGCTTCAGCAACCCCTGGTTCAACTCTTCCATCGAGTCCCATGGCTTCCTGAGAGGTTCCGATTACGATGGTCTTGGCTTCAGCCATTCCACCAGTCCAGATTAACAGGAAGGCAAGGAATAAAACAACCAAACCTAACTTCTTTTGCATAATAAATTAATTCCTCCTAGTTTTTTTAAGATTTTTGCACCTCAACAGCCATTGACTAGGACTAATCACCTCCTTCCGGGAGCAGATGTCAGAAAATTTTTTCAACAAAAGTTTAATCTGATTAAATAAATTCTTTCTGGCGGGATTAAATCCTTCTTTTAATTTAAAGTTTTAACAGTTTGCATTAAAACAGATCGTTTCAGCTATTTATTGATACTTTAAAGGGGAATAAGGTGTTTAAAAGGATAACTATGGCAAATTCAGTCGTTTTCTCGTTAACTCAAAAAGCTACTATTCAGGTTGTTAACTCTTTCTTGGTTTTTCACTAATCCGTTTTGAACCTCCTGATAGGATTGACCCTTATCGGGTTTCTTTTCTGGGGGAATATTTCGAGAAGAACCGAAGTGATTTTTTAAATTTTCAAAAGTTGGTTTAAGGGAAAAGACCCGCTCAATATTAGTGAGCGGGTCTTTATAATCAATTCACTTTAGTCAACAATATCTACCTTGTTGAAACGGTGGCGGCTATTTGGGTGGATTTCAAAGCCAGTTACTTCGTCGCGCACACCAATTGCCTGCTCCCCAAACTGGATGAAAATCCAGGGGGCTTCTTCAGCAATTATTTTTTGTGCTTCCATATAATATTCCCATCTTTTTTCCCATTCGGGCTCTTGCATTCCAAGTTCAAGCAGTTCATCTACACGATCGTTCTGGTACCAGACCCGGTTTCCAGCAGCACCGTGAGCTCCTCCGTAGAAGGGCCGGGTTGCCATTTCAGGGTCTCCACTGGAACTGGTCCAGCTCAAGAACATCATGTCATAATCACCGCGGTTTCCAGCCCTGTCAAGAAGGACTGACCATTCAACGATTTCGATGTTCATGGTGACACCGATCTGGGAAAGATAGGCCTGGACGATTTCTGCAGAGTTTACACGCTGATCAAAGGGGTCAGTAATTGCGGTGAAGGTAAATCCATCGGGATATCCTGCTTCAGCTAATAATTCTTGTGCTCTATCAGGATCGTATCCATATTGTTTAATTTCGTCAGCCTGATCTCCCGGGTTAAGGATGGTAAAGTTAACAGGAGCTTGAGCTTTCTGTCCAAGTCCTTCGTATACTGCTTCAACAAGAGCTTCAGTATCAACAGCATAGTTCATTGCCTGGCGAACGCGGACGTCATCAAAAGGTTCTCTTTTATTGTTCATTCCGGCGTAGCTAACCATAAGGTCAAGGTCTCTGAGCAGGGTGATGCTTGGATGGTTGTCAAGACGATCCAGATCAGAGGGAGCAATGTCTTCTGCAATGTGGACCCGGCCGGTTTCTAATTCAATGGTCCGGTTAGAAGCCTGCTCAATAAAGCGGAACTGAAGCTCATCAATTAAGGCAGGCCCTTCCCAGTAATCTTCGTAACGCTCGAGAAGGACATAGTCACCTGAGGACCATTCGACAAACTTAAAGGGACCGGTTCCTACAGGGTTTTGACCATATTCATCGCCATATTGCTCAACAGCTTTTTGGTTAAGAATTACACCAGAGCTGTGGGCAAGGTTATTAAGAATTGGCGCGAAGGGGCGAGTTGTGCTAAAACGAATGGTGTAATCGTCAATTATTTCGATGGTGTCAAGGTCAATTTCCTGGACAAATCTCATGTTAGGTGATCCCAGATCTGGATCTAAGCGGCGTTCAAGGGTGAATTTTACATCCTGGGCTGTGAAAGGTTCTCCATTGTGGAAAGTGACCCCTTCGCGAAGAGTAAATTCAATGGTAAGCTCATCAAGCCATTCCCAGCTGGTTGCCAGTTCTGGTTCTAGTTCCATGCTCTCATTGAAACGAACCAGGCGGTTTCCTGTTTGCTCAATAACCCAGTAGGAAGGGACATCAGGAACAAGGTGAACATCAAGGCTTGCAGGTTCTGAAATCATTGCTACTCTAAGGCGCTTGGGAGAACTGGCACTCGCTTCATTTAATAGGCCTGCTCCGGAAAAAATAAGGCCCATGATCAGAAAAACAGATATCAGGGAAATTAATTTTTTAGGCAAAATTTTACCTCCTTTAGAATGTTAATCCTCGGATAATTTACGGCTTCTTTCAGCTGCTTAACTCAGCTTCAAAAAAGGCCTCACCTCCCGGGTAAAAGTTTAATCATATTAAGAAAATTTTTTTGTGTTAAATCTTTTCTACGTTCACATAAAAATTTCCTGCTTAAATTTGCAGAAAATTTGATGAGATTAAAAAAAATTCGTGAAGGAAAATTTTTAGTTATGTCAAAAAAGATATTAAGGAGAATTTAATTAAGAAAAAAATTTAAGATAAAAAAATATTAAGGGGGTATTAATAGAGGCTGCTAAAAAAGGATTGGGAAAATAATTTCCAAAGGAGGTACGGTCTTGCATCGTTATATAATAAAGCGTCTAATTTACTTTATCCCTGTTTTAATTGGAGTTTCTTTTATAGTATTTACAATAATGTACCTGACACCCGGTTGTCCCGCAACCATTCGCCTTGGAGATCAGGCAACAACGGAACAAATTGAAAGAATGCGGGATTTGATGGGGCTTAATCGCCCATTCCTGGTCCAGTTTGGTAGTTATCTCTGGGGTGTGGTTCAGGGAGACTTTGGAAGATCTCTGCACACCAACCGGCCGGTTTTAGGTGAAATGTTGATTCGTTTTCCCAATACTATGATGCTTTCTGCCGCAGGAATGGCTATTGCGGTAGTTATCGGTATCCTGGTAGGAGTCCTGTCGTCGGTAAAACAATATTCCTTTTCTGATACTATAGCAATGTTATTTGCCCTGGTGGGAATATCGGTGCCTAACTTCTGGTTCGGTATGATGACTATCTTAATTTTTGCTGTCTGGTGGTCGGGAGCATTTGGCTATTCACTTTTTCCCTCTTCGGGATTTGATGATGGATTGAGATCGTTATTTTTACCAGCCCTAACCCTTGGAACCAGCAGCGCAGCCATTGTTTTGAGGATGACAAGGTCATCAATGCTTGAAGTTTTACGCCAGGATTATATCAGAACTGCCCGGGCTAAGGGATTAAAAGAAAGGGTAGTTGTTTTCAAGCATGCCCTGAAAAACGCCTTAATTCCTGTTATTACAGTTGTTGGTTTGCAGTTTGGTTTCTTGCTGGGAGGAGCGGTTTTTACTGAAACGGTTTTTTCTTTCCCGGGATCAGGGAGATTTATAGTTGAAGCAATTCGTTCTCGGGATTTAATGGTGGTCCAGGGAGGGGTTCTTTTCCTGGCTATTGCATTTAGTTTTATTAACCTTCTTGTAGACCTTCTTTATGGCGTAATTGATCCCCGAATAAGAACCCAGTACAAAGCCCAGAGATGGAACATTCCCTGGTTAAGGAGGGGAAAATAAGATGGCTGCTAAAACAGGTAATCAAGCTGTAGCAATGACTGCTCCTGCCGCCAAAAAGAAGAAAAGGAGCCAGCGGGCAGAAATTTGGAGAAGGTTTAAAAAAAGTAAAACTGCCCTGATCGGGTTTGGTCTTTTACTTCTGGTTTTGGTCACTGCTGTTTTTGCTGATCAGATTGCTCCCCATTCTTATGATGGGATGAATTTGCTGGTGAGACGACAGCCTCCATCGGCAGAATATTTGATGGGGACTGATCACATGGGGCGCTGTGTTTTCAGCCGGGTGGTTTATGGAACAAGGATTTCCCTGGTGGTTGGTTTTTTTGCAGTTTTGCTTTCTGCAATTGCGGGAGGAACCATTGGAGCAATCTCCGGGTTTTATGGAGACAAAGTTGATAATTTTATTATGAGAATTATTGATGTTATTTTATCGATACCCCCAATTCTATTGGCCATAGCAATAGTTAGTGCATTTGGAGGTTCCCTGGTAAATGTCATGATCGCTATTGCTATCGGTTATACTCCCCGGTTTGCCCGGGTGGTAAGAGGGTCGGTTATGACAATAAAAGAAGATGAATTTGTTGACGCTGCAAGGGTTTTGGGAGCTTCTGATTACCGGATTATTACCAAGCATATTATGCCCAATGCCCTGGCCCCGGTTATCGTTCAGGGAACACTTTTTGTTGCCATGGCTATTCTGCAGGCCGCCGGCTTAAGCTTTATCGGCCTGGGAGCTCAACCCCCTACGCCTGAATGGGGAGCAATGCTTTCTTCAGGACAGAATTATATTAGAGATGCCTGGTGGATGTCGGTATTTCCAGGCCTGGCCATTGCCGTTACTGTCCTTTCCCTGAACCTTCTGGGAGATGGCCTTCGCGATGCTTTAGATCCGAGATTGAAAACCTGATAGGGGAGGAGAACTGTGGGAAATAATCTACTGGAAATAAAAGGTCTAAAAGTCTACTATATTACTGACGATGGAACCGTCCCTGCTGTGGATGGTATCGATATGGAAATTGAAGAAGGGGAAACCCTTGGACTCGTTGGAGAAACAGGAGCAGGCAAAACTACAACAGCCCTTGGCATTATGAACCTTGTTCCCGACCCTCCGGGGAAAATAGTTGATGGTGAAATATTTTTTAATGGAGAAAACTTGAGGAACAAAAGCCGGGAAGCTTACCGACAGATCAGGGGAAACAAAATTTCAATGATTTTCCAGGACCCCATGACTTCACTGAATCCCGTTTATACAGTTTTTGACCAGCTTACAGAAGTAATTAAACTTCACCAGAATGTAACCTCCAAAGAAGCGCTGGAACGGGCTAAGGAAATGCTGGCCAAAGTTGGAATCCCCCAGGAGAGGGGAGAAGAATATCCCCATCAATTTAGTGGGGGTATGAAACAAAGAGTGCTTATTGCAATCGCCCTGGCCTGTAATCCGGCTCTGCTTATTGCTGACGAACCCACAACGGCTCTTGATGTAACAATTCAGGCCCAGGTTCTTGAGGTTATGAAAGACCTTAAAAAGCAATTTAAAATGGCTATGATTTTGATAACTCATGACCTTGGTGTGGTTTCCGAAATCTGTGAGAAGGTTGCGATTATGTACGCAGGGAAAATTGTGGAAATTGCAGATTTAGAATCTCTCTTTACCAACCCTTCACACCCCTATACTGTGGGGCTCTTTAATTCCATTCCTGACCCTGAGGAAGACGTAACAGAACTAACTCCCATTAAGGGTCTAATCCCTGAACCCACTGAACTTCCACCGGGGTGTGTTTTTAATCCTCGCTGCCCGGATGTTATGGACATTTGCAAGGGCGAGTTTCCCGAGACGGTAGAACTCAGTCCAACCCATCGGGTGGCTTGCTACAAATACCACAAAGGGATTGGAGGGGAGAACAAATGATAGAAGAGAAACTTTTAGAAGTTGAAAACCTGCAGAAGATTTTTAATACTCCCCGGGGAGATCTCCATGCCGTTGATAATATTAACTTTTTCGTGCGCGAAGGAGAAACACTTGGGCTGGTAGGGGAAAGTGGTTGTGGGAAATCAACAACGGGGAGAATGATTGTCAGGTTAACCCCTCCAACCTCTGGCCGGATTCTTTTCCAAGGTCAGGATATTAATACCTTGAACAAAAAAGAGCTCAAAGAAATCAGGAGAAATATTCAAATGGTTTTCCAGGATCCCTTTTCTTCTCTCAATCCCAGGATGAGTGTTTCTGACCTGATTAAAGAATCTTTCGATATTCATAAGGTTTACAAAAAAGAAAAGGATCGGGACGAAAGAGTTTTTGAAATAATGGAGGTTG
>SL_5KL_010_SEDDRAFT_10000420_pt1 | contig 27026 bp, 14 predicted proteins | sample SodLakKL_010_SED_FD_9118 | JGI IMG/M metagenome (IMG submission 9118) | reverse complement strand
CTTCGTCACCACACGAGCGGAACTCGAGCCGTTCTTCAGGATGAACTACGAGGAGTTTGTCAACAAAAGCTTGAAGTGGCGACCCCGAGGGGATTCGACGGAGTGTCTTCAATACCTCGAAATCGGCCTCTTCCCGGTCTATGCTTCAACTGGTCCTGTGGTGAACTCTAGAGGAAAGATCCCGGCTTCCTCTCTGCCTGAGCTAGTTGAAAGACACGGGACCGCAAGTCTTCGCGCCCTTGCTAAGGAATATGGCGTATCACACGAAACAGTTAGGAGGAGTATAGATTCCGCCAAACAGGACTGAGGCAGCTGTTCCTTGCCCGAGCCTCAGGATGCCGACAGGATAATCCATAGTGGGTGTTTCACGGGTCCGGCGCCAACGGCATGGCCCGGCCGAAAAGGGCGCAGATCGAGAACATAGCTAACTCAATCAGAAACCTCCGCCCAACCGTTCTGTTGCGGACATTGTCGACACGCCCCAGGGAGCCCGCTCGACTCAAATACCATCGTTCTTATTCGCCCCGATATGTTCTGCGCCATCTTGTTCAACGCAATCCTGAGGTCGCTGGGCTGAACTGCGTCTCTCTTCCCCAGGGCCACGCCATAATCACCTCGAACACCTCCTCGGGCTGTTCTATCCCCCAGTCTTAGGATCAGCCGCTTCCCAATCTCCTGCCACTCCTCATAGTCCCGCCATATTCCGTCGTCGTCCAGATGCTCTCTCACACAGGCGAAATCTGGTTCACACTCTGCACCACAGCGAAGCACCAGGCGTCCGTTAGCATGCTTTTCCCACCTGTAGCGGATGATATCGCCACCCTTGGTCCTCAGAGCCAGGTCATACTCGCCCGGCTCTACTATTCTGGCGATTTCCGGGGCGTCTATGCTGCGTACTAGGCTGAGCCCCTGAATTTCCTCTTCAAACCTCTCACTCAGCTTCAGCAACCTATCCGTGTGATCTTCATGGCCGGGGCTGCGACTTGAAAGCCTTCTGTATTCTGCAGCTTGTCGATAGCCCGCTGCTTCAAGCAAGAGACCTTTCGGTAGATGGAAGATGTCCTCCTCTAGCAGCTCAACAACCTCCTCTGGCGGCGTATGCAGTCCGTGCTCCCATTTCGATATAGCGGACGCATCATACTTCTCATAACCTTGCTTACGGATTTCTTCGACGAGCTCGGTCTGGGTCATTTTCTCTTTCTCTCTTGCTTCCTTCAGTAGATTCCCGAATTTCCCCTGCATTTGCCAGACTTGCCTCAAACTTTCCTTCTCGCTCAAGTTCGTTAGCTACAAAAGTTGCGAGGCAGGAAACCCCGCCTTTGGTAGATTTAACCACAACTGAAGAATAAATTCCTGGTAAGAGGAGACATAGGATGACTGCAAGCGGACTAGAACTCAAGATAGGCAGGCTCAGGGCGAGGTTGAAACAATATGAGCTGGCAGCCAAGCTTGGCATAAGCCCCACACGCCTCTGCGAAATCGAGACAGGGAGGCGACAGCCTTCGCCAGAACTGGCACAAGAAATAGAGAAAGTCCTTCGAGAATTGCACGCCGAAAAGCAAGCTTAAGGCCTATGGAACGTCTCACGAGCACCGAACCAAGGCGAATCCCCAAGCTCAGTGGGGATCCCCAGATCGACTATGCCTTATGGAGATTGTCGTGGATACTAAGCGAAATCACCGATACGGGAGCCCCACGTTCCCTGTCGGAGGAGGACAACGAATCTCCGAACGGAGAACAAGCAAGTGAATGACGGGCCAGCATGGTCAACACAAGCACCAGCCGGAAGATGGAAGCGCGCAGATACCGTCCAGGAAGACCACCAACTCGAAACAAATCAGCTTTGCGTAGCTACGAATTGTTTTCCGAAAAAAGCGCCGTTTTCCAAACCACCCCTCGTTTATGGTATACCATGAAGCTCCAACCGCATTACACCTGCTCCGGGGCCAGCAAGAGCCGGACATCGCCTCGCGTCCGCGAGTGCGCCGTTAAGCCCTGCTACGTCCGGATCCGGCGGCGCCGCATGTGTATCGGCCTCCTCTACCTTGCGTGCCGCGCCGTTAGGCTCGGCCCTAGCAAATCGCCCCGCGAAAGGTTTTCCCTGTGACCCCTCGCCGTTGGACCTCCGCTGTCCGTCCCTGGGTCTACCGCTTCCTTTGCGAGCGCGACGGTGAGTCCTGCGCTCTCTGCGGCAACGTCCCGACTGCACAGAATAGCCCCAATTCGCTCGTTCCGACTGCACAGAATAGCCCCAATTCCTTCGTCCCGACTGCACGAAATACCCTCGATATAGACCATGTTGACGGCAACTCCCGCAACAATGATCTCGCCAACCTTCGCCTCCTGTGCCGTTCGTGTAACACCACCCTGGAAAACAAGGCTCGCAAGGCCCGCAGAGCCCGCAGGCGCCCAAGTGACCTGAGAGAGAGAGAGAGAAAAAAAGGGAGAGAGGGGGAGAGGGAGAGCGAAAGAGAGAGGGCGAGAGGAGAAGGTCAGGCAGCCACCCGTGTCGTTAGGGAGGCTGTCGATTACCGAGATGGCAGCTCCGAGATGCAGGCCAACCAGCGATTCGAAGTCCCCTTCCGAACCTGGGTACTGCAGCAAGTTGCCAACAACGGTCACATCGAAAAGGCCGCAGCCATAGCCGCCGGCGCTGAGCATGTGGGGTGTTCACCGATCACCACCAGGCGTTACCTCGAGAAACTCGCCTCTCCGCTTGGTCCGCTTCAACAGACGAAAGACGCACTCGGTCGCTGGGTCTTTGTCCTGAAAGAGCACCTCCACTGATACACCCTGGTGACACCTGGCGACATCAAAGCCTGCTACGTCCGCATCCGGCGGCGATGGGTGCGCGTCGGGACGCTCTGCCTCGACTGCGCCGAATTCGTCTCCGAACTCTGACACCCCCGAACCCCATCTTCATTGCGAAGCGCGAAACGCTGCTGCAATCTCGGTTACTCACGCTCTCACCTGTGCTACCAGTATACCCTCACCTGCCTCGCCCACAGCGCCGGTACATGTTCGGTAATCGACTCGTCACTAAGCGGGTTCTCCTCTAACCAGACTCGGTCTGCTTCTACCAGCCCTTCGTTCTCTACCAGCGGGGAGACATCGCTTATCTGGTTAGACCTTAGGTTGAGTTCAGTCAAGCTGGTGAGACCGACCAATGGCGAAATGTCGCTTATCTCATTGTTGGATAGGTTGAGGTCAGTCAGATTGGTAAGTTCGGCCAGGGCCGAGATATTGCCTATGTGGTTCGCCCTAATGTCGAGGCTAGTCAAGCCGGTAAGCCCCTCTAGCGGCGAAATGTCGCTTATGTCGTTCCACTCAAGGCCGAGTTGCGTCAGGTTTTTGAGACCCTCCAGTGGCGAGATGTCGCTGATCTCGTTACTGGATAGGGAGAGGGAAGTCAGATCGGTGAGGCCTGCCAGGGCCGAGATGTCGCTGATCTCGTTACTGGATAGGGAGAGGGAAGTCAGATTGGTAAGGCCTGCCAAGGCCGAGATGTCGCTTATCTCGTTGTTGTACAGGGAGAGGGAAGTCAGGTTGGCAAGGCCGTCCAGCGCCGAGATGTCGCTGATCTCGTTGTTGTACAGGGAGAGGTCACTCAGATTGGTGAGGCCGGCCAGGGGAGAGATGTCACTGATCTCGTTGTTGTACAGGGAGAGGCTGGTCAGGCTGGTAAGGCCATCCAGCGCCGAGATGTCGCTTATGTTGTTACGGTACAAGGATAGGCGGGTCAGCCCGGTGAGGCCTGCCAGGGCCGAGATGTCGCTCATCTCGTTACCATGAAGCCAGAGGCTAGTCAGGTTGGTGAGGTCGACCAGGGCGGAGATATCTCTTATCTGGTTCCACCTAAGGTCAAGGCTAGTCAAGCTGGTGAGGCCTGCCAGTGGCGAGATATCGCTGATCTCATTCCCGTCCAGATCGAGCCTGGTCAGGTTGGTGAGGCCGGCCAAGGGAGAGATGTCACTTGTCTCGTTGTTGTACAGGGAGAGGCTGGTCAGGCTGGTAAGGCCATCCAGCGCCGAGATGTCGCTTATCTCATTGTTGGACAGGTAGAGGGTAGACAGCTCGATAAGACCCTCCAGCGGCGGAATGTGGCCTATCTGGTTACCCTGAAGCCAGAGGGAAGTCAGGCTTGCGAGGCCTGCCAAGGGCGAGATGTCCTCGATCTCGTTGTAATCAAGGTAGAGGCTGGTCAGGCTGGTAAGGCCATCCAGCGCCGAGATGTAGCTTATTTCATTGTTGGACAGGTAGAGGGTAGACAGCTCGATAAGACCCTCCAGCGGCGCAATGTGGCCTATCTGGTTACCCTGAAGCCAGAGGGAAGTCAGGCTTGCGAGGCCTCCCAAGGGCGAGATGTCCTCGATCTCATTGTAATCAAGGTAGAGGGTGGTCAGGTTGGTGAGACCAGCCAGGGCCGAGATATCGCTGATCTCGTTGCTAGATACGGAGAGGGAAGTCAAGCCTGTAAGCCCCTCCAGGGGAGAGAAGTCGCTTATCTCATTGTTGGATAAGTTGAGGTCAGTCAGATTGGTGAGCCCTGCCAGGGCCGAGATATCGCTGATCTCGTTTCCCCACATGCGTAGCGACGTCAAGCCAGTAAGCCCCTCCAGGGGAGAGACGTCGCTTATCTCGTTGTTGGATAGGTTGAGGTCAGTCAGGTTAGTGAGCCCTGCCAGGGCCGAGATATCGCTGATCTCGTTAGACCCGAGGCCGAGGTCTGCCAAATCCGTGCAGTGCTCAAGCCCAGAGAGGTCGGCAATGTTTCTGGCATGCAGTCCGAGCGAGGTCAGCCCCTCCAAATCTGAAGGCTCTATCGGCCCCGAGGGTTTGCTTATCTCGTACCGCACTGCCAACTCCAGATTCGGGTCGGCGAACACGACCTCGGTTGCTGGGGCAGCAATCTCATCTGATGTACGTGTCGCTATGACTACAACCACTGCCACAACCACCACACACGCAACTACGATTCCTACCAGCTTCTTCTTGCTCATTCTGTCCTCCTATCGAAATTGCATTCATGGCGCGAGCATCTGCGTTCAAATCGCATCAGGCACCGGTCTCCCAGCTCAGGAACGGATAGCTCTGGCCGTCAACGATGTTCCAGATGTAGGCTGGGTTAGTCTCGTCAGGGGCGACGGTCACTATATTCCATGGCTCGTCCAGCCGTGCGGTCGCAGTGTCTGTAAAGGTGGTGATGCTCATCATCCCCGTAGTGCCCTTGCCCGTCCCCCCATCGCTCTCTTCCATCCCCGAAGTCTCCACATCCCAGAACGAGTTGCCGACGGCGCCGTACCGATTGTTTCCCACCAGACCCCCAACATTGCCGCTTCCAGTAACACTACCGATGGAATAGGAGTTAGTCACAGGGCGATCATTCAGTCCCACCAGACCTCCCACACTGCCGCTTCCAGTTACATCGCCGGTGGAATAGGAGTTGCATATAGTACCGTAATTCCAACCCACCAGACCCCCGACCACGGACTCGCCACTCACGGTAGCGGCGGAATACGAGCTCCTGACAGCGCCCTTCTCATTCCATCCTACAAGACCACCAACAGCCCAGGGAGATAGCGCATCTGCATGGCCAGTAACGCTGCCTGTGGAATAGCAGTTGTTAACAGTGCCGTGCCAGTTCTTTGCCACCAGACCGCCAACAAACTGAGAGCCCGTTACGTCTATGTCCTCGACACCCAGGTCACTGACCGTTCCGCTAGACGCAAGGTATCCGAACAATCCAACTTGTGCAACCAAACCCAAGTGGAGGCTCAAGTTGGAGATTGTGCAACCATTTCCATCAAACTCCCCGGCAAAGTAGGGGATGTAAAGACCCGGGTCATCGACTAAGTCCAGGTTGTTCTGCAACCTGAACTTAAGGGAGTCATCCTGCCCAAAGGCGAGCAACTGCTTGAGATCGTTGACATCATGTATTAGGTAGTAACCATTCTCCTGAGAAAGCCGCTCATTGACGTCTAAATACTTATCGTTGTCCAGCCACTCGGCAAAGTCCTCGCCGAACAGAGCTCCAGTAGTGATTGTGTTCTCCCCGTTGATAACAACCTCGTCGTAATCATAATGCGAGTTAGTTACAGTGCCCCCCCCCCAACCGCCTCCCACTAGGCCGCCAACAGAACGTTCTCCGCTAACGTCAGCCACGGAGTACGAGTTGATGACTGTGCCGCCAATAGTTGCTCCTACAAGACCGCCAACGACCCCCCGACCACTTACGCTACCAGTGAAATAGGAGTTGTCCACGGTGCCACCACGATTATCAGCCACCAAGCCGCCGACGTGCTGGCCACCTGTCACATCGGCATTCACCACGCCAACATTCTTGATGACTCCACTGGCGTCCACACCACCGAATAGCCCTCCGCTCACCTCGACCGGTCGGCCGACAAATAGGTCCCTTATCTCGTGCCCTTGCCCGTCAAAAGTCCCAGTGAACCCGGCGAACCCGGTCGCGATTGGCTCCCAACCCTTTCCTCCATTGGCTGTCGCACTCGCGAGTTCCTCATAGCCGGGAGTGGTTGAGTCAAGGTCGTTTACAAGAACGTAACGGCCGGCCAGATTGTTCCGCATTGCATCCAGATCATGCCACGTCCGTATCTCCTGCATGTCTGTCTCTACCCACCACCTCAGGAAGGGATAACTCTCGCCATCGACGATGTTCCAGGTGTAACCACCGTCGGTCTCGCCAAACGCAACCGCGGTAATGTCCCACATGGCAGCGGCGAACGTGGCGATGCTCATCATCTCGGCGGTGGTCTTGCCCGTCCCGGCGGCACTCACTTCCATGCCAGAAGCCTCCACATCCCAGAAGGAGTCACTCACGGTGCCGGCATCGAAAGTCGCCCCCACCAACCCCCCAACATCCTCACTTCCGGCTATGCTACGTCGAGAATGAACTGCTGATCGTTGCCCCATCGTTGATCCCCACCAGACCACCAGCAAATAGGTCTCCAGTAACGCTGCCTGTGGAATAGCAGTCGACTATAGCGCTCCCCCAAACATTGCCTCCAGCCAAACCTCCAACACCCATACCCCCAGTCACAGCAGCATTGGAGTACGAGTTGCTCAACTTACCCTCGAGCCCATTTCCTCCAGCCAGACCACCGACACCGCCTTCGCCGGCTACGCTGCCGGTCGCGTACGAAAAGCTGATTGAGCCACTATTAGCTCCCACGAGAGATCCAACACCCATGCCGCCGGTTACAGCGGCACCCGCTATCCCTACATTATCAATCACGCCTTCAACAGCGCCGAAAAGCCCCACACCATCCTCGTCAGGGCGGTTGATATACAGGTCCCTTATCTCATATCCCTGACCATCAAGAACACCGACGAATGGATCGAACACTTCGAAGTCTTGCGTCCATGGGTCAAACTCAATGCCTCCAATCGGCTCCCAACCCCTTCCTCCATTGGCTGTGGCGCTTGCCAGCTCCGTGTAACCGGCTGTCGTGGAATCGAGGTCATTCATCAGCACGTAGTGGCCGGCCGGCTCCTCTCGTATTGCGTCCAGATCATGCCAGGTGTGTATTTCACGGGTCTCCGCCGGTACCTGCCAGCTCACGAACGGATAGCTCTGGCCATCGACGATGTTCCAGGCGTAGGCATCATCTGTCTCCCCGAGAGCAATCTCGACTATGTCCCAGGCCGCGCCGCTGAAGGTGGCTATGTCTCGCATCTCGGCGGTGGTCTTGCCTGTCCCTCCCGAGCTCGCCTCTATTCCTGACGCTTCCACATCCCAGAAGGAGTTGCTCACAGTGCCCTCATGGTTGTATCCCACCATCCCCCCAACATACTCCTCGCCGACCACCACGCCTCTGGAGTAAGATGTAGCCACAGTTCCGCTGTTCCAGCCTACCAGACCTCCGACCTCGCCAGTTCCGCTCACATCACCCTTAGAATACGAGTTGCTCACGTTCCCTTCTTCATTCACTCCCACCAGGCCGCCAACATCCCAATCGCCGACCAAGTCGCCGCTGGCATAGCAGCGACTTATGGTACTATCATACGCGTTGAATCCTGCCAGACCACCAATAGCGATATTGCCGGTGACGCTTGCAGTTGAGTATGAGTTGCTCACACTGCTACCATATCCAGTACCGCCCACCAAACCACCAACACCCATGACACCCGTCACAAAGCCGGTGGAGTAGCAGCTGCTTACAGCAGATCCGTATAGAAGCCCGCCCACCAGACTACCAACACCCCAACCGCCAATCACGGCGACATCTACTACCCCCACATTAGTTACGACCCCTCCTTCATCAACAACACCGAAAAGCCCCACAGCATACTCATCAGGGCGGTCGATAAACAGATCCCTGATCTCATATTTTTGACCGTCAAATGTGCCGATGAAAGGGTCAAGCCGCGTATATGGTTCCTCAGGATCAAGTTCGTCAAAGAGACCGGTACCGATCGGCTCCCATCCCTTTCCTCCATTGGCTGTCTCCCCAGCCAGGTCCTCATAACCGGCAGTAGTGGAATCGAGGTCATTCATAAGAACATAGCTTCCGCCCAAATCCTCTCTCATGGCATCCAGATCATGCCATGTTCGTATTTCCACGTAGTCAGGAATGATAGGATCAGGGTCAGTGACAGCACAACTCATCATCCCAGCAGTCAGTGCTACGATGATCAGGAATGTGCCGATTCCCTTTGCGTAGTGGCCTTTCTTTGGTCTGATTGTCCCACTCATGTTTCACCTCCTGCCTGCATTCTCCATCAACCTTGACTGAATTGTCAATACCTCGCTCGGATACACCGATTCGCCAGGGTAACCGGGCCACCCTGGTGGTTAATCCCCCTCCCCTCGGTCAAGGGCCCCGGGAGGGGTTTCCAGGCCACGGTGGTTGTCTAACGGCAACCCTGGGTGGTCTGCCAGGCTTCTGCCGCAGGCGCCGGCCCGCGCGCGCCCACCCCGGATCCGCAAGGGCGACGTCAAATCGTACTACGTCCGCATCCGGCGGCGGTGGGTGCGCGTCGGGACGATCTGCCTCGACTGTGCCGAATTCGCCCCCGACCTCTGACACCCCGCACCCTAATCGTCATTGATTATATGAAAACGCTGCAATACCCCTTACAATAGGGAAAACCACCAAGAGAAGGAGGTACTGCAGCATGAAGCATTATATAGAATGCGACGCCCATAAGAAATACTCGGTATTCGCGAGAATCAGCGAAGCCGGGGAGCTTATGCCGGCGAAGCGCGTGGAGCATGATCGGGAGAGTTACCGCGCTTTCTTGAAGGGCTTGCCAGCGGGCAGCCACATCGCTGTAGAGAGTGTCGGGAACTGGTATTGGATGGTCTATGAGATGGAGAAGGCAGGACATGTGCCGGCTTTGGTACATCCTGGTAAGGCCAAACTGATGATGGGACAGATCAGCAAGACTGATAAGCTTGATGCCCAGGGATTGGCTATACTCGCTCCACCGAGCACCAATCAGACATCCACGACTGTCAGACACATTCACGCAACCACCGACCTGATGCGACTCTTGTGTCGCACTTTAACCGAATGCTACCTTCCCTGTCAATACCTCTAAGGTGTCTCTGATAGATCAACAGGCGCTCATAGAGGAGCAACGCGTCCAGGCGTTCGACAGGGTAACGACCCAGGCGGACGTGCAGCCATAGAAGTCAGCCTGCAACTCTCTGTTCAGGCATGATCTAGGCGTCTGCCGATCGCTTGGTGGCGCATAGTGCTCAGCCCAGCGTCGCGTTGTCCACCGCAAGGGGCCTTCTACGGCACTGCCTCGACCAGTCTCCAATTGGCAATCTCGACGTCAGCGCCCACGGCGACCAGCGTGCCATCGGCCTTGAGCCCAACCGTATGAAAGGCCCCTGCCGCGACCTGGACAATGTCGGTCCAATCACCCACATCGAGTTCTCCCCAACCATCGGCTCCAGTGGCAACAACGCTGCCGTCACCTCTAAGGCCAACAGTATGCCAGCCTCCCGCAGCGATCTCGACGATGCCCGTCCATTCCCCAACCTCGCACTGCCCGTCGTCAGGCCCAACAGCGACCACCGTGCCATCGCTCTTCAGCCCTAGCGTGTGGAAGCCGCCTGCATCGACCGCGACAATGTCCGACCAGCCATCGACATCACACTGCCCGTGAGAGTTGTCTCCCACGGCGACCACGCTGCCGTCTGCCTTAAGCCCCACCGTATGACCACCACCTGCGGCCACCTGGACTATGTCCGTCCAGTCCGCAACATCGCATTGCCCGTCATAGTTGTCTCCCACTGCCACTACGGTGCCGTCAGCTCGTAACCCAACAGTGTGGGTCAGGCCTGCGGCGATCTCGATGATATCTGTCCAGCCACCGACGTCGCACTGCCCACTGTCCAGCAACGAGCCAGGATCAGATCCTGCAGCAACCACCGTGCCATCAGTTCTGAGCCCCACCGAGTGCCAGCCTCCCGCAGCGATCTGGATGATGTCCGTCCATCCCTCGACTTCAAGCTGCCCGTGAGCACCAGAGCCCGCGGCCACAACGGTGTTGTCGTTCCTGAGCCCTATTGTGTGAGAGAGAATCGTGTCAACCTGGACTATGTCCGTCCACCCACCCAGATCAAGCTGTCCCGAGGCGCTCCATCCCGCAGCGGCCACAGTGCCGTCCCTTCTAACACCCAAAGTGTGCCCGCCGCCTGCGGCGACCTGCACCGCGCCTGTCCAGTCAGCAACCTCAAGCTGGCCGAACTCGCCAAATCCGACAGCGAGCACGGTACCGTCGCTCCTAAGCCCGACTGTGTGAACAGCACCTGCCGCAACCTGGATAATGTCTGACCAGTCATCGATATCGCATTCCCCGTAATAATCGATTCCCACGGCCACCACAGTACCGTCGGCTTTAAGCCCCACCGTGTGAATACCGCCGGCGGCTAACTGGATGATGTCCGTCCACTCGCCAATATTGAACTCAACCTCATAGTCTTCTCCCGCTACGACCACGGTGCCGTCGGCCTTGAGCCCCACCGTGTGGTAGCCGCCTGCGGCAACCTGGATAATGTCCGTCCAACCCTCGACGTCGCACTGCCCGTAGTCCTCCCACGAACCCGAAGCAGGTCCTGCAGCAACCACTGTGCCGTCACTTCTAAGCCCCACCGTGTGGTAGCCGCCTGCGGCAACCTGGATAATGTCCGTCCAACCCTCGACGTCGCACTGCCCGTAGTCCTCCCATGAACCCGAAGCAGGTCCTGCAGCAACCACCGTGCCGTCAGTTCTAAGCCCCACCGTATGAGAGCCGCCTGCGGCAACCTCGATAATGTCCGCCCAGTCGTCAACATCAAGGTGCGTCTTCGTAAGGCCGCCGTCCCATCCCCTCAAAACCCCAAGTGCGGGACCTGCAGCCACCACGCTGCCATCCGTACGAAGTCCCACGCTATGATAAAGTCCGGCAGCAACCATCGGCGTGTGTCCGGGTTCAAACTCTCCCGTGATCTGGTAGTCGCCCTTGATAGTCATGCCAGTTATGTGCGCGTTCACATTCACGATGCTGCCCACATCTCCTGTCCAGTTCACAAACCGGTAGCCTTGCTCAGGCCGCGCCACCAGGTTGACGACTGCCCCCTTGTCATATACAAAGGTCCCCTCACCGGGTGTTATCACCGAACCACCCTCTGTACTTGTCAGAGTGAGTTCATATGCTGCCACAAAGTTGGCAACGACCGCATAGTCCCTATTCATTGTGATCGTAGTCTCGGCGGCCTCGGGATCGGCAACGGTGCCCACATCCCCCGTCCACCCGGCGAAATCGTAGCCCTCGTCCGCAACGGCCTCCAACTCGACTACCGTCCCGGCGCTGTAGTCGTGTGGCCCTTCACCCGGCACTCCCACCTCACCGCCCGCTGTGCTCTCTAGCGTCAGGCGGTACATAGTGACAGGAGTAGCGCATCCAACCACGGCCGCCACCAGCGCCGCGACAATCAGGATCGCAAGCGCCTTCGCGTAGAAAGGTCTCCTTGACTCAATTATCGTCTTCATGTTTCACCTCCTGCCTGAATTTTCCATCAACCTTGACTGAATTGTCAATACCTCGCTCGGATACACCGATTCGCCAGGGTAACCGGGCCACCCTGGTGGTTAATCCCCCGACCCACGGCCGAGGGCCCCGGGAGGGGTCTCGCCCGAACGGTGGTCCTCTACCGCGACCCTGGCCGACCCTGAGGCCGAAAAGGCGCAGGCGGCCGCCGCGGATCCGCCAGGGCGACGTCAAAGCATGCTACGTCCGGATCCGGCGGCGGTGGGTGCGCATCGGCACCCTCCGCCTCGCCTGCGCCGAATTCGCCTCCGAACTCCGCCACCCCCGAACCCCCACTCGTCATTGCGAGGCGCCCCGTTCCTAACCTGTCATTGCGAGAAGCCCCGACGAGTCGGGGCGACGTGGCAATCTCGTCGTTTGCGGCGAGATGACCTCGCATTATGATTCATCGTAGAACACAGTCACCCCCCTCGCCTGCAGCGCAGGTATGTGAATGTTGAGGGACTCGTCACTCAATGGATTCTCCCTCAGATCGACCTCGTCTCCCTCTCCCAGCCCTTCATTGTCCACTAGCGGCTCAATATCACTTATCTGGTTGTCATAGAGATGGAGCTGAGTCAGGTTGGTGAGGCCCTCCAGCGGCGAGATATCGCTTATCTGGTTAAGCGAAAGGGAGAGCCACTCCAGATTGGTGAGTCCCTCCACCGGCGACAAATCGCTTATCTGGTTCTCCCAAAGCCCGAGGTAAGTCAGGCTGGTAAAGCCAGCCAGGGCCGAGATATCGCTTACCTGGTTGCTCCCAAGACTGAGCCAAGTCAGATCAGTAAGGCTGGCTAAAGGCCGAATATCGCTTATCTGGTTGATGTCAAGGTAAAGAGTCGTCAGGTTAACGAGGTCGGCCAGCGGCGAAACATCGCTTATCTGGTTCTCCCAAAGCGCGAGGTAAGTCAGGCTGGTAAGGCCAGCCAGGGCCGAGATATCGCTTATCTGGTTGCGCCCAAGTTCCAGCATTTCCAGGCTGGTCAGTCGCTCCAGGGGAGAGATATCGCTTATCCGGTTCGATCTAAGCGCCAGGCTCGTCAGACTGGTGAGGCCCTCCAGAGGCGAAATGTCGCCTATCTGGTTCCACCCAAGATAGAGGTGAGTCAGGTCAATGCAGTAATCCATCCCCGTGAGATCGGAGATGCCCCTTCCATCGGCATCGAGCGAGCTCAACCCCTCCAGATCCGAAGGGTAGATGGGACCCGTGGATATGCCGATCGCCTCCCTAATCGCCGCCTCAAGGTTGACATCCGCGAACAAGCCGGGCTCCTCTTCCTCGAAGGTGGCAGTCTCGCATCCAACCACTGCTGCCACCAGCGCCACGACAATCAGGATCGCAAGCGCCTTCGCGTAGAAAGGTCTCCTTGACTCAATTATCGTCTTCATGTCTCACCTCCCGCCTGCATTTTCCATCAACCTTGACTGAATTGTCAATACCTCGCTCGGATACACCGATTCGCCAGGGTAACCGGGCCACCCTGGTGGTTAATCCCCCTCCCCTCGGTCAAGGGCCCCGGGAGGGGTTTCCAGGCCACGGTGGTTGTCTAACGGCAACCCTGGGTGGTCTGCCAGGCTTCTGCCGCAGGCGCCGGCCCGCGCGCGCCCACCCCGGATCCGCAAGGGCGACGTCAAATCGTACTACGTCCGCATCCGGCGGCGGTGGGTGCGCGTCGGGACGATCTGCCTCGACTGTGCCGAATTCGCCCCCGACCTCTGACACCCCGCACCCTAATCGTCATTGATTATATGAAAACGCTGCAATACCCCTTACAATAGGGAAAACCACCAAGAGAAGGAGGTACTGCAGCATGAAGCATTATATAGAATGCGACGCCCATAAGAAATACTCGGTATTCGCGAGAATCAGCGAAGCCGGGGAGCTTATGCCGGCGAAGCGCGTGGAGCATGATCGGGAGAGTTACCGCGCTTTCTTGAAGGGCTTGCCAGCGGGCAGCCACATCGCTGTAGAGAGTGTCGGGAACTGGTATTGGATGGTCTATGAGATGGAGAAGGCAGGACATGTGCCGGCTTTGGTACATCCTGGTAAGGCCAAACTGATGATGGGACAGATCAGCAAGACTGATAAGCTTGATGCCCAGGGATTGGCTATACTCGCTCCACCGAGCACCAATCAGACATCCACGACTGTCAGACACATTCACGCAACCACCGACCTGATGCGACTCTTGTGTCGCACTTTAACCGAATGCTACCTTCCCTGTCAATACCTCTAAGGTGTCTCTGATAGATCAACAGGCGCTCATAGAGGAGCAACGCGTCCAGGCGTTCGACAGGGTAACGACCCAGGCGGACGTGCAGCCATAGAAGTCAGCCTGCAACTCTCTGTTCAGGCATGATCTAGGCGTCTGCCGATCGCTTGGTGGCGCATAGTGCTCAGCCCAGCGTCGCGTTGTCCACCGCAAGGGGCCTTCTACGGCACTGCCTCGACCAGTCTCCAATTGGCAATCTCGACGTCAGCGCCCACGGCGACCAGCGTGCCATCGGCCTTGAGCCCAACCGTATGAAAGGCCCCTGCCGCGACCTGGACAATGTCGGTCCAATCACCCACATCGAGTTCTCCCCAACCATCGGCTCCAGTGGCAACAACGCTGCCGTCACCTCTAAGGCCAACAGTATGCCAGCCTCCCGCAGCGATCTCGACGATGCCCGTCCATTCCCCAACCTCGCACTGCCCGTCGTCAGGCCCAACAGCGACCACCGTGCCATCGCTCTTCAGCCCTAGCGTGTGGAAGCCGCCTGCATCGACCGCGACAATGTCCGACCAGCCATCGACATCACACTGCCCGTGAGAGTTGTCTCCCACGGCGACCACGCTGCCGTCTGCCTTAAGCCCCACCGTATGACCACCACCTGCGGCCACCTGGACTATGTCCGTCCAGTCCGCAACATCGCATTGCCCGTCATAGTTGTCTCCCACTGCCACTACGGTGCCGTCAGCTCGTAACCCAACAGTGTGGGTCAGGCCTGCGGCGATCTCGATGATATCTGTCCAGCCACCGACGTCGCACTGCCCACTGTCCAGCAACGAGCCAGGATCAGATCCTGCAGCAACCACCGTGCCATCAGTTCTGAGCCCCACCGAGTGCCAGCCTCCCGCAGCGATCTGGATGATGTCCGTCCATCCCTCGACTTCAAGCTGCCCGTGAGCACCAGAGCCCGCGGCCACAACGGTGTTGTCGTTCCTGAGCCCTATTGTGTGAGAGAGAATCGTGTCAACCTGGACTATGTCCGTCCACCCACCCAGATCAAGCTGTCCCGAGGCGCTCCATCCCGCAGCGGCCACAGTGCCGTCCCTTCTAACACCCAAAGTGTGCCCGCCGCCTGCGGCGACCTGCACCGCGCCTGTCCAGTCAGCAACCTCAAGCTGGCCGAACTCGCCAAATCCGACAGCGAGCACGGTACCGTCGCTCCTAAGCCCGACTGTGTGAACAGCACCTGCCGCAACCTGGATAATGTCTGACCAGTCATCGATATCGCATTCCCCGTAATAATCGATTCCCACGGCCACCACAGTACCGTCGGCTTTAAGCCCCACCGTGTGAATACCGCCGGCGGCTAACTGGATGATGTCCGTCCACTCGCCAATATTGAACTCAACCTCATAGTCTTCTCCCGCTACGACCACGGTGCCGTCGGCCTTGAGCCCCACCGTGTGGTAGCCGCCTGCGGCAACCTGGATAATGTCCGTCCAACCCTCGACGTCGCACTGCCCGTAGTCCTCCCACGAACCCGAAGCAGGTCCTGCAGCAACCACTGTGCCGTCACTTCTAAGCCCCACCGTGTGGTAGCCGCCTGCGGCAACCTGGATAATGTCCGTCCAACCCTCGACGTCGCACTGCCCGTAGTCCTCCCATGAACCCGAAGCAGGTCCTGCAGCAACCACCGTGCCGTCAGTTCTAAGCCCCACCGTATGAGAGCCGCCTGCGGCAACCTCGATAATGTCCGCCCAGTCGTCAACATCAAGGTGCGTCTTCGTAAGGCCGCCGTCCCATCCCCTCAAAACCCCAAGTGCGGGACCTGCAGCCACCACGCTGCCATCCGTACGAAGTCCCACGCTATGATAAAGTCCGGCAGCAACCATCGGCGTGTGTCCGGGTTCAAACTCTCCCGTGATCTGGTAGTCGCCCTTGATAGTCATGCCAGTTATGTGCGCGTTCACATTCACGATGCTGCCCACATCTCCTGTCCAGTTCACAAACCGGTAGCCTTGCTCAGGCCGCGCCACCAGGTTGACGACTGCCCCCTTGTCATATACAAAGGTCCCCTCACCGGGTGTTATCACCGAACCACCCTCTGTACTTGTCAGAGTGAGTTCATATGCTGCCACAAAGTTGGCAACGACCGCATAGTCCCTATTCATTGTGATCGTAGTCTCGGCGGCCTCGGGATCGGCAACGGTGCCCACATCCCCCGTCCACCCGGCGAAATCGTAGCCCTCGTCCGCAACGGCCTCCAACTCGACTACCGTCCCGGCGCTGTAGTCGTGTGGCCCTTCACCCGGCACTCCCACCTCACCGCCCGCTGTGCTCTCTAGCGTCAGGCGGTACATAGTGACAGGAGTAGCGCATCCAACCACGGCCGCCACCAGCGCCGCGACAATCAGGATCGCAAGCGCCTTCGCGTAGAAAGGTCTCCTTGACTCAATTATCGTCTTCATGTTTCACCTCCTGCCTGAATTTTCCATCAACCTTGACTGAATTGTCAATACCTCGCTCGGATACACCGATTCGCCAGGGTAACCGGGCCACCCTGGTGGTTAATCCCCCGACCCACGGCCGAGGGCCCCGGGAGGGGTCTCGCCCGAACGGTGGTCCTCTACCGCGACCCTGGCCGACCCTGAGGCCGAAAAGGCGCAGGCGGCCGCCGCGGATCCGCCAGGGCGACGTCAAAGCATGCTACGTCCGGATCCGGCGGCGGTGGGTGCGCATCGGCACCCTCCGCCTCGCCTGCGCCGAATTCGCCTCCGAACTCCGCCACCCCCGAACCCCCACTCGTCATTGCGAGGCGCCCCGTTCCTAACCTGTCATTGCGAGAAGCCCCGACGAGTCGGGGCGACGTGGCAATCTCGTCGTTTGCGGCGAGATGACCTCGCATTATGATTCATCGTAGAACACAGTCACCCCCCTCGCCTGCAGCGCAGGTATGTGAATGTTGAGGGACTCGTCACTCAATGGATTCTCCCTCAGATCGACCTCGTCTCCCTCTCCCAGCCCTTCATTGTCCACTAGCGGCTCAATATCACTTATCTGGTTGTCATAGAGATGGAGCTGAGTCAGGTTGGTGAGGCCCTCCAGCGGCGAGATATCGCTTATCTGGTTAAGCGAAAGGGAGAGCCACTCCAGATTGGTGAGTCCCTCCACCGGCGACAAATCGCTTATCTGGTTCTCCCAAAGCCCGAGGTAAGTCAGGCTGGTAAAGCCAGCCAGGGCCGAGATATCGCTTACCTGGTTGCTCCCAAGACTGAGCCAAGTCAGATCAGTAAGGCTGGCTAAAGGCCGAATATCGCTTATCTGGTTGATGTCAAGGTAAAGAGTCGTCAGGTTAACGAGGTCGGCCAGCGGCGAAACATCGCTTATCTGGTTCTCCCAAAGCGCGAGGTAAGTCAGGCTGGTAAGGCCAGCCAGGGCCGAGATATCGCTTATCTGGTTGCGCCCAAGTTCCAGCATTTCCAGGCTGGTCAGTCGCTCCAGGGGAGAGATATCGCTTATCCGGTTCGATCTAAGCGCCAGGCTCGTCAGACTGGTGAGGCCCTCCAGAGGCGAAATGTCGCCTATCTGGTTCCACCCAAGATAGAGGTGAGTCAGGTCAATGCAGTAATCCATCCCCGTGAGATCGGAGATGCCCCTTCCATCGGCATCGAGCGAGCTCAACCCCTCCAGATCCGAAGGGTAGATGGGACCCGTGGATATGCCGATCGCCTCCCTAATCGCCGCCTCAAGGTTGACATCCGCGAACAAGCCGGGCTCCTCTTCCTCGAAGGTGGCAGTCTCGCATCCAACCACTGCTGCCACCAGCGCCACGACAATCAGGATCGCAAGCGCCTTCGCGTAGAAAGGTCTCCTTGACTCAATTATCGTCTTCATGTCTCACCTCCCGCCTGCATTTTCCATCAACCTTGACTGAATTGTCAATACCTCGCTCGGATACACCGATTCGCCAGGGTAACCGGGCCACCCTGGTGGTTAATCCCCCTCCCCTCGGCCGAGGGCCCCGGGAGGGGTTTCCAGGCCACGGTGGTTGTCTAACGGCAACCCTGGGTGCTCTGCCAGGCTTTCTGCCGCAGGCGCCGTCGCGCGCGGCCGCCCCGGATCCGCCAGGGCGACGTCAAAGCCTGCTACGTCCGCATCCGCCGGCGCTGGGTCCGCTTCGGGACCATCTGCCTCGACTGCGCCGAATTCGTCCCCGTACTACCACAGCCCCCGGGGGGATAGCGCTGCTGCTCAAGCTCTTACCACCCAAAGGGATTTCAGGGGAGTCAAACGATCATGGTCGATGATGGTCGCAACCGTCCAGCTGCCAACCCAAAACCCGACGTAGAAACGGTCTCCGATTCAACCGATCCCTCCTCTGAACAAGCCACCGGCAAGGTCACCGAAGACATCCAGTCCAATGGAACACCACTCGAACGGTCGCCCCGTAACCCCGACTGCTTCCAGGCTGAGTACCTGGGCGACATGGTATGGTTCGTCCTTGATGAGTCCTACCTTGATAGGTTGCCGCCCGGTGCCATAGTCTACACCCTGGCAGAGGCACAGCTGCTGGCCAACCGGTCACCCTGGACCCGCCGCATGGCCCATGAGGCTAAGAAGGCAGACCAGGCTGTCAACAACCCCCTCCCCTCATCCCAGCCTACCCTGGGCCTACCGTGAGCGCACCCTTGCTGGCTCGACCCTTCGGTCGCTCTCAACCAGCCCAGCCCTAGTAACGTACCTCAACTCCCCTCGCCTCAAGCGCTGGTATATACTCGTTGATCGATTGCTCACTCAGCGGATTGTTGTCGAGCCGGACTTCGTCTCCCTCTCCCAGCCCGGGATTCTCCACCAGCGGCCCTACATCCTTTATCTGGTTACCCACGAGGGAGAGAAAGGTCAAGCTGGTGAGGTCCGCCAGGGGCGAGATATCGCTTATCTCGTTGAGCCCGATTCCGAGCCATTCGAGCTTGGTGAGGCCCTGCAGGGGCTTGACATCGCTTATCCGATTCTCATGAAGAAAGAGACGTTCCAGATTGGTGAGGCCGCCCAGGGGCGAGATATCACTGATCTGGCTGTTAATAATGCTGAGCCATGTAAGCTTGGTGAGTCCCTCCAAGTGTGAGATGTCACTTATCCAATTGTCACGCAGGTTGAGTTGAGTCAGATTGGTGAGGCCGCCCAAGGGGGAAACATCGCTTATTTGGTTAGACATAAGGCTGAGGTCTGTCAGGTTGGTGAGGCTCGCAAGTGGTGAGATGTCACTGATGTCGTTATTCGTAAAGTTGAGCAATCCCACATTGATGAGGCCTGCCAGGGGCGAAACATCGCTTATCTCGTTAGATCCCAGGCGGAGGTCTTGCAGGTCGGTGAGCCCAGCCAGGGGCCAGATATCGGTTATCCGGTTGTAATCGAGGTTGAGGTGTGTCAGGCTGGTGCAGTGCTCCAGCCCGGTAAGGTCTCCAATCCTCCTATCGTCAGCATCCAGCTCAGTTAGCCCCTTCAGGTCCGAAGGATAGATATCCCCTGTCGGCCTCTCGATGGCTTCCCTTATTGCCGCCTCGAGGTTGGGGCACACGAACAGAACGGGCTCCTCTTCCTCGAAGTTGGCCGTGATGGAGTAGTCGCCGTTCATGGTGATCGTGGTTGAGCTAGCGTCTGCCTTGGCAATCGTACCTACATCACCCGTCCACTCGACGAACCGATGTCCCACGTCCGCAACAGCCTCCAACTCAGCTACAGTCCCGGCGTCATACTCGAACGTATCCTCTCCAGGCACGGTCACCTCACCACCGGCCGTGCCCTCTATCTTGAGACTGTACATAACGGCAGCCTCGCATCCGACGAACGCTGCAACCAGCGCAACGATAATCAGGAGCGCAAGCGCCTTCGTGTGAAAAGCTTTCGTTGGATCAATCATCGTCCTCATGTCTCACCTCCACCTTCCATTCTATCAACACCGACTTGATTGTCAAGACCTCGCTCCCGTCAAACGAGTCGGCAGGGCTAGCCCGGCGAGCCAGGTTCACCGGCAAGGTCACCCACTGAGTCAGCCTGGTGGGTAGACCCCACACCACGGCAAGGGCCCCGGGAGGGTTCGTCGGCACATGGTGGGTCGCTCACAGGTCACCTGTGGGGCCAGCCGGGTGGGTAACGGAACGTGCCTGCACGGTCGTCCGGTTCGATCGGGGCGGTCGTCCGGGCAGCCTGGTGGCTCACGGAACGTCGTCAGCCATTCACCCTGGTAGGTCATCAGTGGGGGTCGCCTGTAGGGCCAGCCCGGTGGGTGAACTGGCGGCACACGTCGCTCGGCCTATATGAACCCAGTCCTCTGAGCACCCTTCGCCTCAGCAATAGCCGCCGGCGCTGAGCATGTCGGGTGTTCAACCGTCGCCAGCAGGCGTTACCTCGACAAACTCACTTCCGCGGTGGGCCCTCTTCAGCAGACGGAAGACGCGCGGGGCCGCCGGGTCCTTGTCCTCAAAGAGCACCTCCACTGACCCACCCTGGGACATCTCCATGCTGTCTGAGCCCTCACCACCCTAAAAGGATTCGACGGGTATCAAAAAGCCGCTTCTGTCATTCCGACCCGCTCCATTGTCATTCTGAGCAACGCGAAGAATCTCAGTGGTAGACTGTCACCCTCCTTGCCTCGAGCGCCGGTATGTACTCGTTGATCGACTGCTCACTCAGCGGATTCTCCCTCAGATCCACCTCGTCTCCCCACCCCAGCCCCTGGTTGTCCACCAGAGGCGAGATATCGCTTATCTGGTTATCATCAAGGGAAAGCACAAACAGGTTGGTGAGGCCCTCCAGAGGCGAGATATCGCTTATCTGGTTACGATCAAGGTGGAGCCACTCCAGGTTGGTGAGGCCCTCCAGGGCCGAGATGTCGCTGATCTGGTTGCGGTCAAGGCGGAGGAACTCCAGGCTGGTAAGGTTAGCCAGGGGCGAGATTTCGCTGATCTCGTTATCCTCAAGGCGGAGACTAGCCAGGTTCGTGAGGTCTGCCAGGACCGAGATGTCGCTTATCTTGTTATCCCCAAGCCAGAGGACAGTCAGGTTGGTGAGGCCCGCCAAAGGCGAGATGTCGCTTATCTGGTTACTATTAAGGTCCAGAAATTCTAGGCCCGTCAGGCCCTCCAGGGGCGAGATATCGCTTATCTGGTTATCCTCAAGGCGGAGACTAGCCAGGTTCGTGAGGTCTGCCAGGACCGAGATGTCGCTTATCTTGTTATCCCCAAGCCAGAGGACAGTCAGGTGGGTCAGGCCCTCCAGGGGCGAGATATCGCTTATCTGGTTAATGCGAACGTAGAGGGCAGTCAGGTTGGTGAGGCCCTCCAGGGGCGAGATATCGCTTATCTGGTTATCATCAAGGGAAAGCACAAACAGGTTGGTGAGGCCCTCCAGGGGCGAGATATCGCTTATCTGGTTATCCGAAAGGCGGAGGTCTCTCAGGCTGGTCAGGCCGGCCAGGGGCGAGATATCGCTTATCTTGTTATCCCAAAGCCAGAGGACAGTCAGGTTGGTGAGGCCCTCCAGGGGCGAGATATCGCTTATCTGGTTATCCGAAAGGCGGAGGTCTCTCAGGCTGGTCAGGCCGGCCAGCTGTGAGATGTCGCTGATCTGGTTCCCGCGGAGGTTGATCTCCGTGAGGCTGGTTGCGTATTCCAGGCCGGTCAGATCAAAGATATTCCTTTGGGAAGCCGAAAGCCCGGTGAGCCCCCGCAGGTCTTCTGGGTAGACGGGACCCGTGGGCTTGTCTATCGCCTCCCTTATTGCTGCCTCAAGGTGGACGTCCGCGAACAAGCCGGGCTCCTCTTCGTCCCTCGGCTCCTCCCAGCTAAGGAAGGGATAACTCTGGCCATCGACGATGTTCCAGGTGTAAGCACCGTCGGTCTCGCCAAACGCAACCGCGGTTATGTCCCACTTGGCAGCGGCAAAGGTGGCCATGCTCATCATCTCTGCGGTGGGCTTGCCTGTCCCGGCGGCACTCACTTCCATGCCAGAAGCCTCGACATCCCAGAAGGAGTCACTCACGGTGCCGGCATCGAAAGTCGCCCCCACCAACCCCCCAACATCCTCACTTCCGGCTACGCTACCTGTGGAGAATGAACTGATGATAGTTGCCTCATCGTTGATCCCCACCAAACCACCAGCAAACAGGTCTCCGGTAACGCTGCCTCTGGAATAGCAGTCGACTATAGCTCCCCCCCACACATTGCCTCCCGCCAAACCTCCAACACCCATACCACCAATTACAGCAGCATTGGAGTATGAGTTGCTCAACGTACCCTCCAGCCCATTTCCTCCAGCCAGACCACCAACACCGCCTTCGCCGCTTACGCTGCCGGTGGAGTACGAAAAGCTGATTGAGCCAGTATTAGCTCCCACGAGAGCTCCAACACCCATGCCGCCGGTTACAGCGGCGCCTGCTATCCCTACATTATCAATCGAGCCTTCAACAGCGCCGAAAAGCCCCACACCATTCTCGTCAGGGCGGTTGATATATAGGTCCCTTATCTCATATCCCTGACCATCAAGAACACCGACGAATGGATCGAACACTTCGAAGTCTTGCGTCCCTGGGTCAAACTCAATGCCTCCGATCGGCTCCCAACCCTTTCCTGCATTGGCTGTGGCGCTTGCCAGCTCAGTATAACCGCCTGTCGTGGAATCGAGGTCATTCATCAGCACGTACTGGCCGGCCGGCTCCTCTCGTATTGCGTCCAGATCATGCCACGTCCGTATCTCCAGAGCTTCTATCGCGAAACTGGCAGTGATCGAGTAGTCCCCGTCCATGGTGATCGTCGTCTCAGCGGCCTCGGGATCGTCAACGGTGCCCACATCCCCCGTCCACCCGGCGAAATCGTAGCCCTCATCCGCAACGGCCTCCAACTCGACTACCGTCCCGGCGCTGTAGTCGTGTGGTCCTTCACCCGGCACGGCCACCTCACCGCCCCCTGTGCTCTCTATCGTCAGGCTGTACATAGTGACAGGAGTAGCGCATCCAACCACGGCCGCCACCAGCGCCGCGACAATCAGGATCGCAAGCGCCTTCACGTAGAAAGGTCTCCTTGACTCAAGTATCGTCTTCATGTTTCACCTCCTGCCCGCATTTTCCATCAACCTTGACTGAATTGTCAATACCTCGCTCGGATACACCGATTCGCCAGGGTAACGGGGCCACCCTGGTGGTTGATCCCCCGCCCCATGGCCGAGGGCCCCGGCAGGGGTCTTGCCAGAACGGTGATCGTCAAACGGCAACCCTGGGTGCTCTGCCAGGCCTCTGCCGCAGGCGCCGGCCCGCGCGCGCGCCCGCCCCGGCGCAGGGCCGGCAGCCCGTGACCACCAATGGCAAGCCCTTGCCACCAGCCAGCCGCCCGCCGCCCGATAGCGCCGGCGAGACCGGCGAAATCCCAACGTGCGTGCACTGTGGCGAGTGGGATGGCATGGAGTTGATCACGTTCCCCGACAAAAAGACCGGCCAGACCCGGCGCGCCTTCAAGTGCCAGTCGTGCGACAAGTGGCACTATCCCAGGAAGAAATGACAACGCCCGGGAGGGGGCCCGCGGGCCCCCGGGGCTCCCTCCCTCTAGTCATCAACACCTCTGCCCTAAAGCGACAACGCCTGATTCAAGGACCCGCTGTGTCTTAGCTATGCGCCTGTCTTAGCTATGCGCCTTGACAAACCGAGGAAAAGACGTTAACATGATCTCAATCTTCCTCGCCGTTCGCTTCCTTTGAGGTGAACTGGCGAGGTTTGTTTTATAGAGGCGCTTGACTCCATGCGGCAACAGAGGCTTGTCCTGTTCATAGATGCCCAGAATCTCTACCAGGGGGCTCGCCGGGCGTTCTTCCCCCCTGAAGCATCGCACACCGACGGACAGTACCAGCCGATGCAGCTTGGCAGGTTGATCTGCTCTCGCCCGCCGCCAGGGGATTCGCGCTGTCTCCAGGAAGTGCGCATCTACACGGGTCGCCCCGATGCTACCAGGGAACCCGAAACCTATGCGGCCCATTTGAGACAGTGTGCGGCATGGCAGAACAACGGGGCAAGCGTGATAGCCCGTCCCCTTCGATATCCCTGGGACTGGCCCTACAGTAAGGCACAGCAAAAAGGCGTGGACGTTGCCCTTGCCATAGACTTCGTCGCCTACGCTACGGACGGCAAATATGACGTCGGTGTGATCGCCTCGACGGATTCCGACCTGATGCCGGCCCTCGAGTTCGTTCACAAGAGGTTCGCGTCTCAGTGCCGTATCGAGGTGGCGGCCTGGACCAGCCCCACTAGCAGAAGCAGACTCAGCATTCGGCGTTCCTCACTATGGTGTCACTGGCTGGACAGAACTGACTATGACTCAGTTGCTGACCCGGCGGACTACAACGTCTGACACGGTCTACCCGGTACCAGACTCCATCGGCCTGAGGACAGCGCCGTCACACCACCGCACCCCGCGTGGCTGCCGCAGGCTGCCACAGACCACCACTGAATTCCGGGGACACCATACCGATTTCGCCCCAAACATCATAGCCATTGCACCGCCAGCGGAGGCCAGCTTTCTCCAGCGCTAGAAGTCACCCCGTAACCCTCCCCAACCTCAATCGGCTTCGTTATGCAAGCGGCAGCCTTGGGGCCTAGCCACCATCACGGCTGCCCGTTCAAGCCACCAGGTCGACCCTCGCCTGGTCGCCATCAGAGATCAGAAGAAGCTGGAGAAGGTCCGGCCGATACTGGAGCCACTATGGGCGTTTTTCGCTGCCCTTTGCCACGCACTGCAAGAAGGCGAAAATGAGCTCACAGCAACAGATGCCTATCACCTGGGCTTAGTTGATGAGGTCATAGGGTTGAAGGAGTATGCGGCGTATCGATACCTGGCCTGAATCTAGACCCGGCGATTCCGCCACTGACCCGGATTGACACAGTTGGCGCGATAGTCAGATCTCCCCGCTCTGCAAACACTTTGCTAACAAACCCACCGCGATGCACCAGCACCGGCCTACACAGCCAGACCGACTAATGCCGGCGAATAGCCTAGGCTGGCCCAGCATCCCCGTCCTTTCTGAGGAATGGCCCCCAGTCCTCACGTCCTTGACAATGGGTATTACAGGCTTTACACTAGGGCTATGAAAACTAGTAGGCGTACGCCAAACACCAGCATAAGGATAAATCCAGAAGCAATCCATAAAGCCCGTATTGCCGCCGTCACTCAGAGAAAGACCTTGGGGCAGTGGCTTGAAGAGGCCATCGCGGAGAAGATCGAAAAGGGGCAAGAGAAATGAGAGCAGCATTATATGCGCGAGTAAGCTCAGAAGAACAGGTGGAGGGCTACAGCATCGATGCTCAGCGGCGAGCATTTGAAGCCTTGGTAAAAGGGCGAGGCTGGACACGATATCGGGAATACGTTGACGAAGGGAAGTCTGCCCGGAATGATAACGTCAGCAAGCGCCCGGCATTCAAGGAGATGATAACCGATGCCCTGGCAGGCAATCTCGATGTCCTGGTAGTCCACAAGCTTGACCGCTTCTCTCGAAATCTCCGTATCACCCTGGAATACTTCGATAAGCTGCTGAAAGCAGGAGTCGCCTTTGTCTCCATAAATGAGCAGATGGACTTCACGACGCCATCAGGCAAGGTTCACCTGGCTCTGCTGGGAGCGTTCGCACAGTACTACTCGGATAACCTCAGTCACGAGACAAAGAAGGGATGGCATGAACGACGAGCCCAGGGACTCTATTGCGGGCTGCTCCCTTTTGGAGCCAAGAAGGGAGAGAATGGTGTGCCCGTGCCGAACCCGGACACGCACCCCGGCTTGGTGTTGGCTTTTGAGTTAGCAGCACAGGGCATGAGCGACAGACAGGTGGCCATGGCATTGAATGATCAGGGATACCGCACAGCTGGCAATCAGGGTAACAGGTTGTTTTCCAAAGACACAGTCAGAGGTATTCTAACCAACAGGTTCTACCTTGGCTGTTTGCCTGACGGCAACGGCGGCTGGATTGAGGCAAGACATGACCCCTTTGTTGATGACCAGCTCTGGAGTCAAGCGCAGGAAATGCGCCACCGAAACGCTACCTCGACACATACACGGTGCCGGGCCGGGAGAAGAGTCTGTTCCTTCAGCGGAATCACCTATTGCTGGTACTGCAAGGGAAGAATCCATGTAAGCTTCACCAAGCAGGGATCACCCAGGCTAGGCTGCTATAACCGCTCCAAAGGCTGGGAATGCCCTCAGAAGTCAACCCTTCTCAAAGTCTACGAAGAGAACATAGAGGAATACCTCAAGACCTTCCACATACCTGAAGACTACCAGGAGCAGATCTTAGAGGCTCACCGCAAGTTGGAAGCAATGCATGTCGATTCGAGCGAAGAGAGGACCAGGTTGACCGGCCGGTTGGAGCGCCTCGGAGATCTGTACAAGTGGGGCGATATGGCCAAGGAGGACTATCTCAAGGAACGTGAAGCCATCCAAAGGCAGTTGATGACTCTCACTTCAACTGAAAACCGTGTCAGCACCTTGAACAGACTGGCCGCATTCCTCTCCAGCGTAGCCAGGGCCTGGAACGAAGCAGATCAAGAGCAAAGAAATAAGCTGGCTCGAAGCCTCTTTCAGGAGATCTGGATAAAAGACCAACAGGTTGTCGCCGTCAAGCCGCAACCCGAATTTGAACCCTTCTTCAGGATGAACTACGAGGAGTTTGTCAACAAAAGCTTGAAGTGGCGACCCCGAGGGGATTCGAACCCCTGATCTCCACCGTGACAGGGTG
>SL_5KL_010_SEDDRAFT_10000419_pt1 | contig 27062 bp, 23 predicted proteins | sample SodLakKL_010_SED_FD_9118 | JGI IMG/M metagenome (IMG submission 9118) | reverse complement strand
AAACACTGATCACAAGGCCTAATATCTTCAATGCCTTATAAAGGTAGTGAATTGATATTAAGACCCTTTCCTTACCCTGCTCAGTTTTCAAAGAACGAAAATAGTGCTTTTTTTGTGCAAGATTAATATTAGCACAGGGCCTTTTTTATGTCAAGGTAAAAACAGCAATATTTACTTATAAATAGGTAAAAATTGCTTTGTCCTGATCAAGAAAATTTGTATATTATTATTAAATAAAGGGATAATTCGTTTTATGTAAAATATATATGAGGGGGATTATTATGGATATTTCATCCGGACAAAAACACACTGATTTTCAAAAACCGCCTTTCGATATCATTAGTAAGGTAATTGATACAGGTATTGGAGTTCATCATATCAGGGGACCGGTCAGTCCGGAGTGGATTAGTAGTTGCCATTTTTCTGATGGGCTTTGCTGCTTCCGTCCTTCCTCCAGCCAGCACAAAGCCCTGATCGAGCTCTGCAAACAACCGGATGGCCTCATTTTTGTTGCTGCCCGGGCCGAAGAAATCATGTCATATATCTCCTTTCAAAAGCCTGATTTCCCATGGTGGGAAAGACGGTGTTTTCCCCAGCTTCTGGAGCTTGCGGTGATGGAAACAGCCCCTTCCAGGCGAAAAGCCGGATTAATCACGTCCATACTCGACAACATATTTAAAAACCCTGAATTTACATTTTTTGAAGACTTCATCATTATTGCCATCCAGACAGTTGATGGCTGGGATTTGAATAGTACCGGTTTTTCACCATGGACATACCGGAAGCTTATGCTTGACCTGTTTAAAAAATATAACTTCACCCCCTGGGAAACAGATGATCCCGAAATAGGCGAGCATCCCTGCAACACACTTTTAGCCAGAATAGGTAAAAATACTGGTTCAACAGAGCGTAATTACTTTGCAAATTCCTGCCGGGATTCAGACTAACCTCTTTATAATATTTATCAAATCCAGCTGCTGCAGAAAAACGAAATTTCACGGTATTTTATCTGAAAGTTGATAGCATTCAAGTTCTTTACAATCAATTGTAGATATAATAAACTTAATACAGTGCTGTTTAACATATCTATTGAAAATAGTTTATTCCAAGGAGGTTTAGCATATGTCAGGAAATAGCCCAGATGAATATCTAAATAAAAATCGAGGTAAACTGTTCCATCCTCCCGACAGCTTTACCAAAACCACAAGGCTTAACGATGACAGCCTGTACCGGAAAGCAAAACAAGATCGCCTATCTTTTTGGTCCGAAATGGCTGAAAACCTGCACTGGGTTGAAAAGTGGGATCAAGTACTTGATGATGCCAACCCGCCTTATTATAAATGGTTTGTTAATGGAAAACTCAACATATCAGAAAACTGCCTTGATGTGCACATCAATAACGGTCTGGGCGATAAAAAAGCGCTTGTTTTTGAAGGAGAAAATGGGGATTCGGTCAGCCTGACTTATAGTCAGCTGCTAAAAGAAGTTTGCAAATTTAGCAGTGCTTTAAATAAATTAGGTGTGAAAAAAGGCGATGCTGTAACGATATGGATGCCCATGATTCCAGAGTCCATCGTAGCCATGCTGGCCTGCACCCGGATTGGTGCGGTACATAGTGTAGTTTTTGGTGGTTTTAGTCCGGATGCTCTTAAAGATCGTATTCTTGATTCAGAATCAAAAGTTGTAGTAACTGCAGATGGGTCATACCGGCGGGGTAAAGTTATTCCATTAAGAAGCGCTGCTGAAGAAGCATTAGATGAATGTCCCAGTGTAGAAAATGTAGTTATAGTAAAACGTACCGGTAATGACTTTAAGCTCAAAGAAGGTCGTGACCTGCTTTGGAGTGAATTGATGGAAACGGCCGAGGATACGTTTGATCCGGTAGTCATGGATGCAGAAGATCCCCTTTTTATCCTTTACAGCAGTGGGACAACGGGTAAGCCAAAAGGTATTCTGCATACGACGGGGGGCTATCTTGTAGGGGTCAAAACTACTTTTCAATATGTTTTTGATCACCGGGAAGATGACATTTATTGGTGCACTGCCGATATAGGCTGGATCACAGGACACAGCTATATTGTTTACGGACCGCTTTCTAACGGTTCAAGCACATTTATTTATGAAGGAACTCCGGATTACCCGGAACGCGATCGTTTCTGGGAGCTTATCGAAAAATATAGAATAACAGTTTTTTATACTGCACCTACCGCCATCCGCTCTTTTATGCGCTGGGGTAATCATTACGTGGATAAACATGATATTTCCAGCCTGCGGTTGCTTGGCTCTGTTGGAGAACCAATAAACCCGGAAGCCTGGCTCTGGTATTATGAGCAGATCGGTAAAAGCAATTGTCCAATTGTTGATACCTGGTGGCAAACTGAGACGGGTATGACAATCCTTACTCCTCTCCCTGGAGTGACACCCTTAAAACCGGGATCGGTAACCATGCCATTCCCAGGTGTGGAGGTTGATGTAGTTGATGATGATGGCAAATCTACCGGGCCGGGTCAAAAAGGTTTTCTGGTCATCAAATCGCCCTGGCCGGCCATGCTGCGCAATCTGTATGGTGATCCCGAGCGTTTTGAAAAAACCTACTGGGAACAATATCCCGGCCTTTATTTTACCGGAGATGGCGCCTGGAAAGATAATGACGGCTATTTCTGGATCATGGGACGGGTTGATGATGTGCTTAATATTTCCGGCCACCGGATTGGCACCATGGAAGTTGAGAGTGCTTTAGTTGAACACCCCTCAGCCGCGGAGGCAGCTGTAATCGGTAAGGCTGATGAAATCAAGGGGCAATCCATAACTGCTTTTGTTACCCTGAAAGAAGGGGTAGAGGGTAACGACGAACTGGTCCAGGAGCTTAAAAAGCATGTCAGCAAAAAAATTGGGGCGATTGCCCGACCCCAGGAGATATTCTTTACATATGAACTGCCTAAAACCCGCAGTGGTAAAATAATGCGCCGTCTGCTCCGTGATATAGCCGAGCAAAGAGACCTGGGCGATGTGACAACACTCATGGACCCGCAGGTTATAGCATCGATCAAAGAGGGTTACGGGGCAAAACATTAAACCCAATCAGCTTAACTATTAAAATTGACCCTGGCAAACTTTCTTTTACCAACCTGTATTACCCTATCTTCATTATCTGTACCGGCTTTTAGCTCCAGATCTATAGAATTGACTGTTTCACCGTTGATTTTTACTCCACCCTGTTGAATCAGGCGCTTTGCTTCACTTCTGCTTGAAGCCAACCCGGTATCAACCATAATTGAAACAATACCGGCAGGAGAGCCAAATTGAAAAGATTCCATTTCACTGGGTATCTCGCCCTTCTGAAAAACTTGTTTAAAATTCTCTTCTGCATCGCTGGCAGATTGACTGCCGTGGTATAAGCCAACAATTTCTCTTGCCAGGCGCATCTTAGCATCCCGGGGATGGATCTTGCCCCCTTTAACCCCTGCAAGGATTGAATCAATTTCAGCAGAGGGTAGAGTGGTCGCCAACCTGTAATACTCCTCCATCAAATTATCAGGAATAGACATTGCCTTGCCGTAGATCTGGTCAGCCGGTTCAGTTAGGCCGATGTAGTTGCCGAGGCTTTTACTCATTTTTTCTACTCCGTTGGTCCCGACAAGAATGGGCATTGTAAAGGCAACCTGCGGTTCCTGCCCATAATCACGCTGCAGCTGACGTCCCATCAGCAGGTTAAATTTCTGCTCGGTGGCTCCGAATTCAATATCCGCCCTGACTGCAATGGAATCATAACCCTGCATCAGGGGATAGAAAAATTCATGAATGCCGATAGATACATTTTCTTTGTACCGCCTGTGGAAATCTTCTCGTTCCATCATCCGGGCCACACTTAAATTTGATGCCAGTTTAATAACATCGGCAAAGTTTAGTTTGGCCAACCATTCACTGTTAAAAACCATTTCGGTACGATCTGGATCAAGTATAAGAAAGAGCTGTTCCTGGTAAGTGCGAGCGTTGGCCATAACTTCTTCTTCAGTAAGCTGTTTGCGCATTTCCGAACGTCCGGTGGGATCGCCAATCATCCCGGTAAAATCACCCAGGATCATGACCAGGTGATGGCCTAAATCCTGAAACTGTCTTATCTTGTGCAAGACAACAGCATGACCCAGGTGCAGGTCGGGTGCTGAAGGATCTATGCCCAGTTTACAGCGCAGCGGTCTGTTTTCGTCTACGCTTCTTTTCAGTTTACTTCGAAACTCTTCTTCTGTAATAATTTCAGCAGTATTTTCTGCAAGAATTTTGTATTGCTCATCTGCACTGATAAAACCCATCTGGACTACCTCCATATTTATATTATTCATTTGTATTAAAAAAAATACCAGTATTATGAAGCTTGATCTTTTCCCTTCGGTTCAAGGAAAAAGATATAAAAAAAATAACCCCTTTTTAAAGAGGAAAAATTAGATAAGGATCCGAGCAAACTAATAAGCCGAGTTCTGTTCTTCCAGGGTCGTAATAAACCCACAGAAGCAACGGTCATCTATCTTGGATGCCAGTTGCCTGTCATCTCAAGCAACCTAACCCGGGGAGTCAGCGGGCAACTTCGTCCTCCCCCTATTTGGTTTTGCTCCGGGTGGGGTTTACCTAGCGAACCGGTCTCCCGATCCCTGGTGCGCTCTTACCGCACCGTTGCATCCTTACCCGAAGTTGCCTCCGGGCGGTATATTTTCTGTGGCACTTTCCTTAAGGTCACCCTTACTGGGTGTTACCCAGCACCCTGCCCTGCGGAGCTCGGACTTTCCTCGAGAAGAACCTTGCGGTTTTCTTCCCGCAACCGTCTTGTTTACTCGGACCCTTCTAATTATCTAATTAAATTATAGCACCACTGAATAATGGTGTCAAAACTATGAAATTAATCCGTCATGACTATCAATTTTCGCCCAGGGTTGACAAAAATTCCAGGACCTCGTCTAAATCAGAGACAGGAACAAGTTGAATATCCCGTACTGCTTTACTGGCTTCATCATAATTGTCATGGGGTAAAAATAAATAATCTACATTAGCTTTTTCAGCAGCTATGACCTTTTGGGTAACTCCACCGATTCTCCCCACCCTTTCGTCTAAATCAATGGTTCCTGTACCGGCAATCAATTTACCTTTGGCTAAATCTTCTGCAGTAATTTGATTCATAATTTCCAGGACAAACATTAGTCCTGCAGAAGGGCCGCCAATATTTCCGGTATCCATAATAATTTCCAGTGGAGTAACCGGTTCCCAGGGTAAAGTTTTAATATATATACCGAAAAAGGGTAATTCTTGATCATCAGGATGAGGACCGGTAGGAACAGAAAGAACCATATCCCGGGTATCACGAATTATTTTCAAGGTGATTTCCTGNCCGACCTGGAAATTTTTTAAAAACAGGGGCACTTCAGAAGCAAGATTAACATTTTTATCTTCAACAAAAGTAATAACATCTCCTACCTGAAGAAAGCCTTCGGCAGGAGCATTTTCCAAAAAATCAACCACTTCTGCCCCGTCACTGACTATATCTACCTCATAACCCGTCCTGCGTAAAGCAACCACCTGGGCAATGTGCTGGCTTTCCCTCATATACTCTCTCAGCAGTTCCCTGTACTCCTCTTCTTCCATATCCCTTGGAATAACTCTTTCCCTGTGGTTTAAATTCATGTGGGGATGGAAGAAACCATAAGCTGCTGTATAAATATTTGCCTTGCTATGGGTCACTGTAAGTAAGAAAAAATGACCGTTATCACTTTGATCAGCACTTTCCACCTCTATCATTCCGCTCAGATCCACAGCTCTGCTCGGGCTAACCACATAATAGTCTAATGGTATAAAATAACCGCTTATTAAGAAAGCAGAAACAACAAGAATAATGCCAAGAGGCCTTCTTATTTTCAATCCTGACCCAACCTTTATATAGGATTTGTATATTATTAATACTAATTGCCAATTTTTCTCAAACCTTGAATAATAGAATAAAGATGATTACTGGTATTTTCTTATAATAATATCATAGACTTCGGGGGGAACCAGGCTGCTGATATCGCCACCTAGCCCGGCAATTTCTTTAACAATGCTCGAGCTTAGATAAGAATATTTATTATTGGTCATCATAAACAGGGTTTCGATTGCCGGGTTTAATTTTTGATTAACTAAAGCCATTTGAAACTCAAATTCGAAATCAGACATGGCCCTGAGACCTTTTATAATTATTTTAACATTATTATTTTGAGCATAATCAATCAGTAAACCTTTGTAGTAATCAACTTCAACATTAGAATAAGGTTTTGTAACCAGTTCTAACATCTCCACTCTTTCTTCTATACCAAAAGTGGCCACTTTTCGCGGGTTCTCCAGGACAGAAACCGTAACATGATCCATAATTTTACTTGCCCTGATGATAATATCAAGATGTCCTTTGGTGACCGGATCAAAACTGCCGGGATAGATTGCCTTGGTCAAAATGTTTCCCCCTTTGTAACGGTTGATAAGATAAGCATATAAATATAGCAATAATAAGTTTTCGCTAACTATTTGTCATAACCTGCAAAATGTCAGAAAAAAATTGTCCTGTGAAAAAAAAGTTGTCCCTTTTCGGTTGATGTGCTAAAATATAACGCGTGACATTAAATGTGCCGGGAGGGTATTAAAATGGCCAAAGTATGTGTGATATGCAATAAAGGTAAAAGCACTGGTTTTCAAATCAGTCACTCAAATATTAAAACCAAAAGAAAATGGTATCCTAACATCCAGAAAATTAAGATCCTGCTCAATGGAACACCCCGGCGGGCTAATGTCTGTTCTCGCTGTATTAAAGCAGGTAAGGTCGAAAGAGCAATCTGATTCATCTTCTGATTCATCTTTAAATAAAAACGAATTACAACTTGAAAAAAAGGAAGCATATAAAATAACTGCTTCCTTCTTTAATGTCTGCATTTTCAAACCGGCTTTAAGACAACGGTTTTAAACTTTGTCGAGGAAATATTTCTTTGATTCATAAACGACATCGGCAATTTCTCTTTTTGGCGCAAAAGTATTGATCGGCTCATACCGGGTAAGCAGGCGAATGCCGGAGTATGCTTTTCCTGCTTCTTCACCCTCCAGGGTTCCGGCTATAACTTCCCTGGCCCAGCCTTCCATCTTGGGCACCATTTCGTGAATGAAACATGAAGTCATGCTCATTGCCAGCTTGGATTCCTCGCTTTCACCTTTAGCCATCATTTTCTTGGCCCGGAGCAAACCGCTTTCAGCGGCAAAAACCTCCATGGCCATATCAGCCAGCCGGCACAGAATTTCCTGTTCATTCGTTATATTTTCAGTATATTTTTGGGCGGCGTTACCAGCGGCAAGCAGGAAAAGTGTTTTCATATTATTAACATAAAATTCTTCCCTCTCCGGAGTGCTTCCAGGAATCTCTGCTTCTTTTAACTTGCCCAGGGTCCCACCGAGTCCCATAACCGCTTCCATGAAAGGCACTTCATTTTTCATGGCTTTGCGTAAAAGGGTCCCGGGAATGAGCATGCGGTTAACTTCGTTTGTTCCTTCAAAAATACGGTTAATGCGGCTGTCGCGGTAAGAACGTTCTGCCGGATATTCCTGGCCATACCCGTACCCACCGAAAATCTGGACTCCTTCGTCGGCGATCTGGTCCATTTTTTCAGAACAGAAGACCTTGGATATAGAGCATTCGATGGCATACTCTTGGATAGCCTTGACGATATCGGATGTATCTGCGCCGCTTTCCTTTACCTCTTCCAGCTTTTCATCAATCATCCCGGCAATGCGATAGACCATACTTTCCATCATATAGATAAGCATAGCCATATCAGCAAATTTATTTTTAATTATATTAAACTGAGCTATTGCTTGTTGAAACTGAACTCGTTGCAGGGCATATTCAGCTGCAAATTCGATAACTTTTTTGCCTCCGCCAACACAGGCTGCCCCTAGTTTAAAACGCCCGATATTAAGAATATTAAAGGCTACCTGGTGGCCCTTGCCTTCTTCCCAAAGCATGTTTTCGACCGGAACCCTGGCATTTTCCAGGATTACACTGCAGGTTGAAGAACCTTTAATGCCCATCTTTTTTTCTTCCGGGTCAATGGACACCCCTTCAGTATCAGCATCAACAATAAAAGCAGTAAACCTTTCACCATCAATTTTGGCATAAGTAACAATAACATCGGCCCAGGCAGCATTGGTAATATACTGCTTGGCTCCATTCAGGATATAATGTTTACCATCGTCAGATAGCACAGCCTTGGTTTTACAATTTAAGGCATCCGACCCTGCTTCAGGTTCGGTTAAAGCATAAGAAGCAATTTTTTCACCGCTTGCCAAACCGGGAAGATACTTTTTCTTCTGCTCCTCAGTACCGAAAAATACAATAGGCAGAGTTCCGATCCCGGTATGGGCGCCAAATGCCGTAGCATATGAACCGCCGCTTAAGGATGAACACTCGGCAATAATGTTGGTGGTAATTTTGTCTGATTCTTCTCCACCGTATTCTTCGGGGATATCGCTGCTTAAAAGACCAAGTTCACCTGCTTCGCGTAACAAACCTGTGGTTACGCCTTCAGCCATCTCTTCAATTTCATCGATCCTTGGTTCAACCTGATTCTTCATAAAGTCAACACAGGTTTTCTTTATCATCATATGCATATCATCAAAGTCTTCCGGTGTGAAAACAGAGTTTTCATCAACGGGCCCCAGCAAAAACGCTCCACCCTTTATCAGTTCGCTCATCAATAGGTCACCCCTTATTTAAATAGTCAGGCAAAATATACTTTTACCGGTTAATAGTTTCTATAGTAAAATAATTTTTCCTGCTTTGTGAAATATTTAACTTGTTTAGATTGACTATGATTAAGATGTTTTTACTTTTTCATTTTGTGATATATGCTGCTTTAAGTTTCTTGATTTAAAAACCTGTTTATGCTAACATGTAATTGCTAACAGGCCGAAGTGGCGGAACAGGCAGACGCACACGACTCAAAATCGTGCGCCCTCGGGCATGTGGGTTCGACTCCCACCTTCGGCACCAAAGCTGAAGCACAGGGTTTTCCTGTGCTTCAGATTTTTAAAGCTTTCTCTACCATTTTTAATTTTTAGCGCTCTATAGACTTACAAACTCGTTGCATTATTATCTTTATTATGGGATATTAAATACAGGCCGGTCCGATCAATCCTGCAGCAGCGGCATCAAATTAAATTTAAGATTTAACTGTTTTTTTCGCTTTTCCTGTAAAGAGAAAAAGTATTTGCTCCATCTGAAACCAGGTCAATGAGGTGTACACAACCATCCCCACCGCCTAATAAAAACGCTATATCCTTTTTCTTCATTTCCAGTGGAATAGTATCTTTAAGTTGATCCATATAGACCACTGCTTCTGCACAAACCGGATCAGGGGCACGAAGAATTTTACCCCTGGCACTTTGAATCTTACCCTCCTCTTTTTCCAGTTCTAATTCCACCGCTACACTGTGGAAAGAATCATGGAGGTGGCCAAAAAGTAAAAAATCTTTTTCATTCAGATACATGGTCTGGCTCTTCATACGGTTAAATAGTGATCCGCTCCTGTTATTATAGCCAACATGTTCATACCATTTGTGGGACACTCGATCGAGATTACTGTAAAAGCGGCAGGCGTCTAAGTAAAGATTATTCCAGTATTCTTCATACTCTTGAGTGCTTTTATAACCCCTGTTTTTCCATAAAAATGTCTCTGACTGGACAACACCTCGAACCCCTTCAGCAAAGAGATCTTTTGCTTCGGCAAAATTCAGGGGCGCAAGAACTTCCCGGAGTTTTTCTCCGCAGCCAAAATAGGCTGTTACACCCTTTAATCCGGGAATCTCTGTTACACTGGGATAATCTTGACCGGAAGCACGGTAAACTTCCCACCAGGCCTGCCGGATCATAAAGCTTACAGGATCAACAATCATCCTGGCACATAGTTCTTTATCTGAACCGTTATAAGTGGTTTCCACGCACAACTCATTTTTTTCCCATCGGACGGCTGCATGCCAGAAACGTTGAAAAATGCAATGCACAAAAAAACCTCCCCTGTTTCGAAATAATATGCTGCGCCGGCGGCGGTTATATTTTAAGGATTTTTACTTACCTTCCTGTACGGTTATTTTTGTTTTATCTTTACACTGTTTTAAGATCATTTTCCAGGTATTGCCTGCGGCAAAGATTTCTCTGCAGTTTACCTGAGCTGGTTTTAGGTAAAGTTCCCGGTTGAACCAGCATAATATCACGCGGTGGATAACCGACAATACCGATTACCTGCTGACGGATTGATCGTCTGACCGTGTCGGGATCATCTGTTCGCACCTCGGCGATAACCACGATTGTTTCTTTCCGCTTGCTGCCTTCAACCCCAACTGCAATCACGTTTCCGGCCCGTACTCCTTCAACAATACCCACCGATCTTTCTATATCTTCCGGGAATATATTTCTGCCGGCAATAATAATTACATCCTTCATTCTTCCACATATAATTAGCTCCGGCGGCCCGTCATTCGGACCGGGCACAAAATAGGCCAGGTCTCCTGTACGCAGCCAGCCTTCATTAAACAAAGTATCATTAAGATCAGGGCGTTTATAATAACCGGTCATTACAGAAGTGCCTCTTATTTCAAGTTCTCCGACCTCTCTTACACCCCTCACTTGCCGGGTATCAATGTCACATATTCGCATTTCCAGGCCGGGAATAGGGTTTCCTAGCAGGGGGAAACGCCTGGTTCCTTCATCTTCGGGATCAGCAGGCCGGGCCAGGCGTTCAGTTTCCAGCGCTTTACGATCGACTGCATCTATAGCCACTCCTCTTAAGGGAGGAGGGAAAGTGCCGCCCAGGGAAAGCTCGGCCATGCCAAAAGCACAAAATATTGCTTCTGACTTGAAAAAATGTGGTTTTGAAGCCTCAACCAAACTGTCGATCACGTCGGGATCAACCGGTTCGGCACCGTTCAGCGCTATTCGGACCGTGGATAGATCCAGTATTTCACCAGTATCGGTCATGCGCCTTAAAGCACGTGTCGCCAAGACCCATGAAAAATTAGGGCCGGATGTAACAGTACCCCTGTATTCATTAATCCAGCGCATCCAGTCTGCCGGACGACCCAGAAAATCCTGTGGTGCAGCGAGCACCAGGGAACAGCCTATAGCCATGGGAACTGTGAGCAGACCGATCAAACCCATATCATGATATAAGGGCAACCAGGAAACAAATATGTCTTCTTTAACCACCCGGGCAGCTTCGATCATACCATCCACATTGGCCCCTAAATTGCGGTACGGCAGCATGACCCCTTTTGGATCTGCCGTAGAACCGGAAGTAAATTGCAGGACGGCTAGTCTTTCAGGATCATCAGGCACCTCCTGAAAGTGATCGGCAGTTGGTTTGTCCGGACCGGGTTCTATCTCACTTAATAATACTATTGGAGGATCCCCTTCTTTCGCTTCCTGGTAAGCAGCCAGATTGGGATCAAGCAGCAGCATACTGATATCACCATGACTCATTAACGCCCTGGTTTGATTGGCAAATTCTTCTACAGAACTAAAGCGCATTGGTATAGGCAGCATGCTGACGCTGGCCCCTGCCAACCAGACCGCCTGGATGGCTGTGACCAGGTTTCGGGTGGTTGGACCGAGAAGGGCCACATGGTCACCCGGCTTGACTCCTCTTGCCTGTAAAGAAGCACCCATGGCCAGGGCATCCTGGTGCAGCTGCTTCCAGGTCAGGGTAACCGGCTTTTTATCATCGTTACCGGCTGTAGAACCAACAAAGGTTATTGTATTTGAACCTTCTGCGGTTTTGCGTATGCGCTCTAATAAGGGCACAGATTCAATTGAATCATCAGGGGTGCTAATAATAACCGGGTTATTTTCAGTTGTTTCTATGTGTTCCTTGTTTCTCATTATAATCCTCCTGGCTGGTTAGTAATCATCATAATATCTGAAATCATAAAAATATATTTACCACAAACAGGTCGAAATCCTTTTTTACCTGGATAAAAAACAAAAAAAGATGGCCCAAATTAACAGGGCCATCCAGACCTCATTTTTAAACAATTATTTTTTAGGGACTAGTAGGGTTTTGATTTTTTTGCCAGGTAATCAAGGAGAAAGGGATTTAAAACTTTAATAAATGTTCCTTTCATACCCAGGGAACGGGATTCAATTACTCCGGCACTTTCGAATTTACGTAGGGCATTAACAATTACTGAACGGGTTATCCCGAGCTGATCGGCAATTTTACTGGCTACCAGGAGACCTTCTTTCCCACCCAGTTCTTCAAATATATGCTCAACTGCTTCCAGCTCAGAATAGGACAGAGTCGCGACTGCCAGTTGAACTACCGCTTTGTTACGGGCTTCTTCTTCGATTTCACTGGATTTGGATCTCAGGATTTCCATGCCCACCACAGTTGCGCCTGTCTCGGCCAGAATTAAATCTTCAGCATCAAAAAGCTCGTTAAAGCGAGCAATTAATAAAGTACCAAGCCGTTCTCCCCCGCCGATGATGGGAATAACGGTGGTAATTTTGTTTGCGAAAAGACACCTTTCTTCGTCCAAAAAGACACAATCATTGGACTTCTGGCGCAAGTTTACCCGTGATTCATCATCTTTAAGAAGAAAACGGTTATACTCCTCTGGGAAATAACTTTCTTTTAATACATTGTCAACCATTATTTCACATTCAAATTCATCAACTAAAGACCATCCTAATATCTTTCCTTGTCTGGAAGCAATGTAAACATTGGCATGAATTACGGTTTTTAAGACTTCAGCCACATCTTTAAAATCAACTTGCTTCCCTGTTGTTTTTTGTAAAATCTTGTTTATTTGACGAGTTTTCTCAAGTAAAGGAGAAGAAATCACGTCTTTCACCCACCTTTCTTTACTTATGTAATTTACAAAATATATTTGGTTAAATCTTTATCTTTAACTACCTTGTGCAGTTTGCTTTGCACGTACTCCTTGTCAACAATCACTTCTTGCGAGTTTGCCTGATTGGGCAAATCAAATGAGAGATCTTCGAGAATCTTTTCCATAATTGTATGCAGTCGCCTTGCTCCGATATTCTCCATCTCCTGGTTTAGATAACAGGCTGTTTGCGCTATTTCATCAATTGCATCCTCGGTAAAATTTAACTTCACTCCTTCCGTTTCTAATAGTGCTTTATATTGTTTAATTAAAGCATTGCTTGGTTCAGTAAGAATCTGCTTAAATATTTCTTCGGTCAGACTGTTTAATTCAACCCTGATTGGAAACCTGCCCTGCAGCTCGGGAATCAAATCAGACGGTTTAGTCATATGAAATGCTCCGGCCGCAATAAAAAGGATGTGATCCGTTTTTACCGAGCCGTATTTTGTGACCACCGTTGATCCTTCCACGATCGGCAGTATATCTCTTTGAACCCCTTCTCTGGATACATCGGGTCCACTTCCATGATAATCTTTACCGGCAATTTTGTCAATTTCGTCTAGAAATATAATTCCCAACTGTTCTGCTTTTTTTAACGCTTCACCAGTTACCGCATCCATGTCAATTAAACGCTGTGCTTCTTCCTGTTCTAAAATTTTCCTGGCCTCTTTGACACTAACTTTTCGTTTCTTTTTCCTGGCCGGCATAAGGTTGCCCAAAACATCCTGCAAGTTTATACCCATTTCTTCCATTCCCTGCCCACTGAACAAATCTCCAATGGGGGGCTTGCGTTCTTCAACTTCAATTTCTACCATTTGATCCTCAAGCTCACCATTAAGTAGCCGTTCTTTAACCCTTTTTTGTTCTTCTTTTGCCCGCTGCATTCTTTCAGTAAAGCTGTCTTCTTCAGCACCGGCAGGACTGCTTTCTTCCTGGGCAGGGGCAGCCTGAAAAAGGAAACCCAGTGGATTTACAGAACGACTTCTTTTTTTAGGCAGCGGAGCAATAATGTCAACTATCCTGTCGTTGGCATTTTGAATTGCTTTATCCTTAACTTCGAGCATACGTTCATTTTGGACTATTCTGACTGCAGTCTCCACCAGATCACGTACCATTGATTCAACATCACGTCCGATATAGCCGACTTCAGTAAATTTTGTAGCCTCTACTTTAACAAAAGGCGCACTGACTAGTTTGGCAAGACGCCGGGCCAGTTCGGTTTTGCCAACCCCGGTTGGTCCGATCATAATAATGTTCTTGGGAATAATTTCTTCTTGCAGTTCAGCATCCAGCTGTTGGCGGCGATACCTGTTGCGCAAAGCAACGGCTACACACCGCTTTGCATCATTTTGACCGATGATAAAACGATCCAGTTCATTTACAATCTCACGTGGAGTTAGTTCTTCTCTTGACATTAAAATAAAACAACCCTTCTATAATTCTTCAATAATTATGCTGTCGTTAGTGTAAACACAAATTTCAGATGCTATCCTCAAGGCTTCGCCTGCTATTTCAGCCGGGGACAATTGAGTATTACGCACCAGGGCTTTGGCTGCTGCTTGAGCATATGGACCTCCTGATCCTACGGCAGCCACACCATCATCAGGTTCGATAACTTCTCCGGTTCCTGAAATCAAAAGCAAAGCTTCACTGCTGGCGGCAACCATCAAAGCTTCGAGCCTTCTTAATACCCGATCAGTGCGCCATTCTTTGGCCAATTCGACTGCAGCCCGGACCAGGTTGCCCTGGTAACTTTCCAGCTTGCCTTCCAATTTATCACAAAGCGTTAGGGAGTCGGCCACGGCTCCGGAAAAACCGGCTATAATTTTCCCCTCGTACAGACGACGAACTTTTTTGGCCCCGTGTTTGACTATAGTGTTGGTGCCAAAAGTAACCTGCCCATCACCTGCTATGGCCACTTTTTGCTCAACCTTGACTGCTACTATGGTTGTACCTTTAAACATTTACTTACCGCCTTTTTCAACTATTTACGCGGAAAGGCTGCGTGATATACTCTGCTTAATTGTTCCCTGCTTACGTGAGTATAAATCTGGGTCGTCGATATACTGACATGGCCCAGCAATTCCTGCACTACCCTTAAATCAGCTCCCCCTTCGAGAAGGTGAGTGGCAAAAGAATGCCTGAGAGAATGGGGACTGATACCTTCTTTATGGGAAACCTGCCTTATATATTTTCGAAAAATGTAACGAACACCACGATCTCCAAGGGGTCTTCCCCATCTATTCAAAAAAAGCTCTTCATAAATTTTTCCGTCTTTATTAACAGCCGCCAGGGTCGGCCTGATTTTTTCCAGGTATTCTTTGATCAATTCTGAAGCAATACGGCCGATCGGTACAATACGTTCTTTGCTGCCTTTCCCGTAAACCTTGACCAGTCTTTCTTCCAACTGCAAAGATGCAATATGCAAGTTTACCAGTTCACTAACCCGTAATCCGGACGAATAAATCAGCTCAAGCAAGGTTCGATCTCGAAAACCAAGCGGTGTTCGGCTGTCCGGTACTTCCAATAAAGCAAGCAATTCGTGTTGATATAAAAACCGGGGCAGGCTTTTTTCTATTTTAGGCCGGGCAACTGCCGACCACTTTCCACTAATAATTTGCCCTTCTTTTTGTAAATAAAATAAAAAAGAACGCGTCGCAGACATTTTACGCGCAATTGATCTTCTGGAATAACCCCTGTCCTTCAGCCAGGAAAGATATTGACGCATCGTAAGATGGTTTATCTGTTCCAGGTTAGCAGTATCATTAAACTCCAATTCCATAAACTGCAGTATATCTTTTCGATAGGCCTGCAGTGTTAATGGTGATACGTTCCGGCCAACATAAAGATGATTTAAAAATCTTTCAAACCATTTATTTGTAAGCACAACGCAACACCCTTATTATCCTAACATAACTAATTCTTGGTTGCAAGCAAATGTGCTTGTTTTTAAAAAAATTCTACCTTTTTTAATTTAATCTTTTCTTTTTTATATTTGTGTTAATTACTAACTCTGTATAGCCAATTCCTGCTTTTTCAACTCCTGTTCATAGTCACAGTTTTTATCGGAACACCGGGCCACCTTGGCTTTGCCTTTTCGAACTTCTGTCATCAAGGCGTCGCACCTGGGACACTTTTCAGGCAGGGGCATATTCCAGAGTGAAAATTCACAATCAGGGTAATTGCTGCACCCAAAAAATACCCTTCCCTTCCTGGAGCGCCGTTCTACAATCATTCCGCCGTCTTTAGGGCAGGTTACTCCTGTTTCCTTAAGAACCTTTTTTGTATGTTTACATTCAGGGAAAGCGGGACAGGCCAGGAAAAGGCCAAACCGGCCATGTTTATAGATTAATTGTTCTCCGCAGTTTGGACAGGTTTCATTACTTACTTCCGGGGTAATCTCCACCTTTTCGATTTTCTTGTCTGCTTCAACCAGCCTTTCTTTAAAGAAACCATCATAAAAATCTTTTAAAACTTTTAAATGATCCTGTTTGCCTTCTTCTATTTCATCCAGCTGCTGTTCCAGCTTTGCGGTAAAATCGATATCAATTACCTCCGGGAAATAATTGATCATCAATTCAACAACCACAAAGCCTATCTCGTTAGGAACAAAAGCCTTGTATTCTTTGATCACATAACCCCGGTGTTGAATTGTTTCTATGATCGGACTGTAGGTGCTGGGCCGACCAATCCCTTTTTCCTCCAGGGTTTTAATCAGGGAAGCTTCGTTGAAGCGCGGTGGAGGCTTTGTAAAGTGCTGTTCAGGCAGCAGTTCCAGCAAATCAAGTTCACCGCCTTCTTCCATATCGGGCAAAATAGTTTCTTCTTCAGCATCTGCCGCCTTGTAAATAACCATAAATCCGGGGAAACGCAGGGTGGACCCGGTGGCCTTAAAAGTATAATCTCCGGCGTTGATATTAACCCTTACCTGGTCATAGAGGGCAGGATTCATCTGGCTGGCCACCAACCGATTCCAGATTAATGTGTAAAGACGATTCTGGTCCCGGCTCAGGTATTTTTTAATTGATGCCGGTTCGCGCTTTATCGATGTCGGCCTGATTGTTTCATGCGCTTCCTGTGCCCCTTTACCGGACTTGTAGACCGGTGGCTTTTCAGGTAAATATTCTGCGCCAAATTTATCAGAAATCAAAGACTGTGCTTCAGTTTGTGCCTCTGGAGATATTCTGGTGGAATCGGTTCTGATATAGGTAATCAAACCGACTGTTTCTCCTGAACCGATATCGATCCCTTCGTAAAGCTGCTGGGCAATACTCATTGTTTTTCGGCCGGTAAAACCCAGCTTGGAGGAAGCTTCCTGCTGCAGGCTGCTGGTTATAAAAGGAGCAAAGGGACGCTTTTTACGGGTGGTGCGGTTTATCTTATCAATGATATATTTTTCATTCTTAACGGCATTAATAACCTGTTCTGTGTCCGATTTGTTTTTTAAGCCGATTTTTTTATTATTGTAACGATCAAGAGCAGCCATGAACTGGCTTTTTGATCCGCCCTCCTGGAGATGGGCATTGAGGCTCCAGTATTCTTCAGGATTAAAATTGCTGATCTCTTCTTCGCGGTCACAGATTAAACGTACGGCCACTGACTGGACCCGTCCGGCACTGAGACCACCTCTGATTTTGCGCCATAGCAAAGGGCTTATCGAATATCCAACCAGCCGGTCAAGAATACGCCTGGCCTGCTGGGCATTGACCCGGTTGTAATCAATCAGGCGGGGATTTTTAAATGCTTCTTTTACTTTTGTTTTGGTAATTTCGTTAAACTCAACCCGGCAGGGTTTGTCCTGGTTAACATTGAGAGCCCGGCTAATATGCCAGCAAATGGCTTCTCCTTCACGATCAGGGTCGGCGGCCAGATAAACACGGTCTGCTTTTTTGGCCGCCTCTTTCAACTCTTTCAAAATTTTTCCTTTGCCCCGGATCGTGATATATTTCGCGGTAAAATCATTATCTACATCAACACCGAGCTTGCTGCGCGGCAGGTCGATAAGATGTCCCTGCGAGGCGAGCACTTTATAATTTTTGCTAAGAAATTTTTTTATCGTCCGTGCCTTGGTAGGTGATTCAACTATGACCAGGTTCATTTTTAAACCTTACCCTCCTCCTGGTTTCAATACAGGATCGTAAAAGCTGTCCGGAAGGTATTTTATCATATTTGTCAAGTTCGGGAAAAATATTTACCGGGGGTTTGGCAGATCACCTTTTTAAACTCCAGGGCCAAAAGAGTGGTAATTACCTCTGCGGCGCTGCTGCCGCAGGCATTAATGATGTCATCAATGTGCATGGGTTGATAGGGTATCAGGTTCAAAAGGGATTTCTCTTGATCTGATAGGGAGGCATAATCTTCTATGGTCAACTGCTCTTCCAGGGGCGAAGCTGAACTGATCTCACTTAAAATATCGGCCGCTGATTCGACCAAATGGGCGCCTTCTTTAATCAGCTGGTGACAGCCGCGGCTATAGGGGCTGCCAACATTACCGGGAACAGCAAATACTTCCCGGTCCTGCTCAAGGGCATATTCTGCAGTAATCAGCGACCCGCTTTTCGCCGTGGCTTCCACCACTACTGTCCCCAGGGACAATCCGCTGATAATGCGATTTCGCTGGGGAAAATGGTTGGGCAGGGGTTTTGTGCCGACCGGAAATTCACTTAAGACAGCTCCACCGGCTATAATCTGATCCATTAAATCAGCATTACGGAGCGGGTAACAGCTATCAAGACCACAACCCATGACAGCAATTGTGTATCCGTTATTATCAAGGGCTCCCCGGTGTGCAGCAGTATCTATCCCTAATGCCATTCCACTGACTATAGTAATTCCTGCTGCAGCCATTTCACCGGCCAGGCGCTGAGCCACTTCTTTACCATAAAAAGTAGAACGCCTGCTGCCGACAATAGCTACCGCAGGCTGCTCAATACTGCTCAAATCACCCCTGAAATAAAGAACCGGCGGCGGGCAGGGTAATTGTTTTAACAAGGGCGGGTAATAATCAGAATCGACAGAGATGCAATTTATCTCATGTTTTTCAAGTTTTTCCCATTGCTGATCGGGATCAATTTCGGCCCGTTCCTCGATAAACCTGTCTATGTGCCCCTGCATGGTTGCCACATTTCTCAAGCCCTCAGCAGGTGCTTCCCAGGCTGTTTTAGCCAATTTAAAATAATCGATCAAGGCAGTAATCCGTTTTGGACCAAGAAACGTAATATTATTTAGAGCATTAAGGTAAGCAAGCTGATCCTGATCTGCATTTGTCATCTAATCTATACCCCTCTCATCTTTTTAACTGCAGCAGTTCTCTTAGTGATCGCTTCAAAAAACTCTATATTCCTATTCTACAGGACTTTTTTAGATCCTATCATAGATATAAACCTTTTGGCTTAGTTCCAGAACTTTTGCTGCCATTAGTTATTATTAGCTGCCGGAATTGTAAAAACCTAATCTACTGCAAAGTTAAGGATTAAGAGTGTTTAATTTTGCTGTTTTAAATTTTAGCCTTCGTAATCAACCAGGTGATAGCACTCCGAAGGAAGCTCTCTTAAAAATTGGGAGGGTCCTTCGGATCCTGATCCGTAATTTCGGTAATCTTCGCGGTAGGTGCTCAGAAATAGATACCGTCGAGCCCTTGTGGCTGCCACGTAAAAAAGACGCCGCTCTTCATCCAGGGAAGCAGGATCTACCCGCCTGCTTGGAAATTGACCCTGGTTCATACCAATAATAAAAACGCTGTCCCACTCCTTGCCTTTGGCGCTGTGAATAGTTGAGAGAGTCAACTGCCCTCCCGAAAAATCCGATGAGGTGCTGGTATCTGAAAACACCGATTCTTCCAGGGCAAGTGATTCCAAAAAAGCTGATAAGTGATCAAATCGCTCGGCATAAATGGCCAGGCGCTCGATACCATGCAGCCTGTCTTCATANTGGTCGGCATAATTNTGCCCCAGGATATCATTGTAATTCATCTCTAAAACAGTATTGATCAAGCCGGGCACATTATCATGACTGCTGTCGGATAAAGCATTAAGGGTTATACGCAGGGCTTCCCATCCTTCTTTTCCCCTCGATGGTGTTTCCNTGCCTGCAAGGGCCGCTTCAAGCGGATTTTCAGCCAGTTTTAACTTAGACCACAGTTTATCAAAAGAAGCCTGGCCCAGTCCCTGCTGCAGGGTGGTTATGCGGCGCCAGGAGTTTTCATCATGGGGGTTGTAGATCACCTTTAGATAGGCCAGGATATCTTTAACATGGGCCTTCTGGAAAAATTTAATTCCGCCGTAAGTACGGTAGCTGATCCCCTGCCGGCCCAGGGCAAATTCCACCTCGGGGGTAAGATAAGAACTGCGGTATAAAACGGCAATCTCGTTTAAAGGTATCCCACTGTTCTGCAGTTCCCAGATACTTTGCAAAACAAAAGAAGCTTCCTGCCGTGAATCAAAAACTTTGGCTACCACAGGCTTTGCCTCCGAAGGGTTCCGGGAAAAGAGCTTTTTAGGCAGCTGCTCCCGGTTATAGCTGATCAAACAGTTGGCCAACTCCACTATTTCCGGGCTGCTGCGGTAGTTTTGTTCCATGCGTACCACCTGGCAGCGATCATAACGGTCAGGAAAAGATAATATGTTCCCAATATGGGCATGACGAAAAGCATAAATTGACTGGGCATCATCCCCGACAACACAAACCGAGCTTTGACCGGTGAACAGATCGATAATCCGACCTTGAACAATATTTGTATCCTGAAATTCGTCGACCAGGACATGCTTGAAGCGCCGCCGGTACTGCTCTCTAATCTGGGGATTTTTTTCAAAAAGATCCAACCAGCACAGTAAAAGATCATCAAAATCAAAAGCATTGCTGTCACGTTTTTTCTGCTCATAGAGTTCAGCTACGTTATTGACCGTTTCCAGGAATTCTAAACGATATGGATAATATTCTTCCATAACTTGCTTGATGGATATTCCGGAATTGCGGGCCTGACTGATAATTCTTCCCAGCAGTCCGCGCTGCATGATTAATTTTCGATCCTCATCACCGATCTGTAAGGTATTTAGAATATGCTTCATGGCCGACCGGCTGTCATCTTCATCAAGGATGGTAAAATTTGGGGTCCTGCCCACCTGGGCGGAATGTCTTCGTAAAATTCGTGACCCGATGCTGTGAAAAGTGCCGGCCCACAGTTCGCCGGGCAGAAAGCCAAGCAGTTTTTCCAGGCGTTCTTTCATCTCCCCGGCAGCCTTGTTGGTAAAGGTAAGTAAGAGAAGCTGTTCGGGCCGGACGTCGCATTTAATCAAATGAGCAGCGCGGTATATAAGGGCCCTGGTTTTACCCGAACCGGGACCGGCCAGGCCCAAAAGGGCCGGGTCGTTTGTTGTGGCAAACTCGAATTGTGCCTGGTTGAGATCTTTTTTTAGTATATCAATCCATTCGGGAGCAGGTTGAGGCTGTTGGTTTTCTAAAGAATTATAATTGTCCACAGTTATTGTCCTTTCCGGGGAATTAATAATAGCTAGGCGAATCATAACATACTTTTCCCGGTTCATCCAGACGATGCAGCTAAAAGACAGTGAACCAGGACCGTTAAATCAAGCAGACAGTATATTTTTTTAAGGTAACATTTGTTATAATTATTTTATAACGCTGGAGACAAATATATGCTTAATAATGTAAAAGAAATATTCCTGGAAGTTTTACAGGCCATTGTTCCGATTGTGGTAGTGATAACCCTGATCCAGTTTTTTGTGATCCGCACCCCTATCGAGCTGTTCTGGCAGTTTATCGTTGGCGCTGTCCTGGTTACCAGCGGGCTTTTCCTTTTCCTGGTAGGGGTTCGGATCAGTTTACTGCCCATCGGTCATATGATCGGCTCAGAATTAGTGTCACGTGGTTCTGTTGTCATCCTGCTTGTTGCCGCTTTCATCTTCGGGTTCGTGGTTACCGTGGCTGAACCCGATGTCCGGGTGTTATCCCACCAGGTGGATATTGCTTCAGCCGGGGCAATTGAGGCTGGGGTTCTCATTATTGCTGTATCCCTCGGAGTTGGTTTTTTTGTTACCGTGGCAATATTGCGCATCCTCCTGGGTGTCCCCATTGCCTACCTGCTGACAACCGGTTATATACTGATCGTTATTCTCTCCTTTTTTGTACCACCGGATTTTGTGGCCATCTCATTTGATGCCGGCGGTGTAACTACCGGACCTATGGCTGTACCTTTTATCCTGGCCCTTGGAGTAGGTGCGACTTCTGTGCTGGGAGGTAAATCAGGGGTATCTGATACTTTCGGTCTGATCGGCCTTGCTTCCATCGGACCGGTGATCGGGGTTATGATTTTAGGGGTGATTTTCGGATGAATTTCAGCTTTGTCCTGCAAGAATTTGATCAGGTGCTCCTGGAAGTCTTAACCGCAGTTACCCCCGTTTTAGGCATGTTTCTGCTTTTCGTGCTGATTTACAAACTACCGAAAAACCTGCTTTTGACCCTTTTAAAAGGTGTGCTTTTTGCTTTTGCAGGCCTGGCTCTTTTTTTGCAGGGAGTCAAGGTGGGGTTTATGCCGGTAGGAACTGAAATGGGATCTGTACTTGGCGGTATGCCTGATCGCTGGATTTTGATCCCCATCGGTTTCCTGCTTGGCTTCGTGGCCACCCTGGCCGAACCGGCAGTGCGTATCCTTTGTCACCAGGTTGAAGATACATCCAGCGGAGCAATTAAAAGCAATTTGATCCTCTATACTCTCTGCCTGGCAGTCGGTATTTTTATTGCCCTGGCTATGACCAGGATAATTTACGGTATCCCTTTTTACTATATAATTATTCCAGGCTACATGCTGGCCATAATTTTAATGATATTTTCCAAGCCTTCATTTACAGCGGTCGCTTTTGATTCAGGTGGGGTAGCCACCGGTCCGATGACCGTTACCTTTATCATGGCGCTTGCTGTCGGAGCGGCCGACACAATGGAAGGGCGCGATGCAGTTGTCGATGGCTTCGGTTTAATCGCCCTGGTTGCTCTTGCTCCAATTATCATGGTTATGCTGCTGGGCTTTTTATTTCCCGAAGAAGAAGCTGAGCAGGATCCATACGGTGAAGATCTGGAAACAGAGTCGGACCATGGCGATAAAGAAAATGAGGGTACAGAGAAACATGAGAGTACAGAAGATGATCAAAGTAGTGAAGCAAGTGGAGATTTAGAAGAAGCAGAAGTTGAGCCATATGAAGAAAGCAACATATCTGATGACGAGAAAAACCAAAATGCCGGCAATAAGAATGAGGAGGACGATAATCATGACCGAGATCCCCAAGCATGACTTAATTGTAACCATTGTAAAAAAAGGCTGCTGTGAAAGAATTGTAAAAGCTGCCAAAGATGCCGGTGCCGAAGGAGCAACTATTATACCGGCCCGGGGCAGCGGAATTCACGAACAAAAAAAACTAATGGGCATTCCAATCGAACCGGAAAAAGAAATCGTTTTGACCATTATCCAGCAGCACAAAACTAACAAGGTCTTAGAAGCAGTCAAAAAGGCAGGCAGGATGAATCAGCCTGGGACTGGTGTGGCCTTTGTTGTTGAGCTAAAGGAAGTTGTCGGGATAGTGCACCTGGTAAAAGCACTCGGCTTAGACCCTGATCAGCAAGTAGAAGACAAAGGAAAAGACCAGGGCTGCTGATAAAACTAATCACAAAACTAAAAAAAGAGGAAGAATAATTCTTCCTCCTTATTGCATAAGTTGTATACTTTTATCACGAATACTTATTTATATTTTATTAAATTCATCTTTTCCCACTCCGCAAACCGGGCAAACCCAGTCATCGGGAAGGTCTTCAAAAGAAGTTCCCGGATCAATTCCTCCCTCACTATCTCCTTCAGAGGGGTTATACACATAACCACATACCTGGCATTCATACTTATCCATTAAAGTATTCTCTCCTTTCCAAGGTTAAAACTTAATAAATTATACCACACAACTACCTTTTGGATAAATCATTTTTGCAAAAATGCAGTTACATATACTCATTCTTAAAACATAAAATTACCGAGTAAAAATGTTTATCTTATTCTTGAGCAGGACAAAAGTTATGGGTCGGCGAAGGTAATAAAAAGGCAAATACATTTCCTGCCAACATTTTGCAGCTTCACGATAATCATTTCCTTTTCTTAAAAAAGTTAAATCTTTTAAGCAGCAGTTGTAATATTCATTAATGCAACTATTGGAGGTCTGAACAATGCTAGCCAAAGTCCATTCCTGTACAATTTTAGGGATCAAGGGCATTCCCCTGGAAATTGAAGTCGATATTGCTGATGGTCTTCCTGCTTTCGATATCATCGGCCTGCCGGATGCTTCCGTCCGGGAAGCAAAAGAAAGGGTCAGAGCCGCCGTCCGCAACAGCGGCTTTGCATTTCCATACTCCCGGGTTACCGTTAACCTGGCCCCGGCTGACTTAAAAAAAGAGGGATCTGCTTTCGACCTGGCTATTGCCGTTGGTTTTCTGGCCGCAACCGGGCAAATATCCAAAGGTGATAAGCTGGATAATGCCATCTTCATTGGTGAATTATCACTGGACGGCAATCTACGCAGCATAAACGGCACCCTGGCCATGGCTTTATCCTTAAGCAAGCTTGGATTATATAATGAAAAAACTCTATACCTTCCTGAAATGAACTCTACCGAAGCAGCCCTGGTCAATAACCTGAAAGTTAAAGGGGCAAATTCATTAACCCAGCTGGTTAGTTGCCTGCGCGGTAATGAAGATCTGCCGGCAGCCCGGCCCCTTCCCGAACATTTGAAAGAAGAGAGGCACACTGAACTTGACTTCAAAGAAGTCAAGGGGCAGGAAACCGCCAAGCGGGCCCTGGAAATTTCTGCAGCCGGATCTCACAACTTATTATTCTACGGACCACCAGGCAGTGGTAAAACCATGCTGTCCAGGCGAATACCCTCCATTCTTCCCGCTCCAGGTTCGGATGAAGTTCTTGAAATAACCAGGATTCACAGTGTGGCCGGTCTGTTAACCCCTAACAAACCACTGTTGACCAGTCGACCTTTCCGCAGTCCGCACCACAGCGCTTCCATAGCAGGAATAATTGGTGGCGGCAAAACCCCAAAACCGGGTGAAGTCACCCTTGCTCATTTGGGGGTCCTTTTTTTCGATGAAATGCCTGAATATAGCAGGGAAATTTTAGAAGCACTAAGGCAGCCCCTGGAAGACAAGGAAGTAACCGTAACTCGTAGTGCCGCAACAGTGACCTATCCGGCTGATTTTATGTTTATCGGTTCTATGAATCCCTGCCCCTGCGGCAATTATGGCGATCCCCACCTGGAGTGCCGCTGCAGCCCAAGCCAAATTTCCCGCTACCGGAGCAAGCTGTCCGGACCACTGATGGATCGCATTGACCTGCAGGTAGAAGTGCCGGCCATTAAATATGAACAGCTGGAACATAAAACCNCGGGGGANAGTTCATCAGTTATTCGCAAACGGGTGGAAACTGCCCGTTTAAAACAACGTGAAAGGTATAAAACAATAAATGCAGTTACCAATAACCAGCTGCTTCCAAAGTATTTCGATCAATACTGTCCGCTGACCAAAGAGGCACATCAGCTGCTGCACCAATCATTTAAAGTTTTAAACCTGTCTATGCGCGCCCATGACCGCATTATCAAGGTGGCCCGCACCATAGCCGACCTGGACAAGTCCCAGGTTATCGATGCTGTTCACATCGCCGAAGCAGTGCAGTACCGCAGCCTGGACCGCCTGCAATAATGTCAAAGTACATGTCAAAGGCATGTCAAAGGGACGGTTCTTATGACAACAAACATGTCAAAGGTATGTCAAAGGGACGGTTCTTACGACAACCAATGACACTTAATACCGAGGAAAAAATCATACTTCAGGATGATATCAATTTCGGACTGCAGGACCTTTAATGAAAAAAACATGCCTGGTAAGCTTAAATCAACAACAGCACAATGCTGCTACCAGGAGGTTTTATCAATGCAAGAAATCATTAAATTACCTGCCCGGAAAATATTCTCCCAGTTAGTTTCTGAAAAAGAAAGTATCAAAAGTCGAGAAAATATTTCTTTACCGGCAAGGATGGAACAGGAGGCAAAGCTGTCACAGGCTGAACAGGCAAGGAACAATAAAATTAATGTTTATGCCTTAATGTATGGTTTGAACAGTTTTTTCTAAATATGGGTCAAGCTTAACGATTTGGAGGAAGCCAGACAATGGATGCTCTTAGCAGAAAGAATGGGAAATAAAAAAGACAGCTGCCCGGGAAAACGGCAAGGGTAAATTATTAGCAGCAAATCCCCCGGGCAGTTCACGTGAATATGCATGTCAAAATTATGTCAAAGGGACGGTTCTTATGACAACAGTTTAGTAATATTGGGGGAGATTTTATGCCTAGAGTCGCCAGAGAAAAAAGCGAAACTGCAGTCTACCATATCATGATGAGGGGTAACAATCGCCATGAGATATTTAAAAGCCTTGAAGACAAAGACAGGATTACAAAAATAATTCATGAAAAAGTCATTATTGACGAAGCTATTATCCATGCTTACTGCATCATGGACAATCATTTGCATTTAGTGGTCAGGGAAGGCATTGCCTCAATCTCGCAAACGATGAAAAGAATAGGCACCAGTTATGCCTCGTACTATAATAAAAACCATGGCAAAATCGGACATGTATTTCAAGATCGTTTTAAAAGCGAAGTAATCGAAAATGAAAAACATCTATTAGCCGCAGTTCGCTATGTACATAGAAATCCGTTGAAAGCCGGGATATCAGTCCTGAACACATATAAATGGAGCAGCTATAAAAAATATTTAAATGTAAGCTCTGCCAATAAACCAGGTATAAAAGAAATTCTGCAAATATCATCAAATAATCCACACCAGGCTATACAAGCCTTTATTGTATTTCATGAAGAAAAAACGGTGGAAAGTTTTATTGATGTAAAAGAACTCTCCCCCGAAGAGGCAAGAATAAAGGTAGATAATTGTCTCAAAGAGAGTGGAATAAGTAAATGCAACCTAAAAAACAAAGAACACAGGAGATTACTCGAGGATCTGGTAATAGAACTGGCAAAACAATCAGACTTGTCACTACGGGAAATTGCGGCC